>Ga0302267_10000600_pt1 | contig 48745 bp, 30 predicted proteins | sample III_Bog_E1_3_FD_194555 | JGI IMG/M metagenome (GOLD analysis project Ga0302267, IMG submission 194555) | Peat permafrost microbial communities from Stordalen Mire near Abisko, Sweden - III_Bog_E1_3 | ecosystem: Environmental > Terrestrial > Soil > Wetlands > Peat | place: Sweden: Abisko...
CATATCGCGCTTCCTTACTATGGCGGCGCGTTCGGGAACACGCTCCGACGGTTTCAGAAGCCATAGATTCCTTGCAAAGGTTTGCGGAAACCGTCCTATCTTCCCGTTTCGACACCTGTTCCAGTGAGATTCCGCCCAATGCTCCGTCTGCGCCTGACCTGTTTTATCTCGATGCTCCTCGCGATGCTTCCGCTGCTTTCCATCACTGCGCGTGCCCAGGACATCACCGGCAAGATCACCGGCACAGTGGTCGACGCCAAGGGACTCCCCTTGCCTGCTGCTTCGGTTGTCATTACCAATACCGACACTGGCGAAGTCGTCCGTACGCTTACGACCGATCGCAATGGCACATACGACGCTCCACTGCTGCAGGTCGGCACCTACTCCGTCTCGGTAACCGCCCCCGGCTTCGCGCCGCAATCAATCGACCACATCCCTCTTGATGTGTCCGCGGTACTCAAAATAGATGTCGCATTGGTGGTCGGCAGCGCCAACGAAACCGTAACGGTCAACTCGGCGAACAGTATGGCGCCCGACCTTGAAAATGGCGCCGTCAACTCCGTCGTCTCCGGCGCAGAGATGAAAGACCTCGCCCTCAACACGCGCAACTTCGAGCAGATGGTTCAACTACAACCCGGAGTAGTGTACGGCGGAACCAGTGACCAGCTTTACACCGGGCGCGTTTCCCCCAGCGGGCAGGCCAATAACGCCAACCTTGCGATCAACGGCCTGCGCTCAGACCAGAATGCCTGGCTGCTGGACGGCGCCGACATGCTTGCCCACAATACTGGCACCAACGTCGTCGTCTACCCTTCGATTGAGTCGACGCAGGAACTGAAGGTGCTTCGCAACAGCTACGGCGCGCAGTACGGCGGCGGCGGCAACGCACAGATTCAGATCGTCACGCGCGCCGGTGGCAGCCAGTACCATGGTGACCTGCATTTTTTCGTCCGCAACGCCATCTTTGACGCCAACGACTACTTCAACAACTACATTGGCACCGGGCGCCCGCAGGACGACCAGTACACCGGCGGCCTGACCGTCGGCGGCCCTCTCGCTCTCCCGCACCTGCTCAGTGCGAGTCAACTCAAGACATTCTTTTTCTACTCGCTTGAGATTAAGCGCGACGCCGTCGCCACAGTGGAGAACGTCACCAATATCCCGACATTAGCCGAGCGCCAGGGTACATTCCCCACGCTGGTCTGCATTCAGCGCCAGCCTGCGCCTTCTACCGCGTGCACGACGGCAGGCAAGGTTTACCAGGTACCGGTTATCAACCCGATAGCGCAGGAGTACCTGAAGGATGTGTACGCCACGTTTCCTGCGCCGAACAACCCGCTGGACCCGAACGGCCTCATTCTCGATCAGCTTGGAACACACAATGAAACACAGCAATTGATCCGCCTTGATCGCGCTTTTGGCTCGCGCCTCACCACGTTCTTCCGCTACGTCCACGACCCCATCAACCTGGTTTCGCCCAATGGTTTGTATCAGAACAAAGGCTTTCCGAATGTGAGCACAACCGCTGAGCAGACCGGCGGAGATGCTTACTTGCTGCATGCCACCTATGCGCTCAGCAACACCACCGTAATCGACCTCTCGGCTTCGTACATGCCGTACTCGATCACCGCGCAACCCATCGGCACTCTTTCGAGTACGGTCTCGCCCGACGTGCAGGTTAACCTGCCATTTACCTCTACGCTTGCGCGCATTCCCGGGCTCTCGTTCCAGAATGGGGGACAGACCGTTACGGCTACGGGTCCTTACGCTGACAAGAATGAGTCGTTCCAGATATTTGGCAACCTCTTTCATATGATGGGCAGGCATGCGCTCTCCGCTGGCTTTAGTTATGAGATGTACCGAGAGGCCGTGGGCCAGGGCACACTCAACGCCGGCCTGTTCAACTTCAACTCAGCAGCGATCACCGGATCCGGCAGTAACGGCTACATACAGTCATTCGCGGACTTCCTGACCGGCACGATCGCGACGTTTCAACAGAACTCCATCGACCCGCTATCCAATGCGCGCATCCAAATGGCAGAAGGCTATATTCAGGATGACTGGAAGGCCCGTCCACGCCTGACCGTTAATGCCGGTGTGCGCTACTCCTTTTTTCTGCAGCCCCAAACTGTTGACAATACGCTGGGCTCCTTCGAGCCTTCCTTTTTCAACCCAAACCAGGCACCCGCGATCGACACCAACGGTAACATCTGCACCACGGCCCCTTGTGCCGGTGGAGCAATGCCCAACCCCGCTTACAACCCTCTCAATGGCATCGTGCAGGGTGGCGTCAACTCGCCCTTTGGGAACGCCGTCAGTCGCCAGCCCCTGCTGAACTTCGGGCCGCGCATTGGGTTTGCGTTCGATGTCTTCGGAGACTCTAAAACTTCGCTCAAAGGCGGCTATGGGATTTACTACCTGCAGACGCAGCTCAATATTGTGCATCAGACCGTATACAACAACCCCGCGTACGTGAAAGTCGTGACCTTCAACAGCCCCCCGGACTTCGCCAATCCGGGCAACCCTGCTTCCACGGCCCCGCTCACCGTCTTCGGCATCGATAAGAACTGGCACACGCCGTACTCTCAGGGCTATTCGCTCGAAGTACAGCAACAGTTCCCGAACAAGATTCTTGTGGACATCGCCTACTCCGGCAACGTAAGCACGCACCTGCCCGGGCAGGTGGACATCAACCAGCCCTACCCTGGCGAATACGTCGCATCCGGCATCTATACCTCCGCCAACAACAAGATCAGCGCTACGAATACGCCGTGGCTCAACCGGATTCGCCCCTTCCTCGGTTACGGCACCATCATCTCCGAAGAGACGGCGTTTACCGGCAACTACAACGCGCTTCAGACTTCGCTCAACAAGCAACTGGGTACGACCGCGCGGTTGAGTGTCAACTACACCTGGTCCCGAGGTCTTACCACTGCACAGACGGCTCAATCCGCCGCGCCCCAGAATACCTATGACCCCAAGGCAGAGTACGGACTGGTGAACTACGACCGGCGCAATGTGCTTACGGTGCACTTTACGTACGGATTGCCGTACTACAAGGCGCAGCATGGATTGGTCGGCCACGTCTTAGGTGGATGGCAGGCTGCGGGAATCATCACCGTGGCCAGCGGGCTTCCCCTTACCGTCACAACCTCGAACACCGATCCGGCCGGGCTCGGTCTGCTTGCTCCGAACTCACCTGAGATCGAACGTCCCGATACCATCGGCGGCAACCCCAACGATGACGCTCCGCACACCCAGGCGACCTGGTTCCTCAAGTCTCATTTCCAAAATGTTGCTACTGGCATCGGTACTGTTCCGCGCGTGGGCAATGGCCGTAATGGCAGCGTCCGCGGGCCCGGCTATCAGGTCTGGAACGTCGATGTTTTCAAAGACGTTCTGACCAGCGCTCATACCAAGCTCCAGTTCCGCGCCGAGGCGTTCAATGTCTTCAACCACGTGAATTGGACCAATGTCGATACCCAGCAGATCGACGGTGTCTTCGGTACGGTCACTGCTGATCGCGACCCGCGCCAGATGCAGTTCGGCGTCAGATTCGTCTTCTAGGGCACGATGCGGGTGGCTGCGATCAAGGGGGGCCGCGCCCGTCTCCAACGATGCATTATTGGAGACGGGATTTCCTGGTGTGGTGAGTCCGAAGTTCGTTGAACCAATCAACGGGGTCCTCCGGGGTGCAAATCCTTGAGAAGCAGATTCTTCGCTACGCTCAGAATGACAGAGTATATAAAGTGAACTTCTGACTCAGAACACTGGCGCAGGTACAGCTCTTGAGGTTTTGCTGTAAGCACTGCTTGCGTGCCCCTGACGCTCAGTGCGGAAGCGGCGGATGCGGCAGATCGCGAAGAGCTTCCATGGAGATCTTCGCCGTGCCGATGCGCCCGCTGGCGTCGCGCACGATCAGCCGCAGGCCGGCAGTCCTGGGCGAAACCTCCACTTCATCGCGTCCAACGATATTGCCTGTGAAGCGCTCGTTGGCATGATCGGCCGCAAGATAGGGGTGCAGCCGATACGCATTCGAACCCAGGATGTTGTGCTTCGCATCGACATCCACTAGAACGACTGTCAGCAGCGCAGTCTGCATTCCATTGGGGCCGTCCACCCACGCAAGCGAGCGGTTTTCAATCTGGTACGTCACGGCAATTGACCCCGGCTTCTTGCCCTCCGCCAGGCCCAGCACACGAACGCCAATGCCGGTAAAGGCTATATCGCCCATGGCAACCGTAGAAAGTTCGACGCTTAGCTCTTTGTTCGTCGGCACGGGTTCCGGCGCTTCGTTGGAGTAGTAACCCTGCCTCGTCACCACGTTCAATCCTGGCCGGTTCACCTTCACTACGATGTTGCGAAACTTCTCCGGCTCCGTCTCATCCTTGTCCGGAGGGCGATAGGTGAGCGTATAGAACTCGTCAGTCTGCTCGATGGCGCGGTTGAAGTAACGGTCGAGATCGTTTTGACCGTAGAAGTATTGGCCTCCGGTCGAGACCGCGAATTGGTTGAAGTTGAAGTTGCTCGTCAGCGGATCTTCGCCCAGCGGCACGATGTCCGCCATGTCGCCACCTGCATCAAGTGAGGCCTGCACATCCACCGTGGGCGCGGTTGAGGTCGCTGAAGGCACAGGATCGATCTTGTACACGGTGGTATGCGTATCCATCAGCAGGTCGACGGTCTGCCGAATGGCCTTATGCAGCGAAGCCTCGGACTTCTCATCAAGGTCCGCAGGGTCGAACGCGGGAAAGCCGCTGCCGACCCAGATAATGCTCTTGTGCTGCTTCAAACCGGCGGCTGCCAACGCAATCTGCTGTAGTACGACGAACGTCTGCACCATCACCTTATCGGTATCACCGCGAGCCACGCTCGCAGGTAATGCGGGTGGACGCTTCTTCACTGCCGTCACCAGCGCCTCACGATCGCGCGTGAAGTCGGCAAGCGTGTGATAGCCCTGATCGGTGACGAGCATGAGCATCGTGGGCACAGGTAAAGCTTTAGGCTGTGCCTCCAGATAACGCGTCAACTTGTCTGCTGCGTACGCGCTATCCGCAAAGTCCGTGCTGATCTGGTCCAGCACCAGGATCGCGAGCGGTGTATCTCCCCAATCGGCCCGGCCATACTGATCCACTTTGGCGGCTGCCGGCATCGGTGTGCGCTGCTGCCACGCATCGAAGTTCCGCACCGTCTGCGGCTTGCCATCTTCAAGCACGGTGAAGTCGTCACGCGTGAGGCCCGCAACCGGGTGGCCACTGGCGTCCGTCACTACCACGTCGAGCGACACGAGATTGGTATTAACGTGAATCGTGAGAGGCTCCTGCGCGCGCAGTGCGGGCATAGCGCTCACCAGCACTACTGCGCCGACAGACAGTAATAGCTTGTGCATTTGCGTCTGAGGTCTCCGTGAATGGCGGTAAAGATTTATGGTTCTGCCGCCAGCGTTACAGTCAACGTGAAGCTGGCCGATTCGCTTATCGTTCCACTGGTCGCGGTCACCACAATCGTACTCGTGCCCACAGGTGTTGTGATCGTTGGCAACGGGTTGACGCCATTGCCGCAGCCAGCGATGGCCGCCGCCATCATCACCAGCACGAAGAGCGAAGCCAGTCTGCGTTTCCGCCACATCAGCGAGGCCAGCAGGCAACCGAAGAGTCCCGCAAACAAGATGCCAGGACGTTTGTGTTGCAGGCTCGCCGTGATCCCGGAGCCCCCTGTCGTAACGGATACGATGCCGCTGCCACCCGTCACGGTGGTGCCGCTTAGGACCGGGGTGAAGGTTGCAGGCGTGAACGTACATGCCGCATTGAGAGGCAAGCCCGAGCAGCTGAAGGTCACGGTCGTCGCCAGGCCACCGACAGTGTTGAAGGTCATCGGCACCACGGCGACCTGGCCCTGCTTGACCGTAATGGAGGTCAAGCCCAGGGTTATCGGCACATCCGGGTTCTGCACCAGAAGGGTTGTGGTGGAAGACGTCACGGCGGCGTAGTTTGTTGCTCCCGCATACACAGCGGTGAGCAGGTGCGTGCCGAGTGTGGTGAAGGTTCCGGAATATGTGACGACACCGGTACTGGCGGTTACACGCGTGCCCAATAGCGTTCCGTTGTCATAGAGGGAAATATTTGCGCCGCTCAGCCCCGTTGTCGTAACCGTGGAGGTCAGCGTCGCCGTCAGCGTCACCGTTGTAGCCGGGCCTGCTGAGGCCAGGGAGCTTACAAGAGCCAAAGCGGTCGGCGCAGCCGTTACCGTGATGCCGCTGGTTGTCGTCACGGTGTAGTTGCCCGCCGCGGAGCCGGAAAGAGAGACGCCATAGAGATAAAAGCCGGCGGCGCTCGTCTGCAGATACGGGTCGGTGAAGACGGGCGACACATTCGACGCATCCTGCGCGAGCACGCCCTGCAGCGCTGCGCCGGTGATGGCCGGCACCGCGGCAATGGCCGTGCCGTAGGGCACGCTGATCGCGTTCGCAGTTGCCGTTATTGCCAGCGGCGTCACGGTGAGTAAGGCCGGGTTCACGCTGGTCGCCGACGCATAATTGGCGTCACCACTGTAAGCTGCCGTGTAACTGTGACTGCCTGTGGCCGGCACAAACGATGCACTGGTCGCTGTGCCATTTGTGACCGTACCGGACCCCACCTGTGTTGTTCCATCGAAAAACGTGATGGTGCCCGTGATCGCATTGGGAGAGTTCGCAGGTGCGATCAATGTCGCCGTCAGCTTGACCGAAGTGCCGTAGACGACCGGGCTCGTCGCGGGCGAAACACTGGCTGTAATCGCAGGCAAAGGATTGCCGGTAATGGTCTCAGTGAATGTTGCCGGGGTTGAAATCCCTGTTGCTTTGGCGGTGACGGCAAACGTACCGCGCGTTCCGCCCGCCGTCAGCGTCGCGCTCGCAACGCCTCCTGAGGCCGTAACGACCGTGATGGTGTTCGTTCCGTTTGAGAAGGTTCCCGTCGCTCCGGTCGAGGGTGCCGAGAACACGACCGAAACTCCCGACGCGCCAAATCCATTCTGATCCAGCACCGTCGCCTGCAGTGTATTGGAAAAGACGGAGTAAGGAGCCGTCGTCTGATTGTTGCCTGCGGTCGTGGCGATGGTGGTCGGCAGTGAAGTCACATTGCCGGTGCCCGACAACGAGATCGACTGCGTCGCGCCGGTTGCCCCGAGTGCATTGTCGGTCAGCGTCAGGTTCCCCGTGAACGAGCCGCTGCCTGTTGGTGAGAAGGCAATGCTTAGCAGGCATTCTCCGCCTGCTACCAGAGTCGTGGACGCGCTGCAATCCACCCCGCCGCTGGTCTTCTGGATAAAGCCCGCCGGCAGAGACAGGCCGGTCAACGTCAACGGCAGATTGCCGAAGTTGGTCACGGTAACGACCTGGGAGGCCGTCGTCTTGCCCGGGTCGGTCGCGGCAAAGCTCAGCGTGCTCGTCGTCTGTGCCACTTCGCGTACAACATTGTTGCCGGTATCCCCAACAAAGATGTTCGCGAGTTGGTCGACGGCAACGCCGCTCGGTGAGCTCAATGCCGCTGCGTTCGCCAGACCGCCGTTACCGGTGTAGCCGCTCACCCCGGTGCCCGCAACCGTCGAAATCAAGCCCGCAGCACTAATCAGCCGCACACTGTGCGATCCTCTACAGGCCACGTAGACATCGCCCGCCGCATCAACCGCGATCTGTGTGGGCCCATTCAGCGCCGCCGAAGTTGCCGCTCCGCCATCGCCGGAATTTCCGGGCGTGCCGGTGCCGGCTATCGTCGAGATGGTGCCAGCGGTGATCTTGCGTACCACATTGTTGCCCGTGTCTGCGATGTACACATTGCCGCTCGCGTCCACTGCAATGCCTGCGGGAGCGTTCAGCAGCGCCGACGCTGCCGGGCCACCGTCCCCGGCGTAGCCGCCCGTGGGACCGGCAACCCCCGCCAGGGTGGAGAGTACGCTTGTCTTCGCGACGACCTCGCGCACCACGTTATTGCCGGTATCCGCGATGTAGAGATTTCCGGACGCATCCGTTGCGACGGCAGCCGGAGCGTTCAGCAAGCCAACCGGAGTTATCGAGTGGATCAGGCCGGCTTCCGCCCCCACCTGCCGCACAACATTATTGCCCGTGTCCGCGATAAACACATTGCCCATGGGATCCAACGCCAGACCACTCGGATTGTTGAGCGTAGCAGCCGTTGCGGCCGCCCCGTCCCCGGTATATCCACCTGCACCACCCAGGCCCGCCACACGCGTAATCGTTCCGGTCGTTTTATTGACCACGCGTACTGTATTGTCCGAGCCGGCGAGATATACGTTATTTGCGGCGTCCAGCGCTACCGCTGTTGGTCCTGTGATCGTGGCCGCTGTTGCAGCCGCGCCATCGCCTGTGGTGCCCGCCGTGTTGTTGCCGGCAATCGTCGTGATGGTACCCGGCGAGAACGCCACGGCCGCCGCCGTGCCTATGCCGGTTATGGCCAGGTACGACTGGCTGCCCTGCGCATCGGTCGCCAGCAGTTGCGACATCCGTAGTCCGGGTGCTGTGGGCGCAAAGGTAACGGACGCGGTACACGTTCCATACGCTGCCATCGCAGTTCCGAAGGTGCAGCCACTTACCGTGCCGAAGGTAAAGTCGGCGGGGATCGCATGATGGAGGCCCCAGCTCGAGATCGTATCGGGAGCATTGCCGTCGGTCAGCGTGAACCCAGCACTGGCAGAGGTAGCGCCAACCGCCGTAGTCCCAAAATTAGTCGGCAAAGATCCCGCCCGGAGTACGTGGTTCCCCGAGTCAGCGATAACGAAAGTTCCATTCGGCGCAACCGCGAACGTCAGTGGACCGCTGAGCGGCGTGCCGGCTCCTGTCCCGGTTAGCGTCAACGGAAGAGTGTAAATATTGCCCGACTGCGCATCGACCACGCGCACCGCAGTGTTGCTGAAATCCATGATATAAACGTTGCCGGCGGCGTCAGCAACCGCCGCATTGGGCGCATTCAGCGTGGCCAGCGTGGCCGCTCCGCCATCGCCGGTGTAGCCCACAGTCTGTGTCCCAGCCAAAGCATAGATGTTGCCATTCGGCGAAATGTACCGAACGTTGCTCAGTGTGCGGTCGGTCAGGATCAGGTTTCCCCGCGAATCGAATGACAGATAGCGTGGTCCTGAGATCGTTGCGCTGGCAGCTGGTCCGCCATTGCCGGTGGCGGTGGCGATACCATCGCCTGCAATCGTGTTGATAATGCCGGTCGCCGCTGTGACCTCGCGTACTCGCTGATGGCCGGAATCCCCGATATAAACGTTGCCGTTCACGTCCACTGCAACGGCGTTGGGGCCGCTCAGGCCCACCGCGCCTTGCGACCCATTGGCAGCAAGCCCATCGCCGGCAAACGCCGTCGACCCATCGCCGGCGATTGTGGTAATGATTCCGGTGGCCACCGTGACCTTGCGGACGCGATTGTTACTGGTATCGGCAATATAAATATTCCCAGCGGAATCGAGCGCAATCTCATTTGGACCATTGAGCTTGGCGGAGGTCGCCAGCCCTCCGTCTCCGGCAAAACTGCCGGTGGCGCCCTCAGTCCCCGCAACCGTGGTGATCAGATTGGTGGCAGCGCTCACCTTGCGTACTGCATTCTTGCTTTTGTCCAGAATATAAAGGTTTCCGGCAGCGTCGTAGACGAGCGAAGTAGGGTTTCCCAGCAGGGCAGCCGAGGCATTGCCATTATCCCCGGACGATCCCGCCGTTCCCACGGTGCCAATGATGACTGAGACTGGCACCACATAAGGCATAGCCGCTGACTGAGCTGCCGCCATTGCTCCGCCCAGCGCAAGCGCGCCAAAGGCCAACACCACAGCGCTACGCACCCACGCCACGGCGAGACGGCCATATTCAACGAAGAACTTAGCGATAACGACACTTGGCTTAGGCACAGTAAACAACCCTCCTGAAATCTCCAGCAGATAGCTCGCACTGACGGGTGGCCGCCAAAAAACGGCACACCGGTAACGGCTGCAAATATACAGAATCATGCGAACGTTTGCATAGCCCCGAAATGGAGCGTCCTAGTTTTCGAAGCGGAGAATATTGCCATATTAATGAAGCTTTTATTACTTTCATTGACAATGATCCATAAATTGAGGTACTTTTCGTTCCTGTAAATAGCAATCGTTTGCAAGACCTGTCTTTTTCTTTCCAGGAGGTATCGCTATGCGCCGCCGTCATCTTTCTCTCGCCATGCTCCGCCGTCTTTCTCTCGCTGTGCGCCCCGTCATCTTGCTGACCGCCACAGTTCCTCTCGTTACCGGCTGCGCCCTGAATTCGGCAGCTACTTATTCCGGGGCGACCACCGAGGTAGGCGATATTCATCTGCAGGGACTCGTCCATGGCGGGCAGCAGCCGCTGAGCAATGCGCTCATCCAGCTCTACCAGGTGGGCGTCGGCACCGTACCTGGCGCGCCCGGTTATGTAGCCAAGGCTACACCTCTGATCAGTTCGGCGATTCACACTGCCTCTGACAGTACAGGCAGCTTCAGTATCACCGGGACGTATAGCTGTTCAGCTGGTGCACAGGTCTACATTACGGCGAGCGGCGGCAGTAGTGACGGTGTTCCTACTGACTCCAATCCGAACGTCACCCTGATGGCCGCGCTCGGCTCCTGCAGCTCTCTGCTGACCAATGCGTCCACCAGCTACATCGTCCTGAATGAAGTCTCAACGGCAGCCGCCGCTTATGCACTCGCTCAGTTTTCTACCACTACCTCCTTCGGCACCGCACTCACTACACAGCCAGGCTCTGCCACGGTTGCACCCGCTGACAATATCGCCACGAGCTCTGGCAATACGCAAGGCCTGATCAACGCCATGTCTACGGCCGCAGTGCTGGCGAATTCTTACTCCAGCACTGGGTTTCCCACGGGCGCTTCACCTGGTAACAATACCAACGGAACAGCGTCAGTAGAATACTGGACGATCAATACTATTGCCGACATTCTCGCCGCGTGCGTGAATACTCCGGTCACGAGTTTGGCCACCGCCGGAGACGGCACGGCCTGTGGCTCGTTGTATCAATACACCACTCCGAGTGGCAAGACCGCACCGGCAGACACCTTTCAGGCAGCACTCTACATGGCGCTCTACCCCGGCGATGCCAATCTGCTGTCGGGCACATTACCTGGCTCTAACTTGACGAACCTGATTCCGGCGAGCGCACCGTTCCAGCCGTATGTCGCTCCCGACGGAATCCAGAACTTCATCAACGACTGGACGGTAGGAATCTCCTATACGCCCGTCGTGCCGACTACGACCACCAAGCTCCTCAGCATCCCCTATTCGATTGCGGCTGACTCCGTCGGCAACATCTGGAGCTACAGCGTCAATGTCTCGCCGGGCAAGAGCTATCTGGTGGAGACGGACCCCACCGGCAATCCGGTGCTCGCTGCTCCCACACCCGGCTCTACCTCCTGCGCAACCACCCCCTGCACCACGGCTGATTACGAGGTTACGTCGTTCCGCAAATACGGTGGATCGGGCGCAATCAACATCAGCCTGCAGACCACCGCCAACACGTTTGGCCTCGCCATTGATCCTTCCAATAACGTCTGGTTCGGAGACCGCACCGGCAAGTATATGATCTTTGTCGCCGGGTCCGGCACAGGTTCTATCGCGAACGGCGGTTATCTGAATGGAGCGGCCGAGGGCTATTTGTTCTCGTCTGGAGCCCCCGTTGCGCCGGCAATAGACGGCAATGGAGTGCCATGGTTTACGGTTGGCGCTGCCAACAACCCCAACTGCACCGGGCAGACCGTGACAGGCACATCCGCCGAGCTGGCCTCGATCCAGGGCGCAAGCACCAGTACCGGCAAGGGAGGTACGCTCGACTACGGAGGCCCAGGCGGCATTTCGGGTTCGTCGATCGCGATCGACGCGGGCAATCCGGTCTGTACAGGTTCCACCTCTACGATGGTTTGCAATACCACGCTTTACGACAAGCTGAGCGGCTCGTCGACGGCACTCACCGGCTCGCCCTTCATCTGGGCTGAGTTCAATACAGGCGAGGGCGGTACGCTGCCCAACACCGGCAAGGCTACGACGATCGGACACTATCTGACCGCCAACGGCAGCTTTTCCGTACCAGGCTGCGAATCGGCGCTGGGCCAGATCGGCGACCAGGATTCAACTGTGGCTCCCAACACCATCGTGCCGAACATCAATCCTTCGGGTTCTAATGCCATCGACTTCACCGTCCAATCGCGCGGCATCGCCTTTGGTCAAAACAATATGATGTGGTTCGCAAATAATAACTTTGTCGATGCGAATTCCACTATCCAGTACTCGATCACGAGTTATGTTCCGACCTACGGCACTGCCTTCACGCCATCCTCATTCCAGACGGCGAGCCCGGCGTTCACGAACTATACGGGTGGCGGATACTCGAAGCTCTCCGTTCAGGCCCTTGTCGTCGACGGAGCTAACTCCCCCTGGGCCGTCGGCATCACCTCGGTAAGCGGTGCAACCCAAACGCAGATCGTCCACCTGAGCTCCACTGGTACGCCGCTCTCACCCTCGACCGGCTTCCTGGGCTCAACGTATTACAATGCCGGCACGTCGACCTCCATGCACCGGTTATCCGGCCTGATCGCCTACAGCGCTGCCATCGACGGCTCCGGCAACGTTTGGGTTCCGGATAGCGATTCAACCTCCAATTCCCTTTACGTGCTGGTAGGTGCCGCGACACCGGTCGTAGCTCCGCTCTCCCTGGGGATTCGCAACGGCACGCTCGGCATGATGCCATAGTCGATCGCTTGTACTCACTTCGGGGCCGTATCAAGGTATCGCGTTGAGTCAGCGTATCCACCAAGCGTAGACCAGCTCACCGTGACAATATGCACGAAGGGCCGACTCATTGAGTCGGCCCTTCGTCTTGAATATGGTTTGAGCTAACGAACTTTATCAGGCATGAGAGAAATCTAAGCAAAATACCTGGCTGTCATTTTTACACGGCGCAGCCGACTGCTCATGCTCTCTAAAAACTCTCTGGATTTGCTAATTGGTTGCGGGGGTTGGATTTGAACCAACGACCTTTGGGTTATGAGCCCAACGAGCTACCGGGCTGCTCCACCCCGCTCTTTGATTCTATGGTGTTTGCCACCTGGAGTCAATGCGCGCAGGCTGCTCATCGAACGAAGCGAGATGGATGAATTGAGCGGCTAGATTGCGGCCATCACATCGGCCGGCTCGGGGCGCACGCGGAAGTCGGCATGCACCTCAGAGAAGCGGATGATGCCGTCCGTCCCGATGACGAAGACGGCGGGCAACGGCAGCCGCCAGCTCTGCTCACCATTCACAAACGGAATATTCACCATGATGCTGCGATAGTGCTGGCGGTGGTACTCGGGCACGGTGTAGGCGATGCCAAACTGCTCAGCCAGCGCGCAACCGGGATCGGTCAGCACGGCGAAAGGAAGCGAGTGCTGCTGCACGGTGAAATCATTCTGCCGCTGCATCTGCGGCGAGACGGCGACGAAGAGCGCGTTGCGCTGGCGCAGGTCCGGGTACAGGTCGCGCCAGATCTCCAGCTCAGTCACGCAGTAGGGGCACCAGCGTCCGCGGAAGAAGTTGAGTACTACCGGACCGAGCGCAAGCAGGTCAGCGGAGCGCACCATCTTTCCGCTGGCGTCTTGCAGTTCAAAGGAAGGCGCAGCCATGCCGGGCTTAAGAATGCGGTCTTCGATGCCGGAGTTGAAGAGTTCACTCACGGCCTGCTCGGGAATCAGCAGACGGTCAGCAGGCACAAGCCTGCGCGTGTTCGCGGTGATAGCGTCGAGCTGATCCTGGAGCGTCTCCGTGATGCTCATGCAATTATTTTCTCACTTCTTTGCCGGTTGCCGCGCATAGAATGGGCGGCATGAGTTTGCCTCGATATTTCAAAGTGACGTTAATCACCGCGCTGGCATGGGCTTTCCACCATCCCGCTATGGCGCAGGATACTCGCACCGTGACCGAGCCCGTGCTCCCCGTCGTGTGCGCGCAGGTAGAAGCGACGAAGACGTGGAGCGGCAGTCTGCCGGAAGCGGATGAAAGCAAGCTGGATACGGCGGCGATTCAGAAAGCGATCGACGGTTGCGCGGCGGGGCAGGCGGTGGAGTTGAAAGCCGCCGCCGGTCGAAACGCATTGTTGGCCGCGCCGCTGCAACTGCGGGCCGGGGTCACGCTGATCCTTGACAAGGGAGTCACCCTGGTCGCCTCGCGCAATCCGCGTGACTATGACCTGAAGGGCGACGGCACCTGCGGTATCCTCTCGCCAAAGTACATTCCGTGCAGGCCGCTGATCGCAGCGAGCAAGGCCGACGGCTCCGGCATCATGGGCGGCGGTGTCATTGAAGGGCGCGGCGGCGAGAATATGCTGGGCCGGAACATCAGCTGGTGGGAACTGGCGCACCAGGCGGATGTGCAACACAATCACCAGACCGTGCCGCGGCTGATTGAGACCAGCCACACCAATAACTTCACCCTGTACGGCATCACGCTGCACAATGCGCCCAACTTTCACGTGGTCTTCAATGATGGCGACGGCTTCACCGTGTGGGGCGTTAAGATCGATTCGCCGCTGACGGCGCGCAATACCGACGGCATCGATCCGGGCGGCGCAACCAATGTGACCATTTCGCACAGCTGGTTTCGCTGCGGTGATGACGACATCGCGATTAAGGCAGCCAAGGATCACGGCTCATCGCACATCACGATCTCGCATAATCATTTTCTCGGCGGGCATGGCATGACCATCGGCAGCGAAACCCAGGGCGGCGTCAGCGCCATCCGCGTAACCGACCTGACCATTGAGAAGAATAACTACGGGCTGACGCTGCGCTCTAATCCGCTGCACGGCGGCGACGTGCATGACGTGGTATACGACGATGTGTGCATCCGCGACACGCGCTATCCAGTATGGTTCAGCACGGTCTACACGGACACGCTGGCGCGGCCGGAGATGTTTGCCGGGGCCACCAACTTCGCACACTTCACTGGCATCGTGCTGCGTGATGTGCGTTCGCAGGGCGGCACCGATCTGATGATGATCGGCATTGCGCCCCAGCTGCGCATGGAGGTGCAGTTTGACGGTGTCAGCATCAGCGGCGTGGCCACGATGAAACAGCGCGTGGCGCACGTTGCCGTCACCGAAGGTCCTGGACCGTCGAACTGGACGCCTCTGGGCGAAGATGTGCAGATCACCGGCCAACCCGGCAAGGGCAAGCTCGCCGCATGCACATGGCCCGCATGGCCGGAGTAAGTGCAGCCGACAATGGGTGTCGATTTATGGCTGGGCGATGTTTGCGCAACTCAGCACCTTCCTGAGCGCGCCGGAGTTCCGTACTGCGCCGACCGCCGCATACACGCTGCCCGCGACTGCGGATGCCGGCCTTGAGATCCCCAAGGCGCCGCGGCTGCTGCGGACGTATATTGGGGTGGGCGCAACCATCTGCAGCGCACCCGCTTGGGACCGCGAGTTCGGCACCATCGGCTTTCTCACGGAGAGTGACAAAACGGAAGTGGGATAGAAAGTCTTTTTCGGCAGTGAGGGCTCTGCCGAAGCCATGAAACAGCGGGCGCCGTGGCCTCTTTTCCAGCGGATTGGGCACCGTGAGCCGACGTCCCTATACCGATTCTGTCCCCATGGTTTAGGCTATAGGTGCCTGCCCAGATAATTGCTGTGCTACGCTTCCAACGCTGTATGGGCCATCATTGACGGAGGTTCTTCCCCTGGCGCCTCAAAACCAAGCAATCTCCGTTCCGGAGATGTTCGAAAAGCTATTTAATCTTTCGCCCGACGCAGTGTTTGTGACTGACGCGCGAGGAACGATACACGCGAACAATCAGCAGGCGGAAGAGATGTTTGGCTATGGCCCGGATGAGCTTAACGGCCAGCGCATTGAGATTCTGGTGCCGCAGCGCTTCCGCAGCGGGCATCCAGCGCGCCGCGAGGGCTATAACGCACACCCCCGCCTGCGTTCCATGGGGGCAGGACTCAACCTCTTCGGCCTGCGCAAAGACGGCACCGAGTTCGCCGTGGACATTATGCTGCGCCCCATGGAGACGGCGGACGGCCCCATTGTCATCAGCTTTATCCGCGATGTGACTGAGCAGCGTACTGCACAGCAGGAGCTGCGGCGCAGCGATGCGCAGCTTCGCTCTCTCATTGAAAGCGTCAGGGATTATGCCATCTTTCTGCTGAATGCGGAAGGCAACGTAGCCACATGGAACTCTGGCGCGGAACGCATCAAGGGCTACACGGCTGACGAGATCATCGGCCGGCACTTTTCCATCTTCTATCCCAATGACGATCTCAGCCAGGTGAAGCCGGCGGAAGAGCTGCGCATCGCCATCGCCAATGGCCGCTTTGAGACGGAAGGCTGGCGTCTGCGCAAGGACGGTTCCCGCTTCTGGGCCAACGTAGTGATTACCGCCATCCGCGACGACCATGGGCAGGTGACGGGATTCGCCAAAGTCACACGCGATTTCACGGACCGCAAACGCGCGGAAGAGGCGCTGCTCCTGCAGCTCAGCAGCGTTCTGCTGGCCAATGTAGATATCCGCAAAATGCTGTCCGCAATCTCTGCCAGCATCCGCGAAGTGGTGCCGCACGATCTCGCCACCCTCGGTCTCTACGACGAGGCTTCAGGTGGTCTGCGCATCCAGTTTCTGGATGCCGGCGAAGGTAAAACTGCTCCGCAGACTGACGTTCTGGTTCGCCTGGATGATTCCCCCGCCGGCAAGGCCTTCCGCACCATGGAGCCGGTGTTGGTAGACAACATTGGTAAGGCTCCCTACGCGCCGGAAAGCCTGCACCACCTGACCACAAGTCACATGCTCTCCGGCTGCTGGGTGCCGCTGATTGACCGCGGCAAGACCGTGGGAACCATGGCCATCGCCAGCCGTGCGGAGGCAGCATTCTCCCAGCGTGACGCGGAGATGCTGGGCCGCCTGGCCGGGCAGGTCGCCACCGCCGTGAACAACGCTCTCGCCTTCCGCCAGATCGCCGACCTGCGCGACAAGCTCTCGCAGGAGAAGCAATATCTCGAAGAAGAGTTGAACATCGAGCATAACTTCGAAGACATCGTGGGCGAGAGCACCGGGCTGAAGCAGGTTCTGAAAGACGTTGAGACCGTTGCGCCTACCAATGCCACCGTCCTCATTCAGGGCGAGACCGGCACCGGCAAAGAGTTGCTGGCGCGCGCCATCCATCGGCTCAGCCCGCGCCGCGAACGCACCTTCATCAAGCTTAACTGCGCGGCGATTCCGGCTGGCCTGCTGGAGAGCGAGCTCTTCGGCCACGAGAAGGGCGCGTTCACCGGGGCGATTGCGCGCAAGATGGGCCGCCTGGAGCTGGCGCATGAGGGCACGCTCTTTCTGGATGAGATTGGCGAGATGCCGCTGGATCTGCAGCCCAAGCTACTGCGCGCCCTGCAGGAACGCGAGATTGAGCGGCTGGGCGGAACCCGCAGCATCTCCGTGGATGTGCGCCTCATCGCCGCCACCAATCGCGACCTGGAATCTCTGGTGAATCAAAAGCTCTTCCGCGCCGACCTTTTCTACCGGCTGAAGGTCTTCCCTATCGTGTCGCCGCCGCTGCGCGAGCGACGCAGCGACATTCCCATGCTGGTCCGTCACTTTGTGGATAAACACAGCCGCCGCATGGGCAAGACCGTCAGCTATATTCCGCAGGATGCGATGGACGCGCTGGTGCGCAGCAGCTGGCCGGGCAACATCCGCGAGCTGGAGAATTTTATCGAGCGTGCCGTCATCCTGACGCGCGGCAGCGACCTCTACGTTCCCTATGCGGAGCTGGAAGTAGAGGAAGAAGCGGCTGCGGGTGACGAGCTCTCAGTCGATCCCACGTTGCAGACGGCAGAGCGCGAGCATATCCTGCGCGTACTGCGCGAGACCAAGGGCATGATCGGTGGCGCGGGCGGCGCGGCAGAACGCCTCGGACTGAAGCGCACCACGCTCAATTCAAAGTTGAAGAAACTGCGCATCGAACGCAGCGACTATACCTAACTGCGTGACGATATCCAGTCAGGGGACGATATCTCGTCTCGTCACGCGTCGTCACCACATCGTCACGGCACTGCCCTCCGCAGAAACCTCCTCATGGTAACCTCCATCGTATCCACCACTTAGCAGGCGCGGTCGCGTGTGTGCGAAGTTTGGCACGTGACGTGCTCTATCACTGGCATGGCGCAAAGGATGAGCCAGCCCAAGTGTTACGAATCACATTTCAGGAATTTCCAAAATCCGTCGTGCTGAAACTTGAGGGCAGAATTGTAGGTCCCTGGTCCGACGAACTGATCGTCGCCTGGGCTGAGTTCGCACTCTCGCACCGCGTGCAGAATATGGCCGTCGATCTGCGCGAAGTTACCTATATGGACGCCAGCGGCATGCAGGTCCTGCGGCAGATCTACCGCGAGACCAAAGCAGACTTCCTCGCCAACACGCCGCTCACAGAATGTTTTGCCAACCAGGTTCAACAGCTCGCTGTCAGTAACTAACAGACCCCAGGAGAACGATCATGCCCACCCCGAACGTAATCGCTCACAAACAGATGTCCCTGACCTGCACCGGCGACCTCTTCCCCACACTGCCGCACGCTGCGCTCGCTGAGCTGGCCGCACTGGAGATGATCGAGCCCTATGCCGCCAACCAGACGCTCTTCGAAGAGAAGCAGAGCTCCACGCGCGTCTTCATCCTGCTGGAAGGGCAGGTCAAGCTCTCGATGAATTCGATTGACGGCAAGCGGCTGATCCTGCGCATTGCGCGCCCGGGCGAGTTCCTCGGTCTCACATCCGTACTCTCCGGCACAGAGCACGAGATGATGGCGGAGACGCTGTACCCGTGCAGAATTGCATCCATTCGCCGGCAGGATTTTCTCGGCTTCCTTCTACGCCACCCGGCAGCGTATGAGAGCCTGGCCCGCTGCCTGAGCCACGATTACAGCAACGCCTGTGAGCATCTGCGCACCGTTGGCCTGGCCTCTACCGCGCCGGTCAAGCTCGCGCGCCTGCTGCTGGAGTGGTGCACCTTCGGCCAGCAGACCGAATTCGGCACCCGCCTGCGCCTGACGCTGACGCACGGCGAGATCGGCGAATGCATCGGCACATCGCGCGAGACGGTGACGCGCACCTTTACCGATTTCAAGCACAGGCAGCTCGTCGACATGCGCGGTTCCACGCTGATGATCCCGAACCGCATGGCTTTGGCCAGCTACGCGGAGATGTAATTCTCCTGTCTCCGCGCAGCTGTTTTTTACCCTTCACCCTGGGATGAACTTCAAACAGGCATGGCTTTGGTCATGCCTGCTCTTTTTTGGATGCGAAACGTGTCATTCCGTTTTGCTATAATTAACTAAACAGTTAATCAAATGAAGACGCTGCCAACAAAACGCCCCCGGGAGACGCGCTCTGACGCCACTCGCAGCGCCATTCTGCAGGCAGCGGTGCGCGAGTTCAGTCTCCATGGCCTCTCCGGCGCGCGCATTGACGAGATCGCCGCCGTGGCCAAGGCCAACAAGGCGCTGCTCTACTACTACTTCAAGAGCAAGCAGGGACTGTACGCAGCCGCGCTGGAGGCAGTTTCAGAGAAGGCCCTGCAGGATATGCTGGCCGCACTCAATTCACAGTTCAGCCCCGGCGAGCGCGTGCTGCGCGCTGCGCTGACCCACTTTGACCGCATCCTTGCGCAGCAGGAGTTTCAAAGCCTGATGCAGCAGGAGATGATGCGGCTCCGCCAGGGCGGCCAGACCACTATGCCGGATTTTTTTCGCAAAGCCTTCCGGCCGGCGATTGAAAAGATGCTCACAACGATCCAGGAAGGCATCGCAGCCCGCGAGCTCTATCCTGCCGATCCCATGCAGGTGATGTACGTTCTGTTCGGCGCGAATGTCTTCTACTTCCTCAGCGCGCCAGTGTTGCAGGCGGCCATCTCCTTTCACCCTATGGCCCCTGCCGCCATTCGTAAACGCCGTCGCGAAGCGATTCGCCTGCTCGGCAGCGCTCTGTTTCGCAACCGTGCCCACGGCGCAACCCTGGCGGCACGTGTACTCGCTACCATGCCCATGCCTTCCATTAAAGAATTTAAAGTACGGAGAAAAACTCCATGAACGCTCGCAATCGCATCTTTATCCTGATTGGTATTTTGTTCGTCGTGTCGCTGGTCTGGTATCTCCTCTCCACACCGCGCAGTGGGGATCTGCAACTCATCGGCACGGTCGACGCCAATGAACTTGTGGTCAGCTCACGCATTCCCGGACGTATCCAGAAACTCACCGTCGACGAAGGCGATACGGTGCAGGCCGGACAGCTCATCGCCATCATTGAAAGTGACGATCTGGCTGCCGCGGGCCGCGCGGCCGCCGCGCAAGCGCAGAGTGGGCAGTTCAAGCTCCAGCAGGCCGGCGATGTAGAGCGCCAGACGCAGGGCGGCACATCAAACCAGGTCGTCAATGCGCAGGCACAACTCCGCTCCGCCCAGGCCATGCTGCAGCAGGCGCAAGCCCAGGCCGCGCATCAGCAGGCCGATACCTCGCGCACGGTCGCACTGGCGGCCCAGGGCGTGATGAGCGCGCAGGCGCGCGATGAAGCGGTGACGTCTCTGCGGGCCGCGCAGGCCGCAGTGAATTCCGCGAAAGAAAATGTTGCCGCGGCACAGGCATCGCTCAAAGTCGCCACCGCCAATACCATCCAGGCGCAGGCCGCCGCCAAGACCGTAAGCTCCACGCGCAGCGACGCCGCCGCCGCACAGGCACTGCGCGATCAGGCTGAGGTCACGCTGGGCTATGCGAGCATTTATGCTCCGCTGGCGGGCAAAGTAAGCGTGCGCGCTGCGCAGCAGGGTGAAGTCGTCGCCGCGGGCACGCCCATCATCACCATCACTGACCTTACGCAGACGTGGGTCTACGCTCCGCTGCCCGAGACGCAGGCCGATGCTGTGCAACTGGGCGACAGCCTGCGCGTGGTGATGCCGAGCGGCGCAACCGCGCAGGGTAAGGTGATTGTGAAATCGGCCGAGGGAGACTTTGCCACGCAGCGCGACGTGAGCCGCCGCAAGCGCGATATCGAAGTCGTGCGCCTGAAGCTGCTGATTGACAACCCGGAGATGCGTTTCGTCCCCGGCATGATTGCGCAGGTCTACATCCCCCGGGCGAAGCTGGTGAAGCAATGAGCGAGCCCGTCCCAGCGATCTCAGTGGATAACATCGTAAAGCGCTACGGTGATTTTGAAGCCGTGGGCGGCGTTACGTTCCATGTGGATGATGGCGAGATCTTCGGCCTGCTCGGGCCTAACGGCGCGGGCAAGAGCACACTCATACGCATGATGACCACGCTCATCCCCATCAGCAGCGGCACCGCCACCATCGCCGGATACAATGTCGCCACCGATCCTGATGATGTACGCCGCGTGATTGGCGTGATTCCCCAGGCGCTGACCAGCGATCTGGATCTTACCGTCGAGGAAAATCTTTCCATCTACGCCAAGCTCTACGAAGTACCGAAAGAAAGACGCAAGCACAATATTGAAGACCTGCTGCGCTCTGTGGACCTGCTGAAGTGGCGTGGAGCGCAGACCAAGACGCTCTCCGGCGGCATGCGGCGCAGGCTGGAGATTGCACGCGGCCTGATCCACGACCCGCAGATATTTTTTCTGGATGAGCCGACGACCGGCCTTGACCCCGTCTCTCGCGTGGCCGTGTGGGAGATGCTGAACCAGTTGCGCGAGACCCGCAAGCTCACCATGTTGATCACCACGCACTACATGGATGAAGCGGACCGCCTGTGCGACCGCATCGCCATTGTGGATCATGGCAAGCTGGTTGCACTGGACACACCCATGGCGCTCAAGGCCAGCGTGCCGGGCAGCAATGTAGTGGAGGTGCAGTTCGAGAAAGAATCCACGGAATGGCCCGCGCGGCTGCAACAGCTCGCTGGCGTCACCAGCGTGGAATCGCACAGCGCCGGCATGTACCGCATTCTCACCACCCACGGCCCATTGGCCACCACGCAATTAGTGGAACTGGCAGACAAACAACAGGTGGCGATTAAAACCCTGAGCGTGCAGAACACCACGCTCGACGACGTTTTTGTGTACTACACCGGACGCCAATTGCGCGACGAGCAGGTGAAGGCTGCCGGCTTCATCATGCCGGACCGCCCGGGGATGAAGCCATGACGCGAATGCTGGCGATTGTAGAGCGTGAGATGCGGAAGTTCTTCCGCTCGCCCGCGCTGATGATGGTTTCCATGACGCTGCCGCTGGTGCAGTTGCTCATCCTGGGCAATGCCATGGGCGGCAGAATTCAGGGTGCGCGCATCGGCGTGGTCGATCATGACGACAGCTCGCAGGCACTGCGTATCCATGAAGCGTTCAACTCCATTGCCGTAGTGAACCGCACCTTCTCTGCCGTGCCTTACACCGATGAGCAGCAGGCGCAGAACGATGTCCGCACCGGCAAGATTGATGGCGCTGTGATCATTCCTGCGCAATACTCCCGCCGCGTACTGGCGGGCGAGTCGCCGCGCATTGGCCTGGTCGTCGACAACAGCGACCAGATTACCAGTGGCGCGCTGGAAGAAGAGATGCAGTCGCTGGTGGATGCGTTGAACGCGCCTAACGTGCAGCCCCTGGTAGTGCACAACATTGCGCTGCGCATTGTGGAGCTGTATCCCTACGTGGAATACATGAAGTACCTGCTCGCCGGTTCCATCTCCCTGGCGATGTTTGTCGCCGTCATGATCGGCGGCGGCATGTTGTACATCGATGACAAGGCGCGCGGCGTACACGAGGGCTACCTGGTCACACCCATCACGCGCTTTGAGCTGGTGATGGGCCTGAACGCCGCCGGAACGATCAAGGGCATCCTGTCAGGAATATGTCTCACCCTCATCGGCTCGCTCATGGCCGGGCTCGGCGTCATCTTCAATCCGGTCAGCCTTGTGTTGCTTCTTCTGCTCATCATCTCCACGTCTATCGCCTTCAACGGCATGATGTTCCTGATGATGGTGCGCGTGGAAGATCCGCTGGTACCGCGCGCCATCTTTGGTGTGCTCAATACGCTGCTCTTCTTTCCCAGCGGCGCCATCTCCCCGGTCACGGGCTTTCCCAAATGGCTGCGTGTCATCTCCATGATGGATCCGTTCAGCTACGCGGTCCATGGATTCAAAGCCGTCCTGATCAAAGATGGCGGATTCGCGGCTGTCCGCATGGATATCCTCTACCTGATGCTCTTCGGGATCGTGATGCTGGCGATCGCCACCCCGCTCTTCAAGCGCACGCTCTGACCTGCCCGAAAAGATTGTTTGCAAAGTTACTCGCGCTGTGGGCCCCGGATGCGAGAAGATAGACGGCATGAGCATTGCCACCAAATCCGGTGACTCCGGCGAGACCAGCCTGGCGGGCGGCTTTCGGCTGTCCAAATCAGCCCTGCGCGTTGAGACCTACGGCAACGTGGATGAGTTGAACGCCCACCTGGGCCTGGCACGCGCGCTGTGTGACGACGAGAATATTCGCGACCGCACCAAACTCATCCAGAGCGAGCTCTTTCTGGTCGGCTCGGCACTTTCGGCGCCGCCTACGGATACGGAATCGCCCTGCCCCGTCACCCCCGCAATGGTGGATGCCTTGACCGCGCAGGTGCACGAGCTGGAATCCATCGAAGGCATGCTCTCTGACTGGTCCATCCCCGGCGAGCACGTGGCCGCGGCCGCGTATGACGTGGCCCGTACCGTATGCCGCCGCGCCGAGCGCAGTGTGGTGGCGTTGCAGCAGCAGGGTGAGCGCGTGGACAGCGATGTTCTGGTCTACCTGAACCGCCTTTCTGACCTGCTCTGGCTCTTTGGCCGCAAGCTGGAACGCGATGCCGGCGTCGACGGCTCGCTGCGCAAGGTCAGCGGCAAGACCGGCTCGCGCTGGTCGCGCGCCTGGTAGTTGCCATCCCGCAACGTGAAACCTTCCCCTGCCCGGCATCGCGCCTGCGTGCTACTCTGAGACGCGCCCAAGGATGAATCCGCCATGCCCATGAACCGCCGCAGTTTTATCTCGCTCGCCGCCACATCCGCTGCCTCCGCCGCTCTTGTCTCCCGCGTCTTCGCGCAGATTACTCGTACGCACGGCACCATCGACGGCCCTGCGCTGGTCGCCGCGACGGACCATGACCGCATTCTGCGCCTGGCAAACTCATTCCTTGCGCAGCAGCCCATCACCATAACGGCATCGCATTCGCCGCGCAGCCCCGGCGGCCTGCACGATTACTTCTCGCAGGGCGATTACTGGTGGCCCGACCCGAAAGATCCCAGTGCGCCCTATGTGGTGCACGACGGCCAGACCAATCCTGACAACTTTGAAGACCATCGCACCGCCATGCGCCGACTCAGCATCCAGGTGCCTGCACTGGTAGCGGCCTACGTGCTGACGCATGAAGAGCGCTATGCGAAGCACGCCGCGCTGCATCTGCTCGCGTGGTTTGTAACTCCTGCCACGCGCATGAATCCGAACCTGGAATATTCGCAGACCGTCATCGGCATGAAGACGCTGCGCGGCATCGGCATCATCGACACGCTGCATCTGGTGGAAGTCGCCCGCGCCGCCGGATTTTTGCGGCACAGCAAGGCGCTTCCGCTGCAGCAGTTTGCCGCGGTGCAGGATTGGTTTGCGCAGTACGTGACCTGGCTGACGACTTCGCCGCGCGGCCTGAGCGAGCGTGCGCAGAAGAATAATCATGGCGCCTGCTGGGTGCTTCAGGTCGCTGCATTTTCCGGCCTGGCTGGCAACACAGAGCAGCTCTCGCTCTGCCGCGACCGCTTCAAGACCGTGCTGGCGCCCAACCAGATCGCGCCCGACGGCAGCCTGCCGCTGGAACTGAAGCGCACCAAGCCCTACAGCTACTCCATCTTTTGCCTGGATGTACTCGCCGATATTTGCCAGTCGCTCTCCACGGCGGCAGACAATCTGTGGGAGTTCAAAGGCCCGAATGGCGCGGGTATGCGCGAGGCCATTGCGTTTCTGTATCCGTATCTGAAAGACAAGAGCAAGTGGCCCTACGCGCACGACGTGCAGCACTTTGACGATTTCCCGGTGCGCCAGACCAATCTGCTCTTCGGCGGGCTGGCGTACAACAATCCGGATTACATCGCGCTATGGAAGACGCTCAATCCCGACCCGACGGTGGAGGAAGTGATCCGCAACTTCCCCGTCCGCCAGCCGCTGCTTTGGGTGAAAAGCCCGGCGTAAGCCACAGTCGTCTTAGTCTTCGTGCACCTTGATGACCATCGCCGCGAACGTCTTGCCCGGTACGACCAGGCTCTGATGCGGTGTATTCGCCGAGATGTGCAGCATGTCGCCCTTGCGCAGCAAATGTTCCGTGCCGCCTACGATCTTCGCGCCATGACCCTCCCCGGTCGCCGGATCGATCTTCACATCCGGAATCGTTCCGCCGGTCACTTCCGTGACCTCGCCATCCAGCACCACGAAGATGTCGTTGAAGTGTTGATGCAGCTCAGCGCCGCCATCCCTGGTGCGAGCCGTGATATTGATGAAGTGCCCCGGGTACTTCTCAAAGGTCAGATTGGCGCTGCCGTTCGGGCTCGCTTTGGCCTGGTTCAGCACGTTTGCGGCCATCGTCTGCAGCTCAGCCGAGGCGAAATAATCCGCCGCCGGTCCCTTGGTGATGGTGGTAGCGGCCTGCCCCACAGAAAAGCGCACAGCCAATATCGCTACGGCAAGCAGAACAGTGATCGATACAATCCGTAAACTCTTCATCTCAAATCCCTCAAAATGTTTAGATAGCTCGTTCGTTCCACACCAGCGCCACCGCACTACGCAGCCGCGCCGCTTTTGCATCGTATGCCGGACGCAGCACAGTGCTGCGTGCGACCGAGTTCTTCCGAAATTCATTCTCTACGGCCGGCCCGAAGATATGCCACGCTTGCGTGATGTCGCCCACCACCACAATCTCGCGCGGCGACAGCGCGGACGCGATCATGCGCATGCCGCGGCCCAGGAAGCGCGACATCTTCTCTATCGCCTGCACCGCGCGGGCATCGTCCGTCTGCGCCAGCTTCAGCAGCGCCTCAAACGTCAGCTTGCCATTGCGCTCCGGCGCCTTGCTGCCGTCGAGCTCATGATAGTAGCGCAGCGCAGCACGGTTCGAAGCCACCGTCTCCCAGCAGCCATGATTGCCACAGGCGCAGAGCGGGCCGTTGACCACCATCTCCACATGGCCGAATTCGCCGGCCATGCCGCCCTCGCCGCGCAGCAGTTTGCCGTTCGCAAAAATCCCCGTGCCGATGCCCTCTGACACATTCACCACCACCAGGTCGCGCGAACCGTCGGTATCGCCAAACCAGACCTCTGAGAGAGCACAGGCGTTGGCCACATTGTCCATCTCCACCCGCAGGCCGGTAGCGCGGGCGATCTTGGCCTTGATATCAGTTGTGCGCCAGTTCAAATTTGGCGCAAAGATCAGCTGCTGGCGCTCGTCCGCGCGGCCGGGCAGGCTAATGCCGATGCCATCAAACGAGCGGTCGCTATGCGTGGCGATCATCTTGCGGATGACGCTGGCGATGGTTGCGATCTCCGCCTTGCCGTCGTCGCTCGGCTTGCCCCGCTCACTGTTCACCACGCTCTGCGCCACAATGTGTCCGCCCAGGTCGGCCACGGCCACCGTGGTCTGTTCGGGATGAATGTCCAGCGCGATCACCGCGCGGCTGTCATTCACTTGCAGGAACGTGGGCCGGCGGCCGCGCGGCAGGCGGCCCATGGAGCCTTCGGAGATCCAGCCGCCCTCAATCAAATCTTCCACGATGAGCGAGACGGTGCTGCGCTGCAGACCGGAGACTCGTGCCAGGTCGGCACGCGAGATCGGCTGGCGCATGCGCACGAGGTTGAAGACCAGATTCCGGTTGATGCGCCGTGGTGTCTTGTTGGAAGCGCTTTGCTTTCGGGTGAAGGTAAAGCCCTGCATGTCCGCCTGTGTCTTATCCTGAGATGAACTTCTTGACATCACTTAGCATCAGCCTTTATACCACTGAGGTCAGCTCTTTTAGTCCCGAGACTGAACTATATACGTTTCCCCATCATTTGCGCCATTCCGCGCTCAAAGGTTGACCGCCGCAGTGAATCCTACTCGTAGACAGTTTCTCCGCACCTCGACGCTGGCCGGGGCCTCTGCAGCGCTGGGCGGCTCCACGCTCAACGCTGCCATCGCGCGCAGCTTTTCCGCCGCCAGTCCGGCGATTCCGGCGGCGCTGACCACCCATCGCCTGACCGCCGAGTGGGAGTACTTCCAGGGCCCGCTGACGCCTGCCGCTGTGTGGAAATCAGCCGACACCTGGACGAAGGTCGCGCTGCCGCACTGCTTCAACGCCTATGACGGCTGCGACCCGGATGTGAGCTACTACCGCGGCCAGGGCTGGTACCGCACGCATCTGCACGCGGGCAATCCCTATCCCGGGGGCCGTACGCTTTTGCACTTTGAAGGCGCCGGACAGACCTCCACCGTCTTCATCGGCAATACCCAGATCGGCAAGCACATCGGCGGCTACGACGAGTTCATCTGGGATGTGACCGACGCAATCGCCGCGCAGCCTGAGGCCACCCGCATCCCGCTGGCAGTGGTCTGCGACAATTCGCCGGACGTGAACCGTATGCCGGCCGAGGCAAGCGATTTCAGCCTGTATGGTGGCCTCTATCGCCATGTGAACCTGGTCTATGTGCCCGCGGTTTCCATCGCTGCCGCGCACGTCCACGTTGCCCTGCCTGGGAAGAATGACGACAACAGCAGCGCCGCGTTGCGCGTGACCGCGCGCCTGCACAATCCCACGGCCACCGCCGCGCCGTTGCAGATCACCGTCTCCATCAGCCGTCTGAACGGCAAAACGCTGCACACAAAAACGCTGCAGCTCGCGCCGTGGGAGGGTGAAAATGAGCTGGCTGCTTTCACGCTGGCTCACCCCGATCTGTGGTCGCCAGGCTCACCCGCGCTGTACGAGTGCAGCCTGACCGTCTCCTCTCCTGCCGGGGTCTCGATGCTGCATGAACGCTTCGGCGTGCGCCGCACTGAGCTGGTGGACCACGGCCCCTTCCTGCTCAACGGAGAGCGCCTGCTGCTGCGCGGCACCCAGCGCCATCAGGACCATGCAGGCGTGGCCGCCGCCGTGCCGGACGATGTGACCCAGCAGGAGCTGCAACTGGTGAAAGAGATGGGCGCGAACTTCATCCGCCTCGGGCACTACCAGCAATCCGCGCTGGTGCTCGATCTCTGCGATGAGCTCGGCATTCTGGTCTGGGAAGAGGTACCGTGGTGCCGCTCTGGCATCGTCGGCGAAGAGTTTAAGCAGCAGGGCCGCGAGAAGCTTGCCACCATGATCGACCAGCACCGCAATCATCCCAGCGTGCTCTTCTGGGGCCTGGGCAATGAGGATGACTGGCCGGGCGAGTCGGGCGGCGTGAATAAAGACGCCATTCGCGCCTACATGAGCGAACTGAACGACCTGGCGCACACGCTGGATGCCACACGCTACACCTCCTACCGCCGCTGCGACTTCGCGCACGATATTCCCGACGCGTACTCGCCCTCCATCTGGGCAGGCTGGTACAGCGGCAGCTATACCGAATACAAGCAGTCGCTGGAGAAGGCGCGCGACGCGGTGAAGCACTTCATCCACATTGAATGGGGTGCGGATTCCCATGCGCGCCGCCACTCCGAAAGTCCTGACAAGGTGCTGGCCGGCATCGCGCTGGGCCATGGCACCGCGGAGACCGGCTTCGCCTTTCTGAATACCGGCGGCAACGCCCGCGTCTCGCGCGATGGCGACTGGTCAGAGACCTACGCCTGCAATCTGTTTGACTGGCACCTGAAGACACAGGAGACGGTGCCCTGGCTGACCGGCTCCGCGCAATGGATCTTCAAGGATTTCACCACGCCCATCCGGCCGGAGAATCCCGTGCCCCGCATCAACCAGAAGGGTCTGCTGGAGCGCGACATGACGAAGAAGGAAGGCTACTTCGTCTTCCAGTCGTACTGGTCCCAGAAGCCGATGGCGCACATCTACGGGCATAGCTGGCCGGTGCGCTGGGGCGATGCCGGCGAAGAGAAGATGGTGAAGGTCTACTCCAACTGCGCCACCGCCGAGCTCTTTCTCAACGGAAAATCTCTGGGGGTGCGCACGCGCGATTCACAGAACTTCCCCGCCGCCGGACTGCGCTGGATGACGCCCTTCGCCGCCGGAAAAAATCATCTGCGCGTGGTCGCTCATCATGGCGCCGCGGTGGTGACGGATGAGATCGACTTCCTCTACCAGACGGAAAAGTGGGAGGCGCCTGCCGGCTTCACACTGAAAGAGATCGCCCGCCACGGCGACCTCATCACCGTCGAGGCGCATCTCTTCGACGCCAAAGGCGTGCTCTGCCTGGATGCGCGCACCCCGGTGCGCTTTGCCCTGAGCGGCAACGGCAGACTGCGTGACAATCTCGGCACGTCAACCGGTTCGCGCGCTGTGCAGCTCTACAACGGTCGCGCGGAGATCAGCCTGCATCGCGGTACGGGGGCTGCGAGCATTACCGTTTCGGCGGAGAAGCTGCCGGCGGCGACGCTCACGCTGGCCTGACATACTCCAGCGGCTGAAGCGGCGCTTGCTCTGTGCGAGGGCGGGCAGACTGAGGCCCGCACGCCCTCGCCGCTGAAGGCCTTAAGCTGTACAGCCAAAAAAATGCCCCATCTCAACCGCAAACAACCGCGGCCAGGATGGGGCATAAATCTTTACCTTGACTAGTGCGAGACGACGGTGAAGGTGAAGTTGATGGTATGGCTCACCTGCGGTGTGTTGCTGTCAGTAAAGGTGACGCCGACAGTTTGCGAACCCGTTGGAGTAAGGACCGCCGGTGCGGTGGGCACGGGATTCGTGCAGCCCGTCAGCCCAATCACGCTGCCCAGCGAAAGCAGCACGGCCAGTACCATCAGTCCGCCATGGCGCAGCACCCGCTTGCGTCCGGCAAAGAGCAGACCGGCCAGGCCAAAAGGACACAGCAGCGCCCAGGTCATGCGCGGATTCTGCAGGGGCGCGCGGTTCTGTGCAGTCAGGCTGCTATCCGTATAGATCACCACATAGAACGGCACCGCGGTGGTGCCGCTTACGGTGGTGCCAATGGGCTGATAGCGGCAGTAAGCATAGAGCGGCAGGCCGGAGCACGAGACCGAGATTGTGCCCGAATAACCGAAGTACGGCGTGACGATAATGCCGCTTCCCGTCTCCGGCAACTGGGCTGCTCCGCCCTGCGGAATGGTGACCGAAGTGGACACCGTAGAGAGATTGAAATCGCCTGCCGGATGCAATACGGCCGACGTGGAACCGGAGAAGTTCTTATCGCCCGTATAGATGGCCGTGAAGTTGGTCGCCGGATAGGTTGCGTTCGGCATTTGGCTGCTGACGGAAACGGTCGCCACTCCCGTGCTCGTGCTCACGAGCGATGTGCCCAGCAGCCCGGAGCCGGTGTAGATGGTCTCGGTTGCCGGCAACGCGCACATCACGATGTTGTTGCTGGTACCCGTGATTGCGGCCTGTGAGAAAGTGACCGTGCTGCCGCTAATGCCGGTAATGGTGCCGTTCAGATTCACCACCACCGCGTTGCTGCTGTTGACGCAGGTGCCGGCGACGGTCTGCCCCACCACCAGATTCGCCGTGCTGGAAGCCGCGGTGAGAGTAGAGGTGGATGTTCCATTGGTCAGCGTTCCGCTGAAGCTCACCGGAGTGCCGGAGAAGAAGACGACTGAACCGCCTTCGTTTGCTCCGCTGATCGGCAAGATAGTAGCGGTAAACAGTGTTCCTACGCTCGCACCCACGGCGGTCGGCGTGGCCGTCAGCCGTGTTGTGGTCACGGATTGGACCACGCTGAACGAGACTGAGCTCTGGCTGCTGGCGTAGACATAACCGCTGAAGACAATGCTGACAGAGAGCGTATGCGGTCCAACCGTAAGCAGTGCCGCCGGCAGCGTAACCGTATTGACGTTCGATGTGTTGTACGCAGCGCTGGGCAGCGGCGTGCTGTCCAGGGTGAACTGCACCGTGCCTACCGGCGTTCCGCCGTTGCTGGCGAAGCTGGTATTGGCTGTGGCCGTGACCGCCTGGCCGTAGTAGACCGAAGCCGTGGTAGGCGACGTGATGGTGGTAGTGGACTTGATGAGCAGCACCGCCTCACCGGCCAGGGTTCCGCTCAGACTGCCGTTGTTGGCCGCGCTGGTCGCCGGTGTCACCGTGGCAGCGTAATTGCCCGTCACGATGGGCGAGAAGGTGGTGGTCAGCAGGCAGTTATTGCCGGAGAGCACAGGATTGGTGAGCGAACAGCCGTTACTGGCTGCCGGAGCCAGCGAGAAGACCGAGGAGGTGCTTCCGCTCAGCGTGGCAAACTGCGAGCCGGTGAAGGTCAGGTTCGCATTGCCCGTGTTGGTGAACGTAAGCGGCGCAGTGCTGACCGAGCCAAGATTCGTGACCGGATAAACGATGCTCGCCAAGGTGCGGTTGATGGCGATAACACCCACCGCCGACTGGTCCGCAATGTAGAGGCTGCCGTTCACGTCAGTGGCCAGGCCGACCGGCGTGGTCAGCCCGGTTTGCAGCAGCGGGCTGCCTGCGGAGCTGCCCGCAAGATAGCTGAGCACCTGCAGATTGGTTGCGTCGAGAACGTAGAGATCGCCTGCGGTATCGACCGCGATGCCGGAAGGCGCGAAGGTGGTGGTTCCCAGATTGACCGCCGTGGCACTGAACGTAGCACCCAGTTCCATCACGCGGCTGTTGCCTGTGTCCACCACAAACAGGTCCCCGGCGCCGTCGAGTGCCAGCTTCCCCGGCGCGCTCAGCCCCGTAATCGGCAATACCTTCTGCCCGCCCGCGGCCAGAACTTCAACCACGCGATTGTTCCCTGTGTCAGATACATACACATTGCCGTAGCTATCGACCGCAACTCCACCCGGCGCATTGAAGCCCGCGGCAAGCGCGGTTGCGGCTCCGCCGGTCGAGCTGTTCACCGTGATGCGATTGTTCCCTGTATCCGCCACGTACACATTGCCCTTGCCGTCTACGGCAATCTGGCTGGGTGAGCTCAGGCCCGTGATAAACGCCGCCGGCGTGCCGCCCGATGCCGCGACCTTCTTCACCGTATTGGAAGTTGCGTCTGCAATGTAAAGATTGCCGAGCAGATCCGTACCAACGCCGTTCGGCTTCATGCCGGTTCCAATTGTGGTCAGAGCGCCGGGGTCCATGGAGACGGTCGCGGCTACGCCGATTCCGCCCAGGAACTGTGCCACCGGCGTTCCACCGTAGCTCAGCGAGCCCTTGCGCAGGCCCGCCGCCGCCGGCTGGAATTTCGTGTAGAAGACGCATACCCTGGCCGCGGCAATGGCGGTGTTCAGCGTGCAGGTATCACCGCCCGGATCGGAAAACTCCGTGGTGGCACTGCTCGCCTGCAGTGCAAAACTCTGACTGACGAAGTTCGTGGCCGTCACCGCCTCATACGCCTGCGGCTGCGTGACGGAGGAACCGACCGCCGTCGCCGGAAACTGCGTGTTGAAGGAGAACTCGCGGACCACGGCATTGCCGCTTTCGGTCTCGTACATATTGCCGTAGCTATCGAAGTTGAGCTGGCCGCTGCTGCTCACCGTCAGTTGAGGGCCAGGGCAGCCATCGCCGCCGGTATCCACTGATTTCGGTCCCGCGGTGCCGGAGCAGTAGGTTCCCGCCGCCGGCGCTGTGCCGATCGTGCCCACCACAACCACGGCATAGCCGGTCTTGCCATCGATCTTCCAGATCAGCCGGTTGGTCGAGTCATACAGGTAGATGTTGCCGGACTGATCCATGCCCGCAACCTGCACCGCACCAAATGCGAGTTGGGTGGCGAGCGCGCCATTGTTGGCGATGGTCGCCGTCAGCCCGCCGCCGCCGGCGATGGTATAAATATTGCCCACGGTCGGGTTGCTGAGGTTTACCACCGTGCTGCCCGCCGTCTGATAGATCACGCGGATACGCGCATTCTGATAATCCGCGACGTAGAGATTCCCGCTCGGATCCAGGAAGAGCGCGTACGGCGAATTGAAGGAAGCCGCAGACGCCGGGCCGCCATCGCCGTCCGCTCCGCCCAGGATGCCTGCCGTACATCCGGCCGAACCCTGCGCGCACGTGGGGCTACCCGCAAACGTGGTGATGATCGCCGTAGTGCCGTTGATCTTGCGGATGTTGTTATTCGCGCCCGTGCCGCCGGTGTTGCCGTCAGAGATATACAGATTCTCATTTGCATCCACCACAATGTCCCGAATGGAGTACATGCCGGCCGATTTAGCCAGGCCGCCGTCGCCACTGTAGATGCTGGTGGTGGAGAGCAGGGTGTACACATCGCCCGCCACCGGCATGGTCGTGGTCGCCACATTGCCGTTGGCCCAGAGCAGCGTAGTCACTGCCGTCGGGCTGGTAAGCGTTCCCGGATTGACCACAAATACGCGTACCAGACCGCCCGATGCGCTGGTGAAGAAGATGTTTCCGTCCTTGTCCAGCGCAGGGGTACGGGGCTTCATGTAGGCATTGGTTCCGGGGCAGTTGTCTCCCGCTGAACTCGAAGCTGCCGGTCCAACCGTGCCGCCGTTGCAGTTGTAGGAGGAGCCGGACTTGGTGATGGTTCCTACGCGTCCGCCGGCCAGTGCATAGATGTGCCCGACCTGCGGCACCAGTGCCGTGGGATTCTGGCTGTTGTAATTGGCCGCGATCAGCGCCGCTGTGAGGGCAGCGCCGCCGCTGTAGATGACGCGCATCTCATAGTGTCCGTAATCGGCGATGTAGATGTTGCCGTAGGAATCTACCGTGGTGTCATACGGCGTGCTGAAGGTAGCCTGAGTCGGCAGGCAACCGTCGCCGGTATGGGTGCCCGCGCTGAAGGTGGGAATGTCGACGCTGGTGCTGCACGCGGTGTTGCCGCTGCCCGTTGCCAGACCAGCGATCGCTGAGCCAAACGGAATCGGCGCCACGGCGGGGGCCTGTGCCTGCGCGGCAACCGTCAGACCTGCTGCTGCCGCCAGCAGCAGCGCCAGCCGCACCGCGCTGCGCATACCGTGAAGCGTTCCTGCCTGCATCTTCATCTTCGTGTTCTTAGGCTGCGTCATACCCATACTCCTGCAATCTTTTTGCTGCGATCCGTTTTTCACACCCTGCGCATGGTTGGTTCAGCGTTAGTAGCGCAGTACCGCCGAGAGCTGCAAGCGCCGGCCATTGGTTCCCACCACGCCGTTTGTGCCCACCGTGGCCTGCACTACGCCAAAAGTATTGACCGTCGCATTCGATGAGGAGCTCGACAGCACGGCTGCCGGGTTCGCCAGGTTCGGCGTGTTGAACACGTTGAATGCATCCACCTTGAACTGCAGGTTCATTCCCTGCCGCGGCAGCGCGAACTCGCGCTGGATGCCAAAGGTTGTCGCGATGAAGGCCGGTCCGCGGAGTGTGTTGCGTCCCACGTTGCCGAAGGTGCCAATCGGTGGGGCCGCAAAGGCCGCGGTATTGAACCATTCCTGCACCTTGGCCACGCGATGGCGGTTGCTCGGCAGGTTCGGATTGACGCCCGGCACCGCCATGGGGCGCTGCGGACGGTCGCCGGTGAATGACGTATCGCCGGCCAGCGTGAGATTGACCGGCTGTCCGCTGCGCACGTTGTAGATTCCGGTAAAGGTCCAGCCGTTAATCACGGCCCGCACCGGCGCCGCAAAATGCGTGGTCTCCGGCAGGTGATAGACCCAGCCCATGTTGAAGACGTGCGTCGAATCAAAGTCTGACGCCGCATACTGTGAGCGGATGTTGTTCGGCAGCGGAATGTTGGCGGTGGTGGTCTGCCCGTTGCTCTGGATGTCCAGCGACTTCGAGTAGGTATAGGACACCATCAGGCGCAAGGACTTGCGTGCGCGCTGCGTATACATGATCTGCATGCCGTGATAGTTCGAGCTGCCGATGCTGGCGTTGTCGACCACGCCCTGCCCGCCGTAGGCATAGCCGGGATAGATCACTCGCAGTTGTTCTGACTGGCTGGCGAAAGTCGTAGTGGTCGGGCAGTAGAGCGAATGTCCGGCGTTGTTCGGGTCAGGGTACGCCGTCGGCGAGCTGTATGGCCCGGTACAGTCATAGATCGAAGAGTTCCGGTCAAACTGAATGAGCTGGTGCCGTCCGAACTTGCCGACGTAGTTCATCTCCAGCGTGCCGGAACGGATCTTGTGCTGGAAGCCCAGGTTCACCGCTTCGGTGTACGGCGTGGTCAGGTTCGGGTCAGCATAGTTCACCGAATTCGGGGTGCCGAAGTACGTTGCTCCGGAGCTGTAGTTGGGCGCAATCGCCGGCTGGTTGAGCAGCGGCTGCGACATGCCGCCCCCGGGCAGGTTATACGTCGCGCTGTAGTGGTACGGCGCGCCCACGCCCACTACGCTGGCATTGATGGCGTCGTAGAAGAGGCCGATACCGCCGCGAATGGTGGTGGATCCGTTGCCGAAGAGATCATAGGCAAATCCAACGCGCGGCGCGAAGTTGTTGTACCGCGTGCGCACATTGGCGTTGCCCGGCGCGGGATCGCCTTCATAGCCAAGCCCTGCGGGCGCCTGCGGAAAGACCGACGACTGGAAGCCCGGCGAGAACGTAACGCCCTGCCCATCGGCCGAGTGCCATGCAAACGGCAGCTCGTAGCGCAGACCGTAATTCAGCGTCAGGCGCGAAGTAGCGCGCCAATCATCCTGCGCATAGGTGTAAAGCACATTCTGCAGCGCTCCCAGGTTGGTTGAGTTACCTACCTGCACCTGCGCCAGCAGACCGGCCAGGAAGTCCGATGCATCGGATTCCGTATACGACAGTCCCGCCTCCAGGAAGGGCGATGAATCAAAGCGGTGCAGATATTGCAGATGCAGATACTGAATGCCCGTCTGGAAGCTGTGGTTGCCGTGCGACCAGCTCAGGCTGTCGTCAATCTCTTCATCCTCATTCACGGTGAAGGACCAGGTGGAGTTGTTGCTGCCCACCTTGAACCGGTTTTCCACTTCAACCTGCGGCAGCGACGGCACGGTCGCCGGCTGATAGATGGAGGCGCCGAAGGCCTGGATGGTCGTCGGATCGGTCGGAAAGATGGTGTAGTTGTACCGCTTGTACCCGACGCGGAAGACATTCAGCAGCGTCGGGGTCAGCACAAAGGTATCGCCTGCATTTCCGTAATAAATACCGCCGGAGTTCGCATCCTGCTCATAGCTGGCTACACCCGGTACAGCGCCGCTCAAGGTGGCGCTGTTTGAGGTCACATCGTTGGCATTGGTGATGTAGAAGCGCGCATCAATAGTGTGGCGGCCAAGTACGAAGTCGAAGCGGCTCAGGCCATCCCAGTCATTGCGCGGCTGCTTCGCCGTCGCATTCAACACCGGGAATCCCGCCGTATTGAAAGTATTGGTGAAGGGGATGTAGGCATTCATAAACGCCACAGAGACCGGATTAAAGCAGATCACCGGCAGTTCTTCATAGGGCAGGTAATTCTTGTTGTACGGCGTGGTAAGTCCGCCATTGTAGAGATTACTGAGCGCGGTAAAGCAGGGAGACGTGCCGGTATTGCCCGCCTGCTGCCAGGCCGCATTCACCTGCGAAGTGAAGCCGCCCGCGTAGGTGGAGCTCTCCAGCGGATTGCGCAGATAGCAGTTGTAGTACGGAACGCCGGACAGACACTCCGGATTACCGGTCGTGGTCGAGATAAGCGGCGTCGTCGGGAAGTCAATGCCGAAGTTGGCGCACTGCATACCGGCAAAGCCCGCGTACTGGCACATGTGCGGCGTGCCGCCCTGCGCAACCCCATTCAGGAATGACGTGGGCGCTACATCCCACCCGCGCTCCTGTGCGGAGAGCGTCTCAGAGTGCGAGAACACGCGCTGCGCCACGCGCAGATCCTGCACCGCGAGGAAGAAGAAGATCTTGTCCTTCTTGAGTGGACCGCCCAGCGTGGCGCCGAACTGGTTCTGCACCAGGCCGGGGTTGAGCTGCGAGATGTAATCCGCCGCGTTGAACGCCTTGTTCTGCACGTACTCCCACACCGCGCCGTGGTAGGTGGAGGTTCCCTGCCGCGTCAGCACATTCATAATGCTGCCCACGTTGCGCCCATACTGCGCCTTGTAGTTATTCAGCAGAACGCTGGTCTCCTGCAGTGCCAGCGTGGGCGGAAAGTTCAGACCGGTGTTGTAAAAGAGATTGTTCCAGAGCTGGCCGTCCAGCAGAAAGAGGTTCTGGTTATTGCGCGAACCGCTGATGTTGTAGGTCGGGCCGCCGGTATCACTGGTGAAGGTCGTGGGTGCGTTCACGTTGGAAACACCGGGCAACAGCGCCGCCAGCGAGACCACGTTGTTACCGTCTACCGGCAGGTTCTCCACCAGCTTGTTGTCAATCATCGTGCCGATGGTCGCTGACCGCGTATCCACCGTCGATCCCTGCGATTCCACCGTGACCTGCTCATTGACGGAGCCGGGATGCATCTTGGCGTCAGTACGCACGTTCTGGTCCGCGTCCAACTGGATGGAGTTAATCACGCTGGTCTCAAAACCGGGGGCCGAGACAGTGAGGGTGTAGATGCCCACGGCCACGTCGCTGAAGAGATATTCGCCCTTGGCGTTGCTCTCATGCACAACCTCAGCGTTCGTCGCTGTATTCACCAGGGTCACGGTGGCGCCCACCACGACCTTGCCCTGCGTATCGGCAATATTGCCGCTGATGGTGCCGGTATTCTGCGCCTGGCCCAGGGCCATCATGGTGCAGCCCAGAACTGCGGCCAGCGCCAGCCCGGCGCGCCTGGTTGCCGCCATTGTCAGGCCCATCCGCGCCATCGCGCCCATCCACTTGTCTGAGAACTTACCTGGTTTCGACATTGCATACCTTCAACGACGTAGTTTGATTCGCTGGCTACCCGGCAAAGGCGCACGACAGCCAACCGCCGTGTGCCTTTCCCCCGGAATAAATGATTTGCCTACCGTATCACCTTTGCGACCGGTTGCAAATCCCTTTTCCGGTGATCGCTAACATTCCGGAGCGGCAATAACCATGCTCCATTTCAATGACCTCTGTCAATGGAAAAGTCGAAGTGCGAACTATTTTCATTCCCCGCTCTGTTCGCGGCTTTTCTAGCGATGCGTCCGCTCTCACATCGTGAGATTTTCAATCTACCGCAAGGTGCCGGATTTCACGTGTGACGAACCTCACCAATGCCGTCCGCATTCCAGCAAGAAATGGCTGGCCCAGCCAGGCGAAAGGAGCACTTCCCTCTCGCCTGACGGAACAGGCTACTCTCCATTCAATCGCTTTAGCGGAGATCCTTGACCTTGACCGCATCCATGTCGTCATAGGCCTGGTTCTCACCGCCCATGCCCCAGCAGAAGGTGTAGTTGCGCGTGCCCACGCCGGCGTGAATGCTCCAGCCGGGCGAAACGACCACTTCCTTGTCCGCGATGAGCAGGTGCCGGGTCTCGTCCGCAGGTCCCATCAGGTGAACCACGCGATCGTCCGCCGGAATCCCGAAGTACAGGTAGACCTCAGACCGGCGCATATGCGTGTGCGGAGGCATGGTGTTCCACGCGCTACCCTCAGCCAGTTCGGTAAAGCCCATCACCAGTTGGCAGCTCTTCACCCCGCCCATCCAGATGTGCTTCCGTATCTCGCGCTTGTTCACGGTCTCCAGGGAGCCCAGCTTCACCGCCTCCAGATCAGCGCGCCTGGAGATCTGCACCGGAAACTCCTTGTGCGCCGGGTAGCTCAGCAGGTAATACTCCGCCGGGGCGGCAGCATCTGCGCTGGTGAACTCGACACTCTCGTTACCGCGGCCGATGTACAGCAGGTCAAGATAGCCCAGTTCATAGCTCTCTGCGCCCACCTTCACCGTGCCCTTGCCTTTGCCGATGTTGAGCACACCGATCTCGCGGCGCTCCAGGAAGTAATTCGACTTCAGTTCCGTGTCTGTCTCCAGCTTCAGCGGCGTTTTGGTCGGAACGGCTCCGCCGATCACGGTGCGGTCCAGGTCCACATAGACCATGTGGATCGCGCCCGGCTGAAACAGGTCAGTCAGCAGGAATGTCTCCCGCAGTTCTTCCGTGGTCATGCGCGGGTAACGGATCTTATCTGCCATCTCAAGTATCTTCATTTCGCACTTCTCCCTTTTTCCGGCGCAGTGGCCGGAACCTGCTGTATCAACCAGCGGACAAGTTCTTTGCCCGCCGGATAATTCTCAAACTCCAGGGGCAGCCTGCGGCCGTCCATGTACTCGTTGTAGAGCCACGGGTCGACCACCGCCAGCACGGTGCCCTTGCCCACCTTCGCCACCGCCATCACCGTATTGTCCTGCCACTGCAACACGCTGTGCGCAGGGGCGGTCGCGGTGATGCTGGAGATATCTTTCATGTAGATCTTCTTCGGCGCGAAGATCGCATTCCCCGCAGGGATCATCAGCTTGCCGTCTTCAAAGTGATCGCCATGCACAAAATTGTTATCCACCGCGTTGAAGTGGATGCCGAATGCATCCGCGAGCCGGTTGTAGTACGTAAACTCCGTGTTGTCGCGGTCGTTTGACATCAGCAGAAGCACGCCGCCCTGCTTCACCCACTCCACGACAGGCGCAACATCTTCCGCCTGCACATAGTGCGGCGTTGGATTCTTGCTGGGAATATCCGGCGACACAATAATGTAGACCTGCGCCTGCTTTAACCCGGCGCGCGTGGGCGCGACCGGCAGCGTGGCCAAATGCGCGCCATAGCTCTGGAAGATGCGTCCCAGCAGCGAGAATCCGCTGTTCGCTTCATCCTGCCACTTGTAGTGGAAGCTCTCCGTCTGCCCGGCTGCATTCCTGCGCGTCTGCGAATTGAACCAGGCGTCCATCAGCACGGTATCGCCGCGGCCCATGCGCGCGGTCTTCATCATCTCTATTTCGGTGGATGCCATGATGAACGCCGCATAGCCCTTCGCGTCGTCCGCCGCGGCCGGCACGCCGGTGTAGTACGCCAGGGTGCCGTCGCGATACGGCTCGCCGCCCAGTCCGACGCCGAGCACGGTCTGCGCCACATGCACGCGGCCCTTGCTGTCCGTCTGGACTTCCTTCAGCAGCAGCCCCTTGTATCCCTTCTCTGCCACGGCCTGGTAGCGCAACGGCAGATAGCCCATGCGCACGCCTTTAGCCAGCGCGTAGACGAACATGCCGGAGGCCGATGTCTCAAGATAATTTCCCTTGGCCGCGGGCAGATTCACCACGTTGTACCAAAGCCCGCTCTTCGTATCCTGCTGCTTTGCCACAGCCTCAGCCAGCCGGTTCAGGATGGCGATGAGCTGTGCGCGCTGCGGCTGGTCCGCGCCAACATAATCCAGCGTATCGACCAGCGCCATCGCATACCAGCCCATAGCGCGGCCCCAGAACACCGGCGAGAGTCCCGTCTTCGGGTCAGCCCAGCGCTGTTTCTTTGACTCATCCCATCCGTGATACAGCAGACCGGTCTTCGCATCGCGCATGTGCTGCTCTGACACGATGAACTGCTGTGCGATATCGTCAAAATCCTTCGGTTCCTGAAACTCGCGCGCATACTCCGCATAGAAAGGCTCGGCCATGTAAAGGCCGTCAAGCCACATCTGATCCGGATAACGCTGCTTGTGCCAGAAACCGCCTGAGGCCGTGCGCGGCTGCTGCGCCAGCTGGTCGCGCATCGCCTTCGCAGCGATATAGTAGCGCTTGTCCTGCGTCACACCGTAGAGCAGCAGCGCCATGCGCCCCATCAGCACATCATCCAGCGCGTTACCGGTAGCGTTATAGGTGGCAATGCTGCCGTCCTTCGCCACCAGCTTATCGACCGACTGCTTGATGTAGGTGAAGTACTTCGGATCGCCCGTGGCATACCAGACATCGGCAATGCTCTGCAGCAGCGTACCCTCTTCATACTGCCAGCGCGGCGGTGCGCCGGCTGGATTCACGTCGCCCGCGGGAAATGCCGCCATCGCGGAATCTGCCGCGCGCGCTGACCACGCGAGGTCAATCGGTTTCGCGGAAGAAGGAGTCTGTGCTGCAACCAGTGAGCAGCCCAGGAGAACCACTGCCGCAATCGAAATTGCCGAGCCGACTCGTTTCATCATTCCCTCTCCCGCAATACCGGCTTTACGCGCGCGCCTTCTTGATTGCTTCCAGATATGCCGCCGCGGCCTGCGTCACCATCTCCGGCTTACCGTCTTTGATGGCCTTCACGCTCACCAGGTCAGAGCCCACGCCCAGCGCCTCAGCGCCCGCCGCCAGAAACTCACCGGCAGTACCCAGAGTAACGCCCCCGGTCGGAATCAGCTTGAGGAACGGGAACGGAGCCTTCAGTGCCTTCAGATAGCTGGAGCCGCCCATCGCCGAGCAGGGAAACACCTTCACGATATCCGCGCCCGCATTCCACGCCGTGATGACTTCCGTCGGCGTCAGCGCACCGGGGATGGAGACCTTGCCCATCTTCAGCGTAGTCTCAATCACTTCCATGTGCGTACTCGGGCTCACCACAAACTCTGCGCCGGCATCAATGGATGCAGCACACTGGTCTGCCGTGGTGATGGTGCCCGAACCCAGCAGCACGCTGTCGCCGTACTCCTTCTTCAGGTCGCGGATCAGCTCTATCGCGCCGGGAACGGTCGTCGTCACTTCCATCACCGTCACGCCGCCGGCCACCATCGCTGCAACCAGTTGCTTCGCCTCATTCGGAGACGGTGCACGCAGCACCGGCACCAATCCAAGATCGCATACCCACTTGATTACTTCCTGCTTCGTCATTGCATTCTCCTGAATCAAAACTCTTTGTCATTCAACCAAATCATTGTCATTCTGAGCGTAGCGAAGAATCTCAATTCTCTGCCCAGCCCATACATTTCCAATCCTGTGCCTTTGCTAGCCAAGCGAGCGCCTCGCCGTGCGCGCAGCACTACCTGGCAATACGCGCCGAACCGCCGCCCATCACACGTACGACTTCTGACTTGCTCGCGGTGCTGGTGTCTCCCGGTGTGGTCATGGCCAGCGCGCCATGGGCAACGCCCGCCTTCAGCGCCCACTCCGGCTCTTCGCCCGCCAGGAAACCGTAGATCAGGCCGGAAGCGAACGAATCGCCGCCGCCCACGCGGTCCATGATCTCGATATCCTTCTGCGGCACATGGTAGATCTGGTCTTTGTAGATCATGATCGCGCCCCAGGCGTTCTGCGTCGCAGTGTGTGCGGTGCGCAGCGTGGTGGCGATGATCTTCAGATTCGGATACGCCTTCGCCACATCGCGCAGCATCTGCGCATAGGCCTCAACCGGCAGCTCGTCAAAATCCTCCGTCACACCCTGCATCTCAATGCCCAGCGTCGCCGAGAAGTCTTCCTCGTTGCCGAAGAGCACATCGATCTGCGAGACCAGCGCGCGGTTTACCTCCTGCGCCTTCGCCTTACCGCCGATCGCCTTCCACAACGACTCCCGGTAGTTAAGGTCGTAGGAGACGACGACGCCGTGCTTCTTGGCCGTGGCGATAGCGTCTGCCGCAACCGCCGGCGTGCTCTCTGAGAGTGCAGCGAAGATACCGCCCGTATGCAGCCAGCGCGTGCCGTACTCGCCGAAAATCTTCTCAAAATCAAAGTCGCCGACCTTGGTGTGACCGATAGCCGTGTTGCCGCGGTCGGAGCAGCCCACCGCGGCACGCACGCCATAGCCGCGCTCGGTGAAGTTCAAACCGTTGCGCACCGTGCGGCCAATGCCGTCATACTTCAGCCACTTCACCTGCGACGTATCCACGCCGCCCTGCAGGATGAAATCCTCCACCAGCCGCCCGATCGGATTATCGGCAAACGCCGTCAGGATGGCCGTGCGCAGGCCGAAGCAGCGCCGCAGACCACGCGATACGTTGTACTCGCCGCCTCCCTCCCACGCCTGAAACGTGCGTGAGGTGTGAATGCGTCCTTCGCCCGGATCGAGCCGTAACATCACTTCGCCCAGGCTCACGCAATCCCAGCGGCACGCTTCTGCAAGATTCAACTTGATGGCTTCCATTCCCGTCTCCTGTTTAATAAAAATTCGTTAGCTTGCGATCCTGCGATAACCCAGGTCCGCTGAGATCGCCTGCGCACACTCCACCAGCAAGCCGGCGATGTGGCGCACATTCTGCACCGTCATGCGAAAGGTCGGGCCTGAGATGCTGACCGCCGCCACCGGATGCCCGGTATTGTCCAGCACTGCCGCGCCAATGCAGCGTACGCCCTCTTCCGCCTCTTCGTCGTCCACCGCATATCCGCGGCGCCTCGTCTTTTCCAGGTCACGCAGCAGCTCGTCTTCCGTCATCAGGGTCTTGCGCGTCATCCGCACATAGCGGATGCGGCCCAGCACGTCCTGCGCCTCGTCCGGCGGCAGCACTGCCAGCATCGCCTTGCCCACCGCGGTGCAGAACACAGGATTACTCGTCCCAATGCGCGAGGTCATGCGCACACTGCGGCTCGGCTCAATCTTTTCCAGGTAGACAATCAGCGCCTTCTCCATAATGCAGAGATGCGCCGTCTCACCCACTTCATTCACCAGCCTGCGCAGGTAGGGCTGCACCCGGTCGCGCAGATCAAACTGCCCCACCGCGCGGTTGCCCAGGTCATAGAGCTTCAACCCCAGCCGGTAGCTCCCCTCCGGCGTGCGCTCCACCATGCGATGCCGCTCCAGCACCATCAGAAAACGGTGCACCGTGCTCTTATGCAGATGCAGCGCGTCGGTAATCTGCGCCAGCCCCATCGGCTTAGTGCTCTCGCCCAGCAGGTTCAGCACAGAGAACGCGCGGTCAATCGCCTGCAGCTTGTACGGTCCGGATTTCAGTTCAGCCTTCGCAGTGAGTTTCATTGGATTACAGCTTTCATCGTCCCATCCATCCACCGTCGACCGTCAACACTTCGCCGGTAACATAATCGCTCGCGCGCGACGCCAGGAAGACCGCGGCCCCGGCCAGATCCTCCGGCTCGCCCCAGCGCTTGGCTGGAATGCGTTCCAGTATCTGGCGGTTGCGCTCTTCGTCCGCCTGCAGAGCAGAAGTATTGTCGGTGCGGAAGTAGCCGGGCGCAATGGCGTTGACCTGCACATTCTTCGACGCCCACTCATTCGACAGCGCCTTCGTGAGCTGCGTCAGCCCGCCCTTCGATGCGGCGTACGCCGGCACGCGAATGCCGCCCTGGAACGACAGCAGCGAGGCGATGTTGATGATCTTGCCGCCGCCGCGCTCAATCATGCTGATGCCGGCCAGCTGGCTGAGCCGGAAGACGCTGGTCAGATTCACCTGCATCACGCGCTCCCACTCGTCCATGGGAAACTCGTCGGAATCCGCACGGAAGATGATGCCCGCGTTATTGAAAAGAATGTCGATCGGCCCCATGCCTTCGGTCACGGCTTTGAACAGCTCGCTCGCGCCCTGGTCCGTGCTGAGATCGGCAGAAAAGGCCTTCGCCTTGCCGCCCGTATTCACAATGCGCGCCGCCGTATGCACCGCCGGGCGGCTGTTTCCATGGCACGCCACCTGCGCACCCGCCTCCGCCAGCGCGTCTGCAATGCCGGCCCCCAGTCCGCCGCTTGCACCGGTCACCAGAGCGATCTTGCCGTCCAGTCGAAACCTCTCCATAATCCCCATGCTGTCTTCTCCCTGTCATTTCGCACTGCGGAATGCCGTCTTAGACAGCCCATACACCGTAATGAATTCTGCGCTTCTGCGATTATGAGGGTCAAGCGGTGAATCTCACCATGCGGGACATGCTCACCGCGATATGAAACTACAGGAGTCTTCCGGAGAGCGCGCTCCCGGTTGCCCGCCGCCGCCCAACCGCGTAGCCTTAAGCAGTGACGATGCCCGCACAAACCGAACTCCCCGCGAAGCAGGCTACGCTCGAAAGCGGCCTGCGCGCCCTCGGCTCGGTCATGGTCGCCTACTCCGGCGGGATCGACTCCGCCTACCTCGCATTTGTCGCCCACCGCGTCCTCGGCGAGCGCATGCTGGCCGTCATCGCTGACTCCGCCTCGCTGCCGCGCACCCACCTGGCTGACGCCGTCGCCTTCGCCGCCGAGCACGGCATCCCGCTGCACATCATCCACACCGCCGAACTGGCCAATCCCGAGTACCGGCGCAACGACAGCCAGCGCTGCTTCCACTGCAAGGACGAACTCTTCGGCCGGATGGAGCAGGAGCGTGCCGTGCGCGGATTCGCCCACATCGCCTACGGCCGCAACCTGGATGACAACGGCGACTACCGCCCCGGCCAGCGCGCCGCCGGGCTGCACCATGCCGCCGCCCCGCTGGCAGACGCCCTGCTCACCAAGGCCGACATCCGCACCCTCGCGCACGCCGCCGGCCTGCGCTTGTGGGACAAGCCCGCCTCCGCCTGCCTCTCCTCACGCGTGGAGTATGGCCGCGCCGTCACACCCGAAGTTCTGGCCCAGGTGGAAGCCGCCGAAGAGCGTCTGCGCGCACTGGGCTACCGACACTTCCGCGTCCGCTACCACGGCGATCTCGCCCGCGTGGAACTCGCCCGCGAAGAACTCGCCGCCGCGCTCACGCTCGAACACCTAGACCAGATCACCGCCGCCCTGCGCGCCACCGGCTTCCTGTACGTCACACTCGATACCGCCGGCTACCGCACCGGCTCCATGAACGAAACCCTGGTTGAAATTACTTCCCCGCGCGGAGACGTATCGGGCCGCCCAACCACGTGGGCACGTTTGTGAGCCATGACGCAGCCCATCATTTGCGCTATGCCCGCAGTATTTTTGGCATTCTGCAGTATCTGTTCCCATGCCGCAGTATCGGTTACGATGCCGCAGTATTTGTTGCCATGCCGCAGTATTTTATTTTTGTCATTCCGCAGTATTTGCAGCCATGCCGCAGTATTTGTTGTCATTCCGCAGTATTTGTTGCCATGTCGCAGTATTTTATTTTTGTCATTCCGCAGTATTTGTTTGTCATTCCGCAGCGCAGCGCGCGGAATCTGCTTTTCTGACTGGGCTGTGTCATTCTGAGCGGAGCCGCGAAGCGGCGCAATCGAAGAATCCGCTTTGGATGCCGCCGCAAATCTCTATCACCAACAGAAAAATGTGTTAGCTGAGCAGCCACTCCTCGGCGTATGACTTCAATGCTCGCTGCCTTGCTTCGTATGACTTCAATGCTCGCTGCCTTGCTTCGTACGACTTCCTTACTGGTCGCCTTGCTTCGTATGCCTTCCTTACCGCTTGCCTTGCTTCGTATGATTTGCTTACTCGCTGCCTTGCTTCGTATGACTTCCGTGCTGCTTGCCTTGCTTAAGGGCACAGCTTCAGCTGTGCCGTAGGAGGCTCGAAGTAGGTGCGGCTTCAGCCGCTGAGGTACCCATCTGCACAGGCCACCGATCCAAAACCAGCTTCCCTGCTGCTGAAGACCACGCGTACGCTTCGGCGCGCTCGACGAGATGAGCCTTCACGGGATTCTGATGCATGTATTCAACGCGCATTGCAAACTCTTCTGCATTGCGAATGCGATGGTCGGCAAAACCCTTCTGCCAGGCCGACATTTTCGACTCCAGCCGATGTGAGAATCCGCCTTTGATGTATTGCATGACGCGTTCCAGTGTGACCATCTCACGCGGAGTGATGAGGAGATGCACGTGGTCGGGCATAACAACGAAGGCGTGCAGATGGAAGTGCGTTCGATAGTGCTCAAGCGTTTCGAGGAAGAGTTGAGCGTTGCGGTCGACTTGAAAGAGGCGGCGGCGTTGATAGCAGGCTGTGGTGACGAAGAATGTTCCCGGCTGCGCGGTGCGTTGCGGTGTGGTCATCGCGGGCATTTTAGCTGAAGCAATGAATGCGTGGCGGTGATGCGGGTTCGAACTTCGATCGAATAGTGCTTTCGAGGCAAGTCGGATGAGATGGCTGTTCTTGTCTCGGGCGAGTCGGCTGGCGGAGAGGTTTGTGGCGGGGAGAGGAGAGAGTACCTCAGCGGCTAAAGCCGCTCTACCAGCAGCGGAGCATTTCTGTGAGGACTAAAGTCCCCACTCCCCCGGCTGAAGCCGAGGGCTTAAGCAAGACATGTTCGCGCGAAGCATGCTCGGCAATGGCAGCGATTGAAGTCGATGAGTGTTGCCACTCGTTCCAGCATGGCAATGCTGATGAACTGCTGTGACTGTCGGCGTGAGAGTGCCTTGCTTAAGGGCACAGCTTTAGCTGTGCCGTAGGAGGCTCGGTGAGGGTGCGGCTTCAGCCGCTGAGGTGCCTACTGAAATCGGCCACGAGTCCAATGCAGTGCTGATGAACTGCTGTGACTGTCGGCGTGAGAGTGCCTTGCTTAAGGGCACAGCTTTAGCTGTGCCGCAGGAGGCTCGGTGAGGGTGCGGCTTCAGCCGCTGAGGTACCTTCTGGAATCGGCTGCGAGTCCAATGCGATTGGCGATGACCAGGCGCAGTCGAAGTATGCGGCGGCCTAATAGCGGAGAGGTTTGCGGCGCGAGAGGAGAGAGTACCTCAGCGGCTGAAGCCGCTCTACCAGCAGCGGAGCATTTCTGCGAGGACTAAAGTCCCCACTCCCCCGGCTGAAGCCGGGGGCTTAAGCAAGACATGTTCGCGCGAAGCATGCTCGGCAATGGCAGCGATTGAAGTCGATGAGTGTTGCCACTCGTTCCAGCATGGCAGTGCTGATGAACTGCTGTGACTGTCGGCGTGAGCGTGCCTTGCTTAAGGACACAGCTTTAGCTGTGCCATAGGAGTCCTGGGAAGATGCGGCTTCAGCCGCTGAGGCACCTTCTGGAATCGGCCACGAGCCCAATGCAATACTGATGAACTGCTGTGACTGTCGGCGTGAGAGTGCCTTGCTTAAGGGCACAGCTTTAGCTGTGCCGTAGGAGTCCTGGGAAGATGCGGCTTCAGCCGCTCAGGTACCTTCTGAAATCGGCCACGAGCCCAATGCAATGCTGATGAACTGCTGTGACTGTCGGCGTGAGCGTGCCTTGCTTAAGGGCACAGCTTCAGCTGTGCCGTAGGAGTCCTGGGAAGATGCGGCTTCAGCCGCTGAGGTACCTTCTGAAATCGGCCACGAGTCCAATGCGATTGGCGATGACCAGGCGCAGTCGACGTATGCAGGGGCCTATAGCGGAGAGGTTTGTGGCGGGGAAAGAAAAGAGTACCTCAGCGGCTAAAGCCGCGCTTCTTGCTCGGAGTTTTTCCGTGGGCTGAAGCCCCACTCCCCCGGCTGAAGCCGGGGGCTTAAGCAAGACATGTTCGCGCGAAGCGCGAATGGGGTATTCATCGCGACGGTAAATGAGGCCACTACTTCTTTCCCGGATTCTCTTTAGGTTGCATTGGAACTGTGTTGTGTCCCTTTTCTACACTATCTCCCGTTCCGGCTCTATCTCTCCAGCTTTCACGAACCGGGACATGCGTCGGTGTCGGAGCTGGCGTGGGGTTCGGTCTCGGAGTCTGCGTTGGAATATTCTTAGATCCCTTATCTGTCATTAGAAGCTCCCTAGATTTCTGTACGTAAAAATGGCAATCAATAAAGCTGCTGCAAAAAAGAATGCGCCACTAAGTACATTTAGAACTGTAAGGAATGTACTCCAATAGCTGTTTCGATTAAATGCTTCTTCTTTGCCCTGCAAGTAATAATCATCTATGTCCTTTAGCCGACATCTCTGAACTTTGGTGCTGACCGAAAATGAAACGATTACGCAAAGAATGGTCGCGACAAACCCGC
>Ga0302267_10000614_pt1 | contig 48177 bp, 39 predicted proteins | sample III_Bog_E1_3_FD_194555 | JGI IMG/M metagenome (GOLD analysis project Ga0302267, IMG submission 194555) | Peat permafrost microbial communities from Stordalen Mire near Abisko, Sweden - III_Bog_E1_3 | ecosystem: Environmental > Terrestrial > Soil > Wetlands > Peat | place: Sweden: Abisko...
GGAATGTTGTGCATCGGTTGCATGAAACCTCCTGCGGAATCGGGGCGGCGAGGCCGGAAAACAGGGCCAGCGCCGGGGGATTGAGCTGACTTTCCAGGCCAGGACTCTGCCGATAAGGGGATCTCCTCAGTAAAGGAGACCGTTTTGAAAGCCTACAGCAGAGCCCCTTGAACGGTAAAACCGCTCTAAAGCGCAATGATTCGACTCCAGAAGAGCAGTTTGGGGACGAGTCTGGATGTGATTTAGATCACTTTATCTGACTTGGTCGAATATTTTGGCTCTCATTTGATAGGCAAATTCTCGAAAAAAACGCACGATTCCACTCCGTTGATCGATTTTCCTGGAGTCGGCGCTTATTTCATGAACACATTGGTTTCCAATGAAAGGGTGATTGATCTTCCCTGAAGTCGCATCTCTTCTTCCTTTCCAAATCTGGACTACTCGAATCTGGGGCCGTCTCGTCCCTGCCGGTTGTGCCGGCCTGTGCTCCTTTTGCGACAGTCTGGCTGCGCTCTGGTGGCGTAACGTCAATTAGCAGCAGGCTATCGGAGGCAAGACGAGATGAATCAACAAGCAATTGAGGCGAATTACCGTACCGTGAACGGGCATTTCGGCCGTTTCGCCGCAATGGCCTCTGGATGGCTGGGGTCAACGTGGGCGTTTGTGGGCGCGGGTGCAGTGGTTATTCTGTGGGCTGCCACCGGCCCCATTTTTCATTTCTCCGATCACTGGGCGATGGTGATCAGTACGGCAACGTCTATCGCGACATTTTTGATGGTCTTCCTGATCCAGAACACGCAGAATCGCGATGCGCGCGCTACACATCTGAAGCTCAATGAGTTGATCCGGGCCATGGATTCGGCGCGCAATCAAATGATCGACATTGAGAGACTGAGTGATTTGGAATTGGATGAGATGCAGGTTACTTACGAAAAGATAAAAACAAATTGGACCGCGCGCCAGACGCGAATCCCTCGCGGCTCTCAGGAGTAATGAAGGAGAGAATCGCCGCTGCGGCGCGCTGGTTCGATTCGTTTGCATTGCCCTGGCCGGATCGGACGGGAGTTTTTTAGAGGTTGCGCGGCGGAAGATTCAATGGCTGCCGCCTGCGCCAGGGAGAGGCTCGATTTCGAGAATGCGCACGTCCTGGTTTTCTGAGGCGATAACAAATCCGCAACCCGGTTGCCCAGACGCAGCCGCGGCCGCAAAGCTCGACTCCTCGAGTAAAAGTGTATTGTGGTCCGGGTGACGGTACAGAATCAGATAGTGTGCGCCAAACCGATTCATTTGTGTTCTGATCTCGGGACATTCCCAGCGCTCATAACTATATTCCGACTCGACCAAGCCCAAGGTGCGCCGATGGAGTAAGTAGCCGATTGCCTGGCCGTCCTGAGCGGCAATTATGGCTGCCGGGGCGACGTGCGCATTTACCCAATCGGACAGAAGCTGGCCGTCAGCGGTCCGCTCCGCAAATAGGCCGGCCAAGTACTCTTGCCTCGTTTCCGTCTGGGACATATTCAAATCCCGCGCGTTTACGCCGATGTATCCGATGACAAACACGCAGAGTGCGGCGCGAAGCCAGATTTGTTCGCCGCTGAAGAGCGCCCGCGAGAGCAACCAATGCAAAGCGAGGCCAAAGAGCAGAATGTAAAGCGGCAGAACCGGCAAAAACATTCTGGTTCCAAAGGAGATTACAGTGCGCAAGCCCGCATAAAACAGTCCAACTGAATAAACGGCCGTACAAGTGAAGGGCAAAGTCCAGATCCTGTCCAGCCGGGGAAGCAGAGCGCCTCCTCCCAGCCCGTCCCGCAGAAGCACCCGCACGAGCAATGCGCCAAGGCCGAGGCTGCCGGCCAGCAGGAATCCTTCCCACACGCCAAACTTTACCGCGTGCCCGCCTGACAGCAGGTGCAGTTGCGCGCGCGCGTAATCCGCCAACACTGCACGCAGCGGATGAATTACCGCAATCTCATTGCCCCCCTTCCAGTTGCCGACCAGCAGTAGATTGCGCGCCATCAAAGCGCCAGCCAGCCCGAGAGGAATCAGAGTGGCGCAGAAATCAAGAGCGGCAGCGCGCCCGCGATGCCGCAGAGAACGAATTCCGAAATAGAGGACCACGGTCAAAATCAGGAACAGGCCTGCGTAGCGCACCCAATACGAAAGACCAGCCAGCGTCATTCCGGCGATGGTCATTGGCAAATGAAAGCGCGAGTGCTGATCCTCCAGTAACGCACAGAGCAGAGCCGCTATAGCCGCTGTAAAGATGAATACGAACATCGACTCGGTTGCTACCGCCGCGGAGAAGGACACACTAACGACATTGGCGGCAAAGAGCAACATCATGACGGCGCGCACGAATGGATTGATACGGACCGCGATCAGAACAGATGCGAGCAAAGCGGTTGTGCCCGCAAAGCAAATTGCAGACAGGATGCGCGCTGCCGTTTCGAAGCCGCCCACGAAGCTGGAAAGCATTCCAACCGCGACTGAATAACCCATAGGAAAGGTTGTGAGGGGAGCCGGAATTTTGCCGTGAGAGCGTTCCGTGTCAAAATAAACTAAATCCGTGGCGGCGCCATTGCCGTGTCTGATGTTGGAGGCTACGCTCAGATATTGGTAACCGTCATTCGACAGCGAAGCCGGGTGCAGGGCCAGCATGCTGAGCGCCGCGGCTAACCCCACGACTCCCCACAAAAGCACCTCGGCCAGAGGCCGAAGAATGGCGCGTGGGCTGGCGGCCGAGACGGCCCGGCGAAGCAGGTCATTGATGGCCGGAAGTGGTTCGTTCTCTATCATCTCGATTTGAATTGCCGGGCAGGGATTCCTCTGCCGTGATTGTTTTGAGATAGGATTAAACCTTGATTTGTGCCCGCACTTTCTCAACGAGTAACCGTTATCCCATTTACACAAACCTGCCAAATCGCACTCGAACACTTATCAGAAACCGGTTGTGATCCTCTGCATGACTTGATAATTGGTGTTCCGTAATACCTCCTGATACTCCGTACTAAGGCGCTCATATATATTACGATAAATTACGGGATTTTTCTCACACAATTCCTGCCGCTGGGCAATATAATCCAAGTCGATCACGATGTATTGTGCATGCTGGCCAGTGAGAACGTCAAGGCGCTCATCATCCCGGATGCATGTCCGGCACTAAAGTTCGCGGTAGAACTCCGAACGCGCAAATATTACATCGATCCTTTGGTCTTGCAATCTGTCACAGGAGCGATACAATTTCCTGGAATGAGTTCCAAATGAGAGATTCCGGCTAGAAGCAAATTCTCTCAGGCTCTGCTTAAATATACCGGCTGAGGCCGTGAACTTTTTGAACATCAGCTCCTGTTACAGTCCGCAAATATTGCATGAATGAACGGAGTATCTCATGAAAACAGAAGAGCAAGTTGGCAAATGGTGGACGCATAACTTGACTAAGCCTGTCGTCGCTGCAGCCGGAGTTCGCCTGGCGATACTCGCTTTCGCACTTGCCAGAACCGGGACCAGCGCCCTTTTCAACGGAGACACAAGCAGTTATCTTGTATCGGGGCGTAACCTTCTGCTCCATGGCTGCTTTATAGATGCCTCCGGCCTGCCAGAAATATTCCGCACACCAGGTTATCCGCTCTTTCTTGCCCTTTTCAACCTGGCCGGCCCGGTTGCTGCGGCTCTGGCGCAGGTAGTCCTTTCCGTGTTCTCGGTAATTTTGGTTTGGCGGCTGGCCCTCGCAGTCTTTGCTGATGACCGAACCGCGCTTGTGGCGGCCTGGATATTCGCCTTTGAGCCGCTCTCCACCACATATTCAGTCATCCTGCTCTCAGATACACTCTTTCTTACTCTCTTACTGCTCAGCATGGAACGGCTGGTTGAGTTTTTGCAAGGGCGGAACCTGCTGGTGCTTGCAGCGGCTGGACTGTGGCTCACTGCGGCAACCTTTGTACGGCCTGTCACTTATTATCTGCCGGTAGCGATAGCTTTGGGACTTGTTTTGGTGCTGGCGCGCGTTCCTGGCCTGCGCTGGAAGGCACCAGCAGTGCTGCTGATCAGTGTGCTGCCGTGGCTGGCCGCATGGCAGATACGCAACAAGGTGGAGACCGGATTTAGCGGCTTTGAGAGCGTCGAGGCCATGAACCTATACATTTATCAAGCCGCGGAGGTAACTGCGCGCATTGAGCGCCGGCCCTTCGACATGGTACAGAACGAATACGTTTGGCATTCCATGCAGGGCGGATTAAATCAGGCTCAGCGGGCAGCCTTGATGCACTCTGAGGCTGTCATGATCCTGCGCGCGCACCCCGAAGTATTTTTCAAAAATTATCTTGAAGGCTCGATACAGTTGACATTCACCCCAGGCATAGCGGACCTCCTGGGCCTTCTGGCCTTTCCTGACCACCACGAATCTCTCGCGAGCGTTCACGACGTTGGCCCGGTGCATACAGGGCTTCGATTCATCGCAACTTATCCTCGCACAGCAGCCTTGATGGCGATTCAGGAGATTGTGCTGCTAGGAATGTATCTCTTTGCCGTCAGGGGAGTCATCCGCAGTGGTCTGAGAAACGCGTCTCTTTGCTTGCTGCTTGGAGTGTCGATCTATTTCCTCGCCGTCTCTGGCGGAGCGCAGGTCATGGGGCGTTATCGGCTGCCGATAATGCCTGTCGTCTGCATCTTTGCGGCGGCGGGACTACGTCGTGGCAGGGTAATTGCACGCGCCTGAGCAAGAATAGACTGAGTAGCGCTGCTTGCCTTCAGCTTCTGTTGTATGTTCCACGCTTGCTATGGACTGCATACCCGTTTTGGCAATCCCGGGGAAGTTGATCTGGGCAGTTGGCCCCTCATCTTCGGATATGCGCTGGCCACGCTGGGTTGCGCATTGCTTCTAGTTGCTTTTCTGGGAGCTACTCCCAAGCTGCTTCCACGCTGGGCTATCTATCTTGGGCGCATCTCTTTTGGCCTTTATGTCTACCATCAGTTCGTAATTTACACGATGGATCATCTCATCATCCAAAACCTCTCCGCACACATGAATCCACTCATCAAGTCGCTCGAAGGGCCTATTTACCTTTTGAATATGAGTCTGACCCTCGGTTTGACCATCCTTATCGCGGCACTCTCCTACCGCTACTTTGAGACGCCCTTCCTCAAGATGAAGAAGCGTCACTCGGTCATTGAGAGCCAGCCGATTCAGGGCGACAACTGAGCGATCCCCACGGCGAAAGTGCGGGAATGCCGCGGTGTCTCTCGCGGAATTGTTAACCGCGAAGATTCTTGGTATCTGCGGCGATCTCCGAGTATACTGACGGCAAGGCGGCAGGTGTTAAAATTGGCCGGCCACAAGTGAGGTGCGTCTTCCGCAGTGACTCTGACTCACTGACATTCGACGTTCCAGCCTCGGGGACTTCCCGTTGGCGCGCGGTGGTTCGTGTGCTTCGAAGTCCCTTGGATTCCTTGAGTTGTGCTCTCCTTCCTTCCTCTTGTGCCCTCTGCGGCTCCTCTCTGCCGCATCTCAGTTCCGCGCCTGTCTGTGACGTTTGCTGGACGGAGTTTCCCGCCCTGAGCGGAAAACTGTGTGCCCGCTGCGGCGACTCTCTGGACGCGCCGGTGCAGGCTGGCCCGTCGAGTTCCGGGCTGTGCCGGGCCTGCCGCTGGTCGCCGCCGCCGTTTGTGCGGGCGGTGGCCTACGGGCCTTACGAGGGCCGGATGCGGGTGGCCATCCACGCGCTGAAATATGACCGGTTGCACTCTGCGGCTCGCGGGCTGGGCCGGTTGCTCGCCCGAGCCATTGCCCAACTGGCGAATGATGCGCCCGGCGAGATGCTGGTGGTTCCCGTGCCGCTGCACCGTTCAAAGTATGCCGAACGCGGCTTCAACCAGGCTCGCTCGCTGGCTGTTCATGCACTGGACGCGCTCGGCAAGTCGCATCCCGCGTGGCGGCTCACGCTGGCCTCGAGCACGCTGATGCGGCTGCGCGCCACCGAGAGCCAGTTTGGCCTGACCTGGCGCCAGCGACGGCTGAATGTGAAGGGAGCCTTCGAGGTTTCCGATCCTGCGGCAGTCACGCTGAAGCACGTTCTGCTCATCGACGACATTCTCACCACCGGCGCAACGGCTCGAGCCGCGGCACTGGCGCTGGCTCAGGCTGGAGCGGCCTCCGTGTGGGTGGCTACGCTGGCCAGGGCTGGTCGCGTGTACCACAACCGTCATAGTTCTTCCGCGCGCTTTGACGATGCGGAGGAGAATTTTGAATCGGCCGGCGGATTGCTGGTCACAACGTTGCAAGGGGCAAGCATTTATTCATCGCACGAGCAATCATCTTTTTAACGAGAGGAAAAAGGATGTCGCTGGGAAAAGCCATGATTCATGCACGCAAGCAGAAGTCCATCGCCAGGGCCGCGGCACTGGCCGGCGAAAAGGTTACAGTTCACTCCGCGCACATCCTGCAAATGCCTGTGCTGGTGCTGAACGCCTCCTATGAGCCAATCAATATTTGCGGCGCTCGCCGCGCGTTGGTGCTGGTGCTGAAGGGAGTTGCGCGCACCGAGGAGGAGCACGGGCTGATTCTTCACGCGCAGAGGAGCCGCATTCCCATGCCCTCGGTCATTCGGCTGCTGGAGTACCGCCGCATCCCCTACCAGACGCGCGCCCTCTCGCGCAAAAATATTCTGTTGCGCGACCGCAACACCTGCCAGTACTGCGGTGAGACGCTGTCGCCCTCCGATCTGACTCTGGACCATGTGATTCCCCGCTCGCGCGGCGGCAACTCAACCTGGGAAAATCTGGTGGCCTGCTGCCACTCCTGCAATCGATACAAGGGCAACCGTATGTTGAGCGAAATCGACGACATGATTCTGTTGCGCGACCCGCGGCCTTTCTCGCTGCACACCAGCCGGCAGATTATGCGCATGTTGGGCCGCGCCGACGACCGCTGGCGCAAATATCTTTTCTATTGAGAGATCTGCTTGTAGTCGGTGTACTTAATAATGTCGCGGATGTGTACGTCCTGGGCCATGTGGCCGCGTCCGCTGGCAAAGTGCAAAACGCCCTCGCCCTTGATGTAAACCGGAAACCAGTAGTGGCCGTCCACCTGCTGCCGCCAGGTCATGAAGGGCGGATGCATGTCCTCTTTGTTCTTGCGTGTGCCGTCGGGCACCATGCGACCGTCGGTCACCACGATCTGCAGGTCGGTGGCGTCCACCCAGATGCGGCCCAGCAGATAGCGCTGCTTCTTTTCGATGACCTTGGGAGCCACATCGAAGACGTAGCAATCCACCTCGTCCACCTTTTGCCGGCCCACGTACTTTACGTTGTACTGGCCAATCACCTCGGCGGTGAGGACGAAGGGATAGCCGCGCTGAATGTCTTGCAAATCAGAGGCCGACATCTGCACCTGCTGCAGGGTGCTCTGCGGCGCGTAGACGGTTTTCTCGAAGCGTTTGCCGGTAGGGTCGAAGAGGACGTCGTCCACCTGGTAGTACTCGCCGTCCACCTTGTTGTCGTCGTCGATGGTCTGCACGCGGGCAGCGCGGCGCCAGGTATAGTGGTTCAGCGCCTTCTGAAACTCGCTCTCCCTGGCGGCAAACTGGCGAATGATCTCCTCCGGCGCAATGGCCGGGGCGCTGATGTCCATCAGGCCAAAGCCCGCGTCCAGCGGCATGGGCGTAAAGCTGTCCTTGCCCTGCGCCGCCGCGGCCAGTGCGCATCCGGCAGCCATCAACAACGCCAATGACCATCGATTACGCATGATTCTCCCACCTATAAGGTTATACGCCGGCAGATTGCAGCCGGGTGTAGCTCACAATCCGTAGAATAGCTTCAGATGGCTTTTACCGAACAATACGATGTGGCCGTGGTGGGCGCGGGGCATGCGGGCTGCGAGGCGGCCATGGCGGCGGCGCGCATGGGGCTCAAAGTTGCGCTGATCACCATGAATCTGGACCTGATTGCGCAGATGAGCTGCAATCCGGCGGTGGGCGGCGTGGCCAAGGGGCACCTGGTGCGCGAGGTGGACGCGCTGGGCGGCGTGATGGGCGAGGTGGCCGACGCGGTGGGGATTCAGTTCCGGCTGCTGAACGCATCCCGTGGTCCGGCGGTGTGGAGTCCGCGTGCGCAGTGCGACAAGCAGTTATACCGAGTTAGGATGCGCGAGGTGCTGGAGGGCCAGGCGGGGCTGCATATCCGGCAGGCAGAGGTCGTCGATCTGGTGATTGACGAGGGAACAGGGATCAGGGAACAGGGAACAGAAAACAACCCACGCAGGCGTGTCTTAGGCCTGAAGTTGCGCGACGGTCGCAAGCTGCTGGCCGGAGCCACGATTATCACCACCGGCACGTTTCTGAATGGGCTGATTCACTGCGGCGAGCAGCAGTATCCCGCTGGCCGCAGCGGGGAACCGGCCTCGGTTCTGCTGGGCGAGGCGCTGCGGGCTTTGGGCTTGCGGACGTGCCGGCTCAAAACAGGCACGCCGCCGCGGCTGGATGGACGCACCATTCGCTGGGAGGCCTTCGAGGAGCAAAAAGGCGACGCGGAGCCCACGCCCTTCAGCTTCCGGACGAAAAAAATCATTCAGCCACAGATCAGTTGTCACATCGCCTTTACGACGCCGGAGACGCTGCGCATTATTCGCGAAAATGTGCATCGCTCGGCAATGTATTCAGGGCAGATCGCTGGCGTTGGGCCGCGCTATTGCCCGTCGATTGAAGACAAAATCGTCAAGTTTCCCGACAAGACGCAGCACCAGTTTTTTCTGGAGCCGGAGGGGTTGCACACCCACGAAGTCTACGTGAACGGCATGTCCACCTCGCTGCCCATGGAGGTGCAGTGGGAGATTGTGCGCTCGATTCCGGGGTTGGAGGCGGCGGAGATGCTGCGGCCCGGCTATGCCATCGAATACGACAGCGTGGACGCGACCGAGCTGGACCGCACCTTGCGCGTGAAGAGCATGGAGGGGCTGTACCTGGCCGGTCAGATTAACGGGACGAGCGGCTACGAAGAGGCGGCCTGTCAGGGAATCATGGCCGGCATCAACGCGGCGCTCATGCTCAAGGGCGAGCCGCCGTTCACCCTGGACCGGAGCGAGGGCTACACGGGCGTGCTGATCGACGATCTGATCTCGATAGGGACGAATGAGCCTTACAGGATGTTCACCTCGCGTGCGGAGTTCCGGCTGCACCTGCGCATCGACAACGCCGACCGGCGGCTGACCCCGTATGGGCGGCGGCTGGGGCTGATTGATGACGCGGCCTGGGCGGAGTATGAGCGCAAACAGGCACGCATGGCCGCGCTGGAGCGGCTCCTTGTCACTCGCAAGGTGGACGGCGAGCGGCTGGGTGCGGCGGGCCTGGGCGAACTGACGGCGACGGCCGGATTGACCTGGGCGCAATTGCTGAAACGGCCGGAGGTGGGCATCGAGGCGGTGCTGGGAGCGATGCGGGAGGAGCTGGCCGCCGATCCGCTGCTGGCGGAGATGATGGCTCGGCCCGATCAAACTCCTGAAGCGCGAGCGGCGCTGCGCAACGAGGCTCGCGCCGTCGAAACGGAGATCAAGTTTGCCGGCTACCTGGAGCAGCAGGAAAAATCCATCGCCAAGCTGAAGGCAGCGGAGGGGGTAGCGATTCCGGAGTGGCTGGATTATGGCGTCATCAGCGGGCTCTCACGGGAGATGCGCGAGAAGCTGGAGCGGGTGCGCCCGGTGACCATCGGCCAAGCCAGCCGCATTCCGGGCGTAACGCCGGCGGCGCTGGGACTGGTGCATGTGTCGATTCGGCTGCAAGGGGCGCGCAGGCCGGCGGGGTAGCGCTAACGCATTCCCGGAATCGGCTCGGTTCCCGCTCCAATCAGATCGAGGCAGCGCTTGTAGACGAAGACCCGGTTGCGACGGCGCCCGGTGGTCTCGGTGACAATGCCCAACTGCTGTAGATTTGCAAGAGCCTGAGTGACGGCTGCTACGGTTTTGGAGGTTCCGGAGGCGATCTTCCGAATGGAGCAGACCGGATTGGATTGTAGATAATCATGGACCTGGATCGCCGTTCCGGAGGCCTTGCCAAGCCCCTGTATGCGCACGCGATCCTCGCGGAAGAGCTGGCGCAATTTTGCGGCCATCTCGGATGCTTCCTCCGCGGTGTAGACAACTCCCTGCAGGAAGAACTCAAGCCACTCCTCCCATGCGCCTTCTAGGCGCACCTTTTGCAGGAGTTCGTAGTAACGGTCGCGATGGGTCTTAAGGTACAGGCTCAGGTAGAGCAGCGGTTCCCGAAGCACACCGCTCTCGCAGAGCAGGAGCGTAAGCAGGAGCCGTCCCAAACGCCCATTGCCATCCAGAAACGGATGGATAGTCTCGAACTGCACATGCACCAAGCCTAGCTTGACCAGCAACGGCAAGCGGTCATCATGGAGGTACTTCTCGAAGGCGTCGAGGCATTCCATCAGCGCCTCGGGAGGCGGCGGCACGAAAAGGGCATTCCCAGGACGGGTTTCACCAATCCAGTTTTGACTACGGCGAAATTCGCCGGGAGTCCTCTGCGCGCCTCTACCTTTGCTCAAGAGCACGCCATGAATCTCGCGGAGCAGGCGCAAGGAGATGGGAAACCCCTCCTTGAGCCGCCTCAGTCCGTGTTCCATGGCCGCGACATAATTGGAGGTCTCACTCAAATCGTCCATCAGCGCAGCGGGACCGATTCCATGTTCGAAGAGCAGCAGTTCCGAGAGAGTAGACTGTGTCCCCTCAATCTGCGAGGAGATCACGGCCTCTTTGCGAATATAGAAGTAGAGAAATAGATGGGCATCGGGCAGCAGTGCAGTGGATCCGTCCAGACGGCCCAGCGCCTGATTGGCCCAGTCCAATAACGGGTAAAGTCCCGCCAGATCGAGCGGCGGATCTGGAGGTAAAGGCTTTGGAATGTAAGCACTCACCTCCTCCCCCGCCGTCGAGGAGACGCTGTATTTGCCGGTTTGACGCTGGATTTCCATGTAGATCGCTTAATAAACAGTATATCCATTATTATATGAAAACGCACTTCCCTATATTAACGAAATTCCTTATTCCGATTTATTCAGTAATAGAATCATTATTATAAATAAGCCGCTAATTTATAATAAGAACCCTCCTTGCTACACAAATTGAATTAACGATAATGTTTCAGGTCCCAGCACTGAATCCCACCCCTAACTGAACGAACACAACTAATGCCAGCCGTTAAATCCGACTGGCTACCCTTGTCACCCCTTGCCGATAAACGGGATGTGAAAGGGCACTTCTTCGCCGGTTGGCTTCTTGTGCTTGGGGTTGGTGTCTTCTGGGAGCCTGGTGCGCTGGGAGGTGCTGCACATCCAGCCGCCGTGAGCGCGCTCGAAGACGTGAGTGAAAACGCCTTTTTCGTCCACTTGGGCGGAGCCCACCTTGTGGTGCATCACGTAGGTGCCGTTGGCTACCGCAATGTCTCCCATCATGCGCACGGTAATCACCTTCTGCTCCAGATGGAGGGTTTTATCCTCGCCGGTGATCAACTGGGCCAGTTGCTGGTTGCGGGTAGTGATGTCGCCTTGGGCAGAAATGTCCACGAACTGGGGGGAGAGCACCAGCTCCAGAGCGTACTGGTCGCGCGCGTTGATGGCGTTGGACCAGGCGTCTTCAATCTTCTGGAACTCGAGAATCGCCGGGCTTTCAGCCGAGGCGGCGGCCTGTTGAGGCGCTACAGGAGCCTGCGCAGGATTCTGAGCTACAGCAGAGCAGAAGGAGAGCAGGATTACAGAAAAGCCAGCTACGAGACGAGTCATATGCACCATGAACTCCACTTCAGGGATCAGGGTTCAGGGATCAGGGGTCAGTTGCCGTGGTTACGTGCCGTAGTTGCGGCTGCTTTTGAGGGAGGGGCCTGTTCCCTATTCCCTACTCCCTGTTCCCTATCTTCTAATGATAGCTCTTGGACTTGGCAGGTCGGCTTTGGGGAGCGCGAAAAAAGCAACAGAGGGCTAGCTAAGTGTCTGCAAATGTTCAGGATCGTGGAGGGTAACCAGGGAGTCTTCGATGGAAATCCAGCCCTCCTTGCGGAACTGACCCAGGGTGCGGGTAACGGTTTCGCGGGTGGTGCAGGCCATGGAGGCCATTTCCTCGTGGGTCAGCAGGAGCGGAAAGCGGAAGCCGCCGCCATCAAGGTGTTCGCCGATCTGGTGGGCCAACTCGAGCAGCAGGCGCCCCAGGCGGGCGGCCACGGTGTCGGCCAAGGCGATACGGCAGGCGTCCTGCAGGGCGAAGCGGTACTCCTGGCAGATGCACTGGACAGCGCGCATCTGGGCCTCTTTATGGCTGCGCAGAAAGCTTTGGAAACGGTCGCGCTCGACGGGACGGAGCTGGGCGGCGGTGAGCGTTTCAGCCGAAACCTCGTAGACGCCATGGGAGAGAACCGCGTACAAGCCAAGCATGGAGCCCGGTCCGGCCACGCGGACGATCATCTGGCGATCCTGATGGCGTCCGGCGGTGAGTTTGAGATAACCGCCGCAGATCAGGTAAAGGCAGCGTGCATCCTCGCCCTGGGTGAACAGAGAAGCCTGCGCGGGGAGGGAGATAGTGCTGGTAGCCAGCTCAAGATCGGCCAGTACAGCGCTTCCCAGGGAGCAGAACCAGCCGGGGCGGCGATTCGAGCAGGCCGCGCATCCCACCGGCACCTGCCGTGCAATGTGCTTTTGCCGCGTTTGCGCTGCCACCGAGTTATCTGAATGCGCCATGGTCTTGTCCCGTCTGCCGCCGGTCCAAACTCTCCATCCCGGCACTAGACTCGTCCCTGCATACTGCACAAGGGATGAAACGAGATAAAAAGGCCCTGGCCTCCTGGGGAAGAGACTCTTACCTGAAGAAAGTTTGCCGGAGTGGCATCCGCTGTGGATGTGATGGTCCTCACGTCTATGCAAGGTCCGGCAGTCGATGATTCTTTCCCGCGCATTCCTTTTATGCACACGTTTCCAATGGTTCCGGGGCAGTATGCCGGCCGTTGAGCAGGGAGGGAGGCTGGTGACAATGAACGCCAGAGAACTGCGTCCTTCGACCCAAATTGAATCCGCGAAGATGAAGGAATAGGGTTTTACACAGCCGTCAAGTGATCCTCCCGTTTATTGCTGAGGAGAAGAACTTCCATCCAGGTCTTGCGGGTTTCGGAGGGGACGGCAGTGCAGTTGCCGGAGCGGCTGGATTCGCCTGGCTGGGCGGGTTTTTAGTGCAAATGGGGATCCAGGTCACTTTGGGACGGGGAAGCCCAAGCTGGAACTGGCCTCCCCTAGATATGTGATGGAAATCACCGTTTGACCTATAGTAAAGAACGTAGGATTCAGCGCATAAGTGATGCTCCGCACATTGAGCACCTTTTGCAAGAGCAGAATCGATACGCCTTCAGCCGGAGCGGCCTTCCCCAGGGGATCTGCCGTTTTTAAGCTGCAAGCGCCGGTATTGTTGTTTGCGGAAGCGGCTATGAGAGCATCCGAGGCGGTATTTGATGCATAAAGATGGGCCTGTCACGCAATTTTCGATTTGTGCGGCTCCGGGCAACAAGCCGGGGTTGCGAGCTGGTTTGATGTTGATTCTGGGAGCAGGGTTGTTGTGCGTCCCCATGCTGGCGGCTCCGGCGCCCGGAGAGAAGCCGGCCACCGCGCAGGTAAAGGATACCAATCCCGCGGATTATGTGGGCAGCGACACCTGCGCCACCTGCCACGACGAGGTAGCCAAGAAGTTCGACGAAAATCCTCACATGAAGATCGCCTTGCAACATGGCAAATCCGGGGCAACCTGCGAGAGCTGCCACGGCGCGGGCAAGGGGCACGTGGATGGCGGCGGAGACATCACCAAGATCTTCAACCCCTCCAAGGCCACGCCCAAAGAGGTGACCGCCAGTTGCCAGGGTTGCCACGCGGGAGCGCATCCCAACTTCGACCGTTCTCCCCATGCCAAGGCCGGTGTCAGTTGCCTCGGCTGCCACGATATTCACGCCAGCAAGGACGAGCCGCTGCTGAAGGCCGCGCAGCCCGCGCTCTGCTACCAGTGCCATAACGACGTGAAGCCTTTTTTCGATATGCCCTTCCATCACAAGGTGAATGAAGGCCTGGTCAAGTGCGGCGACTGCCATGATGTTCACGGCACCTTCGGGAACAACAACATCAAGTCCACGGCTGATCAGAATGCGATCTGCACCAAGTGCCACATGGAGAACCGCGGGCCATTCGTCTATGAGCATGTGCCGGTTAAGGCGGAAGGCTGCATGGCCTGCCACACTCCGCACGGATCGCAGAATGCCCGGCTGATGAATATGCCCACGGTCAATACCTTGTGCAACCAGTGCCATAGTCCGGTTGCCGCGGGTACGGTTCATGGAGTGAACTCAGGATCGGCGGAGTTGCAGCCCTGCATTGACTGCCACACCATGATCCATGGCTCCAATATCGACCCGTATTTCAAACGGTAATGAAGTTGCGCCGCGCCCTCCGGAAGCATCGGATGGCGCGGCCCATGTTCCGTGCAAGCTCGGTCCACGAGTTCAAGATTTTTGATTTCAGCAACAATGTTTTTCCAAGTGAGGCTTCATATGACAAATTTAGGCTGGTTTTCACGGCTGTCCAATCAACAGACCTCTACAGCAGGGATGCAGCGCATCGCTGGAGGCTTTGGAGTTGCCGTTCTCCTGATGATGGCGGGTATCGCGGCCGCCCAGAGTCCCACGCCCAGTGAGCCGATGGCCATCCCCGGGGGATATACATCCCATCAGACCGTGGACATCGGCGGGCACATTGCCGACATCAAGGGCAGCGGAGCCATGTACGACACGCTGATCAATCAGCAGTCTGGGCCGCGCCTGATGGGCGGGACCTTTGAGTTGCGCGCGCTCCCCACCAACAAGCATACGCAGATCGATTTACTCCATGCCATCGCCACCGGTTTCGGCGGCGATCCGTACAACTTTGCCAAGCTGGACTTTTCCAAGGGCAAGCTCTACGAGTTCTCGGGAACCTTCCGCCGCGACCGCCAGTACTCCGACTACGACCTGCTGGGCAACCCGAATATCACCACCGGGCAGTCGATTCCCATCGGGCCCACCACCGCGCCCACCAACACGCTGGCATGGCCGCAGGTGCAACACTCGGCGGTGATGTTCAACACGGTGCGCCGCATGACGGACACCAATCTCACCCTCTATCCGCTCGCCAAGGTGACCTTCCGCGCGGGGTACTCGCAGAATATCTTCCAGGGCCCGGGCATGAGCCCCAGCTATAACATCGCCAAGTACAACGCCCTGCTCGAACAGTATCAGCGCAACAGCACCGACGAATTCACGGCAGGGGTCGATTGGAAGCCCGTGCAGGGCACCAAGCTGAGCTTTGATGAGGAGATCACTCACTTCAAGACAGGCTCTTACTTTACGCTGGACCCCAACGGGTTCCTGGTGCAGGAGGCCGACGGAACAAAGGCCTACCTGGGCAACTGGGACAGCCAGACCGCCTACGGCATCGCCGGCTGCAACACCGGCAGCATGGGCACAGCGCCCTACACCATCCTCACGGCGGCGACCGGCGGCGGCCTGCCGATCATCAATCCGGCGTGCGATGTGGTGACCAGCTACATGCGCTCGCAGCCAACGCGCATTCTCACGCCCACGGAGACCTTCCGCTTCCAAAGCTCCAGCATCAAGAACATCACCATGAACGGCGATTTGAGCTACACCAAGGCCAACATGAATCTCCCCAACTATTACGAGAACTTCCAGGGCCTGGATGGGGGAGCTCGCTCAATCACGTACAACGCTAACGCCAGCGCCAAGCGGGCGGTTGTCTCCGGAGATTATGGCGTCGTCTGGCAGGCGACCAGGAAGGTCAGCCTCTCCTATCAGCTTAATTACTCCGATGTCCAGCAGCCCGGCACAAACGTCTTCACCAATTTGACCACGCAGTCGACGACCGCGGCTCCGAATCAAACCATCAACTACTCCGGCGCGCTGACACAGACCGTGGCGGCCACCGGCGCGTCCACGATTACGGGAGCATCTACGGTCAATACCCCGATGCCCGCCTACTTTGGCCAGAGGTTCATGACCAATAACCTGACCGGAAGCTGGGAAGCCTCCTCGCGCGCCACGTTCTCGCTCACCTATCGCCATCGCAACCACGTGATCGCGGAGAACCTGTTCAGTGCCGCTTCACCTGCCTCCTCCGGCGGCAATCCCGGGAACAATCCTATAGCCGCGGGCGCGTCTAACAACGGAATCGTCACCATCAATGAAGACGGAGGAATCTTCAACGCCTTCTTGCGCCCCGCAAACCATTGGGACCTCAATGGCACGTTCGAAATGCTCTATGACGACAATGCATTCACCCCGGTTGCTCCGCGGCAAACCAGGCACTACAGAGTGCATACCACCTACAAGCCAAGGCCCTGGGCGACCTTCTCGGGCGCCTTCAACGACCTGGAGCGGCATAACAACACCAACGACAGCCCCAGTACCACGTCCTATGGTCCGCTCAATCATGAGGATCACACCCGGATGGTGAGTTTTGGCACGGTGCTGGCGCCCAATGAGCACTATGGGATGGACTTCAATTACGCCTATACCGATGTGTATATGTCCTCCAACATCTGTTATCTGAACGGCGCCACGGCCACCTTGCCCGGCGCTGCTCCGGCTCCGGGCTCCATCCCCGCCTCCGCCACACAGTCGGGTAATGTCTACGCGAATGGCGTCTGCAACTATAACGTTGGGCACTCCGGCCCACCTGTTTTGGGGGACTGGTTTGGCCGCGACTTCATGGATGCTCCTACGCAATTCGTGTCGGCGGCTCTGCGCCTCTCACCCGTCGACAAAATCCACTCCAGCCTCGGCTATCGCATCAGCGATGTGAACGGCACGCGGTTCTTCAACGATGCTCGCGACGTCAATGGATCGATGGTCTCCAAGTATCAGACGCCCTTCGTGAATCTTGCATGGACGATCCATCCCGGATTGATCTGGAAGGCTGAATACAACTACTTCGGATACGGCGAGGGCGGTCCTTCCGGCTCGCAGTACTGCAGCACTACAACCACTGCGACCTCGGTGCCTGCTCTTTGCAGCTCTTTCGCTCCAACCTATCCGACCGGTGTGACCGAGCCGACTTCCGGCCTGACCGCGCCGCGGACCTTCCATGCGAACAACGTGACTATTTCCCTGCATTACGCGTTCTGACAGGGCAGGGCTCTCTAACCAATGGCGCAGTTCCCGAATAAATGGGACTGCGCCGTTTCATGTAAGAGGTTCGATCTTGCCATCCCGGCTGCAACCAGAGCGGCTCTTCTCTGCCGCAAGGGTTGTAGTATAAGGAAGAAACTCCCGGCAGGTGCTTCTCTCTCGCACCCTGGCCGGCAAAAATCAAGGAGGTTTGCAATGACAAAGATGATTCGATCCCTGTTGGTGGTGGCCGTTGTAATGTCCATGGCCGTCGCTGTGAGCTTTGCCCAATCCGGCGGCGAAGCGACCTACAAAGCCAAGTGCGCGAGTTGCCACGGAGCCACCGGCACGCCCAGCGCTGGAATGGCCAAGGCGATGGGCATCAAGGCTGCTTCCGATCCCAGCATCAAGGCGCTCACCGTGGCGCAGATGATTGCAGGCATCAAGGCTAGCCCCAAGATGAAGTCGGTCGCTAGCCTCCCTGACGCGCAGATCAAGGAAGCGGTGATCTACTACCGCAGCCTGAAATAGGAAGTACAATCGAGAAGGAAAGTTCGACCAGGCCCGCCGGCATCGGCGGGCCGTCCATTTAAGAGTGGGGGGAGCAAGTGCCAGCTTTACAAAAATTCCGTGAAGGCTGGGTGCGCCCGGCGCTATTTTTCGGCAACAATCCCATCAGCCTGGCCGGTGGAGCAGTCACCACTGCCGCCGGCGTGACCATGATCGCCTATTGGCTGGTGGAACTCTTCGGCCGTTCTAATGACAACCCTTATCTGGGCATTATCTTTTTCCTGCTATTGCCGGCCCTGTTCATCGCAGGATTAGCGCTGATCCCGGTGGGCATGTGGGTGCGCCGTAAGAAGCTGCAAAAAGCCGGACAGATTCCGCTGGAGTTTCCCAAGGTCGATTTCAACGACCATATCTTCCGTCATGGCGTGGACATTGTTCTGGCAGCCACCATCGTGAACTTTCTGGTGGTGTCGGTGGCCAGCTATCGCGGCGCGGCCTACATGGATTCTCCGCAGTTCTGCGGCCAGAGCTGTCACGTGATGCATCCGGAGTACACAGCCTACAAAATTTCCGCGCACTCCCACGTAGCGTGCGTGGAATGTCACATCGGCACGGGCGCGGAAGCATACTTTTCCGCCAAAGTGAACGGCACCAAGCAGCTTCTTGAGGTCACCTTCGATCGCTACCCCACGCCGATTCCGTCGCCGGTGGAAAGCCTGCGACCGGCGCGCTATACCTGCGAGGGCTGCCACACCCCGGCCCGGTTCATCGGCGAAAAGCTGCTGGTCAAATCCAGCTTTGCCGACGACGAAAAGAATACTGAAACGCAGACGGTGTTGGTTTTGCACCTGGGCGGGCTGGATGGCCTCTCGCATCTGACCGGGATTCACGGCGTTCACCTGGGCCACATCGAGTACGTCGCCACCGACTCAACCAGGACCACGATTCCCTGGGTGCAGAAGCGCAACGACAACGGCACGGAGACGGTGTATGCCACTGCCGCAGCGGGTTCCGGCGTGCCGCGGGGCGAACGTCGTGTGATGGATTGCATCGACTGCCACAACCGCGCTGCGCACACCTTCGTGACCGCGGAAGACGCCCTCAACCGGGCCATGTCCGACGGACCGATCAGTCCGGAGCTGCCCTGGATTCACAAGGAAGGCTTGGCGCTGCTCAACGGCAAGTACGCCAGCGATGCCGAGGCGCGCACACAGATTCCCGCGCAGCTTGAAGCCTTCTATCGCTCCGAGCATCCCGAGGTGCTGGCCACCAAGGCAGCGCTGGTGAAATCCGCGGGTGAGCAACTCGCGCTCCTCTACAACCAGAACGTGTTTCCGTTTATGAAGGTGACATGGGGAACGCATCCCAATCACATCGGCCACATGAGCTATCCGGGCTGCTTCCGCTGCCACGATAGCGAACACATGGCCAAGAGTGGCGAATCCATTCCTCAGGACTGCTCGGTCTGCCACAACTTGCTGGCTACGGACGAACCCAAGCCCAAAGTGCTCTCCGATCTCGGCATTCAATAGAAGCTGGATGTCCCATCCTGGCCGCGTTCTTGTTTTTGCGGCTAGGGTGGGATAGCACAAATGCTCCGTGCCCCATCCTTCTGAGCGAAGCGCAGCGGAGTCGAAGAACCTGCTTTTTAAAATCTCTGGAGAAAGGGTGGGAAACCACGAATCCTATAAGCTCCTCATCGCACAGGCCCCCCGGCGTGTTACGCTGGCCTTTCAGTTTGAAGGAGCTAATTTCCGATGCAAGCCACCCAGCCCATTCACTTCAATCTTGTTGCCGCGGCTCATGCCTCCATGATCGAGCACGGTTTCCAGCCGGATTATCCCGCGGGAACCGACAAGGAGTTGGCCGCCATCCACACCCATCCCGAGATGCCCGCCGCTCTCGGCGCTCAGGACCTGCGCAATCTGCTCTGGTCCTCCATCGACAACGATACTTCCAAGGATTTAGATCAAATTGAATGGGCCGAGCAACTGCCTGATGGCCGCATTCGAGTTCTGGTTGGCGTGGCCGACGTGGACGTGCGTATCGCGCTGGGCACGATCATTGACGGCCATGCCAGGAGCGAGACGACCTCGGTCTACACCGGCGTCAAGGTCTTTCCCATGCTGCCCGCCGAGCTATCCGAGGGCATTACCTCGCTCAACGAGAACGAGGATCGCGTGGCGCTGGTCATCGAGTTTGCCGTGGACGCTGCGGGCACGGCGTCGGATGGAAAGGCCTACCGCGCGCTGGTCCACAACCGCGCGCAACTGGCCTATAACTCAGTAGGCGCATGGCTTGAGGGACGCGCTCCCGCGCCGGCCAAGGTGGCCGCCAGCGCCGATTTGGCCGCGCAATTAAAACTGCAAGACACGGCGGCCCAGCGCATGGTCGGCGGACGTTTTCAGCACGGAGCGCTTGATCTGGAAACCATCGAAACCCGCCCGGTGATGATGGCCGAGGATGCGGTGGAGATTAAGAAACTGGAAAAGAATCGCGCCACTTCGTTGATTGAGGAGTTCATGGTGGCGGCTAACGGCGTCATCGCCCGGACCTTTGAGGATGCCGGTGTGGCCTCCATCCGTCGCATCGTCCGCACGCCCAAGCGCTGGGACCGCATCGTCGAAGTGGCCGCGGGGCTGGGCACAAAGTTGCCCGTCGAGCCCGATTCCAAGGCCCTCAACGATTTTCTTCTGGCGCAGAAGCAGAAGGACGCAGACCACTTCCCGGACCTGTCGCTGACTATTATTAAGCTGATGGGTCCCGGCGAGTACGTGCTGGTCAAGCCCAACGAAGTTTCGCCCGGTCACTTCGGCCTCGCCGTGCAGGACTACACTCATTCCACCGCCCCCAACCGCCGCTTCCCGGACATGGTGACGCAGCGACTGCTGAAGGCCTGGCTGGCCAAATCGCCCCAGCCCTACTCTGAAGGAGACCTCAACGCCATCGCGGTTCACTCCACGCTGATGGAAGACAACGCCCGCAAGGTGGAGCGCGAAATGGAGAAGCGCATCGCCGCGGTCGTGTTGCGCCCGCGCATCGGTCAGAGCTTCACGGCCATCGTCACCGGCGTCAACAAATACGGCACCTTCGTCCGCACCCTTGATCCGCACGCGGAAGGGATGGTAGTCAGCGGCGGCAAGGGTCTGGATGTGGGCGACAAGGTGACAGCCAAGCTGGTCTCCACCGATCCGCAGCGCGGCTTCATTGATTTTGCGGTGTAAATGGATGACCTATCACAGCAATCGCCGTGATGCGGCACGAAACGGCAGCACGGCCCAACGGAATGAGAGGAGAATATGAAAAAAGCGAGTTGGATTGCAGTTATGTTTGGGATGGGCCTGGCGCTGACGTCATGGACAGCGGCGCAATCGCCTGCGGACCAACCGGCAGCATCGCCTGCCGTTGCGGTGGTCGTACCGCCCGATCAGCAACCGACCAAGGAGCAGTTAGCCAAGCTCTTTGAGTTGATGCGCGTGCGTGAACAGTTGGCGTCAGTAACCAAAATGATGCCTGCGCTGATGCAACAGCAGATGCAAACACAGATCCAGCAGATGCAAAAGGATCATCCAGAGATGTCGTCCATGACCGAAGAGCAGCAGCAGGCTTTCGGCAATGTGATGAACAAGTATATGCAGCGGGTGATGAACTTATACACTTCCGATGAGATGATCGCGGACATGTCGGCTCTCTATCAGAAGCATTTGACCCGGTCGGATGTTGACGGAATCATCGCCTTTTACAGCTCACCGGCCGGACAGCATATGCTCGACATGGTTCCGGTCATCATGCAAGAGTTCATGCCCGTGGTGATGAACCGAATGCAAGAGCGGATCAAGCCCGTGATTGACGAGATGACCAGGGAGATGGGAGACGCGATCAAGTCCTCCTCAACTCCAATCAAGGTCGCCCCGCCGCAGCCTCCTCCGAAGTAGTACAGCCAGTTTCCCTGGCCTCGCTTTGAGAAGATCCTCCACGGGATGCGTCTATGCCTTTACATCGTGCGCACATCGATGTACACTGATTGTGAGCACAAATGGAGGGTAAACCAATGGGCACCGTAGCCGCTGAACCAAGCCGTTTGCGCGCGGAGAACATCAATCTGCGCGTCAGCCGCAGCCAGAAGGCATTGATTGACCGCGCAGCCGAGGCGCAAGGGCGCAACCGTTCCGACTTCATGCTGGACGCGGCTTGCCGTGAGGCAGAGTCCGTCCTGCTCGACCAGTGCTATTTCCATTTGGATGAAGAGCAATTCAAGCGATTCACTGCAATGCTCGATGCGCCACCGGGAGACAATCCCGGGTTGACTCGCTTGCTCAAGACGAAGGCGCCATGGGGAAAATAGACGCCAACAGCATTTCTACTCCGGAGAAGCTGACCGCGGCTCACGATCTCTCGCAATTTCTGTGCGGCGAGCCGGAGCTTGACGACTGGCTCATGCGCAAGGCGCGTAACAATGAGGAAAGTGGCGCATCCCGGACCTATGTAGTTTGCATCGAGCGGCAAGTTGTTGGCTACTATGCGTTGGCCGCGGGCGCGGTGGCGCACAGGGATGCTCCTGGCCGTGTGAAGCGGAATATGCCCAACCCCGTGCCGGTGATGGTGATTGGACGTCTGGCCATTGATCTCAAATTCCAGGGGTGTGGAATCGGTTCGGCTCTTTTATTAGATGCAGTTCTCAGAACTGTCCAGGCCGCCGAAATCGCCGGCATTCGGGCTATTCTCGTTCATGCGATCAGCGAGAGCGCGAAACGATTTTACGAAAAACTGGGATTTATGGCATCCCCCACAAATCCAATGACACTGATGATCACTGTTCAGGCTGCGGCTCATGCTCTTGCTGAGAAATCTTGATTCTGCAATCGGTTCGTCGCGCTACTTCGGCCCCTGCACCAGCCCGATCAGGTGGCCCTCGGGATCGGTAAAGCCGGCGACAATGCCGCCGTCGGGAATTGGTTGCGGGCCGAAGGCCGTCTTGCCGCCCTGGTTCGCGATCAACTCCAGAGCCTTGTTCACGTCCGCAACCGCAACATAAAACGTGACATGTTCGCGCCCTTCGCCCATGGCTCCGATGCCGCCGCCAATGCCTGTGCCGGGGTTGACCAGCGAATACCCCTCCATGGCGGGCGTGATCTCCCACTGAAAGATACTTTTGTAGAAATCCTCCAGCAGCTTCTGGTCACGGCCAAGAATCTCAAAGTGTACGACGGGATGGAGCATCGGTGCGGCCTCCTCGCGAATAGGTGTGAATGTCACTCTACACGATTCTGATGGATTAATTCTAATAAAAAGGAAAGGGAAGGGTTACCGGCTTTCATTCCGTATAGCCCTGGGATAAAAGCAAGAAATTGTCTTCTTTGGCCGCACAATTCCGTCTAAGGGAATAGAAGTTTCTATGGAAATGTTTCATTGCCCAGGACGTGCGTTGAGTGAAGTGCGCGGAGAAGGGTGATTTATTCTATAAGTGGCTCTCCGGCTCGACTCGCTTTTTTTGCGTGAGCCGCCCAAACGGATGCCGGCTCCACAAAAAGGGGATTGGATGCGTGCAGGTTTTTCTTGGATTGCAGTTGTACTTTTCGCTGGAGCAGGCGTCGCGGCAGTGCCTTCGTGCGCAATTGCGCAGGAAACGGCTTCTGGGCTGATCGCCATCAGCGAGCTTCCTGAGGCTCCGCAGCCGCAGCAGGCTCCTGCCGCGCAAACTCAGACTTCGCCACAGCCGGCCCCGAGCGCTACGCCTGCGCAAGGTAGCTCCAGTTCGCAATCCGCTGCTCAGCAACCCAGCGGCCAGAAAAGCCAGCACGAAAAAGCAGAAGAACAAATCAAGGAACAGGAGCATCAGCGCAACATCGGAATCCTGCCTGCCTTCAACGTCTCCTACCGCAGCGACGCCGTCTCCATGACTGCGGGACAGAAGATGAAGCTGGCATTTCGCTCCTCGATTGATCCGGTCACCTTTGGCGCGGCCTTTCTAGTCGCGGGCTACCACGAGGGTATGCATGACAATGTTGGATTCCCCTGGGGGATCAAGGGCTATGGGGAACGCTCCGGCGCGGCCTATCTCGACGCCTTCGACGGCGGCATGATCGGCAACGGCATCCTGCCTTCCATTCTGCACCAGGATCCGCGCTACTTCCGCATGGGCCACGGAGCCACCAGCCACCGGCTGCTTTACGCAGTGGCCACCTCCTTCATCTGCAAGCACGACAACACCGGCAAGTGGGAGCCCAACTACTCCAATGTGTCGGGCAACATCATCTCCGGTGCGATCTCCAATCTCTACTATCCGCCCAGCAACTCTGGTGTCGGCCAGGCCTTTACCAACGGGATGATCGTGACTGCCGAGGGCGGCTTCGGCTCCATCTTCCAGGAGTTCTGGCCGGACATCTCCCGCAAGCTGTTCCACAACGATCCTACGCACGGTCTGGATGCCGAGGCGCGCGCGGCCGACAAGACGAAAAAGGAATCTAAAATACAACAGCAGTAATCGGGAGCGGCCTGCATTCCTGCTCGTAAAAATAGATGGCGCGTTGGATGGAACTCTCGCGTCGTTCATAAATCATCTTGCAAAAAAATATGCGGAAGGGATTGCTCCCTCCCGCTCAGTAGTACAGGTTGCAAAGATTTAGACCAAGCCCTGATCGAGCATCGCATCAGCAACTTTCAGGAAGCCCGCGATGTTGGCTCCGTTCACCAGGTTGCCTGGCGTGCCGTACTTCGCGGCCGTTTCGAAGCAGTTCTTGTGGACGGAGATCATGATTGTGTGCAAGCGAGAGTCGACTTCTTCGCGCGACCATGAGAGGCGCATGCTGTCCTGCGTCATCTCCAGTCCGGAAGTGGCAACGCCGCCGGCATTGGAAGCCTTGGCCGGCCCGTAGAGAACCTTTGCATCGATGAACGTCTTCGTAGCTTCAATCGAGCTGGGCATATTCGAGCCTTCACAGACGAGCTTCACGCCATTCTTCACGAGATGGGCCGCGTCCTTGGCGTTGATCTCGTTTTGCGTGGCGCTCGGGAAAGCGCAATCGGCCTTGATGTTCCAAAGCGGGTTGTAGTCGAGCTTCGGGTCAAGGGGAGTGTAGACGGCCTTCTTGTACTTCTCGGCGTACTCCTTGATGCGGCTGCGGCGGTTGTTCTTCAGGTCAAGAACATAGGCCAGCTTCTCGCGGTCAATGCCGGCGGCATCGTAAATCATGCCGTCGGAATCGGACAGCGTGACCGTCTTCGCGCCCAGATCAAGCAACTTCTCCACCGTGTATTGCGAGACGTTGCCGCTGCCGGAGACCAGGCAGACTTTGCCTTCCAGCGTTTCTTTCTTCGTCTTGAGCATTTCGTCGGCAAAGTACACGCAGCCGTAACCGGTGGCCTCGGGACGAATCAATGAACCGCCCCATCCCAGGCCCTTGCCCGTCAGTACGCCGGTAAACTCATTGCGCAGCCGCTTGTATTGACCGAAAAGATAGCCAATCTCGCGCCCGCCCACGCCGATGTCGCCGGCCGGAATGTCTGTGTCCGGACCGATGTGGCGTTCCAGCTCGCTCATGAAGCTCTGGCAGAAGCGCATGACTTCGTTGTTGCTCTTGCCTTTGGGGTCAAAATCAGATCCGCCCTTGCCGCCGCCCATGGGCAGCGTGGTCAGCGAATTCTTGAACACCTGCTCAAAGGCCAGGAACTTCAGAATGCCGAGGTTGACCGAGGGGTGCAAACGCAGCCCGCCCTTATAGGGCCCGATGGCGCTGTTCATTTCAATGCGGAAACCGCGATTGATTTGAACTTTGCCCTTGTCGTCGAACCAGGGAACACGGAACATGATCACGCGTTCCGGTTCCGTGATGCGTTCCAGGATCTTCTCTTCCTGATAATGCGGATGGCGCTCTAACACGGGCTTCAGGGATTCAACCACTTCAAGAACGGTCTGGTGAAATTCCGGCTCGCAGGGATTCTTGGCTTTCACAAGGGCGAGAATCTGATTGGCGTACGCCGCAGCATTGCCCTTGTGAGATTCCATAACAGCACTCATAAATCTTTCCTCCAAATTTCAGGTACCTAGTGGGTTAATGAATCAAAACGCCGCAAATAGAAACGCGGCGATCATAAATGCCTGCGGCAACGGCTCCGCCCTTTTTGGCTTCACTGGATGCCAGAGGCGCTTTTTGCAACTCAGGTAGTACTCATACGTGTTCTTCCTACATGGCTGAACTGGTTCACAAGCCGTTTTCGGCAGGATCAAAGGATCAGCCGGCAATTAATTCTGCCGGAACATCCTGGCCATGCTCGTCTTTCATGCCGCTCTTGTAAACCGGTGTTAGCCAATGCCAATAAGCCCGTAAATGTCCGCGCGTCGCATTGAAGTACACCCGCTGCAACTCGTGGGAGATTACTCCAATGCTTCCATCCTTCACCAGACGATGATCGACTTGCGTCACCGGCGCAATGCCAACCGCTGTCCCGGTGAAGAATAATTCGTCGCAAAGATACAGTTCGCTGCGGTCGATGGGGCGCTCCACAACATCAAGACCAAGTTCCTGGTGCGCCAGCTCCATGATCGCGATGCGCGTTATGCCTTCCAAAATGTTCTCGGATACCGGCGGCGTAATCAGTTTTCCTTTGCGCACCATAAAAATGTTGCATGCCGCACCCTCTGCGACATGACCGCTGTCGTTCAGAAAAATTGCATCGTCAAAGCCGCAACGGTGAGCTTCGTCGCTGGCCAGCGCGCTGTTCACGTAGGCCCCGCAGATTTTGCCCCGCGCGGGAATTGCGTTATCGTCAATGCGCCGCCACGAACTTACGCCCGCGTGCAGTCCTCGGTCGGTGGGCAGATAATCGCCGAAGGGAAGCGCGATCAACGCAAAGGAATCCTGATCGTCGTAGCTCACTCCGATGCGTTCCGCGCTCTTATAGGCCAGGGGTCGGACATATACATTTGTCTTGAATGCGTTTTTGCGCATCAGCTCGAGGGATATCTCGCTCAGTTCCTCCGGCGATGGCGGAACAATAATCCGCAGAAAGCCGCAGTTTTGCTTCCAGCGCTCGTAGTGTTCCACGGAACGCATCACAAACAACTCCTGCTGCGCCTCGTCCCAATGCGCGCGAATCCCCTCAAACACTCCTGTCCCGTAATGCAAGGCATGAGTCAGAATTCCTACGTGCGCTTCGGCGAGAGGTACATATTGCCCGTTAAAATACACAATGGTCTTCGGGTCCACACTAGCTGACATAGCACATCTCCTGACAAGACTCTTTGTAAAGCTCGCGGCCCTTTGCCAGGGCGCGTTTGTTCAACTCCATCCAGCGCGGATTCTTCACCAGCCTTCGCAACGCCGCGTCAATGTTTACATCCTCGACGACTCCTGCAATCTCCAATAGCGCGCCCAGCATCACCATATTGCCGGCGCGCGAATCGCCCAGCTCGTTGGCCAGGCTGATGAAGGGGCACGCCAAAATATGCACGCCTTCCTGCTCGCAATCGGCCGGGTATGTCTCGCCGTTGTACAGAATCCATCCTCCCCGCTGCACGCTCTTGTAAAACTTTCTGAGCGAGGGCTCATTCATCGCCACCAGAACACTCGGATTCGTCACCATGGGCGAGTCAATTGGAGATCTCGACAAACGCACATGGCAGTTGGAGGTGCCGGAACGCATCTCCGGCCCATACGATGGTAGCCAGGAAACCTCAAGGCCCGCATCCAGTCCGGCCTCGGCCAGGACCTCGCCCAGCAGCAGTACTCCCTGTCCGCCAAAGCCGGCTACCCGCACCCGAAGATCCAGAGTCGGCGCTGTTTTATCCTGCACAATCGGATTACCTTGCGGCAGACTCGCACTGTCTACGCCTAGAATTTGCGGAATCCGGTCCAGCGCTGGCGCTGCTTCGGGCAATTGCCGCGGCGTCGCCTCTTTGGTGCGATCAAGAATTACCTTGACCGGAAAAGTTTTGGTCAGCACGTCGCGCACCCAGTGTTGCGCATCGACCGGAGTCATCTTGAAGATCGTCGGGCAGGGCGCCAGCACCTCGATAAGCGAAAAGCCCAGGCCCTTCACTTGGTTTTCCACGGCGCGCTTGATGGCGCGCGTTGCCAGCGCAATCTGCTTATTGTCGCCCAGTGCCACGCGCTCGATGTAAACCGGAGCTTCCAGCGTCGCCAGCATCTCGCTCATGTGCAGTGGATAGCCTTCGTTGTCCGCCTTTCGTCCGAACGGAGAAGTCACGCTCTTCTGTCCCAGCAGCGAGGTCGGCGCCACCTGCCCGCCCGTCATGCTGTAAATGGCGTTGTTCACAAAAATAATCGTGATATTCTCGCCGCGATTGGCCGCATGAATAATCTCGGAAGCCCCAATCGCCGACAAATCACCATCGCCCTGATAGCCAATGACGATGCTCTCTGGCCTGCTCCGTTTCGCTGCCGTGGCCACCGCGGGCGCGCGTCCGTGCGCGGCCGAGATATTGCCCACGTCGAAGTAGTTATAGGTAAATACCGAACAGCCTACCGGCCCGATAAGAATCGTTTTGTTCTGGATGCCCAACTCATCGATAGCGCGCGCCAGCATTTTATGCACCTGGCCGTGTCCGCATCCAGGGCAATAATGCGTTTGGTGCTGCAGCTCATCTTTGCGAGTGAAGCGCTCGAAGAATGCTTTGGGCCGGGCATGCGACACTTCGTATTCTGAAACCATCTCGTTAGACATTGGCCATCTGCTCCTCGTTGGGCTGTTTTGCCGCCAAGATTTTCCGGGCCTGTTCTTTCACAATATTGAGAACCTCTTCGTGGGACGGCACATTTCCGCCCACGCGGCTGAAGAACTCCACCGGCCGCGCCCCATTTAACGCCAGCCGCACATCTTCCAACATTTGACCGTTACTCATTTCCACCACTACAAAGACTTGTGCGCTTTTGGCCAGCCGCTGAAAATGCTTGGTGGGAAATGGAAAAAGCGTAATCGGCCGCAGCACGCCCACCTTGAGGCCTAGTTTGCGAGCCTCGGCGGCCACGGCTTTCAAAATCCGCGCCACAATCCCGTAACCTGTCAGCACAATCTCCGCGTCCTCGGTCTGCCACTCTTCGGCGAGTACCTCGCACTCCTGCGCACGGCGGTACTTGGCCTCTAAATGATTCTGATGTGCTTCCAGCGCATCACTCTCCAGAAAAAGCGAGGAAATTACATTGCCGCGCGTCGCTTCCGTTCCCGCCACAGCCCACTCTGGCTGCCGCGGTGCAATAGCCGTCTGCGAAAACTCGACCGGCTCCATCATCTGTCCAATAAATCCATCGGCCAGCAGCACCACCGGATTGCGATAGCGGTCGGCCAGTTCAAAGGCCAGCGCGGTCAAATCCGCCATCTCCTGCACGGAGTGTGGCGCCAGCACGATGGTCCGGTAGTTGCCGTGGCCGCCGCCCTTCACCACCTGGTGATAGTCGCCTTGCTCGGCGGCGATGCTGCCCAATCCCGGACCGCCGCGCGTAATGTCTGCAATCACGCAGGGCAGCTCAGCTCCCGCCATGCAGCTCATGCCTTCTTGCATCAGACTGATTCCGGGTCCGCTCGATGACGTCATCGAGCGCACGCCTGCCGACGCTGCGCCGTAGAGCATGTTGATGGCTGCCACCTCGCTCTCCGCCTGCAGGAAAACTCCACCCGCCTGCGGCATATAGAGAGCCGCGGCTTCGGTAATCTCGCTGGCCGGCGTAATAGGATATCCATAGAATGCGCGGCATCCGGCGAGGATCGCGCTCTTCACAATCGCTTCGTTGCCCTTCATCAATTGCTTATGCATGAGCTTGCTCCACAACACCTGTGACAACGCCATGTTCCAAATGGTGCGTGAGTCTCAACACCGTAATCGCCCCCGGCTCGGGGCAAACCATGAAGCAGATTCCGCATCCAGTGCAGCCCGTGCCCGCATAGGTTGCCGTGCGATAGCCGTAGTGATTCAATCCCTCACTGAGGGAGATCGCTTTTGGCGGGCACGCTTCCACGCAGAGCCCGCAGCCTTTGCACTCATCCACATCCACCCGCAGCATGCCACGGTCCTGCTTCTCCGAATTCGTCATACCCACTCCTCTCCGGCAAGCCATAACTCCTCAGGCAAGCACGGCCGCGGCCTTGCGCTCCATGTAATGCGAGCGCACCGCAAAATCTTCCAATTCATCCCTGAAGCGCGGATCGGCAATGGCGATCAGCGCCTCGGCCCGCTCACGCAGCGTCTTCCCATGCAGGAACGCGATGCCGTGTTCGGTCACCACGTAGTGCACGTCGGCGCGCGATGTCACCACGCCGGCGCCAGGGTCCAGCATCGGCGCAATCCGCGAAATCGTGCCCTTCTTCGCCGTCGAAGGCAGCGCGATAATCGGCACTCCACCCTTGGACCGCGCGGCGCCGCGAATGAAATCCACTTGTCCGCCAAACCCGCTGTAAGGCTTAACCCCCAGCGAGTCCGAGCATACCTGCCCCGTCAGGTCAATCTGCAGCGCCGCATTGATGGCGACCATCTTGTCGTTCCGGGCCACCACAAACGGATCGTTGGTATAGCAGATGGGGCGGAACTCGAAAGCCGGGTTATCGCGGATGTAATCAATGAGCCGCTGCGATCCCAGCACAAACGAAATCACTGCCTTGCCGCGATGGATCGACTTGCGCTCTCCGTTCAGCACGCCCGATTCCATCAGGTCGATGACGCCATCCCCAACCAGCTCGCTGTGAATTCCCAGGTCGTGCTTGTCTTCAAGGCAGGCCATCACCGCGTCGGGAATCCCTCCGATTCCGGTTTGCAGCGTTGCTCCGTCGGGTATCAGCGAGGCCACATTCTCTGCGATTCGGCGGTGCATCGCGGTAAATGGCTCCGGATGCAATTCCAGCAGCGGACGCGATGTTTCTACAATCGCGGAGATGCGGCTCACGTGAATGGCTGTCTCTCCGTGCGTGCGCGGCATCCGCTCATTCACTTCGGCAATGACTGTCCGGGCGCAACGGGTTGCGTTCAAAGTGCAATCCACTGTCGTTCCCAGGGTCACGTATCCGTGGTCGTCCGGTGGTGAAACTTGCATCAGCACAACTTCCAGCGGAAGAGCGCCGCTCGCAAACAAGCCTTCAATTTCGCTGAGGAAGATGGGCGTATAGTCGGCGCGTCCCGCGACCACCGCTTCGCGTACATTGTCGCCAAGAAATAATCCGCGATGACGAAAAATTCCTTCGTACTCCGGCTTGGTGTAGTCCGCGTCGCCCAGCGTCTTCATGTGAACGATCTCGACATTGCGCAGCACGGGAGCTCGCGCTATCAGAGCATCCACCAAGGGAGAAGGCGTGCCGCACCCCGACTGGATCCATACATGATCGCCAGAGCGAACCGCTTCCAGCGCCTGAGCAGTATCCATGCACTTGTTCCGATACTCTTCGCGCCAGTTCATCATCGGTTGCCTCTCAGATCAAGTCCGCATCGGCTGTGCATTTGAGTTTCTTTGCCCATTCAGCTCGCTGTCTACGAACGCTCCAGCTTTACTTCCACACGCTTGAAAATTCTTCGCGGGATTTCAGAAATCACTCTCCCCAAAACCCATACGATTCTCTGCTTGGCAATGGTGCGCGGCTGTGACGCGTGTCACCCTGCTCTCCTATGTTAGTGCATAATATAATGGGTTTTTCGATACTTTCCGAATGTTAAGTTTTAGCCGTATAAAAGATAAGAGCGTTAACTAAGAACACCAATAAATCTACATAAGTAAAGAGCTTGCGGTATGGTAGCAAGACTTAAGAATGGGAATTATATGCATAATCAATAGAATCAATGAGATACAAAATTATTTACTATTGTTTAACGTGCCGAGCCAGTATCGCTCGGAATATCGGAAGAATCAAGCGAAGACCGATTTTACGCAGCACTTAATAAGTAATAAAGTGTAGTTATTCGAAGATAGCAAATATATACAATGCATGATAAGTTAGTTCATTAGTTATATAACTAGGCTGTACTTGCAATCCCCCATGTATTCGCATACTTACTTAGTAGCCGCATCAGTCATGAATTCTTATCAGCCGCTCTTGCTTTCCAGCGGCAACTGAATTCTAATTCTCTCGGATGGAAAAAAGCATTCATTCCGTTGCTGGCCGCGAGCTGTCAGGCTCTGAACATGCTGTCAAGGCGGTTCTGACGCTGACAGGTTTCAGCGCAGTCCTCGGCCAGATTGTACTCATGCGCGAGCTGATGGTCGTCTTCAGCGGCAATGAGATCTCGCTGGGCATCATGCTTGCCGCGTGGCTATTTTGGACAGCTCTTGGCAGTATCCTATACAGCACTCTCGCGCCGCGCGAAATCCACGCGCGACGAATCGTAGCTGTGCTCGAATCTCTGCTTGGTGTCAGCCTGCCGCTTACGGTCTGGGCATTGCGCGTCAGTAAGAGCCTTTTTCAAACTGTGCAGGGTGAGCTGATTGGGCCAGTCCAGGTGTTGCTTGCATCGTTGCTTTGCCTGAGCGTGTTCTGCATGATTGCCGGAGCGCTGTTTGTGGCTGCGGCGCGCATGTACAGCCATGAGTGCACTGTTTCCGCGCGCGCTGCTGTTAGCGCGGCTTACCTGATGGAAGCGGCCGGCTCTGGCCTGGGCGGAATCGTCGCCAGCTTCGTCTTGCTGCGTTCTCTTGAGCCATTTCAGATAGCCTGCATCGTTCTTGTTCTGAATCTGTCGATGGCCAGCGTACTCTTGTTGCGGCTGAGCCGCAGGCAGATTGGTTTCGTAGCAGCGGCTGCGGTAATGCTCGCAATCTTCCTTCTCGTTCGTGTTGCCCCCTGTCTGGAAAGTGCAGCGCAGGCGCGTCAGTGGCGCGGATTACACCTGCTCGCTTCGCGCGACTCGGTCTACGGCAACCTGACGGTCGTCGAAACCGGCAACATTCGCAGCTTGTATGACAATGGCCTCATCCTTGCTAACTCACCGGACGAGAGCGCTGCCGAAGAAGCAGTTCACTACGCACTGCTGGAGCACCCGGCTCCGAGACGCATTCTGATGATCGGCGGAGGCGTGAGCGGCGCCATTGCGCAGGCGCTCCGGCATCCTGCCGTTGAAAGCATCGACTTGGTCGAGCTGGACCCCGCGCTCATCGGCATAGCGCGACAATACTTTTCATCAGATGCCTCATCTCTCTCCTCCGCCCCCCGGGTGCATCTGCATTACGCGGATGGCCGCGCCTATCTCAAGTCGGCTCTCGAAACATTCGACGTGATCATCGTGAATGTGCCCGACCCGCAAACCGCGCAGTTGAATAGGTTTTACACTGTCGAGTTCTTTCTTTCCGCGCGCGATCATCTTGCGCCGGGCGGATTGCTCGCTTTCCAACTGCGTTCGTCGGAGGAAGCCATCAGTCCCGGCCTGGCGGAGTTCCTGCGCTGCATCAATCGCACACTGCGAGAAGTATTTCCTTATGTCGTCGCAATCCCCGGAGAAACGATTCACTTTTTTGCCGCAACGCGCTCGGATGTTCTCACAGACAACCCCCATGTGCTGATTGCCAGACTGCACGAGCGAAATCTGAAGTCGCGGTATGTCAGCGAATACTTCATCCCCTACCGTATGATGCCCGACCGCATAATTCAGGTGCGCGATCAGTTGCAGCCGCTGTCCACGACTCAAATCAATCGAGACTTCTCGCCTATCGCATATTACTTCGACGTTGTACTGTGGAGCGCGCAGTTCAAGCCGGCTTATGCTCTCTGGATGCGGGCCGCTGGGCATGTCGATTTCGCAATCATTCTCGGCGCTACTCTCATCGTCCTTCTATCAGTAGCGGCGCTTTTGGCAATAGTGCCCGCTCGCCAGCAACGCGCCCGCGCGGCAGCGGGCTGTTGCATGGCCGCTACGGGATTCACGCTGATGGCGCTCGAAATAATTCTATTGCTGGCCTTCCAATCCATCTACGGTTACGTCTACCACCAGCTCGCCATTCTGATTGCCCTGTGCATGGCTGGCGTTGCACTTGGAAGCTGGCTGGGCATGCGCCGTATTCGTCGCGGCAAGGTCACTCCTTACCGCGCTGTTGCAACCACGCAGTTTCTTATTGCTTTGTCTGCCCCTGTGTTGATGCTGTTGGTGAGCTTGCTCGCAAAACTTTCCGGTATCGCATCAAGCTGGCTGGCCGCGCAGTGTGTATTTCCGGCGTTGGCTGCGCTTTGCGGAATGTTGGGTGGCTATCAGTTCCCTTTGGCAACAGAAATATATCTTCAGGGCGTCAGTGGCCCGCGCAGGCTGGGCATGATGTATGCCATCGACTTGCTGGGCGGTTGCCTGGGCGCACTGGTGCTGAGCGGCTACCTGATTCCTGTCTTCGGATTCTGGAAGACCGCAGGTCTCTGCGCCGCGATCAACCTGGCGCCGGCATTGCTGGCCGCGCGAGCTTGCTGCACGCCCCTCGCGAAAAACGCATGAGGAGGGGCGCCTATCTTCCCATAGCAGCAGAAAATCTTCATGCGCTCACGGCTTGTGCTCGCCGAAGACAACCGCTGTGAAGCTGAAGATATCCGTATCCTCATCCCTCCAGCAGCCGGAACGCATTCCCGCCTTGGCGCAGGTCTGCTCAAGGAATGTGTTCCGGTCCCATCCCTGTTCCACCGGCACCTGCGGAAGCAGAATGCCCTCGCTGTCGCCGTTTTTCATCAGCAGCCCGTGCTGGCCAACCTTGATCTGTTGAATGTCCGTCACGCGCCGTAGCGGCGACATCACGGAGATCTCATATTGCAGACTCGGCAACTCCGATGCCGTTACCGGCGAGAAGCGCGGATCGCGCATGGCGGCCAGTGTAGCCGTATCGCGCACGGTGATGTACAGAGGCTTTTCGGCGGAGGTGTAGCCAATGCACCCGCGCAGCACGCCCGACTTTTTCAGCGTCGTGAACGCGCCGTGCTCCTGGTTCAGCGTTGCGCTAGCATTCGCGGGCGGTTCATACGCATATTTTTCCTGAACCACATATTCCACCGACTTGCGCGCCAGCGCAAGCAACTCGCTCTTCTCTGGCTCGCTCAGCGAGAACGGAGTTTCCACGGCTTTTCCTCCGTCAGCTTTCACAAATACGTCCGCGCTGTATCCGACCACGCTTGAATGATCGCCCGTGACGTCGCCTGAATTCTCATACTTCAGCACGCGCGCCTGGTTAGCCCCCATGCGCTCGGCGTAAATCATTGCGGCCACGATGGGCGCGCCGCCGCAGGCCTCCCATATCCGCGGCTGAAAGTTGCGCGACATGCTGAAGTAGTCCCACGCCTCCAGCGCATTCAGCGTCTTGTGGTCCATCTTCACCGCGTCATCGTAAGTGTGGAAGTGCGATAGATCGGAACTGGCCAGCACCAGCGTTTCGCCTGGCTTGCCTTCGCTCTTGATCAGCTTGGCCAGCGCCACTCCCAGCGCGCGGCTGCTTTCGTAACTCTGGTCTCCCATGACGATGGGCACGACTTCAAAATTGCCCAGCACCTTTTGCAGCCAGGGAAGCTGAACCTCGACTGCGTGTTCGCCGCCTGCCGATGTGGGCTCGTGTCCCTGACTGGATAGCTTCATGGTCGAGCTCATCTTCACCAGCTTCTGCGCAAAGGCCTTGTCCACCGGCACATTCCCCAGCGGCGTCGCGTAGTCGTCGCCATCATAGATAGAGGTGAAATCGAAGGCCACATGGTGTGTCGGCGCAATCACCACGACCCGCGTGTACTTGTGCCCCTTCAATTGAGCATAGGTGTATGCTGCTACTGGTCCGGAATACTGATAGCCTGCGTGTGGCGCAACCACGGCTAGAATCGGATCGGTGATCTGCGGCGCGGTGACCTTGGCCAGCATCTCGTCCATCATTGCGGAAAGAACCTTGGGGTCGGCTGGATAAAAACTGCCTGCAACGGCTGCTTGTCTCACTTTGGGTTGATCTCCTGCGCTAACGTGTTTGATCGGCGTAAAAACCAGCAAAGCCAGCAGCGGCGCTGCCAGCCAAAGGCTGCGTGGATTTAGCTCGATGTTCATCTGTCTCCTCCTATACGTGCCAGATGCCGGGAATCGGATGTTGGCAATATGGGCAACAATTCTTGCGGATTAGCATTTTGCTTGCGGTAAACCCCACGCGCTCCACCAGCATTTTGCGGCACTTGGGGCAGTAAGTGTTCTGCGACGGATGTCCCGGCACGTTGCCGATGTAAACGTAGTGCAGCCCTTCGGCGTCGGCAATCGCCTTGGCGCGTTCCAGCGTAGGCACCGGCGTGATGGGCAGATTCTTCAGCAGATATTCGGGATGAAACTGCGTGAAGTGCAGCGGCACATCCGTGCCCAGGTTTGCCTTCACCCATTGCGCCAAGCCGCGAAACTCCGCATCGCTGTCATTAAGCGTCGGCAGAACCAGGTAGACAATCTCCGTCCACTTGCCCATCTTGCGCAGAGTGACCAGCGAATCCAGCACCGGCTTCAGTTGGCCGGTGACCACCTGTTTGTAGTAGGACTCTGAAAAGGATTTCAGATCGATCTTGACGGCGTCCATCTTTCCGTAGGCCGTCTTCATCGCCTCTTCCTGCATATAGCCGTTCGAGACAACAATGCTGCGAATGCCGGCAGCGTGCCCCGCGTCGGCAGCGTCCATGATGTATTCGGCAAAGACCACCGGCTCGCTGTAGGTGTAGGCAATCGTGGGGCAGCTATACTGCTGCGCAATTTCAGCCACGCGCTGCGGCGAAACATAATCGGCGGGAATCTGTTCGGGACGCGATTGGGAGATCTCCCAGTTTTGGCAAAATTTGCAGTTCACGTTGCAGCCGGCTGTGGCTATCGAGAAGGCATTCGTTCCCGGCAGATAGTGGAAGAGCGGCTTTTTCTCAACGGGATCGACGTGCGCCGCGCAGACCCGCGAGTGAACCAGCGTGTAGTAAACGCCGCCGCGGTTCTCGCGCACGCCGCAGTAGCCGCGCTCCTTGTCTCCCACCGTGCATTCGCGCGGGCACAGCTTGCATTTGATCTTGCGATTCGGCAGCTTCTGGTAGAACTTTGCTTCCACGACGAAACGCGCATCGCCTTGCTCATCGGAAGCAGTGCCGGCCTCGGGGGCCGCGGACGATGGAGTCGCGGCGGCTGGTTCGGCAACGCTGGCCATTCCCAACGCCGCGCCCGACGCCAGCGCGCACTTCATAAACAAGCGGCGATCCAGCGGGCTATTCTCAACTTTTTCCTCATTCAATTCAGTGAACATAAAAAACCTTTCCGCAAATCTTTCCGCAATGTGTAGCGCCGGTCTCCTGACCGGCTGTAGCGCGGGCTTCCCAGCCCGCGCACGCACACCTCATAGCACCATTTCATCCGGCCAGAAACCTACACCTCGACAATCGAAATCATTTTAGGATCATTCGTGCCCAGTCGGTGTTCGCCATCGGCCGCGGTCGCAATGTAACTCGGCTCGCGCTCCTCGGCCTTCAGCGTCTTCAATCCTTTTTCAGCGCGCTTCCGCTCAATCATCTTCCAGCCCGTGTGGTCCAGAGCGACCGGATCAGTGGAAACCAGCAGGCTATTCGCATTCCAACTGTGTTCCGGCTTGTAGCCCGGCCCACCCTCGTACATGGCTGTCGTCGCATCGCAGATCGTCAATCGCATCCGGCTACGAATTTCAGACAGCATATTCAAATCCGCCACGTAGGGATTGCAGCCATTGGGATGGTACTTGTTGGGATTATGAATCACGCCGTACATGTTTTTCAGGGCGATGGTGACTCCAGCGCCGTCGTGGTCTTTCAGCACGGGAAGATTGATGAGCACATTGCAGCGCTGGGTGAGAATCTTCGACAGGCAGCCGCCCACGCTTCCCCAGGCCGCTAACTGCTGCTCGTAGCCAACGCGGTCCGTGCCGTAGCATTGCACGCGGTCTCCGCCCTCCGCCAGATGAAAGCCGGCGCGCTCCATCTCGCTGCTGTCACGGTCCCAAACCACAATGTCGCTGGCCTTGACCCCGGCTTCCTGCAACCGTGCGCAGATGGCCGCAACGAGCTGAACATTCGTGGAGATTCCGCGCCCTCCCAGGGAATTCACCTTCAGGCCGACCGTCTCGCCGGGACGAACCAGCTTTCTCCACGCCTCGATGGGATGATCGTGATCGAGCAGAGCTTGCATCGCGCGATCCAGCATCGCCTGCATCCGCTGCGGATCCACGGCGGAGCCTGTACCACGCAGCAACTCATCGCGCGCAACGACGACCCTGGATTTCGCGCCCACCGCAACAGGTTCCGCGGCTGCCATCGGTTCCATCGGCCCCATCGCGCCGCCCGCGCACAAAAATGCAGCTCCGCTGAGAGATTGCTTGAGGAAATCTCTGCGGCTATTGCTGTGCGCAGTGCTCATTTTTATTCTCCGCTGAACCTGCGGCCCGCTTCAGGAATCAGCTCACGGAAAAAGAAGCTCGGACAGTTGCGAGCAATTCAGGCGTTCGCCTGCGATAAATGGGCCGTCACGGGCTACATTGCCTCAGTTTACGCCTATTCCCAGCCCAAGGAAGCATCCAATCAAACGTGGGATATTCCGCAGTAAAACACAGCATTTCCCTGGTTTCAACTCAATAGAATGAGCGTTTAATCCCGCTGCGCTGATTGTAGACTGAAATTACGCATTGCTCCCAGACGGTGGTCGGGGCTTGCCCGGAGCATCCTTATCTCCGGCTAGACTCTACCATGCAACGCCAGCGGCAGCATAAACTGCGCAAGAGGACACATCCCGTGACAAAGACAGCTCCAGCCGTCGTGACCCTGCCAGCCAGCCTTTCCGCCAAGCGCGGCTACAATCTCTTTCTTCTCGTCGTCGCCGGGCTGGGCGGCCTGCTCTTCGGCATGGACATCGGCATTGTTGCCGGCGCGGTGCCTTACCTGAAGGACACATTTTCAGGAACTACGGCCGAGCTTTCCGTCATCATCGCGGCCATGATGCTGGGCGGCGTCTTCTCCACGCTCTTTGCCGGCTTGCTGGCGGAATGGATGGGCCGCAAAAAGCTGATGAATCTCTGCGGCATCGCCTTTGTTGTCGCTGTTCCCATGATCGCCCTTTCGCATGGCTATGCGCCGCTCTTCTTCGGCCGTTTGTTGGAGGGCATCGCTGGCGGCTTGCTCGGCGTGGTGGTCCCGCTCTATCTGGCCGAATGTCTGGCGGCCTCGGAGCGAGGCAAAGGCACGGCCGTCTTTCAGTGGCTGCCGGTCACCTCCATGGTCTTCGCGGCCCTCATCAGTATCTATTTCAGCTATCGTGTCATGGCGGTGGCCCAAATCGGCGACGCCGCGGCGCTGTTCGCATACAAGGATCACGCCTGGCGTAATCTCTTCTGGGTTGCGCTGCCTCCCGGCATTCTCTTTTTACTGGGTAGCCTATTCGTCTCCGAATCGCCGCGCTGGCTCTTCAAACGTGGCAAAAAGGAGCAGGCATTGGCTGCCCTCTTGCGCTCTCGCTCCGCGGAGCAAGCCGCCGTCGAGCTGCGCGAGATGGAAGAGGCGGCGCGAAACGCCTCCACCATCAGCGCCACCGGCAAAATCATTCAGGACTCGCTCCTGCGACGCAAGTACGTGGTGCCCTTCGTTCTCGCCTGCATGGTCCTGTTCTGTACGCAGACCACCGGCATCAACTCCATCATCGCCTATAACGGCCCCATCCTGATGCAAAGCGGCCTCTCTGACCTGATGGCGCACTGGGGCCTGGTCATCTTCATGTCCATGAACTTTTTGCTTACCATGGTGGGCATGTTCCTGGTGGATCGCAAAGGCCGCAAGTTCCTGCTCACCCTGGGCACCAGCGGCATCATTGTTTCTCTGCTGGGCGTGGGCATTCTCTTTCTGCGCACCGAGAAGTTCAGCTTCGACGCACGCGACGCCGTACAGGCCCTGGTTACTCCCAATCAAAAATTGACGCTGCGCTTCACCCCAGCCGAGGCCAGCCAGTTGCTCACCGCGCAGGCCAACTCCCCAGACCAAATCGATCAGAACCGCGCATCCCTGGCCATCATCTACTCCTACGGCGACTTCACCGCCGCCACCAGCTTTGTCCGCTCCGACGATCCAGCCGCGCGCCCCATTGAAATCACCCGCGCCAGTTGCGTGCCACCCAATAAAGTCCTGGCCCTCTTCAAAAATCCTCTCGGCAACCTCGAAGCCGCGCAATCCGCGCCGCTGAAGATCGAGAAAGCCCTCGTCGGCCAGGTGCCCAGCGAGAGTCACGGCTGGCTGGTAGCCGTTGGCCTCTTCCTGTTCATGGGCTTCTTTGCGGTCGGCCCCGGCGTTTGCGTGTGGCTCGCACTCTCCGAACTGATGCCCACCCGCATCCGCTCCAATGGCATGAGCATCGCGCTGGTCCTCAATCTGTTGGCCTCCACCACTCTGGCCGGAATCTTCCTGCCCTTCGTCAGCAAGCACGGCTACTCGTCCATCTTCTTCCTCTTCGCCGGCTTCACGGTCGTCTACTTCATCGTCGCCGCCTTCTTCCTGCCTGAAACCAAGGGCAAAACCCTGGAAGAGATCGAAGCGCATTTCGAAGGGAAGTAGCCAGTTTCGCGGTCTGATGGTTTGTGTGTTCCTTCGCGGGCGAGTTTCTGTGAAAATGGCCTTGTGCCTTGCGCCCGCCTGCCCAAACTGCGTATCGTTGTCTTGCAGCATGAACGCTTACCAGAAAGAGACTCATGGAAGTTCTGAAACGGCTTTTCGAACAGCATTACCGGCTGCCCGCCGAAGTGGTCCAGCCCCTTCAGGGCCAGCTCGGCGGCTCCGGGCGTGCCATCATCCGTCTCACCGGCGCAGGAAAATCCGCCATCGGCATTCTCTATCCCGTGCGCGAAGAGAACATCGCCTTCCTTGAGTTCTCCCGGCATTTTCACCGCCTCGGCCTGCCTGTCCCGGAAATTTTCGAAGAGGATCTGAGCCACGACGCCTATCTCGAAGAGGACCTCGGCGACACCACGCTCTTCGATTTCCTTGTTGCCAATCGCGCCGGCGCGGCCATCGCTCCGCCGGCCATTGAAGCCTATCGCAAGGTGGTGGCCGTGCTGCCGCGTTTTCAGGTGGAGGCCGGCCGCGATCTGAATTACAAAGTCTGCTATCCGCGGCCCAGCTTCGACCGCCAGTCCATCGCATGGGACTTGAATTACTTCAAGTATTATTTTCTGCGCCTGGCCGGCATTCCTTTCAACGAGCAGGCGCTGGAGCATGATTTCACCCGCCTGACGAAGTTTCTGCTCTGCGCCAAATCCGATTATTTTCTCTATCGCGACTTTCAATCGCGCAATGTGATGCTGCGCGACGGCCAGCCGTATTTTCTCGACTACCAGGGAGGCCGCAAAGGCGCGCTGCAGTACGACATTGCCTCCTTGCTCTACGATGGCAAAGCCGATCTGCCGCCGGAGCTGCGTCAGGAGCTGCTCGACCACTATCTCGATTGCCTCGCCGGTTACATCGACCTGGACCGCGCTGCCTTTATGGAGCATTATTACGCCTACGTTTATGTGCGCATCCTGCAGGCCATGGGCACGTATGGCTTCCGCGGATTCTATGAGCGCAAGGCGCATTTCCTGCAGAGCGTCCCCTATGCGCTGAAGAACCTGCGCTGGCTCGCTCATAACGTCAAGCTGCCCATCGCGTTGCCAGCGCTGCTTGAAGCGCTGCAAGGCATGTTGGCTTCGGATAAATTGCAGGGCCTGGCTTCTTCTGCCGATCGTTTGAAGGTGCGCATTTTTAGTTTTTCATTCCACAGCGAAATTCCCGCCGATGAATCCGGCAACGGCGGCGGTTATATCTTCGATGCGCGTAGCCTTCCTAATCCGGGGCGCGAAGAACAGTTTCGTGCCTTCACCGGCAAGGATGCGCCGGTCATCGACTATCTCAATCAGCAGGCCAGCGTGCATCAGTATTTTGCCAATGTGCAGTCGCTGGTGGATTCGAGCGTGAGCAGTTATCAGCGCCGCGGATTCAAAAGCCTGATGGTCTCCTTCGGCTGCACCGGCGGCCAGCACCGTTCCGTATATTTTGCCGAGCAATTGGCCAATCACTTGCGCGCCGGCGGCGGCGTGGATGTCGCCGTCCGCCATATCGAACTGGAGAAGATGGGCCGAGTGACCTGAGTAAGAAATTCGCAGCACAAAAACTGCTGTCATCCTGAGCGAACGGGGCCCCAGGCGTACTCTTCAGCCTGGGGGTGGTGAGTCGAAGGATCTGTGGTTGTTCATCAATGAACTTCTGACCCGCCACGCTGGACAAGATGGAGTTGGGAATATGGAACTGGAGAAGATGGGCCGATGAAGGCCATGATCCTTGCCGCCGGTCTGGGAACGCGCCTGCGTCCGCTCACCAACGACCGCCCCAAGGCGCTGGTCACCGTTGCCGGCCGCACGCTGCTGGAAATTGCTCTCGCCCGTCTCCGCTCCTTTGGCGTAACTGATGTCATCGTTAATGCGCATCATCATGCGCAGATGATTGTCGAGTACCTCAAATCTCACGACAACTTCGGCATGAGAATAGAAGTCTCTTGCGAAGAAGAGTTGCTTGACACCGGCGGCGGCCTGAAAAATGCCGCGCACTTTTTCAGCGACAGTCTGCAAGAACCATTCATCCTCCACAACGTCGATGTTCTCAGCTCCATCGACCTCAGCCAAATGGTCCGCTTTCACGCGGAACATCACGCCCTCGCCACACTGGCCGTTCAGCAGCGAGATTCCTCGCGGCAGTTGCTCTTCGATGAGCAAGCCCAACTCTGCGGCCGTCGAGTGGTGAGTGCCACAAAGACTGAATCTGGTCCGGATCAAGCGGCTCAAGCGGACCAATTAGTGCGTCCTGATGCGCAATTGCAGCCGCTTGCCTTTTCCGGCATCCACGTTCTCTCTCCCCAAATCTTTTCGAAGATGGAAGAGCAGGGCGCGTTCTCCATCATCGACGCCTATCTGCATCTCGCCTCTCAGGGAGAAAAAATCGTCGCCTTCCGCGCCGACGAATACTATTGGCGCGACCTCGGCCGTCCGGAAAACCTCCTCCAAGCCGCCCAGGACATTGCCAGCGGTAAGTACTCCGAGAATTGACACAGCTTACGGCTGCTGCGGGTAAAGCGGCTACGCCGTGATCGTGGTGTCGAACTTTGCGTAATTGTCGAGGTAATCTTTGATGGTCAGATAGCACTCGCAAGAGATTTTTGTAAGCCCAGGGATGTCGAGAATGTGGATTTCCCCGCGAGTGTATTCGATAAGACCTTTTCGCTTGAGAATCCCGGCTGTCGTAGAAACTGTGGGACGGCGAACCCCAAGCATATCCGCCAAAAACTCATGCGAAATCTTGAACGTGTCAACGTGCGCGCGGTCCGCGCAAAGCAGCAGCCAGCGGGCGAGTCGCTGTTCGAAGTTGTGTTTCGCATTGCATCCAGCGGATTGCATGGCCTGAACGAGTTGTGCCTGAACATAGCGCAGAGCCAGAAACTGAAATTTGCCGCCAAGGCGAAACTCTCTTCGCGCGTCCTCCACCTGGCAGCTATAGCCATGGCCGGCAATCTGGGTGTAGACGCGATTCAAGCTCTTCTTTGTTCCCATCAGTGCTGAGACGCCGATCACCGACTCATAACCGAACATCCCGACCTCGACCTGAGATCCATCCTTGAAGGTTGTCGTCATCGACGCCATTCCCTCTTCGAGAAAATAGAGGTGATCAATCAGTTTGCCAGGGTTTTCGATTTCGTGTTTCAGTTCGAATCTGACCGGCTGTAATCGAAGGCGCTCAATGATGTCGCCGTCCAATGCCTTTAAGAGAGTGTTCTTATAGCCGCTTGCGTGCAAGGAATCCTCACTTTCAGACAAAACCCTATCATAAGTGAGTACGCGCCAAGCTCACGATTCCTGACAAAGTTCGGTCTATGTCAGCTACCGTACAAAGATCTCTCGGATTGTGTCAGATATCATACGAATAATATTTTGGTTATGTCAAAAAACGTACAAAGTTTGCGCGGATAAGCGAGTAAAATTTATATGGGACAGTTATTTTACTTTCGAGGTGAAAAGTATGACCTTCGACCTCGCAGCCTTTTTGGCAACGGCAGGAGTGGGACGAAGAATCATCCATTTGAAGCCCAAGCAGACCTTCTTTGCGCAGGGAAGTTCGGCTGACTCCATCTTCTATCTTCAGACGGGCCGCGCAAAACTCACCGTCGTTTCGCATGAGGGGAAAGAAGCCACCATCGCGCTTCTCCCCGCAGGTGAATTCGTTGGAGAGGAGTCGCTGGCCAGCTTGGGCGCGTTGCATTTGGCCACTGCCAGCGCCATTACTGCCTGTACCGCGATGGAGATAGCGCGGGAAGAGATGATCCGCGTGATGCACGAGGAGCATTCCCTCTCCGATATGTATTTGAAATTTCTGCTGGTCCGGAGCATGAGATCTCAGGCCGATCTTGTCGACCAGCTTTTCAACTCCAGCGAAAGGCGCCTGGCGAGGATTCTCCTCATTCTGGCCGAATTCAGTGAGCCGGATCAACCCGAACATCTGGTTCCTCCCATCACCCAGGAAACTCTGGCGGAGATGATCGGCACCACCCGCTCCCGCGTCAGCTTCTTCATGAATCGCTTTCGCAAGCTTGGCCTCATCGAATACAACGGTCGCATCCGGGTCCACAAGTCGCTGCTCAATGTGGTTCTGCACGATCGATTCACCGAGCGTAACCCCGAGCGACCTCCCGATTCGGCCACTCCACGTCTTCGATCGAAGCTGGCCGCGCGCGGCTAGAGAGGTGCCGGGGATTCTGTGAACTTCCGGTCTTTACTCTATTTCTCCACAACCGCCTTGGACAGATTCCTTGGCCGGTCCACGTCTACGCCGCGCTCGATGGCCATGAAGTAGGCGAACAGTTGCAGCGGAACAACCTCGGCGATCGGCAGCAGGTACTCGCTCGCCGGCTGCACCGGAACGCAATCCGTCACCAGTTCCGCCACTTCCTGGTCGCCAGCATTGGCCACGGCAATCACATTGGCGCCTTGCGCCTTCATCTCCACGAGCAGTTGCACGGTCTTCTCATAGCGCACAACGGAAGCTTCGTTGGTGTGGTCCACGGTGGCCAGCACCACCAGCGGCACGCGGTCGCTCACTAAAGCGTTCGGCCCATGCTTCAGCTCGCCTGCCGGGTAGCCCTCGGCATGAACGTACGAGGCTTCCTTCAGCTTCAACGCTCCCTCGCGCGCAATGGCGTAGTGAATGCCGCGCCCCAGAAAGAGAAAAGTATGCGCGGAGTTGTATTTGTGCGCCAGCGCGGCCATCTGCTCGCGCCAGCCGTCGAGCTGCGCTTCAATTGCGCCGGGCAGAGCCTGCAACCGGGCGATGTTGGCCGCCAACTCCGCGGCATCCATCCGGCCCAGCCGCCGCGCCTCATAAAGCGCCAGCAGAAACAGCACAGCCAACTGGCATGTAAAGCTCTTCGTCGCCGGAATCGCCTTTTCCACTCCCGCCGCCAGCGGCATGGAGACGCCCGCCTCCTGCGCCATGGTGGACAAGTCCGCGTTGGTAATCGCCAGCGTCTTTTCGCCGCGCTGGCTCACCTCGCGCAGCGCAGCCAGCGTGTCCGATGTCTCGCCCGACTGCGAAATCACAATCACCGCCGGCCGCCGCGGATCGACGCCGCCCCGGCAACTGTACTCGCTGGCGTACTCCACATCCACGGCCAGCCCGCACAAATCCTCCAGCAGAATCTCGCCGGCCAGCCCCGAGTGGCGGCTGGAGCCCGAGGCGGCAATCAGCACCTCCCCGGCCGGGTTTGCCCACCCCGCCAGCCTCTCCGCCACCTCCCCGCGCAACTCGCCGCCGTCCAGATACAAGTCCAAAGTCCGGCGCAGGGCATCTGGCTGCTCATAGATTTCCCGCAACATTTCGTGGGCAAAACTCTTGAAAACGCTCATTTTGGTAGAGAACCTTCTAACCTCCGAATTAGCCCCAAAATCGATCATATACGAAGAAGTTGGTCAAATCCTTGAGTGAATTCCCGAAAATATTCGCTGATCGCTCAAAAAAACCTCGCTCAGGCTTTCTTTTTCCAGCTTGGAAAGTATAGAATCGGTGCCGTATGGCTGACTCACTCAATCCTCGCTGTGAACTGATTATCAAATTCCTCCTCCGCACCGGATCTGCCTCCGTCGAAGAGATTCTTGCCGAAGCCGGCTCCTCGGCCCCCAGCATCCGCCGCGACCTCGCCAAGCTGGAAAGCCGCGGCCTCATTCGCCGCACCCACGGCGGCGCCACCCTCGTCGAGCCGCTCCTCTACGAGCCTTTCCGCTACGACAGCTCTTTCCTCGCCCGCGAGCAGCGCTTCGCCGAGGAAAAACGCCGCATCGGTCTCGCCGCAGCCGAGCTCATCCAGCCCAACGAAACCGTCGGCCTCACCGCCGGCACCACCACCACCCACATCGGCCGCAGCCTCCGCCACCGCGACAAGATTCAGGTCGTCACCAACGCCATCAACATCGGCATGGAACTCTGCAACCAGCCCGGCATCCGCACCTATCTCACCGGCGGCGTCGTTCCCTGGGCCTGGTCCTTCTCGCTTACCGGCAACGCCGCGCTCACCTTCCTCGACAACGTCATCATGGACAAGGTCTTTCTCAGCGTCACCGGCCTCGATGCCGAGCGCGGAGCCACCACCCTGGAGACCGACGAGGCGCTCGTCTACCGCAAGATGCTCAAGCAATCCAAGCAGGTGATCGTCGTCGCCGACGCCAGCAAGCTCGGCAAGGTGAGCCCTGCATTCATCTGCCAGCTCAGCGAGATGCACATCCTGATTACCGATACCAGCGCCCCGCCAGAACTCCTCGCCCCCTTCGAGCGCCAGGGAATCCGCATCATCCGCGCCTGAAGCTCAATCCACGCGGCGAAGCCGCATTCAACTCCCTACTCCCTATTCCCTACTCCCTGTCTTTCTCACCCCGCCGCATACCAAGTCCCCTTGCACGTCCCATGCTGCGCCAGCCTCTCCTCCCGCACCAGCTTCCGAAAGTGCCACCGCAGCGTACCCCGCTTCCCCCCCGTCAGCGCAAGCATCTCCGCCATGCGCACTCGCCCATCCTTCCGCACCCGCTCCAGAATCGCCACAGCCAGCTCCGTATGGTCGGCCTGCAGCTTCCGGGCCTCTATCACCTTCCCCGCCAGCCCCCGCTTCTGCTCTCGCAGCGCGCGCAGAAAAAACAGCAGCCACGGCTCCCAATCTGGAGCATCCCCGTCCAGCGTCATCTGTGTCCGCCGCAAAGCACGCGGATAATCCTCTCCACTCTTTTCCAGCACCGCCTCCAGCGAACTGTACGGCACGTAGTCATACCCAAACCGCAACAGCAGCAGCGTCGTCAGCAACCGGCTCATGCGCCCATTCGCATCCAGAAAAGGATGAATCGCCAGCAGCCGCGCCACAAAAATCCCCGTCAGCAGCAATTTGTGCATCTTCCCAGCGCTTTCCTCCCTCTCCAGCCAGGCAATCAGCTCGCCCATCCGCTCCGGCGTCTTCCGGGCGTCTGCCGTTTGCAGCGTCAGCCCCGCGCTGCGCCCCTCTGCGTCCCCCGCCGCCAGCGGCCATCCCAGGCTCTTGTACTCCCCCGCCTCTTTCCCCCCTCGTCTCCCAAAGCCCATCACCGCACGATGCAGATGCAGAATCCGCTCCTCGGTCACCTGCATCGCTTCCCATCCATGCAGAATCGCCGCCAGCGCATGGGCATATCCCATCGGGTCGAACTCCTCGCCCGCCGGCTGGTCCAGCTCTCCTTTCAACTCCAGCAGCCGCTCCACCCGCCCATCCCCCATCTGCCCGCCCGCCATCCGCACCGACGCAGACACGCTCTCCATCCCCGCCGCCCGCCGCAGCGCGGTCCGTGTTTTATGGCCAATGCCGCGCATCCAGAGCCACGATCCCTTGTACGTGTCCAGCTCCCCCACCAGCAGCAGCATCTCGTGTGTAATCTGAATCTTGTCTGTATTGAGCATCTGGTTTCATACCCCATGCCCTCCATTACATCCATAACTGCGCATATAATCTGCAAGACCAACGCACAATTATGCATATAACTCGCGGAAATTACGCATAATTTTGTTTATTGCTAATCATCCTGGATTTTTGTTCGTCATCCTGAGCGTAGTCGAAGGACCTGCTTTTGCTTTTGTTTTTGCATTTGTTTTTGCATTTGTTTTTTTGCTTGTCATCCTGAGCGTAGTCGAAGGACCTGCTTTTGCTTGTGTTTTTGCATTTGTTTTTGCATTTGTTTTTTTGCTTGTCATCCTGAGCGAAGTCGAAGGACCTGCTTTTGTGTTCCTTTCTCACCTACAAAAGCCCCGTGCCCCATCCATTCGCGTTCTTTGCGATATCGGGGTCCCCAACGACAGGTCTTCGTCGTTGGGGTGATTAATGGGTGGGAAACCTCAAATCTCAACCACCACAAATGTAGCGCCGGCCTCCCGGCCGGCTGTCGTGCGGGCGTCCTCGCCCGCGCGCAGTTCCTCCCGTAGGGAGGAATGGATAATAGCCCAGGGTGTAACCCTGGGAAAG
>Ga0302267_10000619_pt1 | contig 47990 bp, 35 predicted proteins | sample III_Bog_E1_3_FD_194555 | JGI IMG/M metagenome (GOLD analysis project Ga0302267, IMG submission 194555) | Peat permafrost microbial communities from Stordalen Mire near Abisko, Sweden - III_Bog_E1_3 | ecosystem: Environmental > Terrestrial > Soil > Wetlands > Peat | place: Sweden: Abisko...
TCTCGGACTCGACGCCTGGCGAGGTAATCTACTACACCACTAACGGCTCCACGCCTACGACCGGCTCCACGCCATACTCAGGTCCTTTCACGGTCTCTTCTTCGGAAACCATCGAAGCCATCGCCACCGCCAGCGGTTATTCGCAGAGTCCTGTGTCGACGGCGGTCTACACCATCACTCCGCCGGCTGCGGCGCCGGTCTTCAGCCCGGCACAGGGAACCTTCACTTCAACGCAGTCGGTGTCGATCTCGGACTCGACGCCTGGCGAGGTAATCTACTACACCACTAACGGCTCCACGCCTACGACCGGCTCCACGCCATACTCAGGTCCTTTCACGGTCTCTTCTTCGGAAACCATCGAAGCCATCGCCACTGCATCGGGATATTCGACCAGTGCTGTCGCCTCGGCTGCTTACACCATCAACCTGCCCGCGGCAACACCGAGCTTCAGCGTGACTCCGGGAACCTACACCTCGGTGCAGACGGTTTTGATCAGCGACACGACGCCCGGCGCGGTCATCTACTACACTACCAACGGCGCCACGCCGACCACCGGCTCCACGCCGTATTCGGGAGCCATCACGGTCTCTTCGTCCGAAACTATCGAAGCCATCGCGACAGCTTCCGGTTATTCGCAGAGCGCTGTCGCCTCGGCGGCTTACAGCATCAACCTGCCGGCGGCGACACCGAGTTTCAGTCCGACGCCGGGAACCTACACCTCGGTGCAGATGGTTTCGATCAGCGACACGACGCCCGGCGCGGTCATCTACTACACCGCCAACGGCTCGACGCCTACGACCGGCTCCAGCATCTACAGCGTCCCGATCACCGTCTCGGCGACGGAGACCATCGAAGCCATCGCCACTGCATCGGGATATTCGACCAGCGCTGTCGCCTCGGCCGCCTACGCCATCACCCTGCCGGCGGCAACATCGGTGATGGGCAGCATTTCACCTGCGTTTACCAACGCGGGCAAGACAACTTTCACGTTGACCGTCACGGGATCGGGGTTTACATCAAGTGCAGTGGTCTACTGGGGTTCTACCGCTCTGACCACGCAGTTTGTTGGCAGTACAACGGTCACTGCTCAGGTTCCCGCCGCGGACATCGCGAACACGGGAGTCACAGCAATCACCGTACAGATTCCTGCACCTGGCGGCGCAGGCGTATCCAACGTTCTTCAATTCGAGGTGGACTCCGCCTCAACTTCAACGTCCTCACCGAGCTTCACGACCTCGTCGGCAACTGTAGTCCCGGGCTCGACCGCAAACTATCCTGTCACCCTGCCAAATTTAACAACTAATGTTTCGGTGAGTTGCTTGAACCTTCCAGGAGGCGCCACCTGCAGCTATTCATCAACAACTGGCTCGGTAACCATTTTTACGACGACAGCAACGCCATCCGGAACTTATCAAGTCACAGTGGTCTTTGCGGAAACAATGTCAGGAACTTCATCCGCTCTGGTACTGATGCCAATACTCTTGTTGCCACTCGTCGCCGTAAGAAAGAAGTGGCAAGCTCGTAGAATCTGGTTGCTGGCTTGTCTTGGAATTGCGCTAACTGCGGGCGCTGTTGTTGGTTGCGGGGGTAGTGCCAGTGTATCAACCACGCCTCCTTTGACGCATCAGGTCACAAGTTCTGGAATTGTCAGTATTACAGTGCAATAACGTTCGACTGATTTCTCGCCCTCAGTTGACTTCGCATTTTTACCGAAAACTCAGACCGGGAATATCACCTCTCGGCCTGAGCAAAAGACCTCCTTCTCCGGCCCCCGTGGCCCTCCGAATGGACCTCCACGCGAACATATCAACGCCTCTCCGACACCGGACCAACCTTTCGCGTATGTCCATGCTTTGCGGTCCAGTGCGGAAAGCGGCATTTCGATGCGACTGCTCCACAGCAGGAATTTGGGGAGCAACAGGGGGATTGATTCACTACTACTTCTGCGTTATTCAGGAACACTATGGGTAGTTCAATGGGATGTCGAGCAGGGAAGCCGGGCGCTTACTGAGGCTGGAGGCGTCTTTTGGTTAAGTCGATCTTCCCGTAGGTGAAGGCCCTCAGGACCCACTCTGCCGGTCCGAAGCCAAAAGCTTTCAGCCAACGAATCGACAGCAGCACCTCGCCTGCCCAGATAGACATCACGAGCACCATCTGGTCGATCTGATCGAGATGCCCAAAGCATCCCAGGCCGTTGCCATAGAAGATAAAAGTGCAGACCAGGGTCTGGAACAGATAGTTGCTGAGCGCTGTTCTGCCCACTGCGGCAGCCCATCGGCACGGGATCTGAAACCACCACGTGTGGACGGCCAGCATAATTGAGGTCCCGTAGCAGGCGGCGACGAGGGGGCTCGCCCAATAATTAAATCCGAGTTCCAGCGAGAATTCTTACCTTTCCCAATGGGATTTCGATGGGATATGGCCTCACATCTGTCGATTCGCAGCAAAGCCAACCGAGCGTAGCAGGAAGTTCGCTGGATTTGCGATCGAGATCCTTCCTAAGCTAGAGCGGGAGCGTTGCGTGTTCTGCGCAGTCTCGAAGCGGGCGAATTCCAGGAGCCACGAGGAGAATCTGGGACCAGTTCGGGACCAGAATCCGGTGCGTTAGAGCCGTTTTAATGCGTTAATGTCTGCACTGGACTCTATAAACGTTGGAGTTGCGACCTGCCCGCGTTCTTTCACGGCGATAACACGGGTTCAAATCCCGTCGGGGACGCCAAATACAATCAACAACTTACATTAGGGCTCCTCAAGTCCGGCGGCTGCTTTCAGGCCAATCCTCGCGCGGGCCGGGAATCGCACATCCTTCTTCGTAGCAGCAAGATTCTCTCAAACCACCCATATCGCAATGCAATCCCGAAGCATGCCGAGGCTCGCCCTCCTTCACCCTCCGCCGCTCATTCGGATTGCCCCCGCTCAGCCTCACCCACCACATGCATTTCCATAATCACCTGCGACAGGTCTTCCCGCTTACGCCGGCTCATCTCTGTGAATCGAATCTCCACCAAACGCTCGCCGTGCATCTCCCTGGTCATTCCCGGAAGCCGAAACTGTAGCCCACGCAAGCGAAAATCCACCTCCGCCTGAGCGCCAATGCGTACCGGGAACGCTCGAGGCAATTGCACCAGGCAGCCATCCTGGCTCACGTCCAGCACATTCCCGGCCAGCACCGCACCATCCGCCACCAATTGCAGTACGGCGGGCGAGTCTCCCTCCTTCATGCTCAGCACTTTATACTCGCTTCGCAGTTCCACCCGCTTCGGTGGTGGCGGCGAAGAAGGTGCCTCCTGAAACTCCTCTTCTGCCATCACCATCTCCACAACTTCCGGCTCGGGCTTAACAGGAAGCGGATGCTCCAGCGCGATAATCGGGCTTCCTGCCTGCTGCGACGCTTCCGCAACCGCCTTCTTCACAACATCTGCCGCGTTCTCGTCCAACAGGCATGTCAGCAACCCTGCCAACTGATTCCGGGTCCGGCCCGTGGGGTGAATAAAACGAACGCCGATTGTCCGGTCCATGGTGGTCCACTGCGTCGTACCCCAGATGCTCAGCACCATTTCCTGGATGGCCAAAACCACCCTCACTGACTCCAGCGCCCCTGCCGTAAATGGCTGCAACGTGCGCAATCGGCAACCGCTCAGGCTGATGTCCAGCATCTCGCAGGCAAGTCCCACTCCCTTATGAAAAAGCGTCCCTGAAGCGCAGGCCAGATCAAAGCGCTCATCCTCGCGCCGGTCCCGCCCCGACCCGCTTCTGGCGCCTGCCCTCCGCTCGCCGCTGGCTATGCCTGCCATCTCCACTTCCCACCCACCCTTGGGACGAATGAATTGCCCCCTGCATGGTCTTTCGGCCTGAGATCAAAAGACGTGAGTGCTGGCCGCAGCCTGCCCGGTTCAGCACTCTCGCAAGCCAGGTTTTCCGGGAAGCGGCGCCTTTTCGAAATGAAGATCGGCCCAACCTGCGTTTATCCATGGGAAGGAGTCCCGTTGCACCCGGCGGTTGTCCCTTCGCTCCCGCCTCTGGCGCCGCAAAGTCTCGGACCGTTCCGCAGCAATCTGGCCAAGCTCGCTGTCCTGACCCCAAGCATTCACGCATTTTAGGAGGCTTTTTGTCCACCGCCCAGCCTGCTGATCACTTCGTACAGAACCTGCGGGCCCTCGCCCTGCACTCCATCCCCTGGACGGGCGCCTGCTTTCATCCACGCAAACAGGAACAGCAGCGGAATCCATCCTCGCGAGTCATTCTCGAGTTGCGCCCCGATGCGGTTCAAAACCCTGGACAAGTGGAAGGGCAGCGGCACCGGAGCCGCCTTGAGTTCGGCCGGGTCAAAGCAGTGTTCCGGGGCTGATGTCACAAGATATTCGCGACAAATCAAAGGACGGATTGGATGAATGGAACACGACTCATCTTCGAGAAACGGACACGCGACCCGCTGGTAGAGATAGTCGAGCGCCAGTTTGCGGGCTGACTCGTTCTCCGCAAGCCACTCCTCGTTTACCATCCGGTCGATGAATCCGGCGCCAGCCAGTTTGCGCAGTGCCGTATCGAAGCGCTCCGCAAGTTCCTGCTGCCGCACTGCGGGAAGACTGCGAATCCAGTCGGCAAGCGCCTCCGCCTCAAAGATGCTCAGCGGAACCATCTGCCTGCAGCACGCTCCGCAACCGGCTCTGCATGAGATGGTCAGCCCGGCCCCATGCAGTTGCGTGCCTACCCCCGCAACCAGGGAATCGTCAAGAGATTGCAGAACAGGCAGAATCTGGGTCAGGGTGGTTGGTCCTTTAGGCACCACCGCGGTGGCATTCAGCGTGCCGTCCCCAATCCCAATGCTGAATTCGACAGCAACTGTTTCCTGGTTTTGCGAGGGCTGTTCGTCCATAGCTCCGAATTGTACCGAACCTGAACCCAATGCAGAACCGCAAATCTCGCCGCTTGTTTCGGTCGGTTCTCCGGGCAATCTCGAAAAGCTTCGGGCCCTCGACTGCCCATGCAACCTCCACACGATAAAAACCCTTTGGAAAGTTATGGCTAACAGGTCCAATCCCGGTTTATGATGTCCTCACCCGATCCCCGGCCACCGAACAGGAACTGAACTAAGCATGGATACCCCCGCCACAGTCACTCAAATCGGCAAGTACCCTGTGCTCGGCGTTCTCGGCGTCGGCGGCATGGGCGTCGTCTACCGCGCCATCGACAAGTCCGTAGGCCGCGAAGTGGCCATCAAGACCCTTACCGAGACCACGGAAGAACTGCGCCAGCGATTCTTCCTTGAGGCGCGCTCCGGAATCCTCAACCATCCCAACATCGTCACCGTCTACGACTTCGGCGAGCAGGATGGAAGCCCCTACATCGTGATGGAGTTTGTCCCCGGAGATTCGCTGGAGAACATGCTCCGCGCCGGCCACAGATTCACGCTCATTGAAAAACTCGACATCATCCGCCAGCTTTGCCTCGGGCTCGGATACGCCCATCAAAATGGCGTCATTCATCGCGACATCAAGCCGGCCAACATCATGGTGCAGCCGGACGGAAACATCAAAATCGTCGACTTCGGCGTCGCCCGCCTGGAAAAAGCCTCCGGCCACACCCAGACCGGCATGGTCATTGGCACTTTTCACTACATCTCGCCGGAAAGGCTGCTGGGAAAGCCCGCCGACGGCAGAGCCGATATCTGGTCCGCCGGCATCATCCTCTATCTGCTGCTCACCGGCCGGTTGCCGTTTCCCGGTGACGACCCCGCCACGCTCCATCGTGTCGTCCGTGAGCCTCAGGATCCGCTCTCAAACTACCTCACCGACTTCCCCACGGCCCTCGACCAGGTCATGGACCATGCCCTGGCCAAAAGCCCCGCCGATCGTTACGACTCAGCCGATGACATGGCCACCGACCTTGAGTCCATCAACGAAGGTCTCAAGCGCGACCATGTCTCCCGGGCGCTCTCCGGAATTCATCCCCTCCTCGCGGAAGAGCAGTGGTCAGCCGCCCGGCCATTGCTGATCGACCTCCAGCGCATCAATCCCAAGAACACCGAGGTCAAAAAGCTCCTCCGAGACGTCCAGGACAAGCTCTCCCGCCAGCAAAAGACGGCGCAACTGCGACAACACCTCTCCGACGCCGAAGAGGCGGTCCTCACCCAGCGCTATGCCGACGCCATCGATGTCTACAATAAAGCCCTCGATCTTGACCCCTCCAACACCGAGATCGCTGAGAAGATCGAAAACGTTCGCCGGCTCAAAGACAAGGCCGACAAAGTTGCACGCCTGCTTGAGGAGTCCCGCGAAGCCCGCAAGCGCAGCGATTTTACGGCCGCCAACCAACTCATTGAACGTGCCCTTGAACTCGACGACCGAAACACAGACCTGCGCAATGAGCGCGTCCGCATCGTGCAGGATGCCGAGCGCGCCAACCGCGAGCGAACCCTGCGCCAGTTAAGTGAGTCCGCGCGCAATCACCTCTCCGCACGCCACTACACTGAGGCCATCCAGACCCTGCGCTCCGCTCTGGCAATTGACCCCACGGATACTGAGACTCAGGAGCTGTTCCAGCAGGCAATCGACCGCCAGGAGGAGCAGCGCCGCCGCAAGATCATCGATCAGATCGTCTCTGAAATCTCCGAGTGCATCGCCTCGGAAGACCCCGAACGCGCCCTGCTCCTCATCCAGCGCGCACAGGAACGGCTCCCCGGAGAGACTGTCCTGCTCCAGTTGAAGGCCGATGCCGATGCCAAGCAACAAGAGAAGGCCGCCAGAATCCTGGTCGAGAACACCACCCGCAGCGTCTATGACCTGCTGGCCACAAATCCGCAGCAGGCGCTCACCGTCGTGCACCAGGCGCTGGAACAGATGCCCAGAGAGCCTCGACTCCTCGCGCTTGAGGCAAAGGTCACCGAGCAAACACAGAAAGCCCAGGCCGAAGCGCGCAAGTCGCAGTCCCTCAAACAGGCTCAGGCAGAGATTGAAGCCAGACAATTCGACCAGGCGATTCACACCCTTGAGACCGCTCAGCTCGATTTTGGCGCCAGCACTGAGATTGCATCCCTGCTGCAATACGCGCAGGACGCCAGGCACAAAGCGGAACTGAGCGAACTTGCCGCCAATGCCATTCGCGAAGCACAACCGCTCATGGCCTCGGGGCAGTTTGACCGCGCCATCGGCATTCTCAAGCCCGTTGCCGAACAGACCGGTGATCCCGCCGCCGACCAATTGCTGCGCAAGGCCGCAGCCAGCCAGGCTGAGGCAGAGCGCCGCCTTGACGCCCTGCTCGCCCGTGCCCAGGAACTCGGCAATAGCAACATCGACCAGGCAATTCAACTGCTCGCCGGCCAGCCGCCTGAGGTTCAGCACCAGCAGCGCGTCAAAGAACTGCGCACCAGGCTGGAAGCGGCCAGAACTCAGCAGCAGGCAAATCTGGAACGGGAACGCGTAGCAAAAGAACAGGAACGTGCAACCACGGACGCCATCCAGCAGGCCGCCGACGCCCTTCAGAAACACGACCTCCGCAACGGTCTCAATGCCCTTCAGGCTGTCCGTACACAATTTGGTGACTCAACCCGCGTCTCCGCCGCCATTACAGATTACCTGGCCCAGCGCGCTCAAATCGCCAATGAATTACTGACCTCTGCAATCGCCTCGGCAACCCAGGCCATCCAGCGCGACGAACGCCCGGAAGCCGCGGAGATTCTCAACCGGGTCGCCGAGGCCTCTGAATTCGCCGACTCCAGGCTCCAGACAGACATCAAGCGCCTCATCAAGGAAGCGCAAAAGGGCTCGCCAAAAAAGCCAGTCAAGCCCGTCGCTGTAACTCCGGCACCCGCTCAGCAAGCTGCCGTTTCGCAGTCCATTTCAGCCCCCCTGGTTGCCCCTCGACCCGTCGAAGTCGACACCAAGACCAAATCCGGAACTCCCTGGGGCCTGATCCTTGGCATTCTTGCCGTCGTGCTGATCGCCGGCGGCGGTGCTGTGTACTGGTTCGCCTTCCGCTCTGCGCCCGCCGCTCCGGTCACGGCAATCCTTGAAATCAGCGCCACTCCCTACGGCGAGGTTGTCAGCATCACATCCTCCAATGGCAAGCCGATCCCCCTCCCGGCCGGAGACCACACCACGCCCATGCGCCTTGACAGCATCGCGCCCGGAACCTACTCCGTGGTCGTCAAAGCTGCCGACGGCACCACCCAGACCCAGCCCTGCAACGCGGCCACTGACCCGCAGGTTTGCAACATCACCTTGCAGCCCATCGACGACAATACAATCGACCAGATTGTAGGAGGTGCGAAATGAAGCGACCTCAAATCCTCGCTGTTTTTTGCCTCGCGCTCTCCGTCCTGCCTACCCGCGCCGCTATGTTCGAAGATAAGCCGAAGAAAGAAGCAAAAGAGCTTTTTGAAAAAGCGCAGAAAGAAGGCAGCGACAAAGCCCAGCAGAGTGCGGACTTTTGCCAGGCCGCGCAGTTGCAGCCCAAAGAAAAGAAATACGTGGAGGCCTGCAACAACTCGCGCGGCGGTGGTGGCGGCGGTTCCCACCCCGACGAGGCTTCACTGGCCAGCGCCCAGGCAGCCTTCCAGAACCATGATCTGGATAAAGCGGAAACACTCGCCCACCAGATTCCAGGCAACGACCCCAAAATAGCCGGCCAGGTAAAAATCCTCCTCGATAACATTCGAAATGAACGAAACTCTTCCCAGTCGACGGCTGCCATCAAGGCGGCCTGGGAGCATGGCGACTTTAAAGCTGTCGAATATCTCGCCGAAGCCATGACCACACCCGCCGGAAAAGCCGCAGCTGTTCCCTACCTCAAAGACGTGGCCTCCTATAACGCCTACATCGATGCCGCAAACAAGGCGGAAGCTCAAAACCCTGAATCCGCCAAAGAACCGCTCGGCTATGCCTACAGTCTCAATCCCCACGGCCCCGTCGACGTTCCCGCCCGGCTCAAAGCCATCGATGTTGAAATCGCCAACAAGAACAACGCCAAATACTTCCAGGGATCGAGTACGCCAGCCACCACGGCAAAAACCGCACCTCCGCCGCAAAGCCCCCCCCAGGCCAAGCCAACCACACCCTCCACGCCGCCTCCCCCCGGAAGTCCCGCGGATATTACGCAGAGGGTGTACAGCCTCTTGGCCGAAGCACGCAACGCCGAAAGGCAGGGCAACTCCACCCTTGCCATCAGCGACTATGACAAAATCATCAAGCTGCAGCCCGGAAATGCTGAAGCGCAGGCAAGCTCCACTCGGCTTGAGCAGGCCATCAAGAGCGATCCGGCAGCAGCCCTGGCCGAGCTCAAGTCCGCCATCCGCTCGTTCTACGATGCCCAATACGACGATGCCCGCCGCGCATTGATGGATTACATCGAGTCCCCGCAAACGGCAAAAAACGCCGGCGCTGCCGACTTCTATCTCGGAGCCACGTACGTCGAGCGCGCCATCCTGCGCACCACCGCCGGGCAGTTGAAAGAGCCCCCCGAAGACGCAATCTCCGCCTTCAAAGCCGCGCGCAAAGCGAACTACAACCCAGTTCGCGCCTACGTCTCACCCGCGCTCCTCAAAATCTGGGACTCAACCGCCCAGTAAGAGTGCCTCGCCTACTTGTAATTTCTCATCCAAGAGACCGGGATTCGGCCTGCTAAGCCCCGCTAGCCGCCAAACCGCCCATAATTCCGCCCAATCCACCCAACCCCGGCATCGGGATCCCAACCTCGCCGATGATGCATGTCGGTGAACCCATCATGATCATTCCACCATGCACCGTGGGATCCAACAATCGTGCCGCGGGCAGAAAGTTGATCATCACCCCCAGCGATCCCATCACAATCATGTCCGGCGGACCAACGCACGTCGCCATGCTCGTCACCGTCGCTGCCGGAAGCATGTCGATCAGCACTGTCGGCGCGCCCGGCGGCAGAATCGGCCCACCCACATGCGGCACAATCCCCGTTACCATGGGGCATACGTGCATGTCCGTAATTCTCGCTGCTGGCGGCATGCTTCTCTCTCCCCCTCAACTCATCTGTTTATCCATGGTGCGCGAGCGGCGTCTATCCCGCCGCAGGTGTTCCAATCCGCAGCCCCTTCAAAAACGCGTCGTAATCAGCCCGCACCACACCCAATTCGTCTTCCAGCGTCGTCAGCGTCACAATCCCCAGCCACAAGCCGGCCCGCACATAGGTCTGCGCGTGCAGCATATTCCGCCCCGACTCCATCCTGTGCCGCACAAACAGCAACTGCGCCTCTTCCGCCCCTGCAAACTGAATCGCTTTCGGCCCGGCGCACTTCACTTCTTTCAGTCGCCCTTCAATCAGCTTCATTTGCTTTTCGATGTAGCCGACCAGCGCGCCATCATCGTCGAGCTTGTCCTCACCCACTCCAACGCTCGCCGCCAAGGCTCCGGCCTGGACCACCATCTGCTTGATGCCAAAACCGGCAATGTAAATCCACCCCGCCGGCATCGCCGTAACCATCCATCTTCCAATGAATGGAAAAGAGGAAACTGCGCCGGGTTGTGCCGATGGTTGCGTCAAACCTCACCCTATCAATTCGCGCATCTGTTCCAGTCCAAACCACCATTGCGCCTCAAGCTGTCGATCCCGATCCGATCGCCCTGCTCTGCGCACCCCAACGGCTGTTCCTGCTGCGCTAGAAGCCTTTCCCGGCCTGACTGATTGCATTTCGAGCCGCCGCCTGTGCATTCTGCGAGGCACTCTGAGCCGCCTGCCCCGCCTGGCTTGCGGCCTGCCGTACCTGGTTTCCAGCCTGCTCCGCCTGGTTCTCAACCTGGTTTGCTTCCTGCTTCGCCTGGGCAGCCGCCTGTTGCCCTTGCTTCAAAGCGTCTTGCGCCGCTTGGGTTGCGCCCTGCTTCGCACTATCGAGGGCGGTCTGCGCCTGCTGCTGCGCTTGCTTCGCCGTTTGCGCCGCCTGTTGCGCCGCCTGTTGCGCCTGCTGTTGAACCTGCTGCGCAGCCTGCTGCGCCTGCTTCACCGCCTGTGCCCCCTGCTGCGCGCACTGTTGCGCCGCCTGCTGCGCCTGGTTCAATGCCCCTTCCGCCGCTGCCTTCGCCTGCCCCACCGCCTGGCTCACTGCCTGCTTTGCTTGATCCACTGCCTGCTGCGCCTGCTGGAACGCCTTCCGCGCATCCTGCTCCACATTTTGCGCTGCCCGCTGCGCGTCTTTTGCGGCCTGTTGCGCGGCTTGCTCCGCTTGTTTTGCAACCTGCTGCGCCTGACCGTATAACTGATCCGCAGCCTGGCGCACCTGCTCCACTGCGTTCTGCGCGCCTTGCGCCACCTGCTTGACAGCCCCCGCAGCGGCCCCCAGAGCACCGCCCGCCGCGTCGGACAAGGAACTGACGCTCGGCATCCCCGCCGGCAATGCCGGAGGCGTCGGAACAAGCGAGGAAGCTCCTCCAGGCCCCGATGGCGGGATTCCGGCCGTCCCTGGACTGCCCCCTGCCCCGCCAGCATTTGTGCCCCCGCCATCACTGTCGTCCACCGTATCGGGAGTTCCAGGATCGCCCGGGCTGCCTGGGCTACCCGTATCACCTGCACTCCCGGAACCAGCCGCGCCGCCGCTGTTGATCAGCACCATCGTTCCTGAAATCGAAACCCCCGACGGCCCAATCGTGACAAAGTTCCCCGCCGCCACCAGGCTCAGTTCCATCCCAGCCTGGATCACCACGTTCATCCCGCCATTGATATAAATCGTATCGTCGGAGTTCAGAGAATATGCAGACCCAACGGAGATACTCTGGCTCCCTGTCACTTTCAAGCCGTGATTTCCGCCCACTGACTCCGCCTGGTTCCCTGTCACTTTCAGCCCCAGATTTCCGCCCACCGACTCCGTCTGGTTCCCGCCGATCTTGAGGTCGACATTTCCAGTCACAGCCTCGACGGTGTTCCCCTGCGTCTTCCGGTTGTAATTCCCTTTCACAAGCTCGGTTTGATTGCCCGTGATCGTCAACGAATCATTGTTCCCCACCGTCGCGCGCCGGTCATGCTCCACCGAGGTATCCATGTCCTTTTCGGCATGGATATAAATCTGCTCGCTCCCCATCTTGTCTTCAAAACGCAACTCATTCGCGTTTGATGCCGACCCGCCCTTGCTGCTCCGCGTCTTGATCCCCGACCGGGTTCCGTTGTCCGGCAGGGGATAGGGCGGCGCATTCAAACCGTTGTAAACCGACCCCGTCACCACAGGGTTATCCGGATCGCCGTTCAAAAACTGCACCACCACTTCGTCGTTGACGCGCGGCCAGTGATACGTACCCCAGCCATTCCCCGCCCAACTCTGCGCCACACGCACCCACGTCGTGTCCGTTGTCGCGCCCCGCGAGTTCAGCTTGTCCCAGAAAAACTGCACCTTGATGCGCCCAAACTCGTCCAGATATATCTCTTCCCCGCTCGGCCCCACCACCAGCGCCGTTTGCGGTCCATAAATCCTCGGCTTGGCGTTCGTCAGTGCGGGCTTGTACACGATATCGGAAGACACAGCCGTGAACTGGTTTTTGAATTGCTTGGTCTTTTCAGTGCTGGAAACTCTGTAAGGCGGAACCTGGTCCGCCTCCAGGCTGACGGCCGTCAATAGGTATTTGCGATTAAACAGGCTCTGCGGATGTCCGCTGAGCGTAAACGTATAGCCCGTGCAAAAAGACCGCGCACTCGACGTCCCACTCAGCACCTCAGATACCGCATCTGACGCCAGTTCCCTAGTCTCCAGAAACAGTGTCTGTAGATCCGAAATCGGCTGCGTCGCGTCGTTCGCATATCCCTCCGAACCCGCCGGATAAAGATACTGGTCAAATGCGTTCTTGCCATACGGGCTGTTACTGGCCTTGTCCGCCGTATCTGCCCGCGCAAACGTGCGGAAGTTATAGTCCGCGCCCGAGTGCTTTCCGGATACCATGGTCGCCGTCGAAGTAAACTCCGTAACCACCGCGCCGTAAGCCCCCTCTGCCCCCCGCTTGTCCAGAGCATAGGGCACGCTCGCCGACAAGGGGCAATCCTGATACGCTGTTCGGCTGTCGCCCAACATGATCTTGTTGTCCTGGTCCGTATGCTCAAACCAGAAATAGATTCCGCTCTCTTCCAAAATCCGTGAGACAAATTGAAAGTCCGTCTCCGAGTATTGCGTGCAATATTCCAGCGGCTTGTAGGTTCCGCTCGTCTGATCTGAAATCGAAAGCCCGTACTCTCCAATTACAGCCTTGGCAATGTCCAGCACCGTCTTGCCCTGGAACACGCGGCAGTTCGAACTCAACGTCAACTGCCACATCGCAGGCACAATCCGCGCCATGTAGATATCGAATTCCTCATCGCCCGGCCGCCGCTCGAACGATGCAACGATGCCGTTAATCCAGCGCGCCCCCTGCGCATCGCTCAACGTGATCGACACGGACACCTTCACACCCACCAGCGCCTTGGGATCGAGCAACATCCCCGCCGGCGCCAGCAGCACCGCCTGAAAATCAAACAGGCGCGAAGTCGCTTCCCCGCCCGAAATCGACTCGATCAACAGCACATCCTTGCCCAGCGGGCTAGTGAACTGCATCAACCGGTCTGCCTGCTTCAGAGTCAACATGTCAACCTGCCTGTCCCTTACCCGCCAACCCCCGCTTGGCTTTAGCCCATGAAGGTTATGGGCTAAAGCCCCCAAGGGAACATCTCTGTTCCCTGTTCCCCTGTTCACTGCTTCACTACTTCACCACTTCACTGCTTCACGCCACCACAGCATCCCATGTATAACTCAGCGCCCCATCCTTCACTGAAACCGTCACCTGTTCCGACGACTCCCCGCTCGCCAACTGCGAAAGTATCTGCCGTGACAGATCCGGCAGCATCGTGTTCGACAGAATGTTATCCACGTTGCGCGCCCCGCTCTCCACCTCCGTGCAACGCGCCGCCACCTCGTTCAGCAGCACATCGTCGTACACCAGCGCAATCTTGTGCGTCTCCGCCAGCCGCCGTTGAATCTTGCCCAGCTTCAAGCGGATAATCTGCTTGAGCGCCTCGTCGCGTACCGGGTAATAAGGAATAATCATCAGCCTGCCCAGAAACGCCGGCTTGAATATCTTGTCCAGTTCCGGCTTCAGCGCCTTCACCATGCCCTCAGTGTTCGGCGCTGTCTCCGGATCGGCCGTCAGCTTCATCAGCGTTTCCGTTGCCGCGTTACTCGTAAGCAGGATGATCGTGTTCCTGAAGTCGATCTCGCGGCCCTCGCCATCTTCCATGCGCCCCTTATCGAACACCTGGAAGAACAGCTCCAGCACATCCGGGTGCGCCTTCTCCACCTCGTCCAGAAGCACCACTGAATATGGCCTGCGCCGAACCGCCTCAGTCAGCACGCCGCCCTCGCCATAGCCCACATACCCCGGAGGCGAACCCTTCAGCGTCGACACCGTATGCGCCTCTTGAAACTCCGACATGTTGATGGTGATCATGTTGCGCTCTCCGCCATACAGCGTATCGGCCAACGCAATCGCGGTCTCCGTCTTGCCCACGCCGCTCGGCCCCACCAGCAGAAACACACCCACCGGCTTGACCGGATCGTCCAGGTTGGCGCGCGAAGTCATAATCCGCTGCGCAATCGCCGACAGCGCATGATCCTGCCCAATCACCCGCTTCTTCAAGTGCTCGTCCAGCGTCAAGACCGTCTCAATCTCGTTGCGCACCATCTTGCCCAGCGGAATCCCGGTCCACGCCGAAATCACCTCGCCCACAATCTGCGCATCCACTGACACGCGCATCATGCCCTTCTCGCCTTGCAGCCTATCGAGCTCAGCCTCAAGCGTGCTCAGCTCGGCCAAAGTCGCTGCAGGATCAGCAGCTGTTTCCCCTTCTTTCACAGGCTTCTCAAGCTTCTCGTGCAAGGCGCGAATCTTTTCGATCAGCCCCTTCTCTTTCTCCCACTGCTCCTTCAGAATTGCTTCTTCTTCTCTCGCCGCGGCCATCTGAACCGCGATCAATTCCAGCCGCTCCGCGTGATCGGCGCCAATCTTTGTCTCCCGATCCAGCACGCGCTTCTGCACTTCCAGCGAATCAATCCGCCGCTGCACGTCCTCAAGCCGCGGTGGCGTCGAATTCTGCCCCAAAGACAACCGCGCGCACGCCGTATCCAGCACTGAAACCGCCTTGTCCGGCAACTGCCTTCCCGCAATATACCGGTGCGACAACCGAACCGTCGCCGTAATCGCCTCATCCAGAATGCGCAGGTTGTGATGCTTCTCCAGCGACTTCACAATCCCCCGCAGCATGGTGCACGCAACCTCTTCCGTCGGCTCCTCGACCTTGACAACCTGGAACCGCCTGGCCAGCGCCGGGTCCTTCTCGAAGTACTTCTTATACTCAGACCAGGTCGTCGCCGCAATCGTGCGCAGCTCTCCGCGCGCCAGCGCCGGCTTCAGCAAATTCGCCGCATCGTTCTGCCCCGCCGTTCCGCCCGCGCCAATCATGGTATGCGCCTCATCGATGAAGAGAATGATCTTCTCCGTCGAAGACTTCACCTCGTTGATCAGCCCCTTCAGCCGGTTTTCAAACTCGCCCTTCACACCCGCGCCCGCCTGCAAAAGCGCCAGGTCCAGACTGTGCAGATGAACCCCTTGCAACGCCGGCGGCACATCGCCTTCGGCTACGCGATTGGCAAAGCCTTCCACCACCGCCGTCTTGCCCACGCCCGCTTCGCCGGTCAGGATCGGATTGTTCTGACGACGCCGCATCAGAATGTCGATCATCTGACGAATCTCGGCGTCGCGCCCCAGCACCGGGTCAATCTTGCCCGCCTTCGCATTCGCCGTCATGTTCACCGTGTACTGGTCCAGATGAGGCGTCTTGCCTCCCGAAGGCGAAGCAACTCCCTCGCCGCCCGAGGCCGCCGGCGCGCCCGCATCCGCCGAGCCCAGCGTCGTCTGCGCCTCGCGCGAAGTCGCCACAATGTCATAGAAGCTGGTGCGCAATCCTTCCGGAGGAATCGTCTGTAGTTCCTTGCTGATATCCCGCACCGTCCGCGCCAGGCCATCGTTGCTCAACAGCGCCAGCAGCGTAAACCCGGTACGAATCTGCCCGGCATTGAAGTCGATGCTGGCTACAGTCCACGCCTCTGACAGCATCTCCACCACCGTCGGACTGAAGGCCGGCGAGCGCGCATTGCCCGTCTTCAACGAGTCGAGGCTACGCTCCAGTTCCTTCGTCAGTCGCGAGCGGTCAACCCCGAAGTGCTTCAGGATCGCTGCCAGATCGTTATCGGTTGCATCGAGCGCCTTCAACAGGTAGTGCTCAATCTCGATGTCATAATGTGTCCGCGCCACGCACAAGCCAGCCGCCGCTTCCAGCGCCTTCCGCGTTGCGTCGTCCAGCTTGCCAATCAGTGCCTTCAGGTTCGTCGTCATCGCTTTCTCCGATCTTGCCAATCAACTCTTCGTAATCCCAACCAAAAACCTGTGTGCCCCCGGTCTCGCTTTTGAGACCAGCGAAACCTCGACTCTCATGCCGCGCAAGCGTCGTCTGCCCCACCGCAGGTGCCTACTGCACCAAATACGTCGCGTCCGCCGGATCTCGATCCAGCGGACGCGTCTTCAACCAACTCACCAGCCCCAACTGCGGCCGCATCGCCCCACCCGTACCCAGCTCGCAAGCCGGCGCATCTTCCCGCGCCAGCACCAACTGCACTTCGGTCTCGTAACTTCCGTTCGAATAAAACCGCAGCCAGGCAACCAACTCGTGATACGCCTCTTGCCCTGGCAGAAATTTCAGATACTCCGCAAACGGCATCGGCCCCACCGAGATACGAATGCGCCCATGATGATCCCAAACCTCATCGCCAGCCACCACGCCCACGCCCAGCCGCTCACTTGGCGCCCCAAATCCCGTAAAGCAAGTCTGGTTCTCTGCGCTCAGCTTCCTCCATGCACCGGCGAACTGCTGAATCTGTACCTTCACACCGAAGTAGTCTTCCAGAATCTGCTGCAGCGACGCGGCCGATCGCACATGCCGCCCCAGAAGTCCCACGTAATTCAAATAAGCCTCGTCCGGAATCCCGCCGCGCCCACGCAATCCCTCCGTACCCAGTCCCAGCAAATCCAGAAGCCGCATTGAAAGCCGGTCTTCCCGCGTCCTCTCGTATTCAATGAAGAACCGGTACTTTTCCCAGCCGCGATAGAAAAACGAAATCATGCGATGGTTGAAGATATTCAGAAAATCTTCCATCGCATAATCTTTCTGCCGCGTCCGCGCCAGCAGAAACTCCGTGTACGGCGCGGGCATTACCGAGATCGCCGCGCAAAGCCCCATGAACTCCACCGTCATGCTCGCCGGCGCATCTTCGCTTTGCTTAAGTTCATAAATTTCGCTCGGCGGAAACGCCAGCGACGTGCGCGCCGAAAAACGAATCGTCTCCTGCTGCGGCGTAATGAAATACCCCACCGGCTTGCGCACCTGCTCCACCTTCTGCAGCATCCGCACCGCCTGAAAGAAATGCACACGGAACGGCTCTTCCTCCAGCATTCTGCGCACGCCGCTCAACTCCGGCTGCTCATTTCCCTTGTTCATTTCCGTGTCTACAACAACGCCTGTGTTCCCGCTCTCGGTGGCCATTTCCCCAGCACCTCCTTTCTCAAGGTACTGCGCGCCGTCAACTGCGAAAAGCTGTTCATCGCCGCATAACTCGCAAGAAACCTGTCCAGCACCGCGGCGAAAAGATAGAGCCCGCTCCCCGCAAACTGCTGCTCGTCAAACTCCATCGCCACCTGCGTTCCCCGCGCGGGAATCAGCCCGTACGCCGAATTCACCAGCGCAAAATTCGGCGAAGAACTCATCTTCAGAATCGAACCAACCTGGTTCTCGCTGGCCGCCGAGTCGTTCAAGTTATGCAGCCGCAAAATTTCCTGCATCGCGCTTCGGCCTTCTTCGTTCAACGAAAGATAATTCAACGACAGCAGCGATATCAGCCGCCACATATGCCCCTGTCCACTCGGAGGTTGACTGCTTGCCGTCGGCCGTCGCAGCGCTGTCACCGTCTTGGCCACTTCAAATCCCACCGCATCGAAGTCGCCCGCTTCCAATCCAGTTTGAAACCGCGAAGGCAGATCGAAGTTGCTGCACATCGTCCGCACCATCAGCACATCCGCCTCCGGTTCGGTAAAACTTCCCGTCAGATCGACCACCGAGATGCTCATCGTCGAAGGCACGCGTTCGCCAAACTCGTTCGTATGCCGGTTCGCCACCCAGAACGCAAGATCCTCGCGCTTGCGCGTCTGGTGCCGGTAAGCATGCATCGGCTCCAGCACCACCGATTGCCGCAACCGCGGATTGGTTGCCGTCACCTCTTCAATGCTGAATATCTCCATCACATCGAAGTGCCGGCTGTCCGGAACAATCGTGTACTCGTGTCGTGTCTGGCTCAAAAGAATCGGCTCTGCCGATTGCGGAAACAGATTAATCGCCGGCGTGCATCCCAGCCGGAACGTCCGCTCGTTGATGCCCAGTTCCAACACCTGCTGGCGCTCCGCTCGCTCAAACTGAGAGAACAGAAACACAATCTCCGCCTCTTCGCCAAAGCCGCCCTCAGCCAGCGGCTCCAGCCCTTCAAGATCGAAGAACAAAAACTTTTCCGGCAGCGCAAAATACTCCTCAAGAAGCCTGTGCCCATCCATCGACCGGCGCACAAACGGCAGCAGGCTTTCCTCGGCGTCAAACCCCACCATCTTCAGCCGGTCCGGTCCCAGGCTCATCAGCCGCTTCTCGTCCTTCGGGTCGCGCAGTTGAATCTCGATGCACTTTTCGGCCAGCAATTCATACAGCGAATACACCACGCTCGCGTCGCCGGCCAGGTGAAAGCGCAACCGAGACAACGGCAGCCCTGAGAACACCACATCTTTCTGGCAGCGCAACCGCAACCGCACTGCCGCAACAGCCTGAATACCAACCGTCGCCCGCGGCGGCCGCTGCATCCGTTCCGGCTGACGCCACTCCGCCGTCGCAATCGAAAACGGCCACAAATCCACGTCGTAAGCCGTCTGAAACCGGCAGGCGAGCCCCTCTACCGTCGCCTTGGTTACCAGCGCCGTTCCTCGCGGAATCCGTGTCCCCGCCGTCTTCTTCCCCTGCGCCGGGTCAGCCTGGCACTCCACAATCGTCATCGACGGAATCGGCCGCAGGTACGCCGGATGAATAATCCGAGTCAGCGCTTCGCATATCTCCGGAAAATCATCGTCGATCCTGCGATGCACGCGCGCCGAAAGAAACGCAAATCCCTCCAGCAACCGATTCACATGCGGGTCGTCGCAACGGTCCGGATCAAGCAGCAGCCTTCCCGCCACCTTGGGATACTTGCGCGCAAATTCTCCACCCATCTGCCGCAGATAGGTCAGTTCTCGCTCATAGTATTCCAGCAGTTCCTCGCGCATCGCCCCTACTTCACCTCGTACTCGCCGCTGATCATCTCAAGCACCGTATCGAACTTGATCTCCTCGTCCATATTCTCGTAAACAATCTGCCCTTCGATGTGGAAGCGCAGGCTGCGGCTCAGCAGGTCGGTGCGCGTCAAATACACATGCGGCTGGCTGATTCTCGGCTCATAGATACGAATGCACTTCTCCAGCGCAACCGTCAACGCGTTGTGCTCCCTACCCGCGGACCCATCAAAGCTATGCAGGTCCGGCAGCCCGAAGTTCAGCACTGAAGCCGCCGTCAGCGGATAACCCTCCAGCTCCGGCATCACCGGCTTGCGGGTATTCAACAGCCACTCCAGATCCCGCTTCATCGACTCGCGATACATCGAGACCGAAGCGGCGCGCGTCTCCGGCCACGGCTCCGTGTTTGAGAGCCGGTCCAGCAGCGACTGCGTAACGAGAACATCCGACTTGCCTCTGGCCAATCTCTTCTCCTCAACACTTCGGGCCTGCGAAGAATTCCCCGTGCCCCATCCATTCGCAGCTTCATCGCGAATGGGTGGGAAAGAACAACTCTCTGCCGCTACTGCAGAACCACTCCATCCAGCCATTGCTGCGTCTCCGGATTCGCCGCCCCGGTATCGTCTTCCAGAGTCCAATGCCGCAGTTCCGGCCGCACCGCCAAAAGGCTCTTCACCGTCCCCACCACTGCCTCTGAAATGGCCTCCGCGCCCGTCTCCTGCCCCGCACGCCAGATGTACCTGTGCAGGTCAAGCCACGCCCTGGCGCACTCGGTTGCCAAAATCGGTAGCGTCGCCCGCAACAGTTCCGCCCATGCTCCCCTGCCGGCCAGCGCGCGCAGCGACTGCCGAACCTCCGGGCTCGGTCCCAACGCAAATCCCGGCGCCGGCATCTGTCCCTGCATGCGCGTCTCACCCAGTCGCAACCCGGCACACACCAGGTACGGCACCGGAGAAGTTGCTTCGCGCGCAAATAGAAACTCCGCACTCTCCACCACCCGCGCGTAAGCCTCCTCAACCCCAGACAACGGCCCCGAAGTTCGAACCCTTCGCGGCGCGGCAGAACCAACTCCATCACCGATTTCGCCTTCGGCCTCGCCCTCGACAGCTCCCTCTGCGCCCGGTTCCGCCGCCGCCTTCTCCACCGCCGCAACAGGGTCCGGCTCCGTCTTCCGCCGCTCGTTCAGCAGCAGTTCGACAACCCCATGCACCTCTTCCAATCCGGTCCGCAGCTTCTCCAGGTTTGGTGAGTCGTTTCCATACGCGCCCTGCTGATACTCATCCAGACGCTCGGCCGCCGCCAGCGATTCGGTCAGCGCCGCGCTGGCCTGCGCATACAGGCTCTTGGGACTTGCCGCAAATGCGCTGTCGAAGTCCTCCGCCGTCAGCTTGCCATGATCGATCGCATCTTTGCGGGCCTCTTGCTTCGCATCCGATGTCGCGTCCTTCTCATAGCCCACCTGCCGCGACCCAAGATAATCCTGGTAGCTCAGCCCGTTGCGCGTCAGAGGAACCTTCCGCAAGGCATCCGCAATCAGCTTCCCCGCCGTCTCCATTGAGATCATCCGCATTTCGAGGTCGGTGCCGTCCTCAATCTCCGGATAAAGCGTTGCCCAGTATGTCTCCTGCAGGCCTCGAAGCAGTTCAATCGACGGCGCAACCGCCGAGACCCCTTCCATCCGGATCAAAGCCTCGGCAAGCCAGCCGGCCAGACGAAGGTCCTTGCTCCTCTTCGCCAGCGCATCGCCGGCCAGTTTAATCACTGCCCGGTGATCCGCCTTCTTCTTCTGAGACCGTTCCCAGTCCCCTTCCGGCAGGTCGTCTGTGTCTTCTCTGCGTGCTTCCTTGATCTGATCGAAGACCTTGTCGTAGTAGAGGTTTTCGCCTGCTGGATTCTCGCCTGCAATCGGGGTAAGCAGATCCTCACCGAGAGGCATCGTCAGACTCCTTCTCCGGTGCTTCCCATGTCACGCTGCGCATCTCCAGCAGCGGCACATCGGTCCCATCCACATCCATCATCTTGATGCCGTAGGGAATCTGCCCGTGCTTCTCGTCGTCTTCCCACGCCGATTCGCGGCCCAGTTGCACCGCCTCCTCCGCATGCCGGAACGATTGCGGACAAAGCACCGGGATCAGTACTTCGCCCAATTCCTGCAAGCGGAAGTCGGAACTCGTTTCCACGCGCGCATTCGCCCAAACCAGGTCGCGAAGATTCACCGGCGGGTCAATCTCCAGCTTGCGCAGATAATGAATCGGAATCCACGTGTAACTGCCGGCAATGAATACTTCAAGGTTGGCGCCGATGCGCGGGTCCGCATCGCTCAGCTCACTGAAGGGCTTGTCGTTCCACACGCCCCCGTGAACCGCCTCTTCCTTGTGCGGCGGCGTTTCGCCGTTGGCAAACATGGCTTGACGTGTACGCTCGGCATGCAGCGCACTCCGGTAAAGCAGCGTCCCCGCGGCAGCATCCGCATTCGCTCCTGCAAGAAGATCCAGCTGTTTCTCTGCCCGGTCATACTCGCCGGCAAACAGCAGAAGCTCAAACAGAAACGTGCGGCGCTTGGCGTCGAGCGGGTTCGACCGCAACTCTTCGCCAAGCGCTTTGATGGCTTCCCGCAGTCTTCCTTCACGGTAAAGCGCAAGTGGTGTCATTTTTCCCTAGGAAGGCTTGTTGGTCTTCACGTCGTAGTTCACCGCGGCCACAGCCGTGAGAATTCCCTGCTCGTTCTGAGTGCTGTATTCGACCTTGATCGTGTTATAGCTGAAGCTCACACTCTCGGTCGGAATCTCGCTCGAAGCGGAAATCTGCTGGCTGGTGATAAACAATTCACCAAAGCTGATTTTGAGGAATGGCTTCCCGCCGCCGCCTGCCTTGGTCGCGCTCAGCACACCGGTCTTGATGTGCGTTCCGGTAACAAGCGCTTTGAACACTGCGGGGCTCGCCTTGTCGTAGTACTTCATCACGCTCAAGTCGGAAAGGTCCACCTTGCCGGCTCCCGATCCGCCCGTGCCTGCAACTGAGGTCGTCTGCGAACCACCCAGGCTGTAAGAAAGAAGCTGAATTGTTTTTTCGAAGCCTGTCGATACAGCCTCGCCTTCAATTCCATCAAGCTTCAGATAGTAATCAACTGCCATGTCGAATTCCTTTCGAAGTTCGCCCTGCTGAGGGCTGGTTGGGGAGTTAAAACACAAGACTCACGAGCCGTCGATCTACTTTCCTGCCGGCTGGGGAAGATCCGCTACGAGCCTCAAAGATACCGTCAGTTCATCCAGTTGGAAGTGCGGGCGAAGGAAAGCCACAGCACGCAGCGCGCCGGGCTTGCCAGCCACTTCCATCACCTCAATGCGCGCCTCACGCAATGGACGCTCAGACTTGGCCGCCGGAGACGCATTGTCGTCTGCAATCACGTAGTTTGAAACCCACTGATTGAGAAACAATTCCGCCTGCGATCGACTCATCGTGCTGCCCAGCTTGTCCCGCATCATCGCCTTCAGATAATGCGCAAACCGCGACATGGCCAGCATGTAGGGCAACTGAGCTGAAAGTCTTGCATTCGCATTCGCCTCAGGCTTGTCATAGACCTTCGGCTTGTTCGCCGTCTGCACGCTGAAGAAGGCTGCATAGTCCGTCCCCTTGCAGTGCACCAGCGGTACAAAACCCTGGTCGGCGAGTTCTTTTTCGCGCCGATCCGTGATGCTCACTTCCGTCGGACACTTCAACGCCACATCCCCGTCATCCGTGCGGAAGTTGTGCGTCGCCAACCCTTCCACCAGGCCGCCGTTCTCCACGCCGCGGATCGACGCGCACCAGCCGAACTTGGCAAACGACTGCGTAAGCCGGGCAGCGAGTGCATAGGCGGCATTGCCCCACAGATACTTCGAGTGGTCACGCCCGTCCACTCCCTCTTCGTAGGCAAACTCTTCAATCTGCCGCGTATCCTTGCCCCACGGCTCGCGCATCAGCACATGCGGCATCGTCAGAGCCACATAGCGCGAATCATCCGACGCACGGAAGCTCTTCCATTTCGCATATTCGGTGCTGTCGAACACCTTGGACATATCTCGAATTCCGGTCAGCTGGCCGAACTCTGTCAGGTTCATCATCTCCGGTGCAGCCGCCGAAAGGAATGGCGCATGCGCTGCCGAAGCCACCTGAGATACCCGCTCCAGCAGTTCCACATCTTCCCCGCCGCGGCCAAACTCGTAGTCCCCCACCAGCGCCGCAAATGGAGCTCCGCCGAATACGCCGAACTCTTCCTCGTACACCTTCTTGAAGAAGGCGCTCTGATCGAACTCCGGAGCCCGTTGAAGATCCTTCAGAAGGTCCTTCTTCGAGACGTTCAGAAGCTTGATCTTCAACATGTCGTTCGTTTCGCTCTGGTCCAGCAGGTGCTTGATCCCGCGCCAAGTACCCTCCAGCTTCTGGAAAGCCGGATGATGCATCACCTCGTTCAGTTGCAGCGAAATCAGCCGATCGATCTCCGCAATACGCGCACCAATGCTGGCTTCCGCATCCCGGCTCAGAGTCATCTTCCCGTCAAGAACCTGGTTGATGAACTCCTTCACCATGTCCTTGCCGCGTTCCTGCGCGACAGCATCCTTGCCAAATCGCCCCTGGGACACAATCTGGTCGAGAAGCGATACTTCCGTGGTTTGAGCTTCAGCAGCCTGACCCGCAACTGCATTCGATGGGCTACTCATTTTTTGTCCCCCTCGGCGCCCATCTCAGAGCGCAGCTTGTTCAATTCCTCGGTCTTTGAAACCGCATCGAAAAGCGCCTGGTCCAGTTCGTCGTTGCCCTGCAGGCTCCCCCGCAGATTCGAAAGGCGCGTACGAAGGTCCAGAAGCTCCTTGATCGGTTCCACCTGGGCCGCTACCTGCGCCGGCGAGAAGTCGTCAAAGCTCTCGAAGTGAAGGTCCACCGCAACCTGACCCGCCTTCCCGCTCAGCTTGTTCTCCACTGAAAACTTCAAGTGCGGCGACATGCCCTTCAGCACGCTATCGAAGTTGTCCGGATTAATCTCTACGAATTTGCGATCCTTCAACGCCGCCAAAGGCTGCTCCGGCTGACCCGTAAGATCGCCGAGCACACCCATCACGAACGGCAATTCCTTCATCTCGATGGCGTTCCCGACTTCAACGTCATACGTGATCTGCACCCGGGGTGCCCGGACACGACTCAGTTTCTGCTGCGTACTCTCTCTCGCCATAAACACTCCGGTGATTCAACAGGGATTGGGGGAATAGACAAACGGTAAGCCCAAAGAAAACACAAGAACGGACCAAATGTCCAGTGAATTCTGTGCCGTTTATTAGTAAAGCAACACCCGCTTCGCCCGCAACTGCCGCAAGATTAATTCTTCTGAATGCTCCACATGTGCGACGATGATGGTGTTTGGATAGCGGGCTGACAGAATCCAGGGTTCCGCACCGGTCGCCATCCGCATACTCATCCGCTGCCGCGCGCTCCGCATCGCCCGCGCCCGGCACCTTGGACACGATTTCACCCCAGCAGTTACCATCACCTTTCACCCTGAGGTTGCTGAAGAAAATGCGACAGCTCCAACCCGTGATCTGGTCCAAAGGCACCTTTCTTTCGCCGCAACACCTGCAGGCACAAGAGCGCTTCGTCGAAGACAGCGCCCGCTTCTATCTCGACTCCCTCAACGCCCGCTCCTGGGGATTTCGCGAAATCCAGATCGACACCAAGGCCCTCTCCGAAGGCCGCCTCGCCGTCACCCTCGCCTCGGGAATCTTCCCCGACGCGCTACCCCTCGACATTCCCGCCTCCGAGTACCCACCCCCAGCCCGCGTCCTGGACGAGTGCTTCCAGGGCGGACGCCAAAGCTGCACTTTCTACCTCGCCGTTCCCGAGTACCTCCAGGGAGGAATGAACGTAGCCGTCAACCGCGGCTCCGTCAGCACCCGCTTCCTCGCCCAAATGCAGATGGTGCGCGATGAAAACACGGGCAGCGGCGAAAAGCCCATTCAGGTAGCCCGCAAAAATCTCCAGATCCTCGCTGAAGGCGAAAACCGCGAAGGCTCCGTCGTCCTCGGATTCACCCGCATCCTCCGCTCAGAAACCGGCATGTACCAGATCGACCCGGCCTACATCCCGCCCCTGATCGACATTCACGCCCACCCCACTCTCAAGCGCATCCTCAGTAACCTCGTCGAGTTGCTCGTCGCCCGCGGCAGCCAGCTCTCCGGCTCACGGCGCCAGAAAAACCAGTCCCTGGCCGACTTCACCGCCTCTGACATCGCCAACTTCTGGCTGCTCTACACCGTCAACAGCCACCTGCCGGTCCTGCGCCACTTCCTCGAGTCCACTTGCACCCTGCCCGAAATGCTCTTCAACGAGCTCTCCGACCTCGCCGGAGCCTTGACCGCCTTCTCCAACAAAATCGCCCCGCGAGACCTGCCCGCCTATAACCACGAGCAGCTCGGCGCCTGCTTCGGCGATCTCGACCGCCTCATCCGAATCATGCTCGAAACCGTAATCCCCAGCAACTTCGTCTCGCTCCCGCTCAAGATGGTTCGCGACACCATCTACGCCACGTCCATTGACAAGGATGCCTACTTCGAAGGCTCCCGCTTCTATCTCGCCGTTGCCTCCGACATCCGGGATGCCGACCTCATTGACCGCTCCCCGAAGCTGCTCAAATGCTGCTCCGCCACCCAGCTTGAAACCCTCATCCGCAACGCGCTCCCCGGCCTGCGCCTCGCCCACGTCCCCACGCCGCCCCGGTCCATCCCCGTCAAACTTCGCCACCAGTACTTCGCCATCGAGCAGGGCGGCCCGGTCTGGGAGTCGGTGCTCCGCGCCCGTAACTTCGCCGTCTACGCCCCCTCAGACATCCTCAACCCCCAGATGGAACTCATCATCCTGCTGGCCCAACCCGCCTGAGCGGCAAGGTTGCTGACTTGCTAACTCGCTGACTGGCTGCCCCTGCATCGCCGGGCACCTGAACTCCTGTGCGCACGCTCCAACCTGCTTCCCTGCAACCGCGCACACTCCCAGCAGAACGCCGAAGAACGGCTTGCCTGACATCAATTGCTCTCTCTCCGAAGAACCGTTGCTGTGACAACCAGGTCAATGTTTCATCAGGAATATCACCGTTACAATCAACACCACCAGCAGGACAATGGTGATCACCAGCAGCAGCGGAACAAGCTGCTGCAACTTCCCGGCAGGCGGAGCCGGCTTGGCCGGCGGTGCACTGGGAACCGCCACGGCGGGCGGCGGCGGCGGAGCAAATCCACCCGGATGGGGCATTCCCCCCATCGCCGGCATTGCAGGCATAGCCGGTGCGGCCGGCGGCGCAAAGCTCGGCGGAGCCATACCGCCAGCCCTCGGTGCGCCTGCCGCAGGCGCCTGGCTCTCAGCCACCCCGCCTCCGCGCATCGCCATCTCCCGCATCCGGGAAGCATCCATGATCCGCGTAAACTCGCTCGGCCCAAGTCCCTGCCCAGCCGCCTGCGCAGGAGGTGGAGCCGCGGGAGTAAACCCGCCCATCGGCGCAGGATAGGACGGCGCGCTTGGTGGCGGCGCGGCAGCAGCAGCCGCAGGCGCGCCTCCCTTGTTCAGCGCCTCAAACGTCTGTGTCCAAATCCCAGGCCCGCCCTTGGGCGGCATACTCGCCGACGGCTCAGCCATGGGGGTTGAGGGTACAGCGGGCAATGCCGATGGCTCGTCCAGCATCTGTATCAGCCGCGTAATCCCCATCCCGCCCGCCGCCGGCGCGCTCTCCACCGGTGCCGGCGCAAGCGTCTGCGCAAATGGATCTGCCGCAAACGGATCTCGATTCTGCGTCTCCGCGACCGGCGTCGCCATGCCCGGCGTCCGCCCATAGTCCACACTTCCCGGCAGAACCACCGGCTCTTCGCGATATGCCGGCGACGGAGGCGCGGATTGCTGCTCCAGCGAAAGCATCCGCGTGAACGAGCCCGGCGCGAACGAGTCAGGCTCGCTCTGCCCAAATCCTGGCGCTGCGGGCACTCCCGGCATCGCAGGCACGCCCGCGTCCGCAGCTGAAAACGTCCCAAACAACTGTGTAAATGCCCCCGCCTTGCTCTCCACCGCCCTGCTCTCCCCCGCCCAAGGCGCAGGCGATTTGGCAAGCTCCCCAAATCCCGGAGCCTGCGGAGCGCTCGTCTGCGAAGCGCTCGTTTGTGGAGCTGCAAAATCGCTCATCCGCAGCAGTTCCGTAAATCCCCCCGGCGCTGGCGCCTGGTTTGTCGGACCAGACGCTGGGCTGGCTGGAACAGGCGCTGGCGGCGGCACCCGCGGTGGCGCTGCCGAAATCACCGGCAAATCGAGCGGCGCTGGCGTAGACGTCTTCTGCACCGGCGCAACCGGCGACTGTGCATTCAATGTCTGCAGGAGCGAAGTAAACCCCGACATCGGCGCAGGCTGGCCGCCAGACGGCGGAGCCAGCACCACAGCCGGTTTCGCCGCCGGCGCAGCCGCATCCCCTGAAAGCGTCCGCAGCAACTCCGTAAATCCCCCGCTGCCCTGCCCACCGCCCGGCGCGCCCACTTGAGGCGCCTGCGGCTTATCCGCCAACGCCGAACGCTCCGCTGAAGCCATCCTTATCCGGTCAAGCAGTTCCGCCGGATGCTCCCCGGTCCCGCTTCCCAGAACCACCTTGTGCACCACAGGCTCCTGCATCACCGGAACCACCACCGGTGGCTGAATCTTCGGAAGCGTCGGCGCTGCCGGCGGCTCGGGAGCGGCTATTTCAAAGGGCTGCAGCGGAATCCGAACCGGCGGTTGCATCGGAATCGAAAGAGGCTTCGGCTTCGGTTCTTCCGCCTGCAAAGTTCCAAATATCCCGGTTGCTCCAAAGCCCTGTTCTGAACCCGGATCCTCCGGCCATGAAAATCCAGAGGGGTCTCCTCCTCCGGGTGTCGTCGGTTTATCCATGCGGGTCAGACCTCCGGTGCGATGCCGGTAGCATAAATCATTCGCTGCTCCCGATTTACCTGTTCACCAAAAAAAGATTTTCAGTATAATTCGGTTGCAATCAACCCTTCGCGGACGAGCGGGTTACGAGACAACGCGCACTTGACCCAAACTCGTCCCCGCCTTCATCCTCAACCCGGCCCGCTGACCTCCGCATCCCGGGCGAGCTTCCAGTGACCGATCAGCGTCTTTTCACCGATACAGAAACGGTTTCGCCCCCTATACTTGACCTCTAACTCTCTTCGATGGTGGTCTACCAACTATGAAGTTCCTCTCGCGGGTCGTCTGGTCGGAAGGAATGCACCTGGGACCGCACCATTTCCAGACACAAAGCCGCTATTTTGAAGACACCCTCTGGTTCCTCAATTCCAACCTGCGCCAGGACCCCTGGGGTTTCCTTCACTACTCCATCGATACTGAAGCCCTCCGCAACGGCCTCGCCATTCTCAGCTTCGCCTCCGGTATCCTCCCCGACGGCCTCATCTTCGACCTGCCAGACTGTGACTCGCCCCCAGCTCCGGCTCAGCTCGCTGACCTCTTTTCCTCCACTGACAGCGAAATCGCCCTCTACCTCGCCATTCCTCCGCGCCAGGACCAGGGCCTCGACTGCGACCTGGCCGGCAACCCCGCTGCTAGCCACTCCGCTGCGCGCTATACCTCGGTCGAACGCTCCCTCCGCGACGACTCAGTCGGCCTGGGCGAAAACAGCGTCGCATTTGCCCGCAAAAATCTCGTCCTTGTCAGCAAGGCACAGCTCACCCCATCCACCGTCTCCTTCCCCATCGCCCGCATCCTCCGCGATGGCAATGGCGGCTTCACCAGCGACCCGGAGTTCATCCCCCCCTGCCTCCGCATCAGCGCCAGTGAGCGCCTCGTCCTGCTGCTCCACCACCTCGCCCAGGCCATCGAAGAAAAGATCACCACTACCCGCTCCCAGCGCTCCGCTTCAGGTCGGTTCGAACTCGGCACATCGGCCCTCGATGTCGCCAACTACTGGTTCCTTCACGCCCTCTGCTCCGCCATGCCCGCCCTGCGCCATCACCTCCAGGACCGCCGCAGCCACCCCGAAGACGTTTACCGCGACCTCGTTCGCCTCGCCGGCGCTCTCAGCACCTTCGCCCTCGATTCCTCTCGCGACCAGATCCCCGCCTATCGCCACACTGACCTCACCGCCACCTTCCGCGAACTCGACGCCCTCATCCGCCGCTATCTTGAGATCGTTTCCCCCTCCAACAGCGTCACCCTCCAGTTCCAGAAGGTCGACAACTACTTCTATGCGGCCGAGGTCAAAGACGAGCGCTGCCTCCGCCGTTCCCGCTGGATCTTCGGCATCCGCTCCAACATCACTGACTCCGTCATCCTCCGCCAAACCCCCGCACTCGCCAAGGTTTGCTCCGCGGAAGGCGTCGCCAAGCTCGTCCAGAGAGCCCTCCCCGGCCTTGAACTCATGCACCTCCCCGTTCCTCCCGCAGCGCTTCACGCCCAGGCGGATATGCATTACTTCGCCATCTCTCAGAGCGGGCCCTGCTGGCAACACATCCTGCAAACCAGGCGCGTCGGCATCTATCTGCCCGGCGACCTCGGCAACGCAACTTTTGACGTCACCATCATCACGGAGACAACGTCATGACAGCCTCTCCCGCAACCGCGCTTCCCGACATCAGAACCAACAATCTGGCCCTGGCCTTCCAGGAAGTCTTTACCGTCATTCTGCGCACCAGGTTCTTCCTGCAGCGCGTCGAAAACGCTGAAGCCTTCCGCGCCACCCTGCGCAGAATGATCTCCGCCGCCGTCAAGGACTGCTCCGCCATGGGCTACAGCGACGAAGCCTCCAAAATGGCCATCTACGCCATGATCGGCTTCCTCGACGAGTCCGTGCTCAACTCCAAAGACCCCACCTTCGCCGATTGGGCCCGCCGCCCCCTGCAGGAAGAGATGTTCGGCGGACACTTCGCCGGAGAGTACTTCTTCCGCAACCTCACCGAGCTCCTCAATCGCCCCGAGTCCACTGAAGTCGCCGACGTTCTTGAACTCCACGCCCTCTGCCTGCTCCTCGGCTACCGCGGGCGCTTCGCCTTCGGGGATGCCTCCGAGATTCACACCATCCTCCATCGCATCCGCGAGAAGATCGCCCGAATCCGCGGCGCATACTCCCTTTTCCGGCCCATTGAAGCCCCTTCCGCGCCCCCCGCCCCCAAGCGCGACCCCTGGGTGGGCCGCCTCGCCATCACCGCCATCGTCCTCGCCGCAGTCACCGTCCTTGCCTTCGTCGGATACCTCCTCATCCTCGGCCAGCCCATCCCCACCACCGCCGAAATCCTCCTGCCCCCGGCAGTACCTGTAGCGCCGATCTCCAGATCGGCTGTCGCGGGGGCGTCCTCGCCCGCGCTCTTCAGGGCTGATCAGGTTAGTTTCCTTTCAGGGCATGACTTCAGTCGTGCCGAACGCCTGCCAAAAATGACCTGGGCTTTAGCCCCCGAGGCAAGCTCCCCTGAAAGGACCTCCCTATGAAGCGCGGACTTATCGGGATGCTCATCTTCGTCCTCTACCTCGCCCTCGTCATCGGCGCAGCCTTCGCCCTCCACTTCTCCGGAACCAAACTCGTCCTGTTCATCGCCATCCTCACCCTGATCGGCCTCGTCACCCTCATCTTCGTCCTCTGGTACCTGAACAAAACCAGCGGCGGACAATCCACAGGCCCTGAGACGCCAGACTCCATCAACCTCGGCAACCTCCTGCGCGATGCCGACGGAAAAATCCGCCAGACCAACCGCGCTGGCGCAAAGTCCCTTGCCGCCCTGCCCCTCATCTACGTCATTGGCGATGAAAACTCCGCCAAAACCCAGACCGTCCTCCAATCCGGCCTTGATCCCGAATTGCTTGCCGGCAATGTCTACCAGGACGGCATTGTCGTCCCCACCCAGCTCGCCAACCTCTGGCTCGCCGGCAATTACGTCATCGCCGAAGCCGGCGGCGCGCTTCTCCGCCAGCCGTCCCTCTGGGTCCGGCTCGTTCGCGCCACCGTTCCCGCACGCATCGGGTCAATCTTCGGCGACAGCCGCCTTCCCGCCCGCTCCGTCGTCGTCTGCGTCAGCATTGAGCGCATCATGGCGCCCAACACCTCCGAACAAATCAAGGCACTCGCCCAATCCCTCAACGAGCGCCTCCGCCAGCTCTCCCAGACCCTCGGCATCTCGCTTCCCATCTACGTCCTCTTCACCAAGCTCGACACCGTGCAGCCCTTTGCCGAGTATGCCGGCCGCCTTGCCGACGAAGAAGTCAAGCTCCCCATCGGCTCCCTGCTCTCCTCTCTCAGCTCCGGCTCCGGCCTCTACACTGAGCAGGCCACTGCCATCCTCGGCGGCAAATTCGACCAGCTTGTCTATTCCCTCTCCGAGTTCCGCCTCGACGTGCTCACCCGCGGCGGCGAACTTCAGGACCTGGCCCGCGCCTACGAGTTTCCCCGCGACCTGCGCAAGCTCCGCAACGGCATCGTCGCCTTCCTCGCTGAAGTTGCCCGCCCCAGCCAGATCGGCGTCAATCCCTTCCTGCGCGGATTCTTCTTCGCCGGCATGCGCGCCCACCTCGTCGAAGACGTCCTCGACATCGGCCCCGCCCAGTCAAAACCCGTCACCCCGCAAATCGATTCCGGAGCTACCCGCGTCTTCTCCCTCGCCGGCATGCAGCAGCCGCAGCAGCCCGCCGCGCAGCCCCGTCGAAGCGGCACCCGAAAGGTGGCACAGTGGGTCTTCCTGCCCCACCTGTTCTCGAAAATCCTCCTCGCCGACAAGTCCGCCCTCGAAACCAGCCGCGCCAGCACCCGCACCAGCTTCCTCAAGCGCACCCTGCTGGCCTGCACCAGCGGCGTCTTTCTGCTGATCTTCCTCCTCTTCACCATCTCCTTCTTCAACAACCGCGCACTCAAGCAGCGCGTAGCCGAAGCTGCCGCAGCCCCCGTCTCGCCCGTATCCGCAGGCGGATACGCAGCCCAGGGCGACCTCGAGTCCCTCGACAAACTCCGCGCGGTCCTCGCCGAACTCGACGACTACCGCAAAAACGGCGCGCCCCTCATGGATCGCTTTGGCCTCTACCACGGCGACGCCCTCTACCCCGTGGCCTGCCAGGCATACTCCAACAAGTTCCGCTCCCTGCTGCTCAGCCCAACCCAGGCCAACATCTTCGCCAAGCTCTCCGCGCTTCAAGCGCCCCCGGCCGCCGATGCCGATTACGGCTCCACCTACCGCCCACTCAAGGCCTACCTCATTACCGCCACCAGCCCCGATCCAGACACCGCCCAGGACACCGTAGACTTCCTGCCCAACGCACTGCTCACCGAGTGGACAGGCACCAACACTCCCGCCCCCGAAGTTGCACGCCTTGCCCAGGCCCAATTCGCCTTCTATGCCACCCTCCTTCCCGGCTCCGCGTCCTGCTTGGCCTCCACCGGCAGCCCCCGAAACGAAACCCTCGTCGCTCACACCCGCTACTACCTCAACGGCTTCCAGGGATTCCAGCACGTATACCAAAGCATGCTCGCCGCCGCCGACCACAAGGTTCCCGGCTTCAACTTCAACGGAAAATTCCCCGGCTCCGCGCAGTACATCAACGACGCCTACCCCATCCAGGGCGCCTTCACCAAAGATGGCTTCACCTTCATGCAAGACGCCATCCTCCACCCCGACCCCTACTTCCGCGGAGAAGAATGGGTCCTTGGCCCCGCCTCCGGGCCGCCAATCGACCGCGCCGCCCTCACCGCCCAACTCCACCAGTCCTACACTGCCGACTACCTCCTCACCTGGCGCACCTACCTCACCAAGGCCCAATTCATCGGCTACAAGAACTTCCCCGAAGCCGGCGTAAAGCTCAGCGCACTCGACTCCAACACCTCCGCCATGCTCGAACTTTTCTCGCTCATCTCCAACAACACCGCTGTCTCCGCACCGGAAATCTCCACCGCTTTCCAGGCGCCCCAGTCCGTCGTGCCCCCGTCCGCCGCGCCAGACAGCCGGCTCATCGGATCAACCAACCAGGCCTATATCCAGTCGCTTCAGGGACTCGAAGGCGCAGTCAAAAATATGGGCCTCAACCCCGCCACTGCCAACGACCCCACAGCAGCAGCCCCCGTAGCCCAGGCCGCCCTCGCCGCCGAGGGAACCGCTGAGAGCCTGCGCAACGCCTTCACACCCGATCCCGCAGGTGCCATGGACCGCACCAGCTTCGTCCTCCTCGAAGCTCCCATCGAATCCACCAAGGCCCTCGCCGCCAACTTCGGCTCAGCCGCCGCCGGTGGCGGTGCCAAGAACTTCTGCGCACAGATCGACCCCCTCCTCCACAAATTCCCCTTCAGCCCGCAAGCCACCGTCGAAGCCACACCAGACGAAGTCGCCCAGATATTCGCCCCCGGACAGGCCTTCTCCCAATTCGTCACCAGCCCTCCCATCAAGGCTGTCGTAGTCCAGCAGGGCCTGCAGTTCGCGCCCGCTCCCGGTTCCACCGTCCACATCAACCCGGCCTTCCTCAGCTTCCTCACCACCGCCCAGAAAATCTCCTCCGCGCTGTTTTCTGCCGGCAATCAGCCCTCGCTCGACTTCACACTTGCCGAAGTCAAAACCCCCGGCGTTCCCGACGCTATCCTCAAAATCGACAACCAGCAAATCACCTCCGCCGGCCAGAGAATCAACTTCCACTGGGTCTCTCAGCCGGGCAGCCACTACAGCCTCTCCACTCCAGGCAACTCCTCCACGCCGCCGCCCAGCCCCTGGGCTGCCTTCCACTTTGGCTTCAACGCAACCCACATTCCGCCCGAGCGCCTCAAATTTAACCTTCAGCTCAACAATCAGACCAATGGAGTTGTTCTTTTCGACGCCTCTGGGAACGGCGCCGCCCTGCTCAACCCCGATTTCATGAAAGGATTACATTGCGTCTCCAGCGTTTCTCATTGACGCAATCGCGTTCGGCCAGTAAGCCGGAGATTTATCCCCGGCACAGAGCCAATGGAATCACTTGGACTTTAACCCCTGAGGGATCGTTTTCACGGACCATGCCCACGCTATGGACTTTTCCGCAACCCCTTGATCGCCCAATGCAACACAGACTGCATCCACCCGGACAAGCATTCGCCGCAACCCACGAGCCGAGACCATGACTGAAGAATCAAGAAACGAATTCTGGCCCATTGCCGAACCAGAAGGCCAACCCACCACACCGCAACCGGCCGCTGCCCCCCACGCCATGCGCATCGCCGTTTCCGCCCTCAGCGACGTCGGCTGTGTGCGCACCAACAACGAGGACTTCTTCGGCTACGACGACTCCCTCGGCATCTACGTCGTCTGTGACGGCATGGGCGGAATGGCCGCCGGCGAAGTCGCCAGCTCACGCGCCGTCGCCGCCATCCTCCAGAACTACGCCGCCTCGGCCTCTTCAGACGCGCCCGTCAGCACCCGCCTCCTCTACGCCATCAACGCCGCAAATATCGATGTCTGGGAAAACGGCAAGGTCCCCGCAAACAAGGGAATGGGAACCACCGCCGTAGCCGCCGCCCTCGATGGCGACAAGCTCATCTTCGGCAACGTCGGAGACAGTCGCGCCTATGTCCTCCAGGACGGCCAGTGCATCCAGCTCACCGTCGATCACTCCTACGTCAACGAGCTCATCCGCAACGGCACCCTCACCATCGAAGACGCCCAAACCGCCGACCTCAAAGGTATGGAGTCCGTCATCACCCGCGCCGTAGGTGTCGCCACCGATGTCCAGCCTGACTTCTTCTCCGTCGACCTCCAGCCCGGCACCGGAGTCCTGCTCGCCACCGACGGCCTCACCCGCTACCTCGCCGCCGAAGAGATCGCCACAGTGCTCGCCGCATCAACCTTCGACACTGCCTGCGCCAACCTCATTGACCTGGCCAAGCAGCGCGGCGGGCAGGACAACATCACCTGCATCCTCCTTCTCGCCCAACCCGCCTGACACGTCGCCCACGCCTACAGATGAATGAACCCCCGCAGAATCAGCGCCAGCGACCCGGTCGCAACAAAAATCCACAAGATCACCCCCTGCAAAAGCGGCCGAACCCCAACCTCGCGCAGCGTCCTCATCGAAAGCCCCGTCCCGATCAAATAAAGCGTCACAGTCAGCCCGATCACCCCCAGATGCTTCAGCACCGGATACGCCGGCTGCATCGCGTGCAAGTAAGTGTTGGCAACCGCCGCCATGCAAAAGAAAAGAATGAACCACGGCCACTGAATCCGCGCCTTGCTCTTCTTGGCCATCGCCGTCCCCACTGACAGCGGCACAATCCACAATGCCCGCGCCAGCTTTACCGTTGTTCCCACCGCCAGCGCCACAGCCCCATACTTTGCCGACGCGCCCACCACTGAGCTCGTATCGTGAATGGCCAAGGCCGCCCACAGCCCAAACTGCGTCTGCGACATGTGCAGCGCCGTCCCAATCGCCGGAAATGCCAGCAGCGCCACGGAGTTCAGCAGAAACACAGTCCCCAGCGACACTCCAATCTCCTCCTCGCTGGCATTGGTGATCGGCGCAATAGCTGCTATCGCGCTCCCCCCGCAAATCGCCGTCCCGGCCGAGATCAGGAACGAGATCCTCTGCTTGACCTTCAGCAGCTTTCCCAACCCCCACCCCAGAAGCAGCGCGATGCTGATGCTTCCCGCGGTATAGACAAAGCCCGACCGGCCAACCCGGAAGACTTGCTGCAAGTCCATGCCGAATCCGAGGCCCACTACCGACGCCTGTAGCAGAAACTTCGAAAGCTGCTTCGCTTCAACGTGAAACGGATGAAGGAATGAGAAGCCAAAGACAAGACCGCCCGCCAGTGCGATTGGTGGCGACACCAATCCGCTGGCACAAAGAATCAATCCGATGAAAAAGAGTTTTTTGGACACAGATTGAGTCTGACCGCGCAGTCAGTCCACGTCCAAGCAGTAGTAATCATGCCCCATTTGCGATTCTTATCGGTCGCGCCACGTTATGCGCGTCGGGACTTGATTTGCATGCGGTCCACACCCGCCCGCTCCATCACAAACCTGCGGAACTCCTTCGCAACCCCATGCGGCTCAGGCCCAGCCGCAAACGCAACCAGAAACTGCCGCCTGATACGCAACCCCTCCACTTCAACAATCCTGAAGCTGCTATCCAGCCGCAAATCCTTCCCAATCGCCCAGCGAGAAACAAATCCGATCCCCAGCCCCGCTTCCACAGCCGACTTGATCGCTTCGGTCGAATCCAGTTCCATCACAATGTGCAGCGAACTCCGCTTCACACCCTGCCGCTCCAGCGCCATCTCCACCACATGCCGCGTACCCGAACCCCGTTCCCGCATCAGCAGTGGAACGGAAGCAACCTCGGCGCAGCTCACTAAGGCGCGCTCCGCCCACTCATGCGCCGACGGAGCAATCAGCACCAGTTCGTCTTCAAGAAACGGCTCCGTCTTCACCTCGCGGCTGCGCGCCGGGCCCTCAATAAACCCCAGCGCAATCTTCTGCCCCGCCACCGCTTCCACAATGTGCTCGGTGTTGCCGCTCATCAATGTGGGAGCAACGCGCGGATGTTCCCGGCGAAACTGCCCCAGCAGCCTCGGCAGTACATACTGCGCAATCGTGGTCGATGCGCCCAGCGAAAGTTGCCCGGCATGTTCTCCGCTCAAGGCGGCAATCGCCTGCTCCGCCTGCACCAGAAGCTCATTCCCCTGCTCCGCATATTCCCGCAAAACTCTCCCCGCCTCCGTCAGCGCAATATGCGCCCCGCTGCGGTCAAACAGCTGAACGCCCAGATCCTCCTCCAGCGCCTTGATCTGAAGGCTCACCGCCGGCTGAGTCAGATACAGTTCCTCCGCGGCCTTGCGGAAGCTGAGCTGTTCCCCCACCGCCCGGAAGACCACCAACCGAAAGTTCTCAAGACTTGCCATTCGATGATTTAAACACCGCCGTACGCCAACCCGCACAGCCGTCGCTCCACGCCGGAGTCTTTTCCCCTGGAACTGGGTCTAACATGACAGTAGAGCCGCGATTCACGCGGCAATCGGGAGATACACCATGCCTTTGATGAAGACCTCCAATCCAGCCTTGAGCGATAAGACTTTCCGTGGCCTCGGCGGCGGGTCCTACGGCCAGGCCGGGCTCATTGACGCCGCCAACCGCATGACCCTCAGCGGAACCGTCAACAAGACCGGCATTCTGCTCATCCTCGCCCTCGCCACTGCCGCCTGGACATGGCATGTCTTCATGCAGTCCCTCGATATGGCCGCTGTGAACCCGCTCATGCTCCTCGGCGTCTTTGGCGGATTCATCCTCGCCCTCGTCACCATCTTCAAAAAGGAGTGGTCCCCAATCACCGCCCCCCTTTACGCCCTTGCCGAAGGCCTGTTCCTGGGAGCCCTCTCCGCATTCATGGAGACCCGCTACCCAGGCATCGGAATTGAAGCAGTCAGCCTCACCTTCGGCACATTGTTCGTCCTCCTCATCGCCTACCAGTCCGGCCTCATCAAGGTCACCCAGAAGTTTCGTCTCGGCATCATCGCCGCCACTGGCGGCATCTGCGTCTTTTACCTCATGCAGATGCTGCTCGGCTTCATCGGCGTCCGCTTCGCCTCCATCAACGGCTCCGGCGTCATCGGTATCGGCTTCAGCCTCGTCGTGGTCGCCGTCGCCGCCCTCAACCTCGTGCTCGACTTCGACTTCATCGAGCAGGGCGTCCAGGCCGGCGCTCCCAAATACATGGAATGGTATGGCGCCTTCGGCATCATGGTCACCCTCGTCTGGCTCTATATCGAAATCCTCCGCCTCCTCTCCAAAATGCGCAGCAGAAACTAAGGTACAGCTGAAGAGTCTCTGTTTTAAGAGGAAACGGCTTTGCATGCCGCGGAAAAACTCCTTGAGATGGCCTCGTTTTGAAAGGGCACGACTTCAGTCGTGCCGCAAAATGCTCAACAAAACTTGGGCTTTAGCCCCTGAGGGATGTTCTCCATACCCGCATGATGTTTATTGGATGGCTTCTGAGACTGATCGCCCCCAATCCTCCAAAACACCGGTCAGGATATAAGCTAAACGCACGAACGTATTTATCTCCAAACAACCTCAACCAAACCAAAGGCAAGACCGAATGATCGAGCGCATCGCTATCTTTGGCACCGGCCTCCTTGGCACCTCCGCAGGCCTGGCACTGCGTGCATCCGGCTTTCGCGGATCAATCACCGGCTGGAATCGCAGCCCCGAAGGCGCCCAGGCCGCGCTTTGCATGGGAGCCATCGACACCGTCTCCGCAGACCCGCTTCAGGCCGCACGCGACAGCCAGGTCGTCCTCCTCGCCGTTCCCATTTACGCCACGCTCGACTGGATGGAGCAGCTCGCCCCCGTCCTCGGCCCCGCCCATCTGGTCACCGATGTCGGCAGCACCAAAGCCCAGATCACCGCCGCCGCCAGCCGCCTTTTCAACACCCCCGAGCGCGCCGCATTCCTCCCCGGCCACCCAATGGCAGGAAAAGAACGCGGCGGCGCAGCCCTCGGCGATGCCGACCTCTTTCGCGGTGCAGTCTGGCTCTTCACGGACGATCCCAACTGGCAGCGCTCGCCCGCTTCCGCAGCCCTTGCCAACAACTGGCGCGAGCTGGTCCAGGCCATGGGCTCCAAAACCGTTGACATCGACGCCGCCCGTCACGACGAGCTGGTCGGCTGGGTCAGCCACCTGCCCCAGTTCGTCGCCACCGCCCTCAGTTCGCTGCTTGAAGACGAGGTCGGCGACGCCCCGGAATTGAAGCTCGTCGGCGGTCGCGCCCTCCGCGAGATGACCCGCCTAGGCGCCAGCCCCTATTCCATGTGGCGCGACATCGCCTACACCAACACTGAAGCCATCGAAGCCGCGCTCCATGCCCTCGAACAGCGCCTGGCCCACCTGCGCGAAAACCTGAAATCCCCTGCCCTCCGCCACGAATTCGAGCAAGCCAACCGGTTTCGGCGGGAATAGCAGCAACACTCTTCAATTGGAAAATCGAGTGACAACCTGCCGCGTACCCCGAACCGATGCGCTCCTAAGCCGTCTGCACAGCCTCTTTCGCCGGGTCCAGCGTATGAAACCCCTCAGCCTTCGCCGCCTCTAGCAACTGCGGCGATGCCGAAACAAAAATAATCTCCGTCCCCTGAAACATGTCGCGAGCCGCAATCGCTGCCGCCAGTTGCAGCGTATCCGGCCAGCGCAGTGTCGTCCGGTCCAGCAGTTGCCGCGCCGCCTCAAGCACCGCCGGGTTCAGCGGCTCCTGCACCATCCGCGCAGCTTCCAGCCGAAGAATATCCAGCGCCGCCGTCGCGTCCGCGGCGGAAATGCCCCCCGTCCGCTCCCGTCGCCGAATCGCTGCATACACCTCCAGCGGCGTAGACGCGGAGATCAGCTTGCGGTTGTCTTCCACAGCCTCCATCAGACCGATCAGCGCATCCGTTCCCTGCTCCTGCACAAAGAGCTTCGCGAAGGCCGTGGACTCCAGAAAATAGCAGCTCACATGTTCCCCCGTTCCTCTTCAATAGCCTCCGCAATGGAGTCCCCATGAACAGTCACCGGGTGGAATCGCTGCGCTTCCTCCGGCATCCCCGCTTCGGCCCGGTTCAGCCGGATCGTCGTCGTCGGATAAGCCGGCGTCTTCGGGTTCGCGATCTTGCTCGTCAGCACCACGCCCCGCTGAATCGCCTCGGCTAAAATCGCCTGCCGCGACTCCGGATGCTGATTCCATCGGAAAGCCTTGCGCGGCAAAAACGAGTCGCGAAACCACTTCAGCGCGATGAACGCATGGCCGCCCCGCTCAGCTTCAGCCAGCGCAGCACACAATTCCTTCACCCGGGCATCCAGGTCGGCCGGAATCTGCGCCTCCTGGCTGTCACCCTCTTCTTCATCGTCCTCGTCCGCATCCACCACCGCCCGCGGAGCCCGGGCCAGCCGCGGTGTGGCTTCCGCATCCTCCGTGCGCTCAAAATAGATGCGCACTTCATCTTCCTCCGGCGACCAGCTCTCCGCGGACGAATTCCGCCGCTTGCTCCGCCCATTCTCACTGCATAACTCAACGATCGCCTGGTATCCCGGAGGGGCAAGAAAATGCAGCGCGCGCGCCAACCCAGGGTCCGATGAAAACGCAAGCTCGTTCAGCGCTTCTTCAATAATCTCTTCGGCGTCTGGAATACTCAAATTACTCACATCTACACTGCTTTGCGCTGCTCTTATCGGCTTCATATTCATGTTCTCCGTTGGCCGCACCCGTCAACTGGTTGCACAATGCCGCACTGAAAGCCTGGTTGGACTGCTCCGAGGGTTGGTCATTCCATGCGCTGCGGACGAATGGCAGCAGCCTGAGTTCTAAATCTTGTCCATCACTGGGTGAATTGATTCAAACAACAGCCAGGATTATTCAAAGAACAATAGAGTGAATAGGTCTTGTGTGCGATTCTCAGGTTTCCTGTATGGCGATCTTTAGCAATCATTAGCCCGTTTACAAATATGGGCCATCTTTCTCTTGCTTTTGCCCTGCAGGTATCTCAGAAGCACTCTAAACGAGTCCTGCGACTCGATGCTATACAGCCACAGTGTACCCGATTCCGCTTGTTTTGTGCGCTTTGAATCAGCTTTGTCGGTTCAGAATCAGCTTTGTGCGTTCAGATTCAGCGCGACCTTCCCTCCGTTTTCCCCAACACAACACATGAATTGATGAAAAGTTGCGCCCCCTTCAAAATTCTCTCCCAGGCAACACTCCGTACAATAGGAGTTATGCGTCGTTGCCTGAAGCTTCTGTTGCTCTGGGGACTGCTATCAACCGGATTGCACGCCGATGGACCAGCCTTCGATCTCTCCGGCCCAAAAGTCGATGTTCATGTCAAGCGCGGTTCCGTCACCTTGCCCATCGGTGAAGTCCCAAGCCTGCTGCCCGGGGATCGTCTCTGGGTCCATCCCGACCTGCCTGAAAGCCAGTCCACCCACTTCGTCCTCGTCGTTGCCTTCCTCCGAGGAGCCACCAACCCACCTCCCGCCGACTGGTTCACCCGCGTCGAAACTTGGAACCACGACGTCCGTTCCGAGGGAGTCTTCGTCACCGTGCCCGCGGAAGCGCAGCAGGCGCTCATCTTTCTCGCCCCTGAGACCGGCGGCGACTTCAGCACCCTCCGCAACGCGGTCCGCGGACGACCAGGCGCCTTCGTTCGTGCCACTCAAGACCTCCAGGCAGCCAGCCTCGACCGCATGCGCCTTGAAGCCTACCTCGCCGATGTCAAAGTCAGTTCCCAAACCGACCCCAAACTACTCAAGGCGCGCGCAGAGTTGGCCGCCCGAAGCCTCGGAATCAAGCTCGATAAGGAGTGCTTTGACAAGCCGAGCGACCAGCAGGCTCCCTGCCTCGTCGAGCACACCGACGGCCTGGTTCTTGACGATTCCGGCGTGCAATCCAAGGTCGAACAGCTAGCCAGCGGCTCAAGCGGCGACCTGATGAACCAGCTCAGCTATTCCTCGCTCGGCGGTGCCGGCCAATTCAGCCCCTACGTCGGCGCCATCGTCGACACGGCCAGAATCCTCGCCTCGCTCCACACCGCGCATTTCCAGTACATCCCCGCCCTCGCCCTTCCAACCGCCGATACGCTCAACCTCCGCCTCAACGTCCCGCCCTCCTTTCGCGATCCAAAATCCGTTGTCGTCGTAGCCCTGCCCCCCATCGAGGCCGCCAAGCTTCCACCGCTCCACCCCGTCGACCCGCAAGAGAGGTTCTGCGCACAAAAACCCGACCTCGTTCTGCCCGCCGAGGGTGCCCCCGCGGTCTTCTCCACCCAGTTGGCCTACGGATTGACCCTCCATATCGAGCCGCGCGAAATCACCAATGCACCGCCCGTCGACGTTCCCATGAAGGCAGACCCATCCCAGGGAGGACTGGTTCCCGTCAACCCGCTCCCCAATCTGCCGCCCGGCGGACTCACCGCTGTGCTGCACGCCAAATGGGGCTTTGACGACTGGGAAGGTCCGCGCTTCCATCTCCATTCCGCCCAGCCCGGCAAATGGTCCGTCGCAGCAGGCCAGGAGTCGGCACTCGTCGTCGGTCGCGAAGACACTCTCCGCCTGGAAGACGACAACACCCTCTGCGTTGAAAAAGTTGAAGAGGCCGGCGGCGTCGCCGATCCCGTCCCGCTGGTCTGGAAATCCCTCACACCAGGGTCGATTCAACTCACGGTGCCCTTGAAAGAAGCCTCCCCCGGACCACTGAATTTCGATATCTATCAATACGGTTTGCAGAATCCGGAAGTCCTGCCCCTGCGAGCCTATGCCGAGGCTGCCGCTCTCGATCGCCTCACCCTCAGTGTCGGAGATCCCGTCGCTGTGCTGCGCGGCAAGCGCCTCGATGAAGTCGCCAAGGCCGACCTCGACGGAACCCTGCTTACCCCCTCCGCGCTCAGCCGTGTCCAGGATTTCGACCAGTTGGTCATGACTTCCGCCGGCCCCACCAATACCCTCACCCCAGGAACCTCCTACGAAGCAACCGTGCTGTTGCAGGATGGCCGACAGTTGAGCGTCCCCGTAACAGTGCAGCCGCCCAGGCCGCAAATCACGCTCCTCAGCAAAGGCGTACAGGAGGAACCGCCCGCCTCCCCATCCCCCGTCCACCTGGGCAGCCCAGACGATCTGCCCGTCGATGGCCACCTGGTCTTCTTTCTCAGGTCACGCGTCCCCGGCAACTTTCCCCGCAAGCAGCAGGTTGAGGTCGCCGCCGTGGACGGCAGTTTCAGCACAATTCTCTCCCTCGCCGGCCCCGGCCTGATGCTCGAAGACGCCAAGACCGCCATGGGCTCCGTTGACCCCCTCACCAGCTTCGGAACTTCCGCTTTTGGGCCAATCCAGGTGCGCGCCAAGTCTGCCGAAGGGGTTACAGGGGACTGGCTACCGCTCGGTACACTGGTCCGCGTGCCCGGATTCAAGGAGCTTCGCTGCCCCCGCACCGTCGCCAAACCCTGCACCCTGACCGGCGCCAACTTGTTTCTCGCCGCTTCCATCGCCGCTACACCGGACTTTGCCAATTCCACCGACGTGCCCCCCGACTTCACCGGAACGCAGCTCTCCGTGCCCCATCCATCCAACGGATCGCTCTACCTCAGGCTCCGCGACGACCCCGCAACCGTCCAGACGCTGTCGCTCCCGGTTACGCCCTCAGGCACTCCGCCCGTGCAGCTCCCCGCCGCACAGCCCGCACTTCAGCCTCCAGCCCAACCCACCGCTGAAGTGCCGGCCCACGGGGAATGAAACTGGTCTTTAGAACCTATCCGCAAATTGCTAGCGCCCACCTCCCCAGGCTGTTACGAAACTCCATGAGCGGAAGCTTTGTAACAAGGGCACGGCTTCAGCCGGGCCAATCAAGGGAATCAAATCAATGCTGGGCTTCACAGGCTGCGGAAAAACTACTTGTGGAGCCCATTCTTGAACGCTTTGTATCAGGGCATGACTTCAGTCATGCCGATAAAGCCAATTAAATCAATGTTGGGCTTTAGCCCCTGCGGGCTTTCGACTCTCCAATCCACACAAAACAAGGGTTTTTCCGCAGCCTCTTTAGCCCCCGAGGGATGTTCTTTGTGAATCTTGACTCAAAACCCGACTTTTTCCGCAGCCTCTGAAGCCCGTACCCTTCACGCTGAGGGAGATTTGCGGAAGGGGAGATAGAGGAGGCAGAAGATGGCGAGGGCTGCGATTTCGGCGGCGACGAGGTACCAGGGCCAGGGGCCGAGGACGCTGAGCAGGGAGGCGTTTTGGGGCTTGGCGCGGAGGTACATGTAGTCGGTTTTGTAGACATAGTCGAAGGCGCCTACGCAGGCGGCAAAGAGATTTACGGCCAGCATGGCTCGAGCAACGGACCAGGGGCGGGGGCGCGCCTGGCCGGACCAGACGAGATAGAGAGCGCCGGTGACAATGAGGCCGTGGGCGAGGAAGAACTGGACAGTGCCGAAGGAGGGGAACGGCTCCCAGAGGTTGGGGGTGAGCAGGGCCATGGTTGCGCCGGCGAGTGCACCATAGTAGGCGAGGTCGAATACCAGCTTGTTGAGGGTGAAGAGGGCGAGGATGACGAGGCAGAGGGAGGCGTCGCAGAGCTCGAGGGGTAGGTGATCGGGGAAGGTGAGCTGGCCTTGGGTGATTTGGTAGGCATAAAAGACTGCTGAGTCGGCGAGCAGCGCAGAGGCGAGGGTGAGGCGGACGGTTTTGGAGCCGGGCGGGAGGCGGCGATGGACGAGGGCGAGGATGGCCGCGAGGGAAATGACGGCGAAGAGGATGAATAGGTGAGCGGGGCCGAAGAGGTGGAAGTAGGGGGGCATACGGGTTCTCCGGTCAAAGGCCTAAATTTAGATTAGGGCTCAGTTGAGAATCTGAAGGAATTGTAAAGTGCGGGGGTGGTGGATCCATTTGGAGTGGGCATTCCCTCAGGGGCTAAACAGCGAACGACCTGCCATTCGCCGGTCGTTCGCTGTTTAGCCCCCGCGGGTTCTTGGCTATCAATTCCGCACAGATCAAGAGTTTTTCCGCAGCCTCTTCAGCCCCTGAGATGCCTTCGTTAAGAAGTGACACTTGTGCAGACCTTCCCTAGACTGTGAAGACTCCCCTGGACCATCAGAACCGATAAACCATCCCCACCCCGGCTCGATAACGGTTATTGGTCAAAGGCCCGGTAAGCCCGGTCCCAACCACAGCAAAGCGGCTATAAATGAAACCAGCCTGACCGCGAATCGCCAGATGCCGGGAGATCCCCAGATCCACTCCTCCATCCGCGGCCACAGCGAGCCCGTTGCCGTTGCCCGGATAGTACGAGTGCTGGGTGCTCGTGTGGTGCAGGCTTTGCCCGCCAAACAGAACATCCGCGTATGGCCTCACGCGCGACCTGCCAGAACGCGGCGCAAACAAGCGTGGACCCACCAGATAGTCCGTCAGAACAGCGGTGTCAGCCACGCTGTTGCTCCCAAAATAGGAACTAAGGTCGAAGACTCCAGCCATCCACGGCAGCACACGAGCGCCCACCCCGGCATTGAAGCCAGTCGTGGCCACACCGGGGTTGTTCCCCGTGAAAGCCGCGCCGCCATAAACGTCCAACCGCGTGGCAGACGCTGCCCTGCCGGGCTCCGCCTGCGACCAGGCCACCGTGCTGGATAAGAACAAGAGTGCGAGAACACTAGTCTTCAAGGTCAATGCCGCCTTTGCGCGAGCAAATCCGAGGTGGGCCGCAATTGCGCCGGATTCAACCAGCCGAGTTTCTGTATTCGATCAGACGGGGGCCGCTTGCCAAGGTAAGCCGGAGAGATTCCGTCCAGACCCCTCCTTCCCCCGCTCAACATGAAAACAAACCCGCGCCGATTTCCGCCCGATACAATCAAAGGAGAGAATCCCCTCAGGGGATTCACGCGTCTTAAATATAGGAAGGGTTGATAGCCGCAGAATGGTAGGCCGCAAACGCAAGAGCAGAAAGAAGAAAAAGCCCCGCGCGGCACCCATCCTCCTGGCTGTTCTTGCGGTCGTTCTGCTGACCGCCGGCCTCGGAGTCTGGGCGGTTCTGGCTCCTTTTGGGCCGGCGCAGGAGACTTTTGTCGAAGTGCCCAATGGTTCTTCCACTGCCCGCATCGGCCAACTCCTTGAGCAGGCCGGCGTAATCCGTACCCAATATGCCTTCGAACTGGTCCGCTTCTGGAAGCGTGGAACCCTGCGCGCCGGTGAATACCGCTTCGATCGTCCGGCGCAGGTTGCCGAAATCTACGCGCGCATCGCCCGTGGCGACGTATTCACAAAAACGGTCACCTTCCCCGAAGGCTCAACCCTCTTCGACGTGGCAGCCCGCCTGGAACAAGCCGGCCTCGGGCCGCGTAAGACCTTTCTGGATGCCGCCGCTCAACAAACCGGCCTGGTGGCCGATCTCGATCCCGGCGCCACAAGCCTGGAGGGCTACCTGTTTCCGGACACCTACCACTTCGCCCGCAAAGCCACCCCGGAGCAGATCTGCGCCACCATGGTGCGCCGATTCCGCGCCGTCGCAGCCCAGTTGGGTCTGGAAGAGCATGTGCACAACGTAGTAACCCTCGCCTCCCTGGTCGAACGCGAAACAGCTCTCGACAGTGAGCGCCCGGTGGTCGCAAGCGTCTTTGAAAATCGCCTGACCAAGAATATGCCCCTCATGACCGACCCCGCCGTAATCTACGGCCTTCAACGCGAAGGCCGCTGGCGGGGAACCATCTATAAGAGCGATCTGGCCTACGACACCGCCTACAACACCTACCTGCACAAAGGCCTGCCCCCCGGGCCGATCGCCAACCCCGGCGCCAAATCGCTGCGTGCGGCCATTGACCCGGCTCACACCAACTATCTCTACTTCGTCGCCGCCGGCGCCAACCCCCAGGGCCATTCCATTTTTTCTGCCGACCTCAAACAGCAGAACCAGAACGTAGCCGGCTACCGCCATGCCATCAAAAGAGCAGGTGGCCGATGAAATCAACCGTCCGCCTCACCCTGTTTCTACTTCCCCTGTTGCTCACCGGATGCTCGCTGCTGCCCACTACCCGCAGACTGCCCATTCCCAAAGCGCCACTCCTCATCCAGTCGGTCACTCCAGACGATTTGGTCGAACGACTTAACCACCGCTGGGACGGCATCAGCTCCCTGACCGCAAAGGTCGAATTCCGCGCCATCAAGTCCAAGAGCAAAGAAGGCGTCGAAACCGACTACCCCACCGTCGAAGGCCACATCCTCATGCGCAAGCCGGAAGAGCTGCGCGTGGTCGGACAACTGATCGGCGTCCGGGTCTTTGACATGGCCAGCGACGGCAAAGACTTCAGTCTGTCCATCCCTCACGAAAGCCTCTTCATCACCGGCTCGAACTCCTCCAAAAAGAAGTCGAAAAATACCTGGGAAAACCTCCGCCCCGGCTTCTTTTTCGATGCCATGCTGGTCCGCGCACTCGATCCCGACGACCTCTATTCCGTGGTCACCGACTCGGAAACCGTTGAAGACACCGCCCGCAAGCACCTGTTCAGTGTTCCCGAATACGTGCTCAGCATCAGCCGCCGCAAACCTGGAACGCAGCAGTTGATCCCGGTCCGTGTCGTGACCTTTCGGCGCGACAACCTGCTACCCTATCAGCAGGATTTGTACGACGGCGACGGCAATCTGGAAACCCAGGTCATCTACGGCGCCTACCAGGATTACGAAGGAAGCCAGTACCCCTCCACAGTCACCATCAAGCGGCCCCAGGAAGAGATTCAGATCATCCTGACCGTCGAAGACGTGCATGAGAACCTTCCCATAGCCGACGACACCTTCACCATCCCCGTCCCCGAGGGCTCCAAAGTCGAACACGTCGAATAGACCAGCCAGTCCTAAATGCAGCGGGCCAGTTGGAAGGGTACGGGCTTTACAGGCTGCGGAAAAACTCCTTGTGGAGCCCATTCTTGAACGCTTTGCATATGGGCACGACCGGGGTACCGGGGAACCCTCTGGGTCGGGGTCGCATGCCGATAAAGCCAATCAAATCAACGTTGGGCTTTACAGGCGGCGGAAAAACTACCAAATGGCCGAAGTTTTGAAAGGGCACGGCTTCAGCCGTGCCGCAAGTGGCTGAAAATAAACGCTGGGCTTTAGCCCCCGAGGGAT
>Ga0302267_10000625_pt1 | contig 47717 bp, 30 predicted proteins | sample III_Bog_E1_3_FD_194555 | JGI IMG/M metagenome (GOLD analysis project Ga0302267, IMG submission 194555) | Peat permafrost microbial communities from Stordalen Mire near Abisko, Sweden - III_Bog_E1_3 | ecosystem: Environmental > Terrestrial > Soil > Wetlands > Peat | place: Sweden: Abisko...
ACGCCGGAAAGACGACAGCGACAGAGCGCATCCTGTTTTATACCGGCATCACCCACCGTATCGGCGAGGTGCATGAGGGCACTGCGACCATGGACTACATGGAGCAGGAGCAGGAGCGCGGCATCACGATTACTTCGGCTGCCACCACCTGCACGTGGAAAGACGTCCGCATCAATATCATTGACACCCCCGGCCACGTAGACTTTACGGCCGAGGTTGAACGCAGCTTGCGCGTGCTGGATGGCGCGGTGGCTCTGTTTGACTCGGTGAGTGGCGTGCAGCCGCAGACCGAGACCGTGTGGCGTCAGGGCGACAAGTACAAGGTGCCGAGGATTTGCTTCGTCAACAAGATGGACAAGAACGGCGCGGACTTTGAGCACGTTCTGGAGACGATTCGCAAGCGCCTGGGTGCGCGGCCGGTTGCGCTGCAGATTCCCATCGGCGCGGAAGCCGGGTTCAAGGGCGTCATCGACCTGATTGAAATGAAGGCGATTCTGTGGCACGACGAGGCTATGGGCTCGGAATACGATATTCAACCGATTCCCGCCGATCTGTTGAAGAAGGCCGAGGCATTCCGTCTGCAGTTGATTGAAATCATCGCCGAGACCGATGATGTGCTGCTTGAGAAGTTCCTGGAAGGCGAGACGCCGACAATCGCTGAATTGAAGGCCGGCATCCGTCAAGCCACCATCGATCTGAAGGTCTTTCCAGTCATCTGCGGATCGGCATTCAAGAACAAGGGCGTTCAAACCCTCCTTGATGCGGTCATCGATTACCTGCCGAGCCCTCTGGACAAGCCCCCGGTCGAGGGTCCGAATCCTAATCATCTTGAGACTATTGAAAGCCGCAAGGCAGCCGACAGCGAGCCGCTTTCAGCCTTGGCCTTCAAGATCATCAACGATCCGTTCGGTAAGCTGTGCTTCATTCGCCTTTACTCGGGTACGCTCAAGACCGGCGATACGATTCTCAATCCACGCACCGGCAAGACCGATCGCGTCGGCCGTCTTGTCAAGATGCACGCCAACAAGCGCGAAGACATCTCCGAGATTCAGGCGGGCGATATCTGCGCCTGCGTTGGGCTCAAGGAATTGAAGACTGGCGATACGCTTTGCGACCCGCATCATCCCATCGCGCTCGGCGCTATCACCTTCCCGGAGACGGTGATTTCGGTGGCTATCGAGCCGAAGACCAAGGCCGACCAGGAAAAGATGGGCGTTGCGCTCTCCCGCCTGGCCGACGAGGATCCGACATTCAAAGTGCGTACCGACGATGAATCGGGTCAGACGATTATCAGCGGTATGGGCGAGTTGCACCTTGAGATTCTTGTGGATCGCATGAAGCGCGAACATAAGGTGGAAGCGAATGTCGGCGAGCCCAAGGTCGCCTTCCGTGAAACCATCCGCAAGTCGGCCGAAGCCGAGGGTAAGTACATCAAGCAGACCGGCGGTTCAGGCAACTACGGTCATTGCAAGCTGCGCATTGAGCCGAATACGCCGGGCGCAGGGTATGAATTCGTCAACGCCATCAAGAGCGGTTCCATTCCCAAGGAATACATCAAGCCCATCGATCAGGGCGTGCAGGGCGCAATCGAACTGGGTATCCTGGCCGGCTATCCGCTGGTGGATATCAAGGTCACCCTCTACGACGGCAGCTACCACGATGTGGACTCGAACGAAATGGCATTCAAGTTTGCTGGTTCGATTGCCTTCAAGGAAGCCGCTCGCAAGGCCAGCCCCGTCCTTCTGGAACCTGTGATGGCAGTTGAGGTCACCGTTCCCGAAGAGCACATGGGAACAATCATCGGCGACATCAACTCGCGCCGCGGGCGCATTGAGCACGTGGATCGCGTGGGTGGATCGCAGGTGATCAAGGCGATCGTTCCGTTGAAGGAAATGTTCGGCTACGTGAACGATATTCGTTCGTCGACGCAGGGCCGGGCTTCATATTCAATGCAGTTTGCGCGCTACGAAGAGGCGCCACGCATGATCGCCGATGAGATTATCGGGCGGTCGCAGGGCAAGTAGGGACTGGCCGTCCAGGCAAAATGTCTTGGGCGTTGGTCAAGGAAAGAGTTTTGGGGCTGGAGCCGGATGGCCGGCGCCCCCGGATGAAACGGGCAGTACAGCTACGAAAGGGATGCAGGAACTTTTATGGCGAAGGAAAAATTTGATCGTTCTAAGCCTCACGTGAACGTGGGCACGATTGGACACATCGATCACGGCAAGACGACTTTGACGGCGGCAATCACGAAGGTGTTGCAGAAGCACAATCCGAAGAATACGTATCGTTCGTTCGACTCGATTGATAACGCCCCTGAAGAGCGGGAGCGCGGCATCACGATCGCGACGGCACACGTGGAGTACGAGACGGCGAACCGTCACTATGCGCACGTTGACTGCCCCGGTCACGCCGATTACATCAAGAACATGATCACGGGCGCGGCGCAGATGGACGGCGGGATCCTGGTGGTTGCAGCGACCGACGGCCCGATGCCGCAGACCAAGGAACACGTTCTTCTGGCTCGCCAGGTTGGCGTGCCGTACATCGTGGTGTTTTTGAACAAGTGCGACGCGGTTGAAGACGAAGAGCTTACGGACCTGGTTGAGATGGAAGTGCGCGAGTTGCTTTCGAAGTACCAGTTCCCCGGCGACGACGTTCCGGTGATTCGCGGATCGGCACTCGGCGCGCTGAATGGCGAAGCCAAGTGGGAAGCCAAGATCGACGAGTTGATGGATGCGGTGGACAAGAATGTTCCGCTTCCTGCGCGTGCGATTGATCAGCCCTTCCTGATGCCGATTGAAGACATCTTCTCGATCTCGGGCCGCGGCACTGTTGTGACGGGCCGTATCGAGCGCGGCAAGATCAAGGTGGGCGAGCCCTGCGAGATTGTGGGCTTCCGCGAGACCCGCCAGTCGGTATGCACGGGCGTTGAAATGTTCAAGAAGCAGCTGGACGAAGGCCTGGCGGGCGATAACGCCGGCATCCTGCTGCGCGGTATCCCGAAGGAAGATGTGGAGCGTGGAATGGTGCTGGCCAAGCCGGCGTCGATTACCCCGCACACCAACTTCAAGGGCGAAGTTTACGTGTTGAGCAAGGAAGAAGGCGGCCGTCATACGCCGTTCTTCAAGGGCTATCGTCCGCAGTTTTACTTCCGCACGACGGACGTGACGGGCGTTGCGGAATTGCCGGCGGGCGTGGAGATGGTGATGCCCGGCGACAACGTGCAGCTGCAGATTGAGCTGATCACGCCGGTGGCCATGGAAAAGGGCCTTCGGTTCGCGATCCGCGAAGGCGGACGCACGGTGGGCGCGGGTACGATCAGCGAAATTGTGAAGTAATTTCGCAGTTCACAGTTCTTAGTTCAGAGTTCGCAGTTAGAAGCGGCTCGGTAATCGGCTAAGAACTGTGAACTACGAACTAAGAACTGTTTTTGGAAGGAATTGAGATGCGGGAAATTGTGACATTGCAGTGCACGGAGTGCAAGGAACGGAATTACTCGACGACGAAGAACAAAAAGACGACCACCGGCCGTCTGGAGTTCAAGAAGTTTTGTAACCGCTGCCGCAAGCACCAGGCGCACAAGGAAACGAAGTAAGAGCAGTGTTTAGTGACTAGTGGCTAGTGGTTAGTTGAAGCATGGGCGGGAACGGCGTATCGACGCTATTCCGCAGGGCAAAAACTAACCACTAATCACTGACCACTAGCCACTGCTTTTAGGGGCGTAAGCTCAACGGCTAAACTGTCGGTCTCCAAAACCGAACTTGGGGGTTCGAATCCCTCCGCCCCTGCCAGATTGAGACGGGATGCGCTCGGCAAAACGCCGGGCGCGAAGGAATGGAAGCATGGCAACAAAAGCGTTAACAAACTCGGACGACCGACCCAAGATGCCGGGCTTTGTCGGAAAAGCAGTCGACACGTGGCAGGACTTCACGCACTTTTTGGGCGATGTCCGTGGAGAGATGCGCAAGGTGGTTACACCATCGCGCAACGAAGTTAAATCGACGACCACCGTGGTGATTATCGCGGTCTTCCTGTTCGGGTTATATTTCTTCGTTGTAGACGCAGCCTTCCAGTTCGGCCTGAATTCCCTACTGAGCAAACTGGGTGGGTTGCAGAAGTAAGTGCAACCGGGAAACGAGAGCATGATGGCAGATGAGTTAGAACAACCCGCCGAGCAGCCAGAACCCCAGCCGGAGCGAAACGAACGCTTCAAGTGGTATATTCTGCACGCTTATTCAGGCTTTGAGCGCAAAGTGCGCGAGTCGATTGAGAGCCGGATTGAGGCCTTCGGGTTGAAAGACCGGGTGGGCCGCGTGATGATTCCCACCGAGCCTGTGACGGAGATTGTGAACGGGAAGAAGCGGACGATAGACCGTGTCTTCCTGCCCGGCTATGTGCTGGTTGAGATGGAACTGGACAATCATCTTTGGCATGTGTTGAAAGACACCCCGAAGGTAACGGGCTTCCTTGGCACGGGCGACAAGCCCGTTGCGCTCAGCGAAGAAGAAGTCAGTTCAATCCTGTTCCGCAGCGAGACGGCCAAAGACAAGCCGCGGATGAAGATCAAGTTTGAAAAGAACGAGCAGGTCCGGATTACCGACGGACCGTTTGCGAACTTCAACGGCATGGTGGATGAGATTAACGAAGATCGCGAGACCATGAAAGTCATGGTTACGATCTTTGGGCGCTCCACCCCGGTTGAGCTGGAGTTCAGCAAGGTCGAAAAGATTGAGTAGTTGCAGCTTTCAGCAATTAGCTTTCAGCTTCTAGCCGGAGCGCCGACCTAGCCGCCTCCGGTTGCGAGCGAACACTGAAACCGCAACACCAAAATTTGGCAAAAAGGCATAACCCGCCGACAGCTGTTAGCTAGGAGCTGAAGGCTGGTTTCCGAAGGAAACATTTATGGCACCTCCAAAGAAAATTACCGGGTACGTGAAGTTGCAGATTGAGGCGGGCAAGGCAACACCTGCGCCGCCAGTGGGTCCCGCGCTTGGTCAGGCGCAGGTCAACATCATGGAATTCTGCAAGCAGTTCAACGCGCGCACGCAGACCAAGGAAATGGCCGGGCTGATTATCCCGATCGTTATCACGGTTTATGCGGACCGCAGCTTTACGTTCATCACCAAGACGCCTCCGGCAGCGATTTTGCTGAAGAAGGCCGCTGGGATCGCGAAGGGCTCGGGCACGCCGAACAAGGAAAAGCTGGGCAAGGTTACCGAAGCCCAGGTGCGCGAAATTGCCACGCAGAAGATGCCGGATCTGAACGCGTCGACGGTGGATGCTGCGGTGAAAAGCATCAAGGGCACGGCACGTTCGATGGGCATTGAAGTGGTCGCGTAAGCGGATTTTTATGTCTTGCACGGAGGCCTTCCCTTTCGGGAGGGCCTTCGTATTTTCCGCACTATTCGCGGGTATCTGGATCGAGCGCCGCCTGCTATTCCGTGCGCAGAGCCTTGAGCGGGTCCACACTGGCGGCGCGTGCCGCGGGCAGTGCACTCGCGGCCAGTGCAACCGCTGTGACGCCCACAACTGCCAGCACATAACTCAGCGAGTCCAGCGGTTTTACTCCGTAGAGCGACGCGGCCAAGGCATGTCCCACGAGCATTGCGAGCGGAACTCCTATGACCACGCCGATGCCTGTGAGCAGCAAACTATCGCGCAGGATCATCCAGACCACCTGACCGCGCCTTGCGCCAACTGCCATCCTCACGCCTATTTCCGCGGTGCGCATGCTCACGCGGTAAGCGAGGGTACCGTAGAGGCCGGTGGCGACAAGAAGGATGCCAAGAAGACCGAAGCATCCGGCTAGACGCGCAAACAAAATTTGCTGGGAGATGGTTGTGTCGAACTGAGCGCGCTGGGTACTGGGCTTGATCAGCGGCAGGTTGGGGTCCATCTGCTGCACAACCTTGCGCGTCGCGGGCAGAATTGCAAGTGGGTCGCCGTGCACGCGCATTTCAACGTTCATAGAACCGATGACTGGAATCTGTGCGTACATATACCAGGCCATGGGGATGGGCTCTTCATCGATGCTGCGAAACTTGTGGTCTTTGACGACGCCGACGATGGTCATCGTGGCGATGCCGTTGTCGGGGCCGAAAGTGTGTCCCAGCGGATTCAAGTTGGGCAGGAATCGTTTTGCAAACTCCTCATTGATGATGCCGACGAAGGGCGACGAAGCCGTGTCGCTGTCTGCAAAGTCGCGGCCGGAGAGGACAGGCACACCCAATGTCGAGAAGAAGTCAGGGCCCGCAATATTCCAGCGAACTGTATTCGAGCCGCCGTTTGCAACATCGGGTGGGCGCCCGTCAACGCGCATGGCACTATTGTTGGACCACCACGATCCGAGGCGCTCGTTCATGATTGTGACCGATTCCACGCCGGGAAGTTCGCGCAGCTTGTTAATTAGATTCACATAGAAAACTCGACCCTCGGGAACAGACGGGATTCTGGGGTTCACACCGAAGACGACCAGGCCGTCGACCTTCATTCCGAGCGGTGTGTTTTCGAGGTTGCGCATGGAACGAATCAGCAAGCTCCCGCCCACGAGCAGGACCACGCACATTGCTAGTTGCAGGGTAACGAAGACCCTGCCGGTGTGCGATTTGCCCGCATCCGTGTTGGATGTGGCGGCCGAGGTCTTGAGGGAAAGTTCGGCTTTCCCGGCAAGAGCCACACGCATCGGAGCCAGGGCAAAGATCAGTCCTGCAAGTCCCAACACGGCGAGGGTGCACAGCAGCACTGTCCGATCTGGGGCGAGGCTTGATTCAATCTGTGCCCATCGACCCAGAACGCGTGTGGCCGCCACTGCAAATGCCCATGCGAGCGCGCCCCCTATGCTGACAAGCAGAAAACTTTCCATAAGCAGCAGGCGCAACAGCGCGCCCCGGCCCGCACCGAGCGCGAGGCGCAGACTGAACTCGCGCTGCCGGGTTGCGTTCCTCGCCATCAGTAACATCACCACGTTCGTCAGCGCAATCAGCAATACCATTCCCACCAAGGCCATCAGGACCCGCAGGGGTTTGGCATACATGTTCTCGAATCCGTAGAAGTTTTTCGCGTCGGCAAAGCTCAGCACGGGAGGCTTTTCGCCTTCCATCTTCATGCCAAGCCCAACATAGGCCGCCTGCTGAAATAGAGGCTGCAGTTGAGCTACAGCCTGATCGCGGCTGACGCCCGGAGCGAGGCGCGCAATCATCCGCAGGCACCACCAGGTGGGGTCGGTCGTGTAGATCTTGCCGTTGTCAGGAGGATTGCCCCAGGCGTTCAATTCGGGGCGGTTCTGCAGTGGAATCCAGAAGTCGGTGGAGCGACCGCCATCCACACCCTCGAACCCTTCCGCCGAGATGCCGACGATGGTCATGGGGACGCCGTTCACGAACAGAGTCTTTCCCAAAACGGCTGGGTCGCGCACGAACCGGCGGGTCCAGTAGTTGTAACTGAGTACGGCCAGTGGCGCGTGATCGGTTTCATCCTGCACGCTGAATCCGCGACCAAGCGGAAGGTCCACGCCGAGGCCGGAAAAGAATGTGCCGCTGACCATCTCGCCTTCCGCCTCTTCCGGCTCGGCGCCGTAACGAACTGCCACTTTGTTGTTGGATAGAGGAACGTAGGCCATGACTGGTGAAAGGCCGCGGCTCTGGTTGCGTAGTGCGTTGTAGACGGAGTAGGAGAAGGTCTCGTGGGTGTCGATCGTGCCTGTGCCCTGTGGCGGATTCGATGTCTCAAGGAAGACCAGGCGCTCAGGATGATCGACAGGCAGCGATTTCAGCAGTACGGCATTCATGACGCTGAAAACAGCTGTGTTCGCGCCCATCCCCAGGGCCAACGTCAGAATAGCCGTGAGCGCAAAGCCCGGGCTCTGGCGCAGCGAGCGAAAGGCAAAGCTCAGGTCGCGAAGCGCTCTGTCAAAGAACGCCCAACGATCCTTCAAATAGAAGCGTTCCTGCGCCAGGCGGACGTTACCGAAGTTGCGGCGAGCTCTGCAACGCGCGTCTTCATCACTCAACCCTTCGTCTTTCAACTCGTCGGCTTCGAGCTCGAGGTGCGCTTTGATCTCTTCCGCAAAATCGTGTGCAGTGCGTTTGCGCCTGAACATGCTCATGCCTCCTCACTGGTTGGTCCCATGGCGCCGTTCAGAATCAATTCCATCGCACGCGACAGCCTTTGCCACTCGCCGGATTTCTCGGCTAGCTGATTCCGGCCGGCGACGGTTAGTGAATAGAAGCGGGCCTTGCGATTGTTCTCACTAATGCCCCATTTGGCGCTGATCCATTTCTTGTCTTCAAGCCGCTGCAGCGCCAGATAAAGCGATCCATGATCGACAAAGAACACTTCTTCCGAGTTGCGTTGAATCAAGCGCGCTACGCCTTGCCCATGGCAAGAGCCCAAAGCCAGCGTTTTGAGAATGAGCAGGTCCAGCGTGCCCTGCAGCAGCGCGATGCGCTCGTCGTTACTTTGTTGGGTAGCCATCCGACCCAAGTATCTTCCGTCTTGGGTCGGATGTCAACCTGAGAAAGAAAAAGATAAGGACGGCTTCTGTTGGTTGCTGCATTTACAGGCAGGCCGGGAATTGCGGAGCCAGGGAGGGTAACGAACTATTCGGCAAAATATAGGGAGGTGATCAGTTTAAGATTTGCTTGCGGCTGCCCGCTGCCGCGCCGATCAATAAGCCAAAGGCCGCTCCAAATACGAAGCCGATTCCAATGTGGTGCTGCGTCGCCCCAATCGACGTACCCAGGGCTGATCCGAAGCAAAGTCCAAGTGCTACGACGATGTTGTTTTTCACCATTTTCCTCGCAATTGCTTACATAGGGGAATGATATATCCACCAACAGAACCCGGATAGAGATTCTTGCCGGGTACGTGATTGCCCGATTGAGACTTTACATTTCGTCAAAATCAACGCATGCGAGAAGCTGGGTTCGCAGGCTGATTGTGCCGAACGCGAAAAAGCCCTCCGATGATGGAGGGCTTTTTGCGTTGGGCACGCCGGGGGCGATTTGCCTTATTTCGGCGGGGCTGGGGCGAACCCTTCGCGTTTGCGGCCGGGTTCCGGTTTAGGCTTGGGCTTCGGGGCTTTCTTGACTTCTTTCTTGCCTTTATCTTTGCTTCCCATGCGTGCAAGTGTGACATAAGTGGGTGGTGATGGGAAAGAGTTATCGGCGAGAGGCATCAGAGATGAAACGGGCGGCCAACTAGATAGTTGGCCGCCCGTTGATGGGAGACAGGTGGACCGAAAGGTCTAAGGGACGATGAAGTAGACCTGTGTCTGTGCCTGGTTTCCGTTGCTGTCCTGGGTCTGGATCTGCCAGTTGTACGTTGCACCCGATGTGAGGCTGCCTACCGTGGGCGAGTTGGTATTGTCGGTTGGATCAGTTGGGAATTGGATGCCAGCTGGAACCGGAATCTGCGCTGAGGTGAACCCGTTGGCATTGGAGTTGTTGCCTGGAATGTTCCAGATTGTCCCCCCGTTGTTTTGCGAGAGATAGAACGAGTAGAGGTAATTGCCAGCGTTTGCGGGATAGGTCCAGGTAAAGTCCGGCGTCGTGCTGCCGGCGCTGGGCCCAGAGGGTGAAAGGCCAGTGGCGAGCTGACTGGCGGTCAAGACCGCGCTCACTGTGCCGGTTACGGTCTCCGAGGTGCCATCGCTGTATGTGACAAACATGCTGTAGGACTGGCCGACAGTAGGCACGGCGTTGCCGATGTTGAAGTAGTCCTGGAACTGCGGAGTGCCGCATGTGTTGCAAAGACCCAGGTCCACAGGGTTAAGGACGTTGGGTCCCGCGGTGATGGTGGCGGAGACGGGGAGTTTGTTCCCCTTCCGCAGGTCGAAGTTCAAGTTGTACTGGGTGAATGTGCTGCCGCAGCCCGAGCATGTGATTTGCTGGAACTGCGTTGTGACCGCGAGCGTGCTGTTCGCAGCGGGCAACGTCGCGTCCTGATTGGACAGGTTGCCGGTTATGGATATGCCGATGGAGTTGTTATCGGTGTTGCTCACGTCCCCCGCATCGATCAGGCCGTCGTTGTTCTGGTCGAGGATTCCAAACAGCTGGTAGTCCGGATTGGTATCGGTGGGAACGATGACGGTGTAGGCGTTGGGTGTGGAATTCGACGGGCTGGCGATTCGCATGCCGTAGACTGCGCCGGTCGATTGGTTATAGAACCCGACATACAGCGGCCCGGTTGGCGTGATGCTCGACGGAATTGTCACGGTGCCGGTGACTGTGTTGCCGGTGGAGAGGGCACCGATGGTGACGGCTGTCGGGGATCCATAAACCGACCATGGACCGTGGCCGGCCGGCACTTCGCCGCGTGCACGGAAGTAATAGGCCGTGCCGCTGGTGAAAGTGCCTGTCATGTTCGCGAGCCCATTGTTGAGGATCCACACGTCCGAATTCTTTCCGATGGCAACAAAGCTGTAGGTTGACCCAGTGCCAAATGTTGAGTCGGTGCTCCATTCGACGGTGTACGAGGAGACTTCCTCCAGGCCATTCGAGTTTCTGATGGGGTTGTATTGAATGTTCACGCCCCCTGCGTTCGGGATGATGTTATTGAACGAGGGGCCGGAGCTGGGGATGCCGACCGTGGGATTGGTTATGGTTATGTCAGCGCCAGTTACATTGGCGCTCGTAACCGTTGTAGCGGCGCTGCCACTTGGGTCTAGAGCGTTCGCGCCGCCCTGGCCGATGACATCCATCGATGCCTGGAGGGTGTAGCTACCCGGCGGGACGCCACGGATCGTGAAGGAACCTGGCGCCGTGATGCTGGTGCCAAGCCCGCCGCCTCCGTCGCACCCACCGTTCAGGTTCAGGAATATGTGCCCGGTGCTCGCTCCGGCGTAACTCACCGCGCCGGAGATTGTGTAACCCAGAGTGGCGGAAAAATTCTCTCCGCTGACCGTGTTGTTATTCACGACTACGCCGGTGTACGAGGTGGGGAAGAAGACCGACTCCGCGCCTGCGATGGAAGGAGTGATGGTGTATGTCCCGTTGGGGACGCTGCCGAAGGAGTAATTTCCATTGCTGTCAGTGGTCGCGGTCTGTACCGGGGTGGTGTTGATGGTGACCGTGATTGGAGGCACATTGCCGGGGCCGGTGCAGCCGGTGGTGAGGTTGATCTGGCCGCTGACCGGTGAGCCGGCGCTGTTGACGGCGACAGTGTACGCGTCAGGGCCAGCGGTGTGGCTGGCACTGTCAGTTACCGAAACACTGAGCGGAACGAAGCCGGTGGAGGTGGGTGTTCCAGTGACGAGCAAGGTGGGACCGCCGGTACTTGAGACGTAGACGTTGTCTGACGCGAGGACCGCGCTGCCGTTGGTCGGAATAGCGAGGCTGTTCACGGTCCAGGTGTATGTTGGTCCAACGCCGCCCGAGGAATTGATTTGACCACTGTAGCTCTGGTTGACCGTTGCAGAGGGCAGTGAACTCGGGTTCGGAGCGGGCAGGGTCAATGGAGGCGGGTTGCTGACCACGATGCTGTAATTGTTCGGGCCAACGGTGGCTCCGACGCTGTCTTTAACCTTCGCCGTGAACGTGACCGTTGTGGGCGAGGTGGGCGTGCCGGTGATATTGAGGTCGGCGCCGGCAATTGAATAGTTCAATCCATCAGCGGGGAGGCCCGTCACCGTCCACGTGTAGCTTGTGCTTCCGCCAGACACGATAATCGTCGTGCTGTAAGGGACGCCGGTGGTCGCGGGTCCGGGCGTAGTGGGATCGATAGACATGGCTTGCCAGATCGTGATCGTCAATGCCTGGATTGCCATGTTGTTGGCGGAATCCGTAACATTCGCGGTGAAGGCGGCGGTTCCATTTGCGGTGGGCGTGCCGGAAACGACTCCGGCTGCGGAAAGGCTCAGACCATATGCGGCAAGGTTGCTGGATGTCGCGGTCCACGTGTATCCAGTACCAGTGCCACCCGCGGCCGCCAGGGTCTGCGAATAGGCTGTTCCCTGGTCTGAGGCAGGTAGGGTGGTGGTGGTGACGGTCAATTTCGAGTAAACCGTAACCGAGAGCGTGCCTGTTGCGGTGTGGCTTTGCGAGTCAGTTACGGTGACGTTGAAGGTGGCGCTACCAGTGGATAACGGTGTGCCGGCAACAACGCCGGCAGCGTTCAGGGTGAGGTTGATGGCTGCGAGAGCGGTTGTTCCTGCATTGTTGGTCGACCAGGTGTAACCGGTGCCGGAACCGCCAGATGCCCCGAGCGATTGCGAGTAGGCGGCATTGATGGTACCGGACTTGATGGGGCTGACTGTGGTGACTGCAAGTGTGGGTTCAACCGTGAGCGAGAAGGTGGACGACGCCGAGTTCTGGGCCGAATCAGTCACTGAGATGACGACGCTGAAAGTGCCCGCTGCGGTGGGGGTACCGGAGATTGCGCCCCCAGCGGAGAGGTTGAGTCCGGCCGGGATTGCCGAGCCGCCAGCAGCAGCCCAGGCCCATGTGTAGCCCGTGCCCGATCCGCCTACGGCTGCGAGTGTCGCCCCAGTGTAGACAGCGCCTTGATAGCCACCGGTTAGCGTGGCAGGCGTGGCGATGGTGACGCCGGCAGCGACGGTCATGGAGAAGGCGGCGCTGGCGGAGTTCTGGACCGAGTCCGTCACAGTGATGTTGAAGGACGGTGTGCCCGTGGTGGTGGGTTTACCGCTGAGCACGCCGGCTGCGGAGAGAGTGAGGCCCGACGGGAGCGCGGAGCCGCCAGTTATCGACCACGTGTATCCGGTGCCAGATCCGCCGGTGGCTGCTAAGGTCTTGGAGTAGTTTCCACCAACGTAGCCAGTCGGAAGAGCAAGTGGGGTGGTGATGCTTACGCCGGCGTCAATGGTGATGGAGAACGAGCCGGTTGCTGTGTTCGAGGCGGAATCAGTGACCTTGACCGTAAAGCCGACTGCGCCTGTCGCCGTGGCCTTGCCGGTGATGACGCCTCCAGTAGAGAGGCTCAGGCCTGCGGGGAGTGAGTTTCCGTTAGCGAGCGTCCATGTGTATCCGGTACCCGAGCCGCCGCTGGCGGAGAGCGTTGTCTGGGTGTAGTTGGATCCGACGTAACCCACGGGAAGCGATGCAGGGTTGACGGTGAGGGCCGGATAGCTGACAACCAGGGAATAAGCCTGGGTGTTCGAGTCTCCGTAGGCATCGGCCGCCTTGACCGTGAAAGGGAACGTGCCTGCGACGGTTGGGGTTCCGGCAATGGCGCCGGTCGAGGCGCTCAGCATGAGGCCGGTGGGCAATGATCCGGCGGAAATTGAGTATGTGAGCGCGCCGGCGCCGCCGGTGGCTGCCACGCTGCCTGTATAGGCGACATTATAGGTACCAGCCGAGAGCGCGCCGGCGAAGGTAATGGCCGGAGCTGCGTTGATGGTGAGAGTCAGCGCCGATGTTGTCGCGGTCAGGGCCGTGGGCGTGCCTGAATCGGTGACTTTGAAGGTGACTGTGTATGTGCCTGCACACGATGCGTTGGGCGTGCCGGTGATTGCTGCGCCAGAAGCCGACTGCGTGATGGTGAGGCAGGTGGGAAGGGTGCCGCTGGCAAGGGTCCACGTATAGGGAGAGATGCCGCCGCTCGCGGTTAACGTCTGCGAGTAGGACGCTCCCACGGTGGCTGCTCCGAGCGAGGCGGTGGTGATGGCCGGCGCGGCTGGCACAGTCAGGGTCGCGCTTGCGGTCTGAGCGGATGAGGCAATCGATGTGGCCGTGACGGTGGCCGTCTGCGCTGCGCTTGATGCAGCGGGAGCCGTATATGTAGCCGAGGAGGTTGTAGTGTTCGAAAGAGTTCCGCCACCAGAGACAGCCCACGAGACGCCCGCGCTGTTCTTGTCGTTGGTTACGGTCGCAGTCAGCGTTACCGTATCCGTTCCGTCGACATTCGTGGCTGAAGCAGTCACAACAACACTGATTGGCTTGGAACCTCCTCCGCATCCGGTGATCCAAATGAACGCGTTGACTGAAAGACAAACTACAAGGGAAACCAGGGCAAGCTTTTTCCGGGACATTGTGCGGCCTCGATATAGACGTAGAACCTCTCTTTTAGGAGTGCTGCGCGACTGATGCAATGGAAATCAGACGAACTAACACTATTTCGCTAAATTTCGTTATACGGATGTGGATGGACAGTCTTTTGTTGTTTGTGGTTGAATCTGCTCATCACTTTGGAAAACGCAAGACTGGCGCTGAACCGCGAGGATTTTGGCGCAGTGGGGGAACAGGCCGGCAGGCTTTGACCGGCGAGGTTGTTCGGCGGCCTTCAACGCGTGGCGTGGCCAATTTACTATGAGCACGATTGCGAAATCCCGGTCTCTCGACGCTGAGACACGAAAGACTGTGAAGCTAAACAGTTGGAAAGAGATTGCTGCATACCTGGATCGCGATCCACGCACTGTGCAGATGTGGGAGAAGAATGAGGAATTGCCGGTCCACCGAATCGCGCACCGGGCCAGGGCCAGCGTGTATGCCTTCACGGGCGAAATCGACGCGTGGCTGCTAGCCCGCTCGCGCGTCGCAGTGGTTGAACCGGAATCGGTCGCGGAACCGGCAGCCCCCCCGGAGCCGCCCCCTGTCGCTACTACGATCCCCGCGAAGAGGTTCGACGCACCTCCTTACTTATGGGCCGGTGTCGCCCTGGGTTTTGCCGCCTTGCTGGCTGTGGGACTTTGGGCGGTCAAAGTGCGTTCCGCCGCCCAGCCCTCGGAGCGAGGCATGATTGTGGTGCTCCCGTTTGAGAATCAGAACTCCCCGGACGATTTGCTGGTTGATGGACTCACTGAGGATGTGATTGAGGCGCTGGGAAAATCCAGAGGAGTCGAGGTTATTTCCCGCCGATCGGTTATGCCATTCAAGGGGAGTCGTCTGCCCCTGCCGCAGATAGCTGCCCAACTGCATGCCGCGCTGGCGTTACGGGGCACGGCAGCCAAAGTGGGCAATGAATGGCGCGTGACGGTGGAATTGCTGGACGCTATTGAGGACCGCCATCTATGGGGCGCTACTTTTACCCGCCGAGCCGATGCGATGCTCTCCAGCGAAGATGAACTGGCGTCGACTATCGCCAGCGCAGTTACCCTGAAGCTCACCGGCGCTGCTGCACCAACAGCGACGGGCTCCGGGGCTGCTGCCAACCCAGATGCCCGGCAGGCGTATTTGACCGGGCGGTTCTATTGGAATCAGCGGAGCCAGTCGGATTTGCAACGGGCTGTCTCTTATTTCGAACAGGCAATCGCCATCGACAAGCATTATGCACCTGCCTATGTTGGTCTGGCAGATAGCTACGACCTGATGTCTCTCGGGGCGCTGCCTGCACAAGAGGCTTTCCAGCGGGCCAAGTTCGCCGCAAAGCAGGCCCTGGCTATCGATCCCTCCGCGGCAGAGGCCTACAATGCCCTAGCCATGGCAACCTACCGTCAGGACTGGGACTTTGCCGCCGCCGAGAGGGATTTCAAAAAAGCTATCGAGCTGGATCCTAACGATGCTGTCGCCCATCAATGGTACGGCGAGTTTCTCGGCGACCTGCGCCGGTTTGATCAGAGCATCGCGGAACTCAAGAGAGCTAAGGAACTGGACCCGCTGTCGCCGATGGTGGGCTGCGATCTGGCCGATGGGTATCTACATGCGGGTCGTGGCGCCGAGGCCGAGGCGGAGTTACGTCGGATTATCGACCTTTACCCGGATTTTGTGCCGGGGCACGGCTACCTGGGTTCGGTTCTGATCGAGGAGGCTAAATTCGATCAGGCGCGGAGCGAGGCGCAAATCTACCGTCAGAAGACCGGAGACGAAACCATGATCGAGTCGGTAGAGATCCACCGAATGGCGGCTACCGGCAAGCTGGAGGAAGCGCGTGCGGAGGTGCGGCGGCTGCTAGGTGCCAAGAGCGGAGCCGGCTTAAGCGCGTACCAGAGAGCGGGCCTGTATTCCGCTACGGGCCAGAGCCAGGCTGCCTACGCGGCCTTGGAGGATGCTTACCGGGAACGGTCCTGGTGGCTGGTAACCATGCTGGTGGATCCCGGGCTTGCCGGGATTCGCGATCAGCCGAGGTTTCAGGATGTGGCGCGGCGGGTCGGCCTGCCCATCGAGGGCGTCGCCGACAGGGGGGACCAGGTGGTTGCCTTGCGCTGAGGGCTTTTCTCCGCATGTCTGTTGGGAGGAAGAACGGCGGATTGGAAGGCGGCGGATGGCAAAGAGAGAGTGCGAGACAGGGTTTGCATTTTGGTTGCCGATTGGGTATGATCCAAAGATGCGTCCGGGGAGTTTTCTGGACAGTCATAGGCACCACGGCTTTTGAATCCGTTCGAACCTCTGGCAATATCTTCGGGAGGTCCGGGTTTCCTGCAAAGCGGGGCTGGCAAGAGCGGTGGGAGACGAGGAAAAAGTGGCAAGAAAAGAATCGAAGAACATTGTGAAGGCGCGCGCGGCTGTTCAAAAGCCGGCGTATGCACTGCCTGAGGCCGTTGGGCTTCTGAAGCAGGTCAAGTATGCCAAGTTCGACGAAACCGTCGATCTGACCATGCGCCTGGGAGTCGACACGCGGCACGCCGACCAGATGGTGCGCGGAACTGTTGTTCTGCCTCACGGACTGGGTAAAACCAAGATTGTTGCCGTGATTGCGTCGGGCGACCGCCAGAAGGAAGCCACCGCAGCCGGTGCCGATTTTGTGGGCGGCGAGGAGATGGTGGAAAAGATCCAGAAAGAAAACTGGACCGCCTTCGACGCGCTGATTGCAACGCCGGACATGATGAAGGTTGTGGGACGCCTGGGTAAGGTGCTTGGACCGAAGGGTCTGATGCCCAATCCGAAGACGGGTACGGTCACGCTGGATGTGGCTGCGGCGGTCAAGGAAATCAAAGCCGGCAAGGTGGAATTCCGGGCCGACAAGACCAGCTTAGTGCATGTGCCGGTGGGCAAGCTGAGCTTTGACCCTCAGAAACTGATTGACAACACGACGACCGTGATCGGTGCGATCGTGCGCAGCAAGCCGTCGGCGGCCAAGGGCAAGTACATCAAGAGCGTCACACTGAGCTCGACAATGGGCCCCGGGGTACCGCTGGATTCGGCTGTCGCAGACGCGGCGGGCAAACACTAAAAGCAGTGGTTAGTGGGTAGTGGTTAGTTTGTTCACTGGCCTTACTAATCTTTGGCCCGTCCCGAAAGGTGCGGCGAACAGGGTTCAAAAACAAGAGCCCCTTGTGGGCGAGGAGCGGGGATTAGAGGTTGGAATCGCGGTGGCCGGAAATACTAACCACTGATCACTAACCACTAATCACTGTCGTAGCGGAGCGAAGACATGGCGATTTCAAGGGCGAAGAAAAAAGAGAAGGTCCAGTTGCTGAGCAAGGAACTGGAGACCTCGACAACAGCGATTATCGGCACATTTGCCAAGCTGACTGTGGCGCAGGATTTTGCGCTGCGGAAGGTAGTTCGCGAAGCGGGCGGCAAGTATCGCGTGGTGAAGAACAAGCTGGCTGCAATCTCCGGCGAAGGCACCAAGGTCGAGTCGGCGCTGAAGGGCCTGAAAGGCGTGAGCGCCGTTGCGTTCACCGCTGGCGATCCGGTGCTGCTGGCTAAAGCATTTTCCAAGTGGGTTGGCGAGAACGCGGAGTTCCAGTTCAAGCTGGGCATCGTGGACGGCAAGCTGATCAATGTGGAAGAAGTGAAGGCTCTGGCGACGATGCCGGGCAAGGAGGAGCTGTTCTCGAAGCTTCTGTTCCTGATCAATTCTCCGGCACAGCGGCTGGCAACGGTGCTGAACGCGACAGGTCGCGATCTGGCGGTGGTTCTGGGCCAGGGCGTGGAGAAGGAAAAGTTTGCCGCGGAAGCTGCGGCGTAGAAGTTGAGTAGCTGCCAGTCATCAGCTATCAGTTGTTAGTTGCCGGCACGGAAGAACTGATCACTGAAAACTGACCACTGGCAACTGTTCTTAAAGATTTGGTCGCAGAGCGGTTTGGAAGTGCGCGAGTCTGGCGCATCGGAAACTTCCAGGCCGTAACGGCGGCCGGGAAACATCAAAATTCAACGATTCTGATTGGAGAAGAAAATGGCGGATCTAGCGCAGTTGGAAGAGCAAATTGTAAGCCTGAGCCTGCTGGAAGCGGCAGCTTTGGTCAAGAAGCTGGAAGAGCGGCTTGGAGTTTCGGCAGCAGCTGCGGCTCCAGTGGCAGTGGCGGCAGGTGGTGGCGCGGCGGCTCCGGTGGTTGAGGAGAAGACCGAGTTCCAGGTAATCCTGAAGGATTTCGGCGCCAACAAGATCAACACCATCAAGGCTGTTCGCGAAGTGACGGCTCTCGGTCTGAAGGAAGCCAAGGACCTGGTCGACGGCGCTCCGAAGGCACTGAAGGAGTCTGCAACCAAGGAAGAAGCCGAAGCCATCAAGAAGAAGTTCGAAGGCATCGCGACAGTCGAAATCAAGTAGTTCGGCTCAGAATGGCACGGGACTTGCAAGGAAGACCGGGACGCGCTACGATACTTGTTGCGCGTCTTTCCGGATCATTCCCTATGCTGGGATGAGTGGACGGAGCGGCTGGTATCTGGAATCGGTAGAGTGGCACGTGAGCGTCTGTTAGCCAGAGAAGTGCCAAGCACTCTGGTCACAGGTTGAACGCTTGGATTAAGTGCCTTAGGGTCAATGGATTGCCCGGGGAGCCCGGGGGTGGCCTGGCGGTCAGGCTTGAATCCTGTTGACGGGTGGCGATCGAGCGGGCGGCAGAAGCGAGCTTTGGGATCGGCGAGAGTAGGGTTAGAGAACTCGGTAGGGGCATAGGCAACAAGCCACGCTCGCGAGGCATTGCGTCCTTGCGGGCTTTTCGTGCCTCTTTACTGACGTGGTGATTGCCTTTCGGGCAGGAACCACCTGCGGCACACAAATTTCTTGAACGGGGTTTCCCGTTGTGCCTGTTCTTCCCAGATTGTGCGCAGTCTAGCGCACTTGCCGGATGTGCGGCAATGCCCAAATCGCCTGATTGACGCTTTACTCACGCTACCGCTTGGCATGAGCGAGGGGTGCGGTGTGTTTTCAGTGCGAACTGAGAGCTACCGAACTCCATGGGCGGGACTCGATTGGAAGCGGTTTCTCCAGCGGGTTTCAAGGTTTGGATAGCGATTTTTACCGTAATCAGCCGGCACCGAAGAGACTCGGGTGCTGGCCCGAATCAGGCCTCAATCGTTGGGGCGGATTCGGTGAGAAGAGCCTCAGGAGTGAAGCATGCCCAACGAGAAGCGCGCGATTCGCAGCAGGCTCGATTTTTCAAAGATTCCCACCGCAACCCAGATTCCCAACCTGATTGAAGTGCAGCGGCGTTCCTATGAGCGCTTTCTGCAGATGGACAAGCTGCCTAACGAACGCGACGATTCTGGCTTGCAGTCGGTGTTCGTGTCGGTGTTTCCGATCACCGACTTTCGCGGCATCTCGCAATTGGATTTCGTGGATTTCTCGATTGGTAACTGGGAGTGCAAGTGCGGCCACTTGAAAGGCCTGCATCACCTGCGTACGGCCTGCAGTCATTGCGGAGCAATGGTGATTACCGACCCATTCCTTCCTGGCGACGTGCTCTGTCAGAAGTGCGGCACGTACAACAAGAACACGCCCGACTTCTGTAATAAGTGCGGCGATCCCGTCAGCTTGCAGTTGAAGTATGACCAGCAGGAATGCGAAGAGCGTGGCATGACGTTCAGTGCGCCGCTTAAGGTGACGGTGCGGCTCACCATCTATGAGAAGGATGCGGAGACCGGCACCAAGTCGATTCGCGACATCAAGGAGCAGGAAGTCTTCTTTGGCGACATTCCCCTGATGACGCCAAATGGCACCTTCATTGTGAACGGCACAGAGCGCGTCATCGTTTCGCAGTTGCATCGCTCTCCTGGTGTGTTCTTCGAGACGGCGAACAACCGTACCTACTTCCTGGGCAAGATCATTCCCTATCGCGGATCGTGGGTTGAATTCGAATACGACCAGAAGAACACGCTATACGTTCGCATCGACCGCAAGCGCAAGTTCCTCGGGACCATCTTTCTTCGCGCCCTGGGCCTGCGTTCCGACGAAGAGATTCTGAAGACCTTCTACACTGTGGACCGCATTCACATTGCCGACGGCAAGCTGCAGTGGCAAGTGCAGCAGGATCCGAAGATTGGCACGCACCTCGTAGGTGCGAAGCCGGCTCATGCGGTTCTATATAAGGGTGAGGAGATTGCGCACTCTGGCCGGAAGGTAACGCAGAGTTCCATCAAGGCCATCCGCGCCGCGGCGATCGATCGGATCGAAGTGGAAGCGGCTGAGTTGGACGGTGCACTGACAGCAGCCGACATTGTGGATTTGAATACCGGCGAAGTGGTTGTCGAGGCCAACGTCGAGTTGACCGCCGACCGCCTTCACAAGGTGCTTTCGAGTGGCGCGGCCAGTTTCGAGGTGTTTTTCCCTGAGCGCGACGACGTGGGCAACATTATCACCAACACGCTGCGGCGCGACTCGGTGCGCAAGCCCGAAGAGGCGCTGATCGAGATTTACCGCAAGCTGCGGCCGGGTGATCCGCCGACGCTCGATACCGCAACTGCGCTGTTCGAAGGCATGTTCTTCGACGCGCGCAAGTATGACTTCTCGCGTGTAGGCCGCCTGAAGTTCAACATCAAGCTTTATGAGAACCAAGACGCCACGCATCTCGATCACCGCACCCTGACGCCGGAAGATTTCTACGCGACGATTCGTTACCTGCTGAAGCTGCGCCGCAACATCGGCATGGTCGATGACATCGATCACCTGGGCAACCGGCGTGTGAGAGCTGTCGGCGAGCTGATGGAGAATCAGTTCCGCATCGGTCTGGTGCGCATGGAGCGCGCCATCAAGGAAAAGATGAGCGTGTATCAGGAGCTTTCGACGGCGATGCCGCACGACCTGATCAACGCTAAGCCTGTGATGGCGGCAATCCGCGAGTTCTTCGGATCATCGCAGCTGTCGCAGTTCATGGATCAGACGAATCCGCTGTCGGAGATCACCCACAAGAGGCGCCTTTCGGCACTTGGACCTGGTGGTTTATCCCGTGAGCGCGCCGGCTTCGAGGTCCGCGACGTACATCCGACGCACTATGGACGTATCTGCCCGATTGAAACGCCTGAAGGTCCGAACATTGGCCTTATCAGCTCGCTGAGTTGCTTTGCGCGCATCAACGAATACGGATTCATCGAGTCGCCTTATCGCAAGGTGAAGGACTCGCGGATTCTGGACTACGTTGAGATTGCCAACGCCGGCGATAGCGGCCTGCGTGTGGGCGACCACATTGAGAAGGAAGAAGCGGCGCGCCTCAATGCCAGCCTGAAGAAGGCGGGCAAGCGTGGGATCGACAACATTCCGTTCAGCTTCTACCTGTCGGCATGGGAAGAGGACAAGCACACCATCGCACAGGCCAACATCGAGTTTAACGACGAGGGCGTAATCACCGAGGATCTGGTGAATGCGCGTCGCCAGGGCAACTTTGTGCTGGTGAGCCGGAATGATGTGGACTACATCGACGTCTCGCCGAAGCAGCTGGTTTCAGTAGCAGCATCGCTGGTGCCATTCCTCGAACATGACGATGCGAACCGCGCTCTGATGGGCGCCAACATGCAGCGGCAGTCTGTGCCTCTGTTAGTGGCCGAAGCTCCACTGGTGGGCACGGGCATGGAAGGTGTCACGGCACGCGACTCCGGCGCCGTGATTCTAGCCAAGCGTAACGGCATCGTGGACTCGGTCGATTCTGAGCGCATCATCGTGCGTGTCGAGGGTGAGCATCACCCAACGCAGCTCTCGCGCGAAGTTGGTTCGGACATCTATCAGCTCATCAAGTTCAAGCGGTCGAACCAGAACACCTGCATCAACCAGAAGCCTGTCGTTCGTGAAGGTGATCGGGTTGTGAAGGGTCAGGTTATCGCTGACGGACCTTGCACCGAACAGGGCGAGTTGGCACTGGGACGCAATGTTCTTGTCGCCTTCATGCCGTGGCGCGGTTACAACTTCGAGGACGCGATCCTGATCTCGGAAAAGTTGGTTCGCGAGGACTACTACACTTCGGTACACATCGAAGAGTTCGAGATTGAAGCGCGCGACACCAAGCTGGGACCAGAAGAAATCACGCGCGACATTCCGAACGTGAGCGAGCATGCACTGCGCGATTTGGACGAGAGCGGCGTGATCCGCATCGGCGCCCAGATCAAGCACGGAGACATTCTGGTGGGCAAGGTGACGCCGAAGGGCGAAACTCAGCTGACACCGGAAGAGAAGCTGCTGCGCGCCATCTTCGGCGAAAAGGCCGGCGATGTACGCGATGCTTCGCTCACTTGCCCTCCGGGTATCGAGGGTACGGTAGTGAACGTGCGCATCTTCAGCCGTAAAGGGCAGGAGAAGGACGAGCGCGCGAAGCTGATCGAAGCCGAATACGTGGCCAAGCTCGAGAAGAACCTGACGGACGAGATCCGCATTCTGACGGACGAGCGTCTGAAGCGCCTTGAAGGCATTCTGGGTGCGAAGGAAGTGTTGGCCGATCTGCACGACGAGCGGACCAACAAGCGCCTGCTGACCAAGGGAACTATTCTTGACCGCGAAGCAATTGAGCGCATCGCGACCAGGAACCTGAAGAGGATTCGTTACACGGACAAGGATCCACGGGTCAACGAGCAGATCGACGAGATCGAAGAGATGACTTCCCGTCAGATCGAAGTGCTGCGCAAGATTACCAACGAGCGGGTAGCCAAGCTGCAAAAGGGCGACGAGCTTCCCCCGGGCGTGATCAAGATGGTGAAGGTATATATCGCCATGAAGCGCAAGCTGAGCGTCGGCGACAAGATGGCAGGCCGTCACGGCAACAAGGGCGTGATTGCGCGCATTCTTCCTGAGGAAGATATGCCTTATCTACCCGATGGAACCCCGGTCGAAATCGTGCTGAATCCGTTGGGCGTGCCTTCCCGTATGAATGTGGGTCAGATTCTTGAGACTCACCTTGGCTGGGCGGCTCACGCACTGGGCGCGAAGATTGCGGCGTTGATCAAGGAAAACACCGATGCGGCGTATGTGCGCGAACTGATGAAGAAAGAGTTCGAAGGCACCGCGACGCTGAGGCAGTTGCTTGAGCTTGACGACGAGATGCTGTTGCGCGTGGGCGCAGGCATGAAGCGTGGCATCTGGTTCGGAACCGCGGTGTTCGACGGCGCGCAGGAGAGCGAGATCAAGGCGCTGCTGGCTTCGGCCGGTTTGCCTTCCTCAGGCAAGACTGCGCTCTTTGACGGCATGACGGGCGAGCAGTTCGAGCAGCCGGTAACGGTGGGCTACATCTACATGCTCAAGCTGTCGCACCTGGTCGACGACAAGATTCACGCAAGGTCGATTGGACCGTACTCGCTGATTACGCAGCAGCCTTTGGGCGGCAAGGCGCAATTCGGCGGACAGCGTTTCGGCGAGATGGAAGTGTGGGCACTGGAAGCCTATGGTGCGGCATACATCCTGCAGGAATTGCTGACGGCGAAGTCGGACGACGTGTATGGCCGCACCAAGATTTATGAGGCCATCGTCAAGGGCGAGGCGGCGATTGAGCCGGGCGTCCCGGAGTCGTTCAACGTGCTTATTCGCGAATTGCAGTCGTTGTGCCTGGATGTGGAATTGATCAAGCGTGCGGATCTGATAAAGAAGCTCCCCGCGCCGGATCTGGCAGCAGTAGCTGATTAGTGGCTAGTGATTAGTGGTTAGTGAACAGTTGAAGTAACTAACCACTAACCACAGACTTACCACTAACCACTGTTTTTAGGATCCTTCTTGAGAGCGGCAAACACCGCTTCCCGGGAAGGAAGGATCCTTAAAGAATCCCGGGAAAAACCGAGGCAGGCGCCGAAAGGCTCGCCAAGGAGAGGCCCAATGTTCCGTTCAAACCCGTTTGAGCTTACCAGCCCGATCACCGACTTTGACGCAATCCGCATCATGCTGGCATCGCCAGAGAAGATTCGCAGTTGGTCGCATGGCGAGGTAACGAAGCCGGAGACCATCAACTACCGTACCTTCAAGCCGGAGCGCGACGGCCTGTTCTGCGCGCGCATCTTTGGACCGGTCACCGATTGGGAGTGCCTGTGCGGCAAGTACAAGCGCATGAAGCACCGCGGCGTGATCTGCGACAAATGCGGCGTAGAAGTGACGGTGAGCAAGGTGCGCCGCGAGCGCATGGGCCACATTGAGTTGGCGTCACCGTGCTCGCATGTGTGGTTCTTCAAGGGCCTCCCGTCGCGCATTGGTCACCTGCTCGACATCTCGCTGCGCGACCTTGAGAGCATTCTCTACTTCGAGTCCTACGTCGTGGTCGATCCAGGCGACGCACCGGTGAAGGAACGCGAAATCATCAAGGACGAAGCCAAGTTCCGCGAACTCGATCAGCAGTTCCGCCCCTCCGGCTTCAAGGCCATGATGGGCGCCGAGGCGATCAAGGAATTGCTGAAGCGCGTCCAGATCGAGGAGCTCGGAGTTGAGTTGCGCGAGCGCATGAAGACCGAAACGTCTGCGCAGAAGAAGATCAAGTACGCAAAGCGTCTCAAGGTTGTTGAGGCGTTCCGCAAGAGCTCGAACAAGCCGCAGTGGATGATTCTTGACGTGCTGCCGGTAATCCCACCTGAATTGCGCCCGCTGGTGCCGCTGGATGGCGGACGGTTTGCGACGTCCGATTTGAACGATCTCTATCGCCGCGTCATCAACCGTAACAACCGGTTGAAGAAGCTGATGGATCTGCACGCGCCTGAAGTCATTGTCCGCAATGAAAAGCGCATGCTGCAGGAAGCTGTTGACGCGCTGTTCGATAACGGCCGCCGTGGCCGCGTGCTGCGTGGCGCAAACAACCGTCCGCTCAAGTCGCTCTCCGATACGCTGAAGGGCAAGCAGGGCCGTTTCCGTCAGAACCTTCTCGGCAAGCGCGTGGACTACTCGGGCCGCTCTGTGATCGTCGTGGGTCCGGATCTGAAGCTGCACCAGTGCGGTCTTCCCAAGAAGATGGCGCTTGAGCTTTTCAAGCCGTTTATCTATCACCGCCTTGAGCAGACGGGCCACTGCACGACCATCAAGCAAGCAAAGGAAATGGTCGAAATGCAGGAAGCAGTGGTGTGGGACATTCTTGAGGAAGTCATCAAGGATCATCCCGTGCTGCTGAACCGCGCACCCACGCTTCACCGCCTCGGCATTCAGGCGTTTGAGCCGGTATTGGTTGAAGGCAAGGCCATCAAGATTCACCCGCTGGTTTGCACGGCGTTCAACGCCGACTTCGACGGCGATCAGATGGCAGTGCACATTCCGCTGTCGCCTGAAGCACAGATTGAAGCCAGCGTGCTGATGCTTGCTTCACACAACATCCTTTCGCCGGCCAGTGGCCAGCCCATCACCGTGCCGACGCAGGACATGGTGCTCGGACTTTACTACCTCACCAAGGCCAAGAAGGGTGGCAAGGGCGAAGGCCGCGTGTTCGCCAACACCGAAGAGATCCTGATGGCGCTCGAAGCCAAGGAAGTGGAGACACTTTCGCCGATTCGCCTGCGCTATACGGGCCAGGTGCTCGACATGACCACCGCCTATGACGACCAGGATCTTACACACACCGAACCGGTTGACTTTAACAAGGAGTACATCTCAACGACGGTGGGCCGCGTAATTCTGAACGACGCGCTCCCCGCAGGCATGCCGTTCGTCAACGGTCTGCTGAAGAAGAAGGGCATCGGGCAGCTGGTGAACTATTGCAACCAGAACCTGGGCCTCGAAGTCACCGTGGGTATGCTGGACCGCATCAAGTCGCTTGGCTTTAATTACGCGACGAAGTCCGGGCTGTCTGTTGGACTCGACGACATGGTGATTCCGGCCAGCAAATACACCACGGTCGACGATGCCGACAAGAAGGTGATTGAAGTCCAGAAGCAGTATATGGACGGCGCCATCACCAACGGCGAGCGCTCGAACAAGGTTATTCAGATGTGGTCGGCGGTTACCGATAAGGTTGCCGACGAGATGTTCGGGAACATGAAGCGTGCGGACGACGAAGGCGCCTTCAACCCGATCTACATCATGGCCGATTCCGGCGCTCGTGGATCGAAGCAGCAGATTCGCCAGCTTTCCGGTATGCGCGGACTGATGGCCAAGCCTTCGGGCGAAGTCATCGAGACGCCCATCACGGCGAACTTCCGTGAAGGCCTGACGGTGCTCGAATACTTCATCTCGACGCACGGTGCACGTAAGGGACTTGCCGATACGGCGCTCAAGACAGCCGACTCGGGCTACCTGACCCGCCGCCTTGTTGACGTGGCGCAGGATGTGATCGTGACCGAGTACGACTGCGGCACGGTCGAAGGCATCTACGTCGGTGCCATTGTTGAATCCGGCGAGATCATCGAGCCGCTGCGCGATCGCATCATTGGCCGCGTAACCCTCGAGCGCATCAAGGACTACGACGGAAACATCGTGGTCGATGTGAACCAGGGCATCGATGAAGACAGCGCTTCCGCCATTCAGGGCGCGGGCGTTGAAAAAGTCAAAATCCGCTCGGTGCTGACCTGCGAATCGCGGCGCGGCGTTTGCGCGCTCTGCTACGGACGCAACCTGGGTTCCGGCCGCATGGTCGAGCTTGGTGAAACCTGCGGCGTTATTGCGGCGCAGTCCATCGGCGAGCCCGGCACGCAGTTGACCATGCGTACCTTCCACGTTGGCGGCACTGCCAGCCGTGTGCAGGATAAGTCGCGCCTCGATGCCAAGAATAACGGCTTTGTGCGCTTCATCAATTTGAACACCGTCGAGAGCAAGGACGGGGCACTCGTCTCCATGAACCGCTCCGGTTCGATTGCGGTTGTCGACGAGCGCGGCCGTGAGAAGGAGCGCTACGTCGTAGTTTACGGCGCGCGCCTGAAGGTGAAGGACGGCCAGCACGTGAAGCTCGGCGAGCAGTTGGCCGAGTGGGATCCGTACACGTACTCGATTCTCACCGAAATCGGCGGCGCTGTTACATTCAAGGATCTGCAGGAAGGCATCACGCTGAACGAAGAAGTCGATGAAGTTACCGGCCTCTCCCGCTGGGTGGTTGCCGATGCTCCCGATGAAAAGCGGCAGCCGGCGTTTGTCATCAAGAATGCCAAGGGAACCAAGCGTTACCTGTTGCCTCGCGGCGCCCACCTTATGGTTCAGGACGGCGACGAAGTGGGACCGGGCGATGTGCTGGCGAAGATTCCCAAGGAGTCCACGCGCACCAAGGACATCACGGGCGGTCTGCCTCGTGTGGTAGAGCTGTTCGAAGCGCGCAAACCGCGTGAGACGGCCATCATCAGCGAGATCGACGGCGTGGTGCGCTTTGGTGAAGTTGCCAAGGGACAGCGCAAGATCTACGTGACTGCGGACAACGGAGACGAGAAAGAATACTCAGTGCCGCGTGGTATCCACGTCAACGTCCAGGAAGGCGAGCGCCTGCGTGCAGGCGATCCGCTGATGGACGGTCCTCTGAACCCCCACGACATTCTTGCCGTGCTGGGCGAGAAGGAACTGCAGGGCTACCTGGTGAACGAAATCCAGGAAGTCTATCGTCTGCAGGGCGTGGCCATCAGCGACAAACACATCGAAGTGATTGTTCGCCAGATGCTGCGCTGGGTGCGCATCGACGAAGTGGGCGACACCAACTTCCTGCTCGAGCAGCAAGTTGACCGCTTCCGCTTCCGCGAAGAGAACGAGCGCGTCCTCAATGCGGGAGGCCGTCCGGCGATTGGACGTCCGCTCCTGCTTGGTATCACCAAGGCGTCGCTCTCCACTGACAGCTTTATCTCGGCTGCCAGCTTCCAGGAGACGACCCGCGTGCTTACTGAAGCCAGCATCAACGGCGCGATCGACAACCTGCGCGGTTTGAAGGAAAACGTGATCGTGGGACGTTTGATTCCCGCGGGCACGGGCCTTGAGTACTACCGCAACGTGCAGCTTTCTCCTGAACTCGAAGAAGCAGCAGCGCGCGTGCAGCAGGAAGTCACCGCGGAGATCGAAGCGGCCGAGCGCGAACTGGAGCTCATGCGCCAGGAAGGCGAAGCCGAGGAGATGGCCGCCGAATAACCGTCTCCACCCCAGGAAACCAACATCGTTTCCTGGGGGCCCCGGATCTGCGGTGGGGCCAATCGGCGCTTGCGCGCCAGAAGGGTCGCTCTCCACGAACATGAAGTTGAACACAGGGGCCCGGCGAAAGCTGGGCCTCTCCGTTTTTACGCTTCCTGCAAGCGAATCACTCGATAGCCTGGTTCTCCGTCACGCGTAGCGTGAATGCGGACTCGGCGTTCCAGATGTCCTGCCAGCAACTTTGCAATCTGCTTCTTGATGTCTTTTGCCTTAGAATCTATCCAGAAACTCGGAAGTCAGCGCCCGGCATGGGGGGCAGCGGGTCAGGACTTGCCGGGAGGACGCACACAAGAGGGGTCGTTGCGCTGTTCACTGACGAGCGATACCCCCACCCCATCTCTGTAAAGAAGTGGTTTGCTTTCAATGGTATACCAGGGGGCAATCGCTGCAAATATGGCATTCTAAAGAAGTTACTTGCAGATATGCCAATCCAAAGGGGTTAGGTCTCTTTTCAGGGCGTGTACGGGTAATTTTGTCTGCCAAAAATCAGAAAGGCAATGCTGAATTGTTCGGCGTCTTTGCGGCGCTTCCGGGCCCGTGTATCGACCGGGGATGCTTCCCGCCGTGCTTTCAGGGGATAGGCGCTAAGCGCAATTCCTATTGTGCGTCGCGGGCACTTAATTATCTGCAAGTGGATAGCACTAAATAGCAAACGGGTAGCAGATTTTCGGGTGCGGCGAGGAAGGATCCGGGATGAAGCGTCGTATTAGACCCGGCGGGTATTTGGACAGATTCTTATACATGGCGCTATCGGCAACATTCAGCAGGCCGTGCTTAGTGAGCGCGTCTTCCGGGTAGACGTCAATTCCCACGCTGGCCGAGGCATGCAGAACGTGCCCTCCCACAGGCACCGGCTCGTCAAAGCTGCGTTCGATCCGCAATGCGATCTCTTCCACATCGGCGCGGCTCCGCACCTCGGCGACCAGCACCGTAAACTCGTCGCCGCCGATCCGGACCAGCACGTCGATGGAACGCACCTGGTGCTTCATGCGCTGGACAACCTGCTGCAGGTATAGGTCGCCTACCTGGTGTCCGTCGCGAACGCGGAAATAAGATTCTTCATCGTGCAGAGTCCGGCGGAAATTGTGTTGTGTGGCTCCTGAGATTGTTATCGGCAGATTAGCGAATTGATTCAACTCAAGGTTGCTTCGACCCTCGACCGCGATCCCTGCCACGTTTTTATGAACGAACTCTAAGCTCGGATTCCAGAATCTCGCCGACACCCAACGTGCGGGCGAGACGGCGCTTGGCGTTTTTGGTCTTATACATTGAATCGTCGGCTGCGCTCAAGAGACCGTCTTTGGTTGTGGCGTCCTCCGGGTACAGGGCCACACCGACGCTGGCCGCCGGATGAAGAGTGACTCCTTCAATATGCAGCGGCTCATCGAAGCAGCGCTCCAAACGCAACGCAACCTCGCTGACATGAGTGCGGCTACGGATGAGCGGAACCAGAATGGCGAATTCATCGCCGCCGAGGCGGGCCAGGGTATCCACCGAACGGAGCTGTCGCTTCATGCGAATGGCCATCTCCTGGAGGTACAGGTCGCCGATTCTGTGCCCCAGCTCGTCGTTCACTTTTTTGAAGTTGTCCAGATCGATATAGATTATTCCGAAGATGCCGCCATCCCGGTAGGCTTCTTCGATCTGCGCGTCGAGGCGCTTGTCAAGGGAGAAACGGTTATGAATGTCGGTGAGCAGGTCGAACTCCGAGCGACGGATCAGGTCGGAGTAGAGCCGACGCGTTTCAATGGCCAAGGCAGCAAGCCCGACAGCAGAGGCGAGAGACTCGGCTTCGATGTCATGGGGCTTGGTCAATGGGTCAAGGGCGGCAAACACTTCGCCAAGCGGGGGGGCTGAGCGGGCGGGGATTTCCTGGCTGACCACACGCATACGTGAGAGGTCCTTCGGACAGTTTCCCAGTCGCGCTCCACCGGCGATCTGGCACCAGCAGGGCGCGCCCTTGAGCTTGAAGGAGACGAGTTCGGTGATCTGATCGATGATCTCGGCGAGGGGGCGGGAGCCGTTGATGTCTTCAAGGATGCGGCTGCGGCGACGTTCGATGTAAGCCATTGCGGTGGTTTGGCGGCGGACCCTGCGCTCGATGTACCAGCCCCTGGCGCCCACAACGAGGACAATGAGGACCATCAATCCCAGGGCAATGACCAGGTTACGCACGTTGAGCAAGGATGGGTGGGCAACGACGGCAATGTCGTCCGGGGACCGCATCAGGATATTGAACGGAACCTGTCTGCTGAATGGGTTGGATACTTCGAGGACGCAGATACCGATAACCCGGACTCTTGAGCCGATGGGTATCTGTTTGCTGGACTGAGGTGGACCATCCAGGTGGCGATAAATGGCGGAGAAGAGTTTGCCGTCGGTGGACAACACATATTCGTCCTGCGAAGACTCCCGCACCTGCGTTACCACCTGGCCTTCGATGGAAACGAGATCGTCGTGGTGTCCAGGAACAGCATTCCCGCGTGGAGTCAGTGTCTCCCAAGTCGCTGGTGTCGGCGTGACGGGCGCTCGTGTGAGAGTATCCCGAATTTCTCCATGGACCAGGTTGAGAAATCCGCCGTGTGCATCCGGAAAACCGGTTGCATCCGCCACATCACCCACCTGCAAAAGGTTGCGGGTCTGCGTTTCGATCCATATGCTCCTGACGCCGTCCTGCAATATAACGGCCGCACCGGGTTCGTAATAAGTGATGGTTCCATGGACCCGAACCCTCGGCGTAGAATCGCTCACATGATAGACGGCCAGAACCTGGTCCATGGACGTGACAGGGAGAGACCACGGACTTGCGCTGGCGCGATTGAGAACCTTGATGCCTGCAGCCGTTTGAATGTGAATAAGAATCCCGGTCACCTGCATCTTGCTGTCGAATATTTCCGAGGCGACACCGGTGAGCTCCACCTCGGCGTCCAGCAAGCCTTCGAGAGCGCGTGCACCGTCGCCGTCCACAGTTGCGGCAAAGTAGCCGCCATCGGTGAGCATCTGAAGGTTAGCGTAGTGCACTCCGGGCATAAAGTCGGCAGAGCGGACCACGCCGCGCACAATGACCAGCTTGCAATCGGTCTCCGCACGGATCATCTGATCGAAGCTGGCCGGCTTTGGTTTCACCGGATCGCCGTGACGCAGCAAAGTGATACTTTCGCTCACAATAAAGGGATTGAAGCTCTCCTGCGTTTTTCCTCGCACGAGAACGCGGTCTCCTGGAACCAGATTGGCGTCCGTGGGAGCTCCGACATAAATCCCCGTGTCGCCATCCTGCACAAACAAGTTGTTCTCATAGCCGCGATAGTATGTGACGGTCGCCTCGAAGGCGACGGGCAGCCTATGGCTCGCATCGACGTTACTCAATGCGTGGATGGCGCGCAGGGATGTAAGAGGGGCCAGTTCGGCTGCCCATGCGGCCGGGCCGCATACAAGAAGGATCGCGAATGCGGAAATAAGATTCTTCATCGTGCAGAGTCCGGCGGAAATTGTGTTGTGTGGCTCCTGAGATTGTTATCGGCAGATTTGCGAATTGATTCAACTCAAGGTTGCTTCGACCCTCGACCGCGATCCTGGCCCCGCCCTTATGAACGAACCCCAAACTCGGATTCCAGAACCTCGCCGACACCCAATGTGTGGGCGAGACGGCGCTTGGCGTTTTTGGTCTTGTACATTGAATCGTCGGCTGCGCTCAAGAGACCGTCCTTGGTTGTGGCGTCTTCCGGATACAGGGCCACACCGACGCTTGCCGCCGGATGGAGTGTAACGCCTTGAATGGTAAGCGGCGCATCGAAGCAACGCTCCAGACGCAGTGCAATCTCCTTCACATCGGCGTGGCTGCGAACAAGTGGAACCAGAATGGCGAATTCATCGCCGCCGAGGCGGGCCAGGGTATCCACCGAACGGAGCTGTCGCTTCATGCGAAGCGCCATCTCCTGCAGGTACAAGTCCCCGATTCGGTGTCCCAGTTGGTCGTTCACTCTCTTGAAGTTGTCCAGATCGATATAAATCAGTCCGAAGATGCCGCCGTCCTGGTAGGCTTCTTCGATCTGCGCGTCCATGCGCTTGTCGAGTGAGAAGCGGTTATGAATGTCGGTGAGCAGGTCGAATTCGGAACGGCGGATGAGGTCGGTGTAGAGCCGGCGCGTTTCAATGGCCAGTGCGGCAAGCCCTACCGCTGCGGCTAGAGACTCGGATTCGATATCATGCGGTTTGGTCAATGGGTCAAATGCGGCAAACACTTCGCCAAGCGCAGCCCCGGTGCGGGCTGGGATTTCATGGCGGACAACGCGCATCCTTGAAAGAACCTTTGGGCAGTTCCCCAGTCGCGCGCCTCCAGAAATCTGGACCCAGCACGGTGCCCCTTTGAGCCTGAAGGACACCAGCTCGGTAATCTGTTCGATGATTTCGGTGAGGGGGCGGGAGCCGTTGATGTCTTCGAGGATCCGACCGCGCCGGCGCTCGATGTAAGCGGATGTGGCCGTGTGTTGCCGCGCTCTGTGCTCAACGAACCAGGCCCTTGTGCCCACAGCCAGCAGGACAAACAACAGCATGCCAACCACGATGCCCAGGTTGCGTACCGTGAGCAGGGAGGGGTTCGCGAGGACAGCAATATCGTCGAAGTTGCGAAGCAGAATATTGAAAGGAACTTCTTCACCAGGATTAACGGTGTTTGCATCCACAATCACGCAGATGCCCGCTACGCGGACCGTTGAGCCAAGAGGGATATCCCGCATGATCGGAATCGCCGCGGAGGCGGGCGGATGACGGTAAATTGCCGTGAATAGCCGATCACCGGTTGCCAGCACATACTCGTCCTGCGAAGCCTCCCGAATCTCGGTGACCACTTTGCCTTCAATTGAGACCAGATCGTACATGTGGCCGTCAGGGGAGTTGCTGCTCCAGTAGCCCAACTGATGCCAGGTGGCCGCTTGCGGGGTAATGGGCTGGAAAATGTGGCTGTCCAGGACTTCGCCATCGGACAGCGTCAGAAGCCGCTCGTGCGACTCGGGAAACCCGGTGGCGTCGGCTAGATCCCCGATCTGCAACGGTTCGTGCGTGTGGACTGCAATCCACATGCTTTTGGGCCCATCCTGCAGCACAATGGCAGACCCGGGCTGGTAATAGGTGATCGTTCCGTGGACCCTCACCCGCGGGGTCAGATCGTTTTCGTGATAGACGGCAAGAATCTGGTCCATTGGCGTCACCGGCAGGGACCAGGGGCCAGCGCTCGATCTCTTGAGAACATGAATGCTCGACAGGGAAGGAACGTAGAGAACAATCCCCGTCTGCTGCATCTTGTCGTCGAATTTTCCAGCGGCCGCTCCGGTAATTTCAACCTCGGCGTCCAGAAGGCCCTTCAGTGCGTCCGGATCGTGGTTGTCAAGGTTCGCCTCTAAGTGGCCTCCCTCCGTCACCAACTGGAGTCGTGAACTGACGACCGGGGCGTTGCCTCCACCGGCCACCACAAGATCCACTGCGCGAACAACTGCATGCACAGTGACCGTCAGGGAGTCATCCTGGGCGCGAATCAATTGGTCGAACGTGGCAGGCAGGGATTTGGGCGGAGCACCGTGACGAAGCAGGGTTAGATGGCTGCCGACGATCAGAGGCCGGAAACTTGCGCGCGTGGTTCCCTGAATCAGGATGCGATCTCCCGTGGCAAGTTGCATGCCCGTCGGGGGCCGCACAAAGATCGCATCGGTTCCGTCCTGCACAAACAGCAGGTTTTCGTACCCACGCGAATAACCAACCGTGGCTTCAAATTCCACAGGAATGGCTTGGCGCGCCTCGTCGTTGGTCAACGCAGAGATGGCGTGCAGGGTATTGGGCGGGCTGGACGGCGCTGCCCCTGACGCCGCTGCAAATGCCGGAATCGCTGTGAGCAGGAGAACAGCCTTACGAACCACCGCAATTGTGAAGATCGATGCGTTCATCGTGAAAGCCGTGCCAGGCTTGCGTACGTCGGCGCGGTCCTGTCCCTCTCTTATCGGCAAATGCAGGCTGCTCATTCAGCCGTATAGTTCGGAACGTACCGTTTTTTTTGCCGGCAGCCTGAGTCAAAATGACCAATCCGAGGACAGGAAGGCCGGAACTAAGCGCAAGATGTTTGGATGGCGGAGATTCGCTTGGGAGGATTTCCCGTCACGCCCGGTCTTTAGGAAGGAGTCGGCTGGATAGTCCAGCCGTCCTTGAGGTTTCGGACGGATGGTCGCCTGATTTGCGTCTTGTATGCTTTGCCACGTACATGGCGGCATCGGAGGCGCTGGTCAGGCTCTCCCGGGTAGCTCCATCCTCGGGATAGATCGCCAGTCCAACGCTAGCCGAACCATGCAATGTGTAGCCTTCGACTGTGAACGGATCGTCGAAGCATCTTTCCAGGCGAAGGGCGACTTCTTCCACAATCGCCCGGCTGCGAACAATGGCGACCACCGCGGCAAACTCATCACCGCCCAGGCGAGCCAACATGTCGTGTCCGCGCAGTTGGCGCTTCATGCGGGTCGCCACTTCCTGAAGGTATAAGTCCCCAACGTGGTGGCCATAAAGATCGTTCACCTGCTTGAACTCGTCAAGGTCCACGTAGATCAAGCCGAAGATGCCTGCTCTCTGCCGCGCCTCTTCGATGAGGGCGTCGATATGCTTTTCCAGCGAGAAGCGATTATGAATGTCGGTAAGCAGGTCGAATTCGGAGCGGTGGCGCAGATCGGTGTAAAGGCTGCGCGTTTCAATCGCCAGGGTTGCCAGGCGTGCCCCAACGGCAAGCGCAGTTGTTTCCGAATCGGCCGGGATCGATCCCGGAGCGAACCCGGCGGAAAGGGTACCCAATACCGTTCCGGAGCGCCCTGGGATCAATTCACTCACAATGCGCAGCGTTTCCGGAGAGGTGGGTGGATTGCCCAGTCTCGCCCCATCGGTAATCTCGCACCAGCAGCGGGCGCCGTTCAGGATGAACGAAACCAGTTCTGTGATTGCCTCAAGCAACTCGGCGAGGGGTCTAGATCCGTTGATGTCCTCGAGAATGCTACTGCGCCGCTGCTCGAGTTGGGCCAATCGTCTCTCCAGGGCAGCCTCAGCCTCAATGCGTACAGACAGAGCGGTTGTCTGGCGCCGCACTTTGAGATTCATGGTGACACCCCAGAAAACCGCCGCCAGAATCACGATCAGCAGCACAGTCACGATGCGGGTGAGGTTTGTTGTGTTGAGCCACGATGGCTCGGCAATCACCGTCACATCGTCAGGCGAGCGCATGAGGATTGTGAACGGTACCTGCGCGTTGAACGGGTTCGAGTCGTCGAGCATACAAATGCCGCTCACGCGAATGATGGATCCGAGTCGGATCTGCTTCAAGGGCTGGAGAGCGTGACGCCCTGGATTCACCGTCGGCGGATGCCTGTAGATGGCAGAGAACATCTGCCCGTCGGCCACCAACACATAATCGTCCTGCGATGCTTCCGCAACTTCACCTGCGACCGTGCCTTCGATAGAAACCAGGTCGAAAACATTGTGGCTCGCTGCCAGTTGGCGCCAGGTTGCCGGCTGAGGCGCGACGGGGGCCCGCGTATGGCTTTCCTCGATCGCGCCATTTGTAAGTGTCAGAAATCCGTCGTGCAGGCCCGGGAAACCTGTTACGTCCGCCAGGTCGCCAACCTGCACCGGAGCGATGCTGCGGGTCTGGATCCAAAGGCTCTTTGGGCCATCTTGCAACACGATTGCAGAACCCGGCTGGTAGTACGTGATGGTCCCGTGAACCTTGACTCTCTGCGAAAGCACCTGAACGTGGTAACCCTCCAGAATATGGTCCATCGGCGTGACGGGCAGGGACGACGGGCTGGTGTCGGCACGGTGAAAGACCGTGATGTTGTCGAGCGAGGAGACGTGTATCACGATCCCTGTCTGCTGCATTTTGCCGTCGAACTTTCCGGATGCAGCGCCGGAAATCTCAATCTCGGCATCCAGCAGACCTTCCAGACGGCTGGTGTCATCGCTATCCACGACGGCCTCAATTGTGCCTCCGCCGGCCACCAACTGCAGCACCGCAGAGCGTACATCGGAGCTGTAGATCAGGTCGGCGGCGCGTACTTTGGCGCGAACGGAAACGAACATGCAATCGCGCTCGGCGCGGATCAGCTCGTCGAATGTGGCTGGGATAGATTTGGGAACCGGACCGTGACGAAGCACACTGATGGTCGCTTCTTTAACAAAGGGGCGGAAACTCGGCTCTGTTTTTCCCCTGATCAGGACGCGGTCGCCAGGCGCGAGGGTATAAGCGGTGGACGGCTGCACATAGATACCCGCGTCGCCATCCTGGACAAAAAGAGTGCCCTCATAGCGGCGGTAATACGTGACCGTTGCCTCAAAAGCAACCGGCAGGTAGTGGCCCGCCTCAGCGTTGCTAAGTGCATGAATCTGCTTGAGGTTGTCGAGTGGCCTCTGCGCCGCTCCCGAGACACACGCAATGAGACCTAAAAACGTGAGGATTACGGCTTGAAGGGGCACAAACAAGGCTGTCCCGAACCTCATTTCGAAGCACCGGGCCTTGCTGAGATGCGCCATTCTTTTCCTGATAATTCCTATCGGCCAAGTCGTTGAATTAATTCAGACGGATCGAGAGATTCTTTGTGTCTCCAGATGAGCCGATAAGTGCCTGAGAGCTATCCTCATCATCTTACTCTCACGTGAATCTGATCTAATAGCGCTTTTGGGTCAGGCTCGGGGAATTCGCCTGTGCCGAAATTATGTTGCCCGAAGTTTGTAAGTTCGTATTGAATTCAGGGCTGGAAAGTAACCGGATGAGGCGGCCTGAAAGCGGGCTGCCGGGAGAATTGCAAATGCGCACCAGAGCCGAAGATTCTGCGGATGATTCCTTGATTCCGCACAGCGGAACACAGGCGCTGCCCACGCGGAGCATTCGCGTGATCGGCGTCCCACTGGATATGGGCGCAAGCCGCCGGGGAGTCGATATGGGCCCCTCCGCCATGCGCGTGGCGGGTTTGGAGGCGCGCCTTGAGGCGCTGGGCCACCAGGTCACCGACGGAGGCAACATCCGCGTGGAGATTGCCGAAACCCGCAACTCTGGCGACAAAAGCGCCCGCTACCTTACCGAGATTGCCGAGACCTGCACGCGTACCGCCGAGGCCGTAGTCAAAACGCTGGAAGAGGGCATGACGCCCCTGGTTCTCGGCGGAGACCACTCGCTCGCGGCGGGGTCGGTGTCCGGTGTGGCGCATTTCTATCGCAGGCGAGGGCAGAAAATCGGCGTCATCTGGATCGATGCCCACTCCGATATCAACACGCCGGAAACGTCCCCCTCTGGAAATGTGCACGGGATGCCGCTGGCAGCTCTGCTGGGGTTGGGGCCGGAGGCTTTGGGGAACATCTTTGGTTACTCGCCGAAGATTGCGGCGGAGAATACGGTGCTGATCGGCGTACGGGACATCGACGCAGCGGAGCGCGAGAACATTCGCCGCGCGGGCGTGGCGGAGGTCTACACCATGCGCGATATCGACGAGCGCGGCATGAGGACCGTGATGGAAGAGGCGCTGCGGGCTGCAGGCCGCGGAACGGCTGGATACCACGTGTCTCTCGATATGGACTGGATTGATCCGGAGGACGCGCCCGGAGTGGGTACGCCGGTGCGCGGTGGCGCCACCTACCGCGAAGCCCACCTGGCCATGGAAATCATTGCCGATCACGGCCGCCTGCTCAGCTTCGAAATTGTCGAGGTGAACCCGGTGATCGACGAGCACAACCGCACCGCGGATCTGGCCGTCGAACTCGCATGCTCCGCATTTGGGAAGAAGATCCTGTGACGGGTTCTACACTGATCTTGACCTTTGTCTGCATCACGAAAGCGGGAATCTAAAAGGAAATGGCAAAAAAACTCCGTGTAGGGATTTTGTTTGGCGGGCGCAGCGGCGAGCATGAAGTTTCTCTGCTGTCGGCTGCTTCGGTATTGAAGGCGATTGACCGGAAGAAATTCGATGTGGTCCCCATCGGGATCACCAAGGACGGCCACTGGCTGGCGGCCGGCGAGGCACAAAACCTGCTTCAGGGCGCTCAGAGCACCGTGGCGCGGCAGTTGCGGGCAGGCGACCCCCACACAACTCCGGGAGCGAAATTGCTTCAGGAGGGCATTCCGACCCTGCTGGCCCCGGAGCCTTTGGGAAAAAGCGCCGCATCGACGGCGGGAAGCACACCTCCGGCCGCCGCGAATCTCGACGTGGTGTTTCCAGTGCTCCACGGCACATTCGGCGAGGACGGAACCATCCAGGGTCTCTTCGAGTTGGCGGGCATTGCGTACGTCGGCTCAGGGGTACTCGGTTCAGCGGCCGGCATGGATAAGGACGTGATGAAGCGTCTCTTTGCCGACGCGCGGCTCCCCATCGTGAAGCACATTACCCTGCTTCGCGCAGAGTGGGAGCAGACGCCGCGCAAGGCCATTGCCCGCATAGAGGCGGCGCTGAAATACCCGTTGTTTGTGAAGCCGGCGAACCTTGGCTCGTCGGTTGGCATCAGCAAGGCGCACGACCGCAAAGAACTAGGCCCCGCACTCACCGAGGCAGCCAAGTTCGACCGGAAGCTCGTCGTGGAACAAGGTGTCGGCGGCAATAAGGCCAAGGCTCGCGAGTTGGAAGTTGCCGTGCTGGGCAATGACGATCCCAAGGCCAGCGTGGTTGGCGAGATTGTGCCCGGCAAAGAGTTTTACGACTACGAGGCGAAATATCTTTCAGAGGGCTCGGTCCCGGTGATTCCGGCGAAGCTGACGCGCGCGGAGACAAAGCAGATTCGGGAGATGGCTGTGGCTGCATTCCGGGCGTGCGACCTTTCAGGGCTGGCGCGTGTGGACTTCCTGATGGAGCCGGATGGGAAGCGGCGCATTTACCTGAACGAGGTAAACACCATGCCGGGATTCACGCAGATCAGCATGTATCCAAAGTTGTGGGCTGCAACGGGCCTGCCGTATACCGAGTTGCTGACGCGCCTGATTGAACTGGGCCTGGAGCGCTACGGAGAAAAGAAGCGAACAATCTACAGCAGGGAGTGAGGAAAGTTGTCAGTCGTCAGTTATCAGTTGTCAGTTTTCGCCTTGCTTGATGCGAGCCGGATTCGACCCCTGGGAACTGAACCCGCATTTCCGGTGTCTAATCAAGGAGTGGATTGACTTGCCAAATGGTCTCGATGCGCTGCTTGCACAAGCAACTGACGACTGACAACCGAAAACTGACAACTGCTCTTGAGGAACTTTCAAAATGACTCTGCTCGACGCTCCCAAGTTTGACGAAGTACGCGAGAAGCGAAACCAGCGCATGCTGATTGGCGCAGTTGGATTGTTCCTGGTGCTGTTTGTGGGTTGGTGGCTGGTGGCTGGCAGACCCGTGGATTGGCCATGGAACTGGAACAAACACCTCATGGGGCGATCGACGGTGAACAACTTCCTCGCCGCGGTGGAGAAGAACGACCTGCCCAAGGCCTACGGGATCTGGACGCACGACAAGGACTGGCAGCACCACCAGAATCAACATGGCGTGTACCCGTTTTCGCGATTCCAGGGGGATTGGAGCTCGTCGAGTCCGGACAACGAGTACGGCAATATCCAGACCCACAAGATTGTCGCCGCGCGCATGTATGGCAATGTGCTGCTGGTCGCAACCCTCATCAATGGACGCAAGAGCGGGGCGCTGAATCTGGACTACGATCCAAAGACGCATCAGCTGAATTTCTCGCCGCCGGGCGTGGAACTCTATCTCGGGCCGTAGGGGCAGCGGTCCGTGTGATTTCTCGGAAATTGCCAGCTCGTGCAAGTGTCATTGGGCGACCGTTGGCATCAGAAGAGTCTAGGAGAACACTATGCCCCAGAGCACGCACGATCGAGCTGCGGAACTTCACAACCTTGCAGCCCATGCCCATGTTTCAGCTGCCGCCGCCCACGGTAAGGCAGATCATCTGACAGCCCACGAGCTAAGCAAGAACGCACATGAACTCTCTGTGAGCGCCCATCGGTATTCCGAAAAGATGGCCGAGGAAGCAAAGGTCGGAAAAGGTTAGGCGAAGTGTTTCCCGAAGGCTGCGCCGCAAGTCAGAAATCTATTGGACTGCCAGCGCCGCCAGCGTCGCTTCCAGGCTTGCCGGATCCTCCACGTTGAGCGATTTCTGGTTCCCGTCGATCTGCCGCAACAGTCCGCACAGCACCTTACCGGGACCCACCTCGATAAACAAATCGGCTCCCGCAGCAACGAGCGTCTGCATGCAATCGACCCAGCGCACTGCCCCGGTGACTTGGCGGATGAGTGCGTCGCATGCGGCGTCCGCAGTGCTCACCAAACCTCCAGTAACATTGGCAGCAACCGGAATCTGCGGATCGGCCACGCTAATGGCGGCGAGCACTCGGGCGACTTCTTCCTGAGCTGGCTGCATAAGCTCGCAGTGGAACGGAGCACTCACCGGAAGCATCACTGCCCGCCGTGCGCCCTTTGCCTTGGCCAATGCCGAAGCCTTTTCGACGGCCACCAGTGCGCCGGAGATCACCGTCTGGCTGGGCGAGTTCAGGTTGGCTGCTGCAACCGTCAGACCAGTCTCGGCTTCAGCTTCCCTGCAGGCTTCGGCCACCTGCGCCGCGTCGAGCGCCAGCACGGCTGCCATGGCGCCCTGGCCAGCGGGAACGGCCAATTGCATTGCACGTCCACGTGCCTTCACGGCGCGCACAGCGTCAACAAAGCTCATGGTTCCGGCGGCTACGTGGGCGGACCATTCTCCCAGCGAATGTCCTGCAGCGAGCGCGGGATGAACGCCATGCCCCGCAAGAACGCGCGCCGCGGCAACGCTGACGGTCAGGATGGCGGGCTGTGTGTTTTCCGTCAGCCGGAGATCTTCGTCGGGACCTTCAAAGATCAGTTTTGAAAGAGGGAAGCCAAGTGCCTCATCGGCTTCGGCAAAGGTCTCGGCGGCGGCGGGAAAGGCTTCAGCCAAGCTACGGCCCATGCCGACTGTCTGCGATCCCTGACCAGGGAAAAGGAATGCGATTCGAGAGTTCATTTCAGAGAGGATTCTATCGTGTTGAGCCGGCAGCGTTCATCTTGCGTCAACGCGGCGGCTCACGCCACGGCGTCGGGACGGAAACCTGCAAGCTGCATCGCTCGCGTGATTTCCGGGTTGCGCATGAACGTATTCCAAACCTGGCCGGTGCGCAGGTTCTCCGCCATGAGAAGGGAGATCCCCAGATCGATTCCAAGCACGTCCGGGTTATACCAGTTGGCGGCCGGATGAAAGGCATCCGCAAACCCGTAGCGTCCCCAGGCTTGCGCACCCGATTTCGCGCGCATGGCGCGTAGAACGGCCAGGCATTCAGCAGGCAGGAAAGCGAGGGACCCTGCGGGCGCGCAGGGCACTACCGTCCCGTCGATGAGCCCCCGCGAAGGCGGACCGCCCCAGATGGTATAACCGCGCACAGAATCAGAAGCAGTGATGCCCCAATAGTCCTCGGAGTACCAATTGGGCATGGAGAGGCAGAACGCCTTGTGAGCACGCGTTGCGATGACCGAGTTCTCAAAGTAATTGGTGTAGGCATCGCGCTTGTCTCGAAAATCGAACCATGCGTGCGAATACTGATGCACAAAAATGGGGTCGTCCCCGCTTATATATTCCAGACCCGCGTAACGCTGCACTGGCCGTGCAAAACTCTTCCAGACGTCCGGTGAAACCGGATGGCTCGGCGAGCCCATGGCTAGCAGATAAATCATCATCAGTTCGGAGTAATGGCTCCAGCGAGAGTTCAGGAATCCAGACTCGGGATGCCATCCCATTGCGAACGCCTCACCGCCGTTCTGCATCCAGGGCCAATCCACGCGCTCATAAATCTGTTGCGCCAGGGATTGGATCTGCGCATCGTCAAACCATGCACGTGCCGTGAGAATGCCACACAGCAGAATGGCCGTGTCGATGGGGGACAGCTCGCACCGCGCCCAGCGCTTCCCGGTTTCAATGTCCGTGAAGTGATAGAAGAATCCATGCACCTCCGGCATCGAGTTGAGGTGCCAACTCAGTGTGGTTCGCACACGCTCAACAACCTCCGCATGCGGAATATACCCACGACGATCGGCGATGGTAAGCGCGGTCAAGCCGAATCCGGTGGAGGCAATGCTGGCCATGCGGCGGCGATCGCGAGCACCGGTCAGATCATTGCGAGCGCGGTCCAGAATCTGTCCGGTTGCCGGGCTGCCCTGCTCCCAGAAAAAGAGACAAGCCTGCCGTTCCAGGTCGTCGAGAAACACGTCGTCTTCATTGGACGGAGCCCAGGGCTGGGCCGCACGGGCGAGACTAAAAGGCACGACTGCGCGACCGGCGGATATCGCCATCATCTGTAACATCCTGCGCCTGTTGACGATCGTCATCGCGCCTCGAGTCTTCCACAAAGGCGCAGCACCGGCACAGGTGCCGATAGCTGAAGCTGTGACTGCAAGTTGTCCTGATTCCCCAAAACACCGGCGGGAAGACCTGACGCCGATGACCCCTAAATTGGATTGATATTTAGAGAATAGAACAGTATTTAGATTTAATTCCAGCGCTTCTTGTCGTTTGAATCGTCATCAATCTGCTTTCCACTCCCATCAAATCGAACAGTTCTGCCTTGCGAGCGCATGTAGACCTCAAACTTCCTTGCCGCGCGCCGCCGTTTCCAGCGGTAGTAGCGATTGCGCAGTCCGTACCACTGCTCGCTGAAGGCAAATGACATTCCGCGCCGCGGTGCGAATTGGATATAAATTATCCCAGCCAGCCCACCGAACAACTGCGCGAAGGCGTACATCCGTTCGTCGCCGAAGAGCGTGGCAACCGCGATGAGCGCGTAAATGATGGCCAGGTAGCGTGCCTTGATGCTGATGGGAAGAGGAAACAGCATAAACTCCATGTCCCCATAGAGAACGCCGAAGGCCACCAGCAGGCCGAAGATGCCGCCAAAGCAGCCATAGAGAGGGATTAACGGAAGCGAGAAGCCAAACGTGCTGCTGGCGGCAAAGATGGCGGCGGCGCCCAGCGCGGTGCCGATCACAGAGGAGCCGAAGAGGCCGGCAACCCAACTCGGGCTGTGCATCTGCTCCAGGAAGCCCGCCAGAAACCAAAGCGAAAGCAGTTCGAGCGCCGTGCCCAGAATGCCCTGATGGATGAAGCTGTAGGTGAAGGGCTGCCAGAGCCAGCCGTGCAGGAAGAAGCCCGGTACAAAAGCGAAAACGCCCAGGATCCAACCGGCGGCGGATCTCGACAGCGCTCCCGTCACCAGCAACGCGAAATACGCGATCAGGTTGGCAAGAATCAGCCGCCGCGTCGTGCCGCGAAATGCAGGGAATGAAATCGAGCTGGAGCCGGACCGGGCCATCGTCTTCCTCAGGGTAAACGTTTGATGCGGCGCGTGTCATTCGTGGTCCGGCCCAATTGCCTAAGCAATTCCCCTTTTGGTTATTGAGCAGCCGCGGGAGCCACAGCAGCGGGGCTCGGCGCCGGCGTTGCCGACAAGTCCGGAACCTGGAGCACGAGCCCGGTCGAGTCGTTCTTCAGCGCGATGGGCATTTCAATCGGGCCGTAGGTCTTCAAGGTCTTCCCCGGCAACATGAACGCGAGAGTGCCGCCAATGCTGGCAAACTCCTTGTCCGCTGCTCCGGCCACTTTCAAAATGTACTGGCCCTCCAGGACATAGTTGAGGCGAAAGGTGCCGTCCTGCTCGATGCTTGCGCCCCGCACCTGGACTTTGGTGTCCGTCTCTTCCAGCGAGACCCAGCCGGAATTCACCGCGTGGCTGTCCGTTTTCGCCACCACCGATCCTGCGACGGAATGCAGGTTGTCGATTGGAAACACGACGTCGATTCCATTCACGTCGTCCCCGGAGCTAACCTCGACCGGCTTGATGTCCTTCTGGTGCAGAGCGCCTCCCGAGTACACCAGAAGCATGTCTCCCAGACTGGTGTGTACCGAGGGCATGGCACCGAGGCCAACGGAGACTTGGGTGGTCGGCAAGGTAGCTTTGACGGCATATTTTCCGGGAAGGAGGCCCGAAATCCGATAATGTCCCTGATCGTCACTGCTCGCTGGAATCGTGGAAATGACGCCCATGTCCTTCCACTTGCCGTCTTTGTCGAGGGTTATCAACATTGGTGTTACACCCGGCGCGGGGCTGCCGTCGTCATAGCGAATTGTGCCGCTGATTGATGCGCCGCGCTCCAGGCGGATGTCCACGCGGACTGAAACATTGGGTTGGATCTCGATTTTTTCAGCAGAGGATTGGACAGCTTTGAGGGCGTCGGACGATGCTTTGGCCCGCTCTATGGGCGAGAGCTGGCTCAGGGGCGAGAGGTAACCGGCGAACTGAGCGACGACCCAATAGTTTCCGGGAGGAACTTTTTCCATCGTGAATGCGCCGTCGAGGGCCGTCACTGCAGATAGGTTCGAATTGCCGCCCTTCATCACCGCGGCCATGGCTTTGCCGATGGATTTTTCGAAGTCTGGATCCTTGGCCATGGCTTCCGTATCAAAGATTGGCGACGCAGGTGGATGCTCGCCAATCAACTGCACGGTTGCGAACCGGGCCGGCTGGTTGGTATCTCCGCAAACCACATGGCCCATCACCTGGCCGGTGAGCGTTGCCGGGCTTGCGGGTGCGGCCTGTTGTGCAACAGCGGATACGGAAAAGGCAAGAAGGGCCCAAACATACGCGCGCATAAAGACTCCTGAACAGGTTGCGGTCACGGGTTCCTGAGGATGCGGTGTACCATTGCTCGGTCGCCCACAGTCTATTCCATTGCGCGAATTGCCGCCGTGACACACTGAAGGCGGAATAGGAAGGCCGTGCGATTTGGGAAAATTCCTAGGGTATTCTCGGAGCTCGGCTGATCAACTCCGGGCGAATGGGTTCCTGCTTGACCTGAAGGCTGTTTCTCCCCAAGAATAGCCATGTTGTCCCACAACCGAAGTTCATACTGCAATATGAATTGCCATAAGAAGTGAGGAGCCTGCTATGCCCAACTGCCCTGAATGCGAGAATGGATTAGACATCGAATTGGATGAAGTAGAAGAAGGCGATGTAGTTACCTGTGAGGAGTGCGGAAACGAATACGAAGTCGTCGGCACGGAACCCTTGGAGTTGGCGCGGGTGGACGGCGACCTGATTGATGACGAAGACGAGCCGTTTGCGGAAGAAGAGGAGGAAGAGTGAAGCTCAAAACCGTTCCACAATTGACCTGCCCTCAGCGGATGAGTGCAGGGTGGCTTTCAGGGAATCAAAAAGCCACTTGGCGACGTGCTGCAGGGGTGCAGGGATTGTGGAGCCGTTGGTACCGCGCAAGTACGGTCGCCGGAGTGCTTTTTGTTGCCTTGGCTACTGGGTTGATTCCGTCTGGTGGGCACGGGCGGACATGCCTGCAGCAGGCACAGGCGCAGAATCTGGGCATGCGGGTGGTCAGCGGCATCGTGGTGGATGCGAATTCAGCTACGATGCCAGGAGTTACAGTCTTTCTCAAGGATCTAAAAAGCAAGAATATTCGTAGCTTTACCTCCGACGCACAAGGGAATTACCGCTTCACGCAGGTGAATATGGCCCAGGATCATGAGCTGTGGGCGGAGAAGGACGGCAAGAAGAGCGTCGTTAAGACAGTGAGCTCCTGGGATACCCGCAAAGAGTTTGTACAGGAGCTGAAGTTGAAGTGAACGGCCCAGTCCGCTGGACGCTCTAGCCGTCCAGCTTTCTGGTCACCAGCTCATTCAGCAATCCCGGGTTCGCCTGCCCTTTTGAAGCCTTCATCACCTGGCCCACAAAGAATCCGGACATGGTTTTTTTGCCCGCGCGATACTGCTCAACCTGTTTCGGACTCGCCGCAATCACTTCATCAATCATGGCCTCAAGTGCCGACGAGTCGGTGATCTGCTCCGGCTTCTCGCGTTCGTAGACAGCGGCGAAGTCCTCACCCTTTTCGAAGCACACGTCGAATAGCTGTTTCAATTGCTTCGAACTGATCTTCCCCTCGTCCAGCAGATCGGCGGCCAGCACAATTCCCGCCATCGATACCGGCGATTGTTCCTGCTCGAGGCCTAGTGCATTCAGCCTTCCGCCTACTTCACTCAGCAGCAAATTGGCCACGCGCCGGGGACTGCGCGCCGTCCGCGCAGCAGCCTCAAACCGGTCGGCAAATTCGCGCGATGAGGTCAGCGTGGCTGCATCCTTGGGGTTCAACTCATACTCCGCAATCATCCGTGCTCGGCGTGCTTCCGGCAGTTCCGGGAGCTCCGCTCTCTTGCGCTCAAGATATTCGTGCGACACGATCAGCGGCGGCAAATCCGGCTCGGGAAAATAGCGATAATCGTGCGCCTGCTCCTTCGACCGCATGGAGTAGGTCCGCCCCTCGGCAGCGTTCCACAGCCGGCTCTCCTGAATCACGTGTCCGCCGGATTCAAGCACTTCTACCTGGCGCTCAATCTCGTATTCAATGGCAGCGCGGACAAACCGAAAGCTGTTCACATTTTTCACTTCCGCCTTGGTACCGAACTGCGGCGCACCCTTCAGCCGCACGCTCACGTTGGCATCGCAACGCAGCGAACCTTCTTCCATGTTGCAATCCGAAACCCGGGTATACAGCAGAATTTCCTTCAGCCGCGTCAGGTATTCGAATGCCTCATCGGCGGTGCGAATGTCCGGTTCGGACACAATCTCAACCAGCGGCGTCCCGCACCGGTTCAGGTCGAGATAGGTGCGCGTTGCGGAGTCCGCAAAGCCATCGTGGATGCTCTTGCCCGCGTCTTCTTCCATGTGCAGCCGCGTGATCCCAATTCGCTTCGTGCCACCGTCCGCCGTCGGCACATCGATAAAGCCGCGCTCGGCCAGCGGCTTGTCGTACTGCGAGATCTGGTAGCCCTTGGGCAGGTCGGGATAGAAGTAGTTCTTGCGCGCAAAGATCGAACGCTCCCGCACCTCGCAACCGATAGCAAGCGAAGCCAGCGTGGCAAACTCCAATGCCTTGGCATTCAGCACCGGCAGCGAGCCAGGCAGCCCCAGGCACACCGGGCAAATATTGGTATTGGGCGCCGAACCAAAGTGGTTCGCGCAGCCGCAGAAGGCCTTGGTTTCGGTGAGGAGCTGAACGTGAACTTCAAGCCCGATAACGGGCTCGTACTTACACAAGACGGAAGGGGCCAAAGCTGCGGGCATAGTCAAATTCTAGCGCGACGAAGCAGAACCTCAACAGTGCTTATCAACTTGAGCAAACCGTAGCGAAGTCGAAAGATCTGCGGTCGCCTTTCGGCTGTCATCACGGACGAAGAAGGCATAGTGTCCAGTTTGCCTCTGATTCGAACGCAAAAAGTGTTCGCGCCCCAAATGGCTTCATTGAGGAGTCAACGAATTTCCTAAGAATCTGTCCAGGAACTCGAAGTCAGCGCCCGGCATGGGGCCGCGGGTCCGGATTTGCCGGGAGGGCACCCCGGCGGTAGGACGCACACAAGAGGGGTCGTGGTGCGGTTCACTGATGAGTGATACCCCCCCCACCCCATCTCTGTAAAGAAGTGGTTTGTTTTCAATGGTATACCAGGTGGCAATCGCCGCAAATATGGCATTCTAAAGAAGTTACTTGCAGATATGCCAATCC
>Ga0302267_10000628_pt1 | contig 47599 bp, 43 predicted proteins | sample III_Bog_E1_3_FD_194555 | JGI IMG/M metagenome (GOLD analysis project Ga0302267, IMG submission 194555) | Peat permafrost microbial communities from Stordalen Mire near Abisko, Sweden - III_Bog_E1_3 | ecosystem: Environmental > Terrestrial > Soil > Wetlands > Peat | place: Sweden: Abisko...
TACAAGATGGCGAAATTCGGGTCCTTCATACATGATTGCCACGACCTATCTACTCTGGGGCCAACTATTTGGCAATCGGAGGTTGCACTTGATATGGTGCGTTTGCTCCACTATTAGTTGCCCACCTTGGTTCATCTATCCGAGGCAGAGGCAACCAAAGGCGTGTTGTGCAAATCTGGGAGGCACACCTGCATAGGCGCGGCCGATGGGGGCATAGAAAACAACTATTGGACGGACGGCGTGCTCTACCCCATCATTGAGGGACGAACCGTTGCCTGAGAGCAGACGGCAAGCACTGCTTGGAGTACCCCAATGGCAAATGAAGACGTGACTGAACGGAAGCCGCCCCAGTCTGCCGGCCTTGTCCCCGAACGGCTCCTCGACTCTGAGGAGGCTGCGGCCATCATTCAGATTCACCCCAAGACTCTTCAGAGATTTGCGCGTGAGGGCCAGATTCACGGCGTACACATTGGCAAACTCTGGCGTTTTCGCCTCTCGGCGATAGAGCAGTGGATCGACAGACAGACCGGCACTTAGTGTGCAAAACATTCCGACCTCTGCCCTGAAAAAAGGACTACCTTGGTAGCAAGCCATCCGTTGCCGCCTGGACTGGAGAATTCATGAACAGGCGAACGCGGTATCAGCAAGGAAGCGTGCAGCGCGAAAAGCGGCAGAGCGGACCGGATGTTTGGATCTTTCGGTGGCGGGAACCCGGATCGGATGGCGTTAGCAGACAACGCAAAGCCATCGTCGGTACGGTTACAACCCTCACCACCGAAGCATCGGCCCTCAAAGCAGCTCACGCATTGCGCATTGATGCAAACCAACAAACCCCGCAAGCGGAAGGCGGGCCGAGCACAATCGCCGAACTGATCGCACACTACCGGCTCAAAGAGCTTGTGGGTGAGAACCAGGGACGCAAAGCGTTCTCGACTCGATCTGCTTACGAATGCTATTTGAAGCTGTGGATTCTGCCACGCTGGGGAAATCACAGGCTGGATCAAATCAAACCAGTCGCCGTTGAAGAATGGCTGGATGGCATTGAGCGGGCGAAGGGCACCAAAGCGAAGATGAGGAACTTGATGAGCGCAATCTTTCATCACGCAATGCGGTACGAGTGGGTTGCAAACAACCCGATCAAACTCGTGCGACAGAGCGCGAAAAGAGAGAAGGTGCCTGACGTTCTCGATCTGGCGGAACTCCAACTGCTTCTCAGCAAGTTGTCCGTAAGGGAGCGCACCGTGGCTCTGCTCGACGCGGCAACCGGCCTTCGGGTCAGCGAACTGCTTGCGCTTCGCTGGAGCGATGTCGATTTTGAGAAGTTGGAGTTGAACGTCACCCGCGCGATCTGGCATCAGGTCGTGGGAGAGTGCAAGACGGAAGCCTCAGCCAAACCCGTCCCGATGGACGAGTACATGGCGGAGGACCTGATGAGCTGGCGTCGTCAGAGTGCGTATCCGCTGGATGACGATTGGGTCTTCGCAAGTCCGACCATGGGAGGCAAGCAACCCTACTGGCCGGACAACCTCATGAAGCGCTACATCAAGCCGGTCGCACGCAAGGCCGGAATCACCAAGAACATCGGTTGGCATACCTTCCGCCATTCCTTCGGCACGCTGCTCAAGGCGAACGGGGAAGATATCAAAACCGTACAGGAGCTCTTGAGGCACGCGAATAGTCGGATCACCCTGGACGTTTACACGCAGGCAGTGACCTCGAACAAGCGCGCCGCACAGAGCAAGGTTGTAAGGATGATGGTTCCGAACGCGGGCACACTAAGCGCCAACGTGGGCACAATGGATTCTGGGAAGATTGCGGTCAATGCTCGATACTGAGCTTATTGTGCCCATATCGTGCCCGGATTTCGTTGTCACTCAGGTCCCAAACATCCCGTAAGTGCTTTGGAATGTATGGCGGGGACGACGGGGCTCGAACCCGCGACCTCTGCCGTGACAGGGCAGCGCTCTAACCAACTGAGCTACGTCCCCAGGATTGTTCGGAACAATCTGGAATTAATGTCACGTAGAATCAAGCGTTTCGTAGCTATCGCCCTATTTCGCTTACTTCTACCTTGTTGCCGCTGTGGACTCAATTTTGGCCTTCGATAGACACCAAAACCAGCACCGCAACAACAGGATCAAGTCTATCAGAAGTGACCGTTTTGGTGTCCACGTTTCCCGGTCATTGAGCAAAAGTTTCGTTTCTCTCTTTACTTCACTTCTTGCCAACACCTTCTGCTTTCAGAAGATCTGTAATTCGCAGACGAATATCGTCTCGTATCGCTCGAACCTCCTCCATCGGCAAGCCTTTCGGATCTTTGAGCGGCCAATCATCGCGGCGCAGCCCCGGCACATACGGGCACTTGTCTCCGCAGCCCATAGTGATGAGAAGTGCGGCTCCTCCGGCAAGTTCCTCAGTGAGCTTCTGAGGTTCTGAGCCGCTCAGGTCAATCCCTACCTCTTGCATCGCGGCCAGAACCTCTGGGTGTACCCGCGGGCCGGGTTCTGTCCCGGCAGAGATAGCCTCTGCCTTTGATCGGTCGGCAAGCTGGTTGTAGAAAGCTGCGGCCATTTGTGAGCGGCCGGCATTATGAACGCAAGCAAAAATGACTCTGTGCATCGTGGTTCCTTTGACCTCTACTTTTTTCCGATACTGTCGAGTTCATGTTGGAGCGCAAAGGTATCGAGAGTTGCAATTGGAAGATTCAGAAAGAGACTGATGCGGCGGTCCAGAGAAGCAAATGCTTGGCTGAAAGCTCGTTCAACCTCTTCCGTCGTACCGGACAGTGCAGCGGGATCGGGGATGCCCCAATGCGCCGTCATGGGCTGGCCCGGCCAAATGGGACAGACTTCATGCGCCGCGTTGTCGCAGACGGTAAAGACGAAGTGGAGTGGCGGCGAGTCCGGTTTGGAGAATTCGTCCCACGACTTGCTACGTGGGTTCGCTGTACTCAATCCGGCCTTCTCGATCTGCTTTAGGGCCTCGGGCCGGACTTGCCCGGTCGGATGACTCCCCGCGCTGTAGGCCGTGAAGTGTTCACGGCCTTTTCGATTCATAATTGCTTCCGCCATGATGGAACGGGCGGAGTTGCCAGTGCAGAGAAACATCACGTTGTAGTGTGGCATCGCTTCTCCTACGCGCAGCACGACGCGCCGCAACAGGGAGCGGACGCGGCGGTTTTCGGTTTTACCGCGTACACCTTCACGCTGGCGGCTGCCGCGTTGATGTCGTACTGCGAAAGCAGCGTCTTAAGCTCTTCGTGAAGCGATGGCGATGGATTGGTGGCGGGAGCGCAGCAAGACTCCTCCATCGGCTGGAATTGGCTACCCGCCTCCATACTGGGCGAGCAGCAGCCGGCCTGGTTCTCCACCTTGGCGTATGCGTTCAGGTCCGCGCCACTATCGACGATCTGAATGTGTTCGAGGCCCGCGGCACTTAATCCTGAGCGGTAGTCGTCAATCAAGATGGCTCCGCCGATGCAGCCTACATAGGCTGCCATGCTCTTTGCGACGGCTTCCGGGAGCTCACCCTTGAGAGCGATGTCACTCACGGCCACTCGGCCGCCGGGCTTGAGAACGCGCACGATCTCGCGGAAGACGGCGAGCTTGTCAGGAGCAAGGTTGAGCACGCAGTTCGAGATGACGCAATCGACAGAAGAGTCCGGCAACGGAATCTGGTCGATGGTGGACTGGTAAAACTCCACATTCGTATACCCGCCAGCCTGGGCGTTCGTTCGCGCTCTCTCAATCATGGCTGGTGTCATGTCGATGCCAATGGCGCGACCCGACGGGCCGACCATTTTCGACGCCAGAAATACGTCCAGTCCCCCGCCTGAACCCAGATCGACGACAACTTCCCCTGCGCGGATGTGAGCGGTCGCGGTGGGATTGCCGCAAGAGAGTCCCATGTTGGCGCCAGCCGGGATTGAGGTCAGCTCCTCGGGCGAGTAGCCAAAGGCTTCCGCAACCGCCTTTACCCCCGCATGGTCATTGGAGAGACTGCTTTCCGCAACGGCCCCATATTTTGATCGAACTGATTCCAATACCTGCTCTGCCATAGCCGCCTCCGAAAACATATTTGCTTTAGCGACTATATCTATTGCCAACACATTCGTCAATGCGTATAAGTAAAGAATGGCAATGAGAACACCACCGTTCCATATGGAGCGATTCTTTCAGGCCCTTGGAGACAAGACGCGGCTCCGGCTGCTCAACCTCATGGCCGGCCAGGAGATATGCGTTTGCTACTTGGTTGAGATTCTGGGAGGGCCTCAGCCGAAGATTTCCCGGCATCTAGCCTATCTCCGCAATGCCGGTATCGTTTCGGCTCGGCGGGAAGGTAAATGGATGCACTACCGGATCGTCATGCCTCCAAACATCGGAGCAACGCAAGTTCTAAGGCAGACACTCGACTGGTTGCGGGATGAAAAGACGATGCAGGCCGACAAGGCGCGGCTTACGAAGGCGTGCTGCTCACCGGCAAAGTATGTCCTTCTTGAGGGAGCGCCCGCTCCGATAACGGTTGGTCAATCATCTTGTGAGGCGTGCTAATGTCGATCTCTGCCCCGCAAGGCAGTGTGTGCGCTCCTGCCGCTCGCAAGAAACTATCTTTCCTCGATCGCTTCCTGACTCTATGGATCTTTCTTGCGATGGTAATTGGCGTGGCGATCGGACACTTTGTTCCGTCATCTTCCGGTTTCGTAAATCGCTTTCAGACGGGTACGACGAACATCCCCATCGCCATTGGCCTAATCATTATGATGTTCCCGCCGCTGGCGAAGGTTCGTTACGAAAAGCTCGGTGAGGTCTTTCGCAACAAGCGCATACTCGGCCTTTCATTGGTACAGAACTGGATCATCGGCCCGGTGTTGATGTTCCTCCTCGCGATTGCCTTCTTACGCGGCGAACCTGCTTATATGCGCGGCCTGATCCTTATCGGCATCGCGCGTTGCATTGCGATGGTGCTGGTCTGGAATGAACTGGCGGAGGGCGATACGGATTATGTCGCCGGCCTGGTTGCTATCAACAGTGTTTTCCAGGTCCTCTTCTACAGCTTTTACGCCTGGGCTTTTCTGACCGTCTTGCCGAAGTGGTTTGGACTGGAAGGTAGCGTTGTTCCGATCGGCATCGGTCAGATTGCGAAAAGCGTTGGCATCTATCTGGGAATTCCGTTTGTGGCCGGGTTCATTACCCGATACATTCTCATCCGAGTCAAGGGAGAGGACTGGTATCGGACGCGATTCATTCCCCGCATCAGTCCGCTCACGCTCATCGCCCTGCTCTTTACGATCCTGGTGATGTTTTCGCTCAAGGGCGACCTGATCGTGCGACTCCCGCTCGATGTAGTGAAGATCGCCGTTCCACTTGTCATCTACTTTCTCATCATGTTCCTGGTGAGCTTTTGGATGGGCAAGAAGCTGGGCGCGGATTATGCTCAGTCCGCGACACTCTCCTTTACGGCTGCGGGTAACAATTTCGAGCTGGCAATTGCAGTGGCCGTCGCAGTCTTCGGTTTGAACTCGGGCGAAGCGTTCGTCGGTGTTGTGGGACCACTGATCGAGGTTCCGGCACTCATCGGCCTGGTCCATGTCGCGTTCTGGCTGCGTAAGAGATACTTCGCTGTGCCTCTGCCCTCATTTGAGACGCATTCGACTGAAACGGTTCCATAGACCATTTCGACCCCGTCGCCTACCCTATATACCGATGCCCTGACGCCCCTCGTCCCTATAACGGCATTTTCGAGCGGAATCGATTCCGTAGTTCCATTCCTCTTACATCCAGTACGCTAGAGTTATGACGCCTCTTGCGCTTGTGAGTATCATCGTCACTGCGGCGGCCCTATTCGGCTGGCTGAGCGTGCGCGTCTGCCGCCTGCCTATCACCATTGGCACCATGCTGCTCACGGTGATCGCATCCGTCATCATGATCCTGCTTGGCGATGTTTTTCCTAGCCTGCATGCCGGGGCCGTGCGGCTGGCGGGGGGCATTCAATTTGAAGATCTGATACTCCACGGCATGCTTGGCCTGCTGCTCTTCGCGGGCGCATTTCTGCTGGACCTCTTCTATCTCTCGCAGGAAAAACTTTCCGTCGGAGTTCTCTCCCTCGGCGGCACCCTGCTGGCCACGGCAGCTATGGCCGCCATCATGCACTGGTCGTTGCCGCTCTTCAGCATTCCTGCGCCGTGGATTGAGTGCCTCTTCTTCGGCGCACTGATCTCGCCCACAGATCCTGTGGCCGTTCTGGAGATGCTGCACCGCGTCGGCGTTGCTAAAAATATTCAGGCACAGCTCGCGGGTGAATCACTCTTCAACGACGGCGTCGGCGCGGTGCTGTTCCTGAGTGTGCTGGCGGCTTCGCGCGGCGCAGAGCCCTCCATCGGCCACATCGCGGCCATGCTGCTGTTGAAATCCGGCGGCGGCCTGCTGCTGGGCATTGCCCTGGCGCGGGTCGCTTCTGAACTGATGCGGCGCGTGGACGCATACCAGATCGAGATTCTGCTCACGCTATCGCTCGCGCTGGGCGGCTATGCGCTGGGCGAGGCGTTGCACCTGTCAGCTCCACTGGAAGCAGTTGCAGCCGGTCTGGCCCTGCGCCGCTTCAACATGAACCACGAGCACACCGAGATATCCCACGAATCGCTGGACCGCTTCTGGCGCGTCATCGATGAGATTCAGAACGCAATTCTCTTCGTTCTGCTTGGTTTTGAAGTGCTGATCATTCCGTTCACGCGGCGCGCCTTTGAATCCGGGATCTTCGCCATCCTCTCCGTGATCGTGGTTCGCATTGTGGTGGTCGCGCTCATGCTGGCGCTGGTGCGGCTGCTGCAGCCCGGGCACAAATCATCTCTCTTCACGCTCAGTTGGGGCGGCCTACGCGGCGGACTCTCTATCGCGCTCGCGCTCTCCATTCCGGCAGTGCAAAGCCATACGTGGATTCTGGCCACCACCTACCTCGTGGTCGTCTTCTCCATCGTGATCCAGGGAGGAACGCTTGACCTCTTTCTGAAGCGGTCAACTCTGCGTCATAGCTAGGGGGGAATCGCGGCGATGCCGGAAGAAGTTTTGGTGGGCAGCGAGGGACTCGAACCCCCGACATCCTCGGTGTAAGCGAGGCGCTCTAACCAACTGAGCTAGCCGCCCATTTTTGCAGGCCTGCATCCAGTCTATCGGCCATGCGCCGGAGTTGCAATCCGGCCTTCACACGCAAGCACGCCCGCGATTGGTAGACTGCTCTCTAGAGTGCAAGGCCTTCTCATCAACGCAGACGACTTCGGGCTTACGCCGGGTGTGAACCGGGCCATCGCCGAGTTGTACGATGCGGGCTGCCTCCGCTCCACCACGCTGATGGCCACGGGCGATGCCTTCCAGCACGCGGTCGATCTTGCGCTTGAGCGCCCCGGTCTCGGCGTCGGCTGCCATATTGTGCTCACCGATGGTCTGCCGGCGTTGCCGCCCGGCGAGATACCTTCACTCCTTGGCGAAGATCGTGTGCACTTCCGTCCACGACTGGCGCGCTTCATCGGCGATCTCATGCTGGGCCGCATTCACGAAGATGAGCTGGAACGCGAAGCCGCCGCACAGATGCGCAAGCTGCAATCCGCCGGCCTGAACGTGACCCACTTCGATTCGCACAAGCATACGCACATGTTCCCTGCCATCGTGCGCCCGCTGGCCCGCGCTGCTGCCGCCTGCGGCGTGCACGCACTGCGCAATCCGTTTGAACCGGCGTGGAGCACGGCGGCAGGCTCCAGCCGCTTGCGTAAACTTCAGATTCGCGCCCTGGCCCGGCTGCACGATCCCTTTTTCGCACAGTTTGACGGCCTGCAAACGCCGGACGGCACCATCGGCGTCTCCGCCACCGGCAATCTAAACGCCGCCAGCCTGGACACCCTGCTACAGACGCTGCCGGAGGGTGTCTGGGAGCTGGTCTGTCATCCCGGCTACAACGACTCTGCGCTGGGCCGCGTCGCCACCCGCCTGCGCACCGAGCGCGAGACGGAATACCGTGCGTTGCTGGAACAAATTCCGCTGGCCCTGCGAAACTATCCGGACCTTCATCTCATCTCATACAGGGACATTCAACTCATCGGCAGCGAGGCTCCATGAAGATCGGCATCACATGCTATCCCACCTACGGCGGCAGCGGCGTAGTCGCCACGGAGCTGGGCATCGAGCTGGCAGCGCGCGGCCATGAAGTTCACTTCATCACCTACTCGCAGCCCTTCCGCCTGACCGGCCGCGAGCACAACATCTTCTATCACGAGGTCCCGGTCTCGAACTATCCGCTGTTTGAGTACCCGCCGTACGATCTTGCGCTCGCATCGCGCATGGCAGAGGTCGCCGAACTGCACCAGCTCGATCTGCTGCATGTGCATTATGCGATTCCCCACTCCGTCAGCGCGCTGCTGGCCCGGCAGATGATGCAGGCGCGCGGCCTGAGACTTCCCTTCATCACCACGCTGCACGGCACTGATATTACGCTGGTCGGGCTGGACCGCTCTTACCTGCCTATCACGCGGCTCGGCATTGAGCAGAGCGACGGCGTAACCTCCATCTCGGAATATCTCAAGGAGCGCACGGTCGAAGACTTTGCCATCACCCGCGAGATCGAAGTGATTCGTAACTTTGTGAACTGCGATTTCTACATACGCCGCGCAGAAGCGGTGGCCGAGATGCGTCCCCGCTATGCTGCCGCAGGCGAAAAGCTGCTGGTGCATCTCTCCAACTTCCGTCCCGTCAAACGCGTGCCCGATGTGGTCCGCATCTTTGCGCGCGTGGCCGAGAGGATACCGGCGCGCCTGATGATGATCGGCGACGGCCCTGACCGCTCGGAAGCCGAGTGGCTGGCCAAACGCCTGGGCGTTGGCGAGCGCGTCTGCTTTCTGGGTAAGCAGGATGCGGTGAATGAGTTGCTGCCGCTGGCCGATCTGATGCTGATGCCCAGTGAGATGGAATCGTTCGGCCTGGCTGCGCTGGAGGCAATGGCCTGCGAGGTGCCCGCCATTGCTACGCTGGTCGGCGGCATCCCGGAACTGATTGAACACGGCCACAACGGCCTTCTTTTTCCCGTAGGCGATACAGAAGCGATGGCGCAAGCTGCCGTCGATCTGCTCTCTGACGGCGCCCGCCTGCAGGCGATGGCCAAAGCCGCGCGCAAGACGGCTCAGGCACAGTTCTGCGCCTCGCGTGTGATCCCCCTATATGAAAAATTCTACGAGCGCATCATGCGCCAGGCACCGGTGGCTCTGGCCCCGGTCAACGCTTAGAGCTTTTCTTCGCCGTGGATGGGCTGGGCCGTTTGCGGCCACATCGCCTCTGCCAGCAGCGGCAGCCAGAGCGCAATCCTGGTGCCGCGCCCCGGGCGGCTGTATATCTCCACATGCGCACCCGGCGCCTGCGAACTGCCGCGCTTGCTGCCACCGTTTTCCGCGCCGCCGTACAACATTTGCACCCGCTCGCGCACATTGCGCAATCCGATGCCGTTGCCGCCGCGGCGTCCGGAATCCCTGCCCGGTGCGCCATCTTCTGTGACCATTCCGACGCCGTCGTCTTCTACCTCCAGCACCAGCATCTCGCCCTGCACCCGGCTGCGCAGCGTGATGGTGCCGCCGCTGATACGCGGCTCCAATCCATGCTTAATGCTGTTCTCCACCAGCGGTTGCAACAGCATGCTGGGCACGATCCGGTCCAGTGACTCCGGCGCAATCTCCTGCACTACGCGCAGCTTCTCGCCAAAGCGCACCACCTCAATCGCGAGATAATCCTCCGTGAACGCAAGCTCTTCACTGAACGGCACAAAGGCTTCGCGGTGCTTCAACAGGGTGCGCAGAATATTCGCCAGCTTCACCACCATCTCGCGCGCCAGCTCCGGCTTGAAGCGCACCAGCGACGCAATCGAATTCAAGGTGTTGAAAAGAAAATGCGGATTGATCTGGCGCTGCAGTGCATCCAGCCGCGCCTCCAGCAGCAGCCGCTCCTGCTCCTTCAGCTTGCGCTCAATGCGGATGGCCTGCCATATCTTCAGCGGGATTCCGACCACCATGGGCGAGCACAGGCAGATGGCCAGCTCAATCGGCCAGGAGCTGGAGTACAGCGAAAAATAATGCCGCGGATTCATGTGCCCGATCAGGCTTACGCCGAAGCTCATGCCTGCGATCAGCACCAGCAAAAAGACCTGCCTGTCCAGTTGCGGCTGCCGCAGATTACGTCGTATCCAGCGGTAAATACTGAGATCGATCAGCGGCGAGAACGACCAGATATCTTCCATCACCGCAAAGTGGCTGAAGGCTCCGGCCACCGCCGCCACGGCTACATTCACCGCAGGCGCAAGAAACTCATGGTGCCGCACCGCAGGCACCGCCAGCACCAGACCGCCCAGCATGCCCCACCACGGGCCGGTCAGCAGACCAAGCAGCACGGTCGCTTCGAATGAGAGATCGGCCGCCAGGAAGTTGGGCACGATCACCCGCACCAGCACACCCAGGGTGAGCGGCACGGTAATCCACGCCACCAGGCTCATGCTCTGCAGCTTGGTGCGCCGCTGCGAAAGCAGCAGGTCGCGAAAGGTCTCTGACCGCGCCAGCGCACTGGAAACAGCCGCCGCCACGCCCAGTTTGACCAGCAGGGTGATGAGGATGAGTTTGGGCTCGATCACATCTTTACTTTACGCCGCGCGGCGCGGATTGGCTTCAGCGATAGCGGTGGCGAATCTTCAGCACCGTGCTGAACACGCCGTTTTCATCGCGCGTCGCCACCACGGATATATTGTCTGTCAGGTTCAACTGCAGTTGCACCAGCGGCTCAGCCGTCTGGTTGATGTTGGTCGCGTAGGTCACCGTCAGGTTGCGCGAGAGCTGCTGCTCCAGCGTAATGCGCGCCGAAGACGTACCCAGCGAGCCCACGAACGACGGGTCGATCTTCACGCTGCCCACGCCAAACAGCCTCTCCACGCGGTTGCTCACCGTCGCGTTCAGCGCGCCGCCCAGCAGAGCGCTGGTCGTGGGATCCACTCCGGCAGCGGTCTGCTGCTGGTTGTAGATCTGGGCCTCTTCCTGCGTGCGCCCCAGCGCGAGCAGAGCGAAGATATCCGTCTCAGAGAGCGGCGGCTCCGAACGGTACGTGGGCTTCAGATTGCTGGATGTGCCATGCACGCCGACGGTGACATCGTAGTTCTCCACGCGTGTGGTCGCATCCAGATCTATCTGCGGGTCGATGCGCACCGGATTGGTGAAATAAATATTGCCGCGCTGCAGCTCATACGTCTGCCCTGCAAACTTGGCACTGCCGTCGGTCACCGTGATGCGCCCCAGGATGGAAGGCACAGCGATGGTGCCACCAATATTCAGATCGACCAGCCCCGCGAGCTTCGCGTACGAATTCTGAAAATCCAGCTGCGGTGACGAGGTTACATGCACATCCAGCCGGATGTGGCTCGACGGCGCATTGGGGTCGGGCGGCGTGGGCAACGTGGGCGGTCCGGCGAAGGCAGCGAAGTCAAAATCCGGCCCGATGCCGAATCGCGTAATTAAAATATTGCCGCTCAGCAGCGCGCTGGAAGTAGAACCCTGCAGCCGCAGATTCGCATTCGCGGTCGAGCTCAGTCCGTTGTACCGCACGCGAACGTTATCTCCCGTCGCCGTCAGGTCGGCGAAGAAGCCGCTCTTGTACGTCATGAAGCCGCCGATCTTCAGTTGCCCGCCGCCGGTCATCGCCGTCAGCGTCTGCACCTGCAGCCGGTTCTCCGTGAATACCAGAGTGCCGTTCATCTGGCTCAGGCCGTTGGGAACATCTTCCAGCGCCACCGCCACATCATGGAACTGCACCTTGCCCGTCAAGCTTGGCGCGCTCATCGTGCCGCCGGCATTCATCGTGAGGTCCACCCGACCGCTGGAGATAATATCGGGATCAATGGACTGCGCGAGCTTCATATTCACGCTGCCCTCGGCATGCATGTGCAGCTTGCCGGGAGCGCCGCCGTTATCAAACAGCTGCGCGGTGCCGCTCGCCTTCAAATCCGTATCCGTGCCCGTGATATGCGCCTGGTCCAGCCGCAGCAGACCATCCTGCATGCTGGCGCGGAGCGGCTGCGGCGACTGCAGCTCAATTCCTGACAGGTTCACGTCAAACTGATTAATCTCCGCCGTGCCGTTCAACCGCTGCGGCGCCGCCAGCGGTCCGTTCAGCGTAAAGCTGCCGCCGATGGAAGAGTGCCCCGTGATGCCCTTGGGCGCGTAGAGACGAAGCAGGCTGTCAATATCAAACATGGAAAGCTCCATCTTCGCTTCTGTCTGATAGTTGCCGCTCAGCTCCGTCTTGCCATTCAGATTCAGCCGCCCGCTGCTCAACTCCGAGTTGGCCGCGAAGAACAGCGTGCTTCCCTGGCTGTGCATCTCTGCCGTCAGCCCGCCCATCGGCTCGCCGCCCAGCGTGAGATTGGTCAGATGCACTGTGGCGTGCAGGCCCGGCTGCTTCAGCGTGCCGTCAGCGTCAGCCTGCAGCGTCAGAGTTCCATCCACCGGATATTTCAGCGTCGCAATCGTCTGGAACTTTGCCAGTTGCAGGTTGTTGCCCTGCACATGCGCGCGCATACGTTCGCTGCGCAGATCGTAATCGCCCGAGCCCGTGATCTGCGCGCCATGCATCACCAGCACGGCGTGCGACACCTGCACATCCTGCCCAGTTGCAGCCAGATCCACCTCCACGCGCTGATACGGCTCGCCGTAGACGGCGCCGTTCGTCAGCAGCACCTGCCCGCTGCCGTTCAGATTGCCGAAGGTCCCGGTCACATGCGCATGGATCACAGCCTTGCCGCTGATCTGCGCCTTGATGCCCGCCACATCCAGCAGGTCCGGCACGTCCGCCTGCGGCATATTGACCAGTGCGTCCAGCGCCGTAGCCTCATCCCAGTCATACTCTGCCACTCCATGGCGGATGATCTTATGCGGAAACGCCTTCCCCGTAGCAGACAACACCACGGAACCGCGCTTCGCCGTTGAACTCGTGATCTGCAACTCCGCGGGCGTGTACTCCGCATCGCCTTCTACGGAATCAATCAGGATGTCGCGCACCGGCGGCGGCGGTGGCGGAGCAGGCACCGCGACCGCCGTGCTACCGGTACGGAAAAGCTTCGCCAACCGTTCCGTGATCGGCCGCGCCGGAGGCGGCGGAGGAGGTGTGGTGCTGCCGGTCGGAATCATCAACTCAAGGTTCTGCCCCACCACATGACCCTTCACATCCAGCATCTCCACCGGGCCTGAAGCCGTTCCCACAAAGTGAACATCGCCATGCAGCTTGAGCGGCACCGCGTCCATGCCCTTCTTGCCGTTATGCTCCAGTCCCAGCGTACGGAAGAGCTGATCGAATTCGCCCAGATCGTGCGTCGTCAGATCGGCGTGCAGCTGTGTCAGCGGATCGCCGGTGTTCACGCCCAGAATGCCGCCGGCATCCAGCGTCGTCGCCGGTGTGCTCACATGGATGTTAGCAATCGCAACCGTCTCATTGCCGCCGCGATACTGCGCCAGCACCGTGCCCGTCACCGGAACATCTGAGCGCAGCTTAGGATGCGGAACGCCCGTGGGCGCAAAGGTGAGATTGCCGTTCACAATCACGGTCTCGCCGCCATCGCCCCACTCTACGTGCACCGGCCCGGTCTCTGCCGTATCAAATCCGAGGTCGCCATAGCCCTTCGGCGCAGTCACGTCCATGACGGTGCGCAGCGGAATGGCCGTGGTCTGCGCATCAATGTAGGCGTGTATGGTGCCCGGCTCGATGGGCACAATCGCCTGAGCCCCGGTGAGGGTGCGCCGCTTCACATGGATGGGCGTGCCCTGCGCAGGCCCCAGCCAGTTATCAATGTGCATCTCGCCAATCACGCTGCCGCCGCCCGGCAGATACGCCTCCATCGCCGCCAGCTGCAGCACAGAAGGAGTGGCCCGTATCTTCGCGCCGCCATCCACATCGTGCGTGCGCACATAAATATCGGTGTAGCCTGCTGCACTCAACTTCGCATCGCCCGTGATCACGAAGGCTTCATTACACTGCCCCCAGTGCAGCGTGTGCATGTCCTTTTGCGCCGTACGCGTCTTGCTGCGCGCCGCCACCATCTCCGGCTCACTGCAGCTGCGTCCATCCAGATTCAGCGTGGCGACGCCGCCGGTCAGCCCGTCAAAGCCGCTCAGTAACGAGACCTGGTGCAGCTCGACCGCGCCGTTCACCTTCGCCTGCCAGGCCGGATGATTGAAATCTTTCAGCGAGCCGCTCACCAGCAGATGCGAACGCTTGCCCGTATCAAACTCCAGCCGCGTCAGCTCCACGCTGTGCCGCGCGAACTTCAGATCGGTCGAGAGCCGAGACTGCACCATCGGCTCCTTCTTCATCTTCGTCTGCAGATCGTTCAGGCTCAGGTGGATCGCATACAAGTCGCCCATCATCTGGTATGCCACACTGGCCTGCAGATCGCTCGCATTCATGTTGAACGGAATCGCACGGTCATTCACCAGCGCCACGCCGTTGTTCACGATCACGCTCTCCGCCTCCAGGTCGAGCAGCGTATCGGCAACGGGCTTCGTGCTGGTGCTCTTCGTCTTCGGCGTTGGCTGGTTGGTCGAACCGTCAGGATAAATAATCAGGTGCGCCTGCGGCCGGTCGACCTGCAGCAGGTTCAGCGCAATGTGCGATGCGATGCTGTTGTCGTTGACCAGGTGAGCGCCCGCAGTCTGCGAGAGGAAGCTCTTGATCTGCAGGCGAATTTCAATCCTGTCCGCCTGCAGATACGGTGCTTCGCCGGGCCCTTCCAAACCGTGGATGACGAGATGATCGGCGACGGCATCCAGCCGCCACAGGCTGAAGTGCAGGCTCTGCAGCTCCACGCGACCGCCGGTCGCCTGCTCCAGCAAGGCCACGACGCGCTGCCGCACCTTCTGCTGAAACTCCGCAGTCGAGACATACCACGCCGCCGCGCCGATCAACACCAGCAGCACGATCAGCACTCCCGCAATGCTCAGCAGGACTCGCCGCAACCAGGGCTTGCGCAGCACAGGGGGCGGCGCGGGATTATCGTCAGGAGCCGCGGGGATGAGCTCTTCGTCGTCGCTCATGGCGCCTCCTCTCCCGGCTTCAGCGTGCGCACGCTTCCCTGTTCGCGCAGGCTCTGCAGCCAGTCATTCAGCAACGATGTGACCTCGCGCTGCAGCAGCACCTCTTCAATGCGCGCGCTCAGAGTATCCAGCGGCGGCGGCGTTGCCTTCTGCTTCGCATACTCCGGCAGCATCTGATTTTTGTAGTAATCGGCGATCTGCTGGTGGGTAATGTGAACGCCGGAGCGGAAGCGAACCTCAATAAAGCGCAGCACTTCCATGCGCTCGCGCCAGCGCGCCTCCAGTTCCTGCTCTGTGAAATCGTTGTCGGCCAGAAAGTGATCCCACCCAGCCTGCGTCTCACACTTGTACTCCACGCACGCCGGAATCGCGCCGCGCAGCTCCTGTATCTGTGCCTGCACTTCGCTGTCCGGGATCGGCGGCTGCGGCTGCAGCTTCTCCTGCTGCAGGATCAGCTCGCGATTAATCAGCCGGTCCAGAGCCTTGTCGCGCGCTGACCCACTGGTCTGCGAGTTGAACGGCATGAAAGCGGAGAAGCGCATTTCCTCCGCGACATCACTCTCCAGAATCACATCCTGATTCACGATGGCGACCACATAATCCAGGGGCACGCCGGCCGATGCGGCAGGCGCAGTCGCCGCTTGCGCAGCAGCATATGGAATCGCCCAAGCGAAACCCATCATCGCCAGCACGACCACCGAATTGTGCGCCACTCGTCTCATCGCTAGAAGCTCTGCCCAATGCTGAAGAAGAAGTTGAAGTGTGAAGCCTGCCCCACACGCGGCACTGGAAGATTGTCATTGAAGTCTTCCAGGATCGGATAGATCGGAGGATTCAGGTTGTAGCTGAAATCCACGCGCACCGGGCCGATTGGCGTCTTGTAGCGCAGCCCCAGGCCAACCGCATGAGAGAAGTATGCAAAGTCGCAGGTGCCGGGATAGGGCGTGTAGATTGTGCCGTTGGTCACTCCGCCGTTATTGGTTTGGCAGGTCTGGCTGTTCGGCTGGTGAATGCGCGCAAACGCCGGGCCTACATCCGAGACATTGGTGAAGACGTTGCCCATGTCATGGAAGAGCACCAGGCTGATCGAATCGCCGACAACCGGCAGAATCGGTCCGGGAAAACGCAGTTCCGTGCTGTTCACAAACACTGCCGTTCCACCTACGGGATAGCCGGTCAACAGATCGCGCGGGCCGGCGCCGTTGATGGGGAAACCGCGATGCGAACTGGCGCCGCCGGCATACAATCTCTCCGGCAGAGGGACCTGCACGCAGGTCGGATAGTTGATGGGCCCGCTTATGCCGCCCTGGCACGACGAGTTCGATGCCGTCTGGTTGAAGCTGCCGAACGACGTCTCAAATCCGAAGCGCGTGTTGCGCGCCAGCACAAACCGCTGCTTCTTATCCAGCGAGTAGTACGTCGAATTCGAAATATCCAGCCGGTTGAAATCCGTCTCGGAGCCGAACGTGGTGTGCGACAGGAACTCCTGCACTGAGGTATAGGAGCCGTGCGTCGCATCCAGCGGCGAAGGCTGCCGCGTGTCATGCAGCCAGGTCAGTCCCGGGCCGCCCGTCCTGTCCGGCTGGCCCAGCAGCGGAATCAGGTTCACCGCGACCTGCAGGCTGCTCTGGTTCAGCACCGTGCGGCGATATTCATAGTCGTAGATCAGCGTGTCCTGCCGCCGCACATGCTGCGTCAGCTTGATGGTCCCCTGCAGAGTCTTCGCCGCATACGTCGTGATGTTCTGCACATTGGAGTAGCCGCCGGAGATGCTGAGATCAAAGTTCTTGCGGCCACGCACATGCGGATTCTGGAACGTCAGCGTCGCAATCTGCTCCAGCAGGCCGTAGGTTGTGTGCAGGGTGAGCGTGTTGTCGCGCCCGCGCACATTGATGCGCGTCACATCCAGCGAAACCCGTGGGCTCACGCCCAGCTTGCCCTGCGGCGTGCATGAGGTTGCACCCGCTGAGAACTGTGCCGGGCAATTGGTCGTCGGCGTGCCCGTCTGCGCCTCAAAGCCGAAGCCGTAGGTCAGATCCCAGCGCTTAGCCTCCGTCAGTTGCACCAGCACATTCTTGCGCATCGCATCGCCTGTAGGATTCTGCACCGCCGTATTCACTTCATTGAAGAGCGCCAGATTATAGAGATTGCGTTGCGTATCCAGCAGTGCGCTCTGATCCAGCGGATCGCCCGGATGCAGGCGGAACTCCCGCTCTACAATGCGCGGCTTGGTGTAGTGCACGCCAGAGAGCAGAATGCGGTCCACAAAAACCTGCGGCCCTTCCACCACGGTGAACGAAACATTCATCGTCTGCGGATTGGCCGCGTCCTTCACCGGGGCCACGGCAATGCGCGCCTGCTCGAAGCCGTGGCTCAGGTAGTAGCTCAGGATCGTGTCACGGTCGCCCGCCAGCGTCAGCAGTGAATACGGCTCGCCGGTGGTGGCGTTCATCAGCGCCTTTACATCCTGCATGTGCGCCGGGGCCACGCCCACCAGATCGACGCTGCCGAACTTCTGCTGTACACCCTCGTCAATCGTGATGGCCACCATAATGCTGCCGGTCTTGGCCTCTTTGCCGTTGGCATTGGTTTCAGTGCCCTTCACTGAGGTTGTCACATTCACATCGCTAAAGCCGTTTGCGCGGTACAGGCTCTGGATCGCATCCACGTCCGCCTGCAGGAGCTGCGGGCTATAACGCCCATGGCGCAGGTAGTGGTCCGCCTTCTGTACCTGCATGCGTTCCCGCAACAGGTCTTCCTGGAAATACTTTGCCCCGGAGATCGTGACCGATGTGACCTTGTGCTTGATTCCCTTATCCACCGTGTAGACGATGTGCTCATGCTGCGGATCGGGATGCGCCACGCTCACGCTGACCTGCGCGTCAAAGTATCCTTCGCGCTCCAGAAATTCGCGGATATTGTGTGAGCCCTCGTTCAATAGATCGGTATCCACCGTGCTTTCCTGGTAGATAGGAATCACGAGATGCTGGCGGCTCTTGCTCAGCTTCAGCCCATCCGTCTCAATCGTGACCAGCGGCCCCTGCTCCGCGGTGAAGTCGTAATCCAGCCTGTGCACCGGCGGCTGGTACTCCTTCTTGTCCAGGGTGATCTTCGCTTCCAGGCGGCTGCGTTTTTCATACTGCTTGCGCAGGTTGGTCAGGGCATTCGTTGAGGTCTCGCGGTTCACCTTGTGGTTGAACTTCAGCTTCGCCTTCTTGCGGAAGTCGGCCTGCGACATGCCTGGATCGCCCGCAGCATTTACCGCGCCGATGCGCGCCTTCACGCCCTCATTGACCGAAATGTTCACGTTCATCTGCTGGTTCGGATCGTCCACGGTGGTCGCGTAGGTCACCCTGGCTTCGTAGTATCCGTTCTGCGCCAGCGCGTCCTTCACGTTCTTGATGGACGCATCCACATTGGCCTGGTTGAATGCGGTGCCGGGCTGCAGATTCGTCGCACTCTCCAGGATGGCGCTCAGGCGCTCATTGCTGACGCCCGAGATCTGCACCCGTCCCACGTAGTAGCGAGCGCCGCCAGCAAAAGTCAGGATGACCCCGGTGGCGGTGCGGGTTCCGCTGACCGTGAGATTGCGGTAGCGGCCTGTCGCGTATAAACGCCGCATGCTCTCGCGCAGCGCATCCGGGTCCAGCGGCTTTCCCTTCTGCTGCGCCAGCTCTTCCGGCAGCGTGTCCTTCGCGCTGAAACTCACGCCTTCAAACCGGATCTGCTCGACCGGCAGCCCTTTCCACTTCCATAAATTGGTATCTGCCTTGGCCGGAATGGCCTGGGACGAAGCAGCGCTTGCGCCGGATTGCGTATCCGCGGCCTGCGGCACGCTGGTGGCATTGGCAGCCGGAGCCGCCGCAGGATTCTGCTGTCCGCTTGCCGCCGGAAGCTGCTGCGCGCGCCCACCCTGCACGCCGCACGCCAGCAGCAACGCGCAGGGCATCCATACCGTCCATCTCACACCGCGGCGGCCATTCTTCGGCCATGAATCCCTTAAATACAAAGCTGCGACTCCGAATACACCCTAGCCTTTGGGTTGTCAGTAGGATACGGTATTCCTGCCCTTGCTCGTTTGGATGCAAAAAATTGCCGAATTCCTGCCTGCCCCCTGCGGATGCCCGCGCCAGCCGACTCTCAATCACCCTGAATCATCCTGAACCGCGGAGGAAAGATCGCAAAATTCGCCCGGCTGCTGACTTTCACATCCCTTCCTCATCCGCAGCCCACAGCTCGACCCCAAAAATTCTCTTATACTAACCACTGCGGCGGCTATTTCTTCCGCACACAGGCCCATCTCATGGAAGCCCAACTCACAGCCCCCGAATCCACCCGCCTGACCGAGCGCTACTCGCGCCAGGTACTCTTTCCCGGCATTGGCATGCAGGGGCAGCAGCGGCTGGGCGCTGCACATGTGGCCATCGCGGGCTGCGGAGCCACCGGGGCCGCTGCCGCTGCCCTGCTCGCCCGCGCGGGAGTGGGCCGCATCACCATCATCGACCGTGATTTCGTGGAAGAGAGCAATCTGCAACGGCAGGTGCTCTTTGACGAGTCGGACGTGCAGCAGGCGCTGCCCAAGGCCATCGCCGCCCAAAGAAAGATCGCGGCCTTCAACTCCGACGTGCAGATTGCCGCTCACGTCGTCGACCTGGTCCCTTCCAATATCCACGAACTGCTCGGCGCGGCAGACATCGTTCTGGATGCGACGGACAACTTTGAGACCCGATACCTGCTGAACGATTTTGCCGTCGAGCAGCAGAAGCCCTGGATCTATACCGCCGCCATCGGCGCCTATGCCGCCACCATGAACATCCTTCCCGGCCCCGGCGACCTGCGCACCGCCTGCCTGGCCTGCATCTTTCCCGTCCCGCCCGGCGGCACGGTGGAGACCTGCGACACTGCCGGCATCCTTAACACCGCCGTGAACCTGGCCGCGTCGATCACCGTGACGGAGACCCTGAAGTTCCTCACTGGCCAGCCCGGCCGGATGCGTCGTACTCTGCTCTCGCACGATCTCTGGACCAACCAACGCACTGAGATCGCCGCCGGCACCCCTCGGCCCGGCTGCAGCGTCTGCGGCGAGCGCCAGTTTATTCATCTGGCCGGGACCAATCGCCCCCAGATCACCCTCTGTGGCCGCAACTCCGTGCAGATCCACGAGCACAACCGCCCGGTCGACTTCGCCCAGATGCGCGCCCGGCTGGAGCCCCACGGCAGCGTCCGCTCCAATGACCTGCTGCTGCGCTTCCAGCTCCCGGCCCGCAACGGAGACGCCGGCCACACCATCACCATCTTTCCTGACGGCCGCGCCCTGATCCAGGGAACCACCGATATTGGGCTGGCCAGAAGCCTGTATGCACGCTACATTGGCAGCTAGCTTGTTTTGCCGGCAACCCAACCAGGTCCAACCCTTTTGCGTGCAACCTTTTTGGCGCTTCCAGCTTCCAACTAAGCTGTGACGCAAACCCCAAGACCTGGAAACACTATGCTGCAGGGTACCCGAATGAACGATACAGCTGTGAAACAGCACCCGGGCGTATTCCGCCGCAATGCACCGATAGCAGGCGAAGCGGAAGCGATTGAAGCGGCACGCGCCGGCGACCCGGACGCCTTCTCTAAGCTCTACGCGCTGCATAAGCGCCGCGTCTACACGCTCTGCCTGCGTATGCTGGGCAACGTGTCTGAGGCGGAAGACATGACGCAGGAAGCCTTCCTGCATCTCTTTCGCAAGATCGGCAGCTTCCGCGGCGAGTCCGCCTTCTCCACCTGGCTGCACCGGCTCACGGTCAACCTGGTGCTGATGCACCTGCGCAAGAAGGGCCTGCAGCTGGTCTCGCTGGAAGAGACCATCAATCCGTCTGAAGAAGATGCGCCCAAGCGCGATTTCGGCAGCCGCGACCCGCGCCTGACCGGCTCAGTCGATCGGGTCACGCTGGAACGCGCCGTCGCCAACCTGCCTCCGGGGTATCGTCTGGTGTTCATTCTGCATGACGTAGAAGGCTACGAGCACAACGAGATTGCTACTATGTTGGAGTGCTCCACCGGTAACAGCAAGTCACAACTCCACAAGGCACGATTGAAGCTACGCGATCTATTACGGAATGATGTTGTTGCCGGCAAGGAGAATGCTTAACATGAGCGACTCCAAGCCAAAGCCGTTGACCTGCGCTGAATTTCAGGAGAAGCTGCCGGATATGTTTGCCGGCGAGGCAGGCGACATTCGCGAGCAGCCGGAACTTCGCGCCCACCTGGCCACCTGCACCAATTGCTCCGCCCTGGTTCGCGATCTGGAATACATCGCCGAGCAGGCCCGCCTGCTGCTGCTGCCCACCATAGATCCCAGCCCCGATCTCTGGAACCAGATCCAGAGCAAGCTGAACAAAGACGGCAAGCCGAATTAGCTGCTTGCAACCGGTATGGCTTCGCTGTACTCTTACAAAACTGTATGACAACGACGTTCACTTTCGCCTTCTTTAGCTACCGCTGGTATAGCCCAGCGGCGCAGGCGTGTGTTCGTCATCGGTCAACCTTCTAGCCAGACCCGATATTCGAATCCTCCTGAGCCGCGACCTTTGAGTCGCGGCTTTTTATTGCCCTCAACCACTGACAAGGAGCATGGAAATGAGTACTTCCACCGCGGCAACAACAGCAAACAGCATAAAATCAGAGTCGATGCCCCATGCCATCCCAGCCGCTCGCCCGCCTGTCTCCGCCACGCTGCCCGGCGATCTGCGCCGCATCGTGCTCACCGGATTCATGGGTGCGGGCAAGACCACGGTGGGCCGCAAGCTGGCCGCCGAGCTCGGCTGGGACTTTCTGGACCTCGACACGCTCATCGAGCAGCGAACCGGCATGACCGTACCGCAGATCTTTTCCGAAAAGGGCGAGGCTGCCTTCCGCCAGCTGGAATCTCTCTCGCTGGCCGTGGCCCTGGGCCGCAAATCCATCGTGCTCGCTCTGGGCGGCGGCACGCCGGAGCTGCTGACCAACCGCCTTCTGCTGGAGCAGACGCCGCGCACGCTCACCGTCTACCTGCATGCGCCGCTGGCCGTGCTGACCGCGCGCTGCCTGAATCAGCCGGATGCCGTCGTCCGCCCCGTACTGGCCGATTCACTGGAGGCCGAGCGCCGCTTTGCCCAGCGCCTGCCCCACTACCGGCGCCTCGCCGGCATTACGGTAGACACGACCATGACCAACGCGACAGAGACAGTCGCACTGCTGCAGAAGCAAGTGTCTGCACCCCAGTAACCCCGTTCTTGCTTTCGCAGGCATTACAGGGCTACGCTGGCCGCATCAAACATTGCAGCATCTACAGCAACAGGGAGTAAGACACTGGATCTCGAGAACCCAGAAGAAGTCGACGGACTGGAACACTCCATAGAGAGCAGCATGCTCTTTGGCGTCGCGGTGCTCATCGCCATCTATCTCAGCTGGCGGCTGCGCACTGTGCTGGAACTGGTCTACGTCAGTGCGCTCTTTGCCGTCGTGCTGATGCCCGTAGTCGAGTCCATCATGAAGCTGCGCATCGGCCGCTGGCATCCATCCCGCGCCATTGCCATTGCCATACTGGTCTTCTCCGGCATCTCGGCGCTCACGGTGTTTTTCACCTTCGCGCTGCCGCCGGTCATCCATGACCTGCGCGATTTCGTTGATAGCCTGCCCGCGCGCGGCCCGCAGATCATGAACAGATTGCAGGCCTCGCCCCTGGCGCGACACATCGGCCTGCCTGACCTCACGCAGCGGCTTGAATCCGGTGCCGCCGCTTCCGCCAGTTACCTGCTCACCTCGCTGCCCGGCTGGGCCTCGCGCATCTTTGACATCCTCACCACGATTATTCTCACCGTCTACTTCATGCTCGAAGGCGAATTCGCCTACCACTGGTTCCTCTCGCTCTTCGCCGCGCCCACCCGCCGCCGCCTGAACAAGACCTTGCTCGCCGCCAAGCTCCGCATGAGCCGCTGGCTGCTGGGCCAGGTCATGCTGATGCTCTGCCTCGGCTCCTGTAGCATTGCCATCTTCAGCATCCTGCATCTGCGTTACAGCATTCTGCTGGGCGTCATCATGGGCCTGCTGAACATCATCCCTGTTGCCGGCGCCGTGGTCGGCGTTCTGCTGGCGGGCACGGTAGCTGCGCTCGATTCCTGGAGCAAGATGGCCGGCGTCTTCATCTTCTACGCCATTTATTTTCAAGTGGAGAACGCTTACCTGACGCCGCGCATCATGCGTTCCAGCGTGAATCTCGCCGGACTGGCGGTCATCATCGCCCTGCTCTGCGGCACCACGCTCGCGGGAGTCGTCGGCGCGCTGGTCGCCGTGCCCACCGCCGCCCTGGTGGCTGTACTCATGGACGAGTACATGGTCGTCCATCCCTGGGATTAGAGCAGAACTTATCCGCCCTGCACCTGGTTGCGGCGCTCGGTCTTGCTTGAGTACATCAGCTTATCGGCCCGCGCCACGGCGCTTTCGCAGCTGTCACCCTTCGCCAGAAGCGTCGCGCCTACGGATATCGCCACCGTCACCACACCCTCAGGCAGCGGGACGTTCGTCTCACCCACCATCCTGTGGCAGCGCTCTGCCACGCGGAGCAGTGACTCCTGAGTCACATCGCGCACCAGCAGCAGAAACTCATCGCCACCCCAGCGCCCCGCGATATCGCCCGGACGGATGGCGCGCGCCAGCGTCTCACTGACCGCCTTCAGCACCACGTCTCCGCCGCCGTGTCCGAAGCGGTCGTTCACCTGCTTGAACTCATCCACATCCACTACCACCACGCCGTAGGCACGACCGAACTCTTCCACTTCCTGGATGGCGTGATGCACCTTGCGCTCCAGGTAGCGGCGGTTCGCCACGCCGGTCAGCGCGTCAGTGAATGCCAGATTTTCCAGCTCCCCCGTCTGGCGCTCCAGCCGCTTCATGGCACTAATGTCGCTGAACACCTCCACCGCGCCGATCACCTCGCCCGCCTCATTCTCAATCGGCGATACGCGCACTGAGACGGGCACGCGGTGTCCGCGCTTGTGCCGCAGAAACACATGCGCCTCGCGGCGGCTGCCGTCCTCCAGCGTCTGGTGCAGCGGGCAGCCATGCACGCACAGATTGCAGCCTGCCTCCGTCACATGCATCAGCAAATTGTCGTAGCAGAACTTTCCCAGCATCTCCTCGGCGGTGTAGCCGGTCAGAAACTCGGCTCCGGAGTTCCAGTATGTGATCCGGCGGCCCTCATCCACGAAGTACACGCCGTCATACATACTGTCGAGCAGCGCGGCATAGAAACTATCCGCCGACTTGTCGATTGCATTCAGGAATACATGGGAGGGCCGAATAGATTCTGAACCCGACATGGATAAACCTCAGGAGAAAGTTATGACTGCCAAAATCCGCATCTCACCGTTTCTGGCTCAATTTCGCGCCGCCACGGTGTAGTGCCCTGCAAATCAGGAATTGGCGCAGCAGGCCTATCTGCCGCAGCCTACCGCTCAAAACCCGGTTCGGAAACTTGTTTTCAGCCTAGCATCCACGCAGCGCAACAGGCCAATGCATTCTGAATGGTATGGGTCCGGTTTAGCTTTTTTGAGGGAACGGGCGACAGCATACCTGTTGCCTGCTCCGGAAAGCTCAACCGTTTATCGAACAACCCACCGCACCGTCCGCGGCCCCTCACCTTTGTTATCCTTGAATCCTGCCGCCACGGGCGGCCGCACTCCCCACCATGTCCGTAGTCCACGCCCAGTCCGACAGCCAGATTCCACCCGCGGCCACCCCTGTGGACGCAGCCGCGCGACCGTCTCTGCTGGCCGATTATGCTGAGCTCTTCAAAGTCCGCGTCACCACCATGATCGTGATTACGGGCGGCGCCGGCTTCTACCTGGCATCGCTCAAATCCGGCATCAGCAGCTTCAATCCCGGACTGCTGCATGCGCTCAGCGGCATCGCCGTGGTATCTTCCGGCGCGAGCGCGCTCAACCAGGTGCTGGAACGCCGCATTGACAAGCTGATGCATCGCACCATGAACCGTCCGCTGGCCGCCGGAAGATTCAGCCTCGCCCACGGCCTCATTATGGGCTTCGCCACCATCTTTCTGGGCTCGCTCTGGCTGGCCATGATGAATCCCCTTACCGGCCTGCTCACCCTGCTGACCGCCATCTTCTATGTGGCCATCTACACGCCGCTTAAGCGCATCACCACGCTGGCAACTTTCTTCGGCGCGTTCCCGGGCGCCATGCCGCCGCTGCTGGGCTGGACCGCCGCCCGCGGCATGATCGAGTGGCCCGCCGTCGCGCTCTTCGCCATCCTCTTCGTCTGGCAGTTTCCGCACTTCATGGCCATCGGCTGGATGCACCGCGAGGAATATGGCCGCGCCGGCATCCGCGTACTCCCCGTCACTGAACCCGACGGGCGCTCCACCGTGGTGGAGGCGCTCGCCTACGCCGTGCTGATGATCCCCGTCAGCCTGACGCCGCTCTACCTGCACATGACCGGCTGGCCCTACGGCGTGGCCGCGGTTCTGCTCAGTTCCGGCTATCTCTACTACACCATCCGCTTCGCCCGCATCACCACCGTGCCGCCGGCAGAGTCGCTCGCGATTGCGCGCACTCTGCTCCGCGCCAGCGTCATCTACCTGCCGCTGCTGCTGGCATGCATGATGGCCGATGCCAAAGGAAGGATTTTCCTGCTCCCATGAATGACTCCGCCCGCCCCAAAGGCCCCAGCGTTCCACTGCGCACACCACCCGGAATCATCGCCGGAATCATTGCCGTCAGTGCCGCCGCCAGCGCGCTGATCTGCTGGCTGGTCTACTTCCACGCGCCGCTGGATGTCGCCGGCACGCGCCTGCACTTCCTGCCCGCAATGAACGCAGTGCTGAACGCCCTGAGCGCCACCGCGCTGCTCTTCGGCCTCTTCTACATCACCCGCGACAGCATCACCCGCCATCGCGCGTCGATGTTTACAGCCTTCTTCTTCTCGTCCATCTTCCTGGTCAGCTACCTCACCAATTTCACCCTGCACGGCGAAACCAAATTTGACCGCCTCAATCCCTGGTGGCCCGTCTACTGGCCCCTCCTCGCCTCGCACATCGTGCTCTCGGTCTTCGCCCTGCCGATGATCCTGATCACCTTCTTCTTCGCCCTCACCGGACGCTTCCCCGCCCACCGGCGGCTGGCGCGCTGGACCTTCCCCATCTGGCTCTACGTCTCCGTCACCGGGGTTATCGTGTACTGGATGCAGGCGGCCTGCCGCTAATGACCGCCAAAACTCATCCCCTGCCGCAGGATACCCGCGCCCTGCTCCTCTCCGGCGGCATCATCCTCGGCTCCGGCGTGCTCTGCGCCCTGCTGGCCGATACTGTATTCGGCGGGCTGGGCCGCCAGGGACCGCACACCAATATGGGATGGCTCGCGCTGATGGCTGCCATGGGCTGCCTGCCCTTCGGCACCCTCCTGCTCGGCCTCGGCCTCGCCAAGGCCATCGGCAACCGGCGTTAAGCCCCGGTATTTTTACCCAGCCGTATCGGTCCACTTTTCCACCGCGGCTCTGCTATCCTTCCCTTCACGTCACATCTACGGAGACAAGCGCAATGGCAAAAGGTGTCAACAAAGTTCTTCTACTCGGCAACGTCGGCAAGGATCCTGAAATTCGCGCCACCGCCGGCGGCATGACCATCGCAACCTTTTCACTCGCCACCGCTGACCGCGCCAAAGGCACGGACGGCCAGTGGGCTGACAAGACCGAATGGCACAACCTCGTCGCCTTCCAGCGCACGGCAGAGATCGTTCGCGATTACGTGAAGAAGGGTACGCAGCTCTTTATTGAAGGCAAGATCCAGACCCGTTCGTGGGATGACAAGGAGACCGGCGCGAAGAAGTACCGCACCGAGATTCTGGTGAACGAGCTGACCCTGCTCGGCGGCAAGTCCGGCGGCAGCGAGGGCGGCGGCTATACCAAGAGCAACACCGCGTCCTTTGACCAGCGCGCGCCTGTGGCCGCAGAAAACTATCCTGACCCGGGCATCACGGACGAAGATATCCCCTTCTAACCGCATCCCATGACCCACTTTTCCGCCGGCGAGCTGAGTGACAAATCCCGCGTTGAAGCCTTCTCTGACGGCGTCTTCGCGATTGCACTCACTCTGCTGGTGCTTGAGATCCATGTGCCGCGCCTGGCTGCGCCAGTCACCTGCGGAGCGCTTCTGCTGGCGCTGGCGCAGCTATGGCCTTCGCTGCTGGCCATGGCCGCCAGCTTCTTCGTTGTGCTCAGCATGTGGTACACGCACCATGACCTGATGCACTGGGTGCGCGGCGTCGACAAGTGCTTTCTCTTCGCCAACGGTTTTCTTCTGCTTATCGTCTCGTTCGTCCCCTTTCCCACCGCCGTATTGTCTGAATACCTGAACACTCCGGCGCGGGCCGGCGCGGTGGCGCTTTACTGCGGAACATTTTTCTTCGTCGCCGTGGCGCATCTTCTGCTGCTGCGCTCCATCATCGCCAACCGCCGTCTGTTGCACACAGATGTGCCCGCGGAACGCGTCGCCACCGTCCAGCGCGCCTATCTCTTCGGCCCCCTGGCCTATCTTCTGCTGCTCACCCTCAGCTTCCGCCGGCCCTGGTTCGCGCTTATTTTGACCTTTGCCATGTGGATTCTCTGGCTTGCACTGGATTACGGCAGCCGCGCGCGCCATCCTCGGACCAATCCCGGCTAAACTAATCTCATGCTGGACGAAATCGAATTCCGCAACCACGCTGACGAACAACTGCTGAAACTGAAGAACGCCCTCATGGATGCAGAAGAGGACGGCGGCTTTGAAGCCGAGGAGCAGAACGGCGTGCTCAACGTCATCTTCCCGCACGGCACCAAGTTCGTCTTCACGCCGAACGCGCCCGTGCGCCAGATCTGGATCTCTGCCCTCACCACCAGCTTCAAACTGGACTGGGATGAATCTGCCGCGGCCTTCGTACTGCCGAAGAGCGGCGAAGATCTGCTCACCCTGACGTCGCGTCTGCTGCGCGAGCAGACCGGCAACCAGGGCATCGCGCTTCGCTAAGGTGCCGCAACAGGTTCCTGAATGAATGGAAAATTTTGGTCGTGGGTCAGTTGAGCTTTGAAAGGGCACGGCTTCAGCCGCGCCGGGAGCATCGCGTACGGAAAGCGGCTTCTGCCACTGAGGCAATCCCTCCGGAGCTAAAGCCCGCAATATTTTGGCCTGCTTTTTCGGACGAGCTGAAGCTCGTCCCTTTCAAAGCACACCAAACTGACCTGCTACCAAAATTTCTCTAGGGTCAGGTCGGACCACTCGGTATACTGCGCTCACGGAGCTGCAAATGAGACTTTCTGTGTGCATCATCACACTCAATGAGGAAGCGAATATTGCACGCACCCTGGCGTCCGTGGCGTTCGCACAGGAGATCATCGTCGTCGATTCGGGTTCCACGGATCGCACCGTCGAGATCGCGCGTGAGTTTGGCGCACAGGTCTTCTACGAGCCGTGGGCCGGATTCGCCGGGCAGAAGAACTCTGCCATCGCAAAGTGTACCGGCGACTGGATCCTCTCGCTGGATGCGGATGAGGAACTCAGCCCTGAGCTGCAATCGCAGATCCGCGTTCTGCTGCCCAGCCGCCATAACTATGAGGCGTACTGCATTCCGCGCCGCAATCTCTTCCTCAGCCGCTGGATTAAGCACGGCGGCTTCTATCCCGACCGCAAGCTGCGCCTCTTCAAGCGCGGCACCGCCTACTTTGAGAACCGCCCCGTGCACGAGACCATGGTGCTGACCGGCGCTTATACCGATCTTGACTGCGACATCCTGCACCACGCCTATCCGAATCTGAACGGCTACATCCGCCAGATGAATCACTACAGCACTCTGGGCGCGGAGATCATTGTGGCGCAGGGTAAGACCAGCCATTCGTGGCCGGTCTTCGTCAGCAACATCCTGCTGCGGCCTACCTGGACATTTATCTGGAACTACTTCTTCCGCCTTGGCTTTCTGGATGGCCGCGAGGGCCTGCTCCTGCACCTCTACCACTCCGGCTACGTGAGCTGGAAGTACGCCAAGGCATGGCGGCTGGGTGGCCATGCCGGCCAGACACACAAGAAGGTCGCCGACAGAATTCAGGAAGACGAGGCCAGGGTCGCGGGCTAGAGCATTTTCCGGAAAGGTATAGACCGAATTCGAGGGTGCAAGCGCCATTTTCTATCAAGGAAAATGGCATTCTCTACTCCATCCGGTTCACAGTATTCCGGAAAATGCTCTAGCCCCGCGCTGGCCATTGCCGTGTAATATGGCATCCATGTCTGCTTCCCCCATTCGCGTTCTCGTCGCCAAACCCGGGCTGGACGGCCACGACCGCGGCGCCAAGGTAATCGCCCGCGCCCTGCGTGATGCCGGCATGGAAGTGATCTACACCGGCCTGCGCCAGACGCCGGAGATGATCGTCAACGCCGCCATCCAGGAAGATGTGCAGTGCATCGGCCTCTCCATCCTGTCCGGCGCGCACAACGTCATCGTGCCCCGCATTCTCGAATTACTGCGCGCAGCCGGCGCGCAAGACATCCTCGTCGTCCTCGGCGGCACGATTCCGCAGGCAGACATTCCGCCGCTGAAGGAAAAAGGCGTAGCTGCTATCTTCGGTCCCGGCACTCCGCTGGAATCTGTCGTGCAGTTCATTCGCGAACAGGCGAAGACAAGAACGCTTTAAAAACAGGGGCCGGAAAGACGGGGATTAGGGATTAACCTACTGTCATTCTGAGCGCAGCGAAGAACCTGCTCTCGCTCAGGACCGGCGACACGCTCCGTACCTCACCCTCAAAATCAAACCGAGTCATTCTGAGCGAAGCGCAGCGCAGCCGAAGAATCCAGAGAGTGCCTGTACAGCCCATGCGACTTGAAAGTTTCTAACCGGGAAGCTCCGAGCAGTAGTGCAGCGGAAGCTTGCGGCAGTATGGGGATGATGAAGACCTTCTGGATTCTTCGGCTGCGCTGCGCTTCGCTCAGAATGACTCGTCTTTTCCCGTTACCGCAATGCGAGTCCCTGTTCCTAATTCTTACGCCCTAATCCCTAATCCCTAATCCCTGCTTTTCTATCCCCGCCTGCATCATCAGCCGCAATGCCGCCGCATACTTCTCCGGCAGATTGCGCTTCTTCATATCCGGCCCCACCACCACGTGGGTCGTCTCGCCTTCGCACAGCACCACGTTATCTGCCGCGCGCAGCACCGCATATCCAAACTTGATCAGCACGCCGCGCACCGCGCGCACCGTGGTCCGGATGATCAGTTCGTCGTCGTACCGCGCGGGAGCCTTGTAGCGCGCCACCGCCTCCACCACCGCAATAGCGCAGCCGTCTTCCGTCTCAAACTTCTTGTAATCGAAGCCCATCGAGCGCAGCAGTTCCACGCGCCCCACCTCAAACCAGATCAGGTAGTTCGAGTGATAGACCACGCCCATCTGGTCAGTCTCGGCATAGCGCACGCGGACGCGCGCATCGTTGAATCCCGGAACTTCGCTCTGCTCAGCCATGCTCTCCAGTTTACGATGAGAGACATGCAGCCGATCACCATCCAATCCACAGACGCCCTCATCGTTGTTGACGTGCAGAATGATTTCTGCCCCGGCGGCGCGCTGGCAGTGCCGGGCGGCGATGCGGTCATCGCAGGCATCAACATGCTCGCCCCGCGCTTCGCGCACGTCATCCTCACGCAGGACTGGCACCCGACCGGCCACATCTCCTTCGCCGGCTCCCACCCGGGCCATGCCGTGTATGACCGCATCTCCACCGCCAACGGAGAGCAGGTGCTGTGGCCCGATCACTGCGTGCAAGGCACCGCAGGCGCAGCATTGCATCCCGCACTCAATATCCACAATGCAGAACTCACTATCCGCAAAGGCACACATCTGCACGTCGATTCCTACTCCGCCTTCGCTGACAATGACCGCTCCTCCACTACAGGCCTGGCCGAGCACCTGCGTGCCGAAGGCATAACGCGCGTCTTCGTTGCAGGGCTGGCCTACGATTTTTGCGTGGCCGCCACCGCCCGCGACGCCCGCCGCGAGGGCTTCGAAGTCGCTGTGATTGAGGACGCGACGCGCGCCGTGAATGTGGAAAACTCTGTGGCGCGAACGAATGTTATTTTTTCGGCGGAGAATATTACACGCATTCAACTCACCGACTTCGCAAAACATTAAATCATCGTAACCATTTTGGTTCCACACTGGTTTTCTTTGGTTTTCTGCTAGTTATCATGCGGTTTCCTCTTGACTCCTAAGGCACCGGGTGTCAATGTGAATACATCCACCGTTTCTCTATTGACGGGGGATAGGATGCCCGCTCTGGCCTCCGTAAAAAACTTATGGCCACAACAACAATTGCTCCCATGGAAGCACGGGAGGTATTGCGTTGCGAGCACTGCAGCCTGGTGCAGTTCAGAACAACGAACTCGCTTTGCCGCCGCTGCCACAAATCCCTTGAGATTGAGGAACCGGAACCGGTCGCTGCTGCTGCGATTGCACTCGTTCCTGTGCAAAAGCAGGAGGAGAGCGGGCTGCAGGTTGCCCAGGCTGTCCGCGACCTGCGCCACATGCGCAACCTGAGCCAGCGCCAGCTCGCCGGCCGGATGAACGTACCGCGCACCTACATCTCCAAGATCGAAAACGGCAAGGCAATGCCCACGCTCTCTTCACTGGAGCGCCTGGCCACGGCCCTGCAGGTTGAGATCTCAGCGCTGCTGCGCGACGCCACCTCCCGCCAGAAGGACGAGACCGCCATCCTGATGGCCGATCCCTTCCTGGCTGAGATTGCCGGATATGCGGCGCAGCTCGATTCCGTGCAGCGCTCCATCTTCATCAATCACGTGCGCGAACTGGCCGTCGGCCGCCGCGTACGGACGGCATAACTCCCCCGGGCGTCCTGCACGCATAGGACGCCCCATGGCAACAGCTCTTCGCTCCGGTGCATCTCCACTGGAGTGGCAGTAGTGACGCGGTTTCGCCCGTAGCCGCCCGGCTCTCTGTTTCTCCGCACAGACGTTGGGCGTAGAATCACAGTTACGGGCGTTTCCGCGATGATTTTGTATCCGCCCGCGAGGCTATCGTGCAACCTATGTCCCCCAATACAGGTGCCCTATCCCCGCGCTGGCAGGAGCTCTCTGCCGACGAACAGCGCCTCTATCTCACGCTCGATCCCACGCGCATTCCACAGCATGTCGCCATCATCATGGACGGCAATGGCCGCTGGGCAGGCCGCCGCGCGCTCAAGCGCTTTCTCGGTCACCAGCAAGGCGCGGAATCCGTGCAGTATGTGGTTGAAACCGCCGCCCGCATCAATCTTCCCTGGCTCACGCTCTACGCCTTCTCGCTGGAAAATAATCTGCGCCGTCCCCGCACTGAAGTGAGCTTCCTGATGAAGCTGCTGCGCAGCTATCTGACCGGCAACGTGAAGCGCATGAACGATAACAACATTCGCGTGGCCTATGTGGGGCGCACCACTGAACTGCCCGCTGACGTGCAGGAGACCATGCAATGGGCGCAGGAAGCCACCGCAAAAAACACCGGGACCACGCTCACCCTGGCGCTCAACTACGGCTCACGTTCTGAAATCGTGGATGCAGCGCGAACCGTGATGACACGGCTGCTGGAGCAGGCGCAGGCCACGGGCCGCAGCGTACAGGAACTGCTGGCCGAAGTGGATGAATGCACGCTGAACAGCGCGCTCTACACCGCCCACATGCCCGACCCGGACCTCATCATCCGCACCAGCGGCGAGCAGCGCATCAGCAACTTCCTGCTCTGGCAGATCGCCTACTCTGAGATCTTCGTCACCGACCGCTACTGGCCGGACTTCCGCGGCATTCACCTGCTGGAAGCCATTCAGAACTACCAGCAGCGCGAACGCCGCTTCGGCGGCCTGGGCGAAGGCGGCAGCGACGAGAAACTGCCCAACGACGAATCCCTCGCCAGCCCCGCTCTGCGCTAATAACGCGCCATCCGCTGCAATAACTCGCCATTCACTGTAAATAGCTTGCGCCTTCACACACTACCGCCTAGTGTGGCTGCAACAACTTCCCTGCCTGAAATCTGTGCCTTCGAAAGGGGAGCTCATGTTCGCAAGACACATGCGTTTTCTCGCCACACTCATTGCGCCGTGCTTCATCCTGTCGATTTCGCTGTTCGCGCAGACACCTCTTCCTCCATCTCCTTCTCAGCCTGCCCAATCCGCACCGGCGCAAACGGCAACTGCCGCTCCGGATACTCAATCCGACGTTCTTGTCCAGCCTGCATCTCCTCCGGCGGCTGCGCCTGCGCCCGCCACTGCGCCATCTGCTGATTCAGCAGCCACTCCTGAGGCATCGCCTGCCGTCACGCCAGCCATACGGCCGGATAAAGCCGCTTCTGCTCCTGCAGCCAAATCGCCTGCTCAGGTGCAGCTAACCCCTGCGGAAGCAAAGCTGAGCATTCAGAAGATCGGCCGCGGTTACCGCGTCAAGATTGTGAAAACAGACGGCACAAAGATCGCTGGCTTCATCAATTCCATCGATGCCGACTCTTTCAGGATTAACAACGGCAATGCCTTCACCGGATTTCATTTCTTCACCATTCCCTATGCCGATGTGGCAGCCGTAAGATCGCCCTTTCACGCCGCGCTCAAAACCGCCGTCGAGACAAACAAGGTTATCGTCGTTACCGGCCTCATCTTCCTGGGCACAATCGTGGTGGTTGGCATCGTATGTCTGGCCATCGTTGTCTTCTGACTGTGAGCCACGGAGATAGGCTGGTTTCTGCAAATTCCGGTATCCTTGCAGAAGCCCATGCAACGCATCCTAACCGCCATCGTACTCATCGCCGTCGTCGTGCTCGTGCTCTTCAAGGGGCCGCTGTGGCTGCTGCTTGCCGTGGCGGCGCTGGTGGCTGGGCTGGCGCTGTTTGAATACGTTGGGCTGGCCAATGCCCGCGGCGCGCGCGTCCCCGCATGGTTTGTGATTCCCGCCGCCGCCCTGCTTTTTCTGCTGCCGCCGGAGCATTACATGGCGCTGGTCACTCTCCTCGCGCTTCTGCTGCTGGCGTGGGTCAGCTTTACCGCTCCGCTGGAGAGTGTACTGGCTGACGCGGCCTACGGCATCTTCGGTCTGCTCTGGGTGGCGTATCCGCTGGCGCTGCTGCCGCAGATGCGCAAAGAGCTTGGGCCGCCCATGGTTCTCTTTCTGTTCGTGGTGGTGTGGAGCGGAGACATTGCCGCGCTCTATGTGGGCAAGAATTTCGGTCGCCACAAGCTGGCTCCGCGCCTGAGCCCCAATAAGACCTGGGAGGGCGCCATCGCCTCCGTTGCCGGTTCCGTCTTCTTCGCCATGGCGCTGGTGCTGGGCGGCAACTGGTTCAACGCCTACTCCGGCAATACCGTCCTCGCCTTCATGCAGCCGGTGTGGTGGCTGGCCGTACTGGCCGTGATCGTGAACATCGCGGCGCAGATGGGCGACCTGATTGAATCTGCCGTGAAGCGCGGTGCGGGCGTAAAAGATTCCGGCAACATCCTACCCGGCCACGGCGGTATGCTGGACCGCATTGACGCGCTCCTGCTGGCCGCGCCCGTGCTGTGGTATGCGCTGGAAGTAAAATCCTATCTGGGCGGTTTTTAACACGTTGAAGACAATCGCAATCCTTGGCTCCACCGGCTCCATCGGCAACAGCACCCTCAGCATCTGCGAGAGCTATCCTGACCGCTACCGCGTGGCCGCGCTGGCCGCCGGGCGCAACATTGACGCTGCGTTTGAGCAGTGCAAGCGCTGGCAGCCCGTTCTGATCTCCATGGCGACAGAAGAGCTCGCCGCCGATCTGCGCACGCGCCTTCGCGCCGCTGGCATCACCGCAACCGAGGTTGTCTACGGCACCGCCGGCACGGTGCAGGTCGCTACACTGCCGCAGGTCAACTTCGTCGTGAGCGCCATCGTTGGCGTGGCCGGGCTGGAAGCGACCTATGCCGCGGTCTGCGCGGGCAAGACCATCGGCCTGGCGAACAAGGAGTGCCTGGTCACTGCAGGCGAGATCATCATCGCCGCGGCGCGTGAACACAATGTTGCCCTGCTGCCGATTGACAGCGAGCACAACGCCGTCCACCAGTGCATGCGCGGCGGCGCACAGAATGAAGTGAAGCAGGTCTGGCTCACCGCCTCCGGCGGCCCCTTCCGCAACCTGCCGCTCGCCGACTTCGACACGATCACCGTCGCCCAGGCGCTGAAGCATCCTACCTGGGTGATGGGCCAGCGCATCACTATTGACTCCGCCACCATGATGAACAAGGGCTTTGAAGTGATTGAAGCCTGCCGCCTCTTTGACCTGCCCGCCAGCCGCGTGCAGGTCACCGTGCATCCGCAAAGCACCGTTCACTCGCTGGTGGAGTACATCGACGGCAGCATCCTGGCGCAGATCTCCGTCACCGACATGCGCCTGCCCATTCTCTACGCGCTGAGCTATCCGGAACGCGTCGAGTCGAGTCTAACCTTTGACATGAAATCGCTCGGCCAGCTTGATTTTTCGCAGCCCGATCTCGCGAAGTTCCCCTGCCTGCGGCTGGCGTATGAAGCCGCTGCAACCGGCGGCACCGCCTGCGTTGCGCTCAATGCAGCCGATGAGATCGCCGTCGAGACGTTCCTGCACGGGCGCATCTCCTTTCCCGGCATAGCGCGTACAATCGAGGCTGTACTGGCACGCACACCCTCCGGGCATCCAACCACCATTGCCGGTGTGCTGCAGGCCGATGCGGACGCCCGCCGGCTTGCCCGAGAGATCGCCGCAAACTAACCAATGCACCGCTGAGGAAACCGCAAACTCCCCATGGACTTTCTGCTTACCGCCGTCTATTTCGTCGTCGTTCTCGGCATCATCGTGCTGGTTCATGAGTTCGGCCACTTCGCCGTGGCCAAGCTCTGTGGCGTGCGCGTGGAGACCTTCTCCATCGGCTTCGGCAAACGGCTCTTCGGCGTGCGCCGCGGCGATACGGATTACCGCATCAGCGCGCTGCCCTTCGGCGGCTACGTGAAGATGGCGGGCGACAATCCCGGCGAAGCCGCCACCGACCCCGGCGATTTCAATGCGCATCCCCGCTGGCAGCGCGTGCTGGTCGCCCTTGCCGGTCCCATCTGCAACTTCGTTCTCGCCTTCCTCATCGTCTTTGTGGTCTCGATGTACCACCACGAAGTGGAGCAATACCTCGGCCATCCCGCGGTCATCGAATGGGTGCCCGCCAAGACGCCCGCGGCTGCGCTCGGGGTGCAGGCCGGCGACACCATCGTGCATTTTGACACGATAGAGAATCCTACCTGGCGCGATGTGGCGGAGCGCTCGCTGCTGAATCTCAAGCAGACCGTGCCTTTCTCCTACACCCACGATGGCCATCGTGTGAACACCAGCATCCTGGTCAAGTCAGACGGCGCGCAGGATGATTTCAGCCTCGACGATGTCGGTTTCATTCCCGCGCTGCAGGATGCGCCGATTGAGGTGCTGCATCTGGAATCCGGCATGCCCGCCGCCCAGGCCGGCATGCAGCCCGGCGATAAGATCGTCTCGATTGACGGCATTCAACTGCACAGCGTCGGCGCATTGCTCGCGTACATGCAGGACCAGGCAGGCAAGCCCGCAACTCTTGTTATTCTGCGCAAAGGGCAGCCGCTCACCATCCATCTGACGCCGCAGATCTCTGATGCGGCGAACGGCGACAAGCAATACCGCCTCGGCTTCCAGGCCATGCCCACGCCGACGAACATCGAACATCTGCCTTTCCGCGCGGCGCTGGCCAACTCATGGAAGACCAACAAGCATGATTCCAAGCTGATCCTCTCCGTGCTGCGCCGTCTCTTTGGCGGCACCGTCTCAGTGAAGAATCTCAGCGGCCCCATCGGCATCGGCCAGCAGATCGGCCTGGCGGCGAAGATGGGAATCTGGACCGTGCTGATGGTGATGGCCTCTATCAGCCTGAACCTCGGCATCTTCAACCTGCTGCCGTTCCCCGTGCTCGACGGAGGCATGATCCTCTTCCTCGCGGTCGAGGCCGTCATCCGCCGCGACATCAGCCAGGTATGGAAGGAGCGCATCTACCAGGCGGCGTTCATCGTCATCATCCTGTTCGCTGCGTTCGTCATCTTCAACGACATGTCAAAGCTCTCGCTCTTCAGCCACGTGAAGCTCTGACTGTAACTGACGGCATCCTGATATCAGGCTAATTTCGATTGGAGTGTCATTCTGAGCGCTTGCGCAAAGAATCCCGACGGCCTTTTTGTAACCCATACAGCCAGCACCTTTCAGCCGACGTTGGCAGTGTGCTGCGCGAAAATATTCAAGCTTGGAAGTGTCATCCTGAGCGCAGCGAAGGATCCCGAGGGAGCCTGATGCGCCTCTGCAGCTTATCCTCTTCCTCTGCGATACTGTGCGCTGGCCCGATCTGCAGCCATCCAAACTGCTGCGCCAGATCACGAAACTCTGGATTGATAGTGCGAATCAAGTCCAGTTTCTTCGCTCGCTTCCAGCCCTTCAACTGCTTTTCCCTGGCGATGGCATCTTCCACATAAGGAAAGTTCTCTGCATAGAGCAGACGAGTGCAGCCATACTTCGAGGCGAATCCGTAGCGAACACCATTCCGATGTTCAGCGATCCTGCGACCCAGATCATTTGTGATCCCGGTGTAGAGCGTTCCAGTCCGGCTACCCAAAATGTAAACAACGTACTCCTGCGGCATGGCGAAACTCTAACACGAGGAACAGCATTGGCTGAAAGTGACGATCGGCATTGACTGGGGCAGCGCGTCGGGATTCTTCGCGCAAGCGCTCAGAATGACACCCCGGAAATGTTAAGCCTGCCCGCCGCTCGCCGCGGCCCGCAGCTCCGCCACAATCTCTGCCGCTGCCTTGCGCGCGTCGTCTTCTTTATCCGGCGGAAAGCTGACCGCGCCCACGCGGGCATGGCCGCCGCCGCCATAGCGTTCGCAGATGGCGGCGATGTTCACCAGCTTGTCAGCCGGCACCTTCGTCCACGGATTCGTACCCACGCCGATCTTCACCCGGAAGCTCGACTTGCTCAGCCCCACCGTGTAGTTCGCCTCAGGAATCAAATAGTACGGGATGAATTTGTTGTAGCCCTCGGTGGGCTGGTCGGTGATGTCAAAGGTGATGGTGCCCTGCTCGCACACGGCGCGCTGACGGATCAGTTCAATGCTGGCGCGGTGTTTTTCCATCTGCGGCAGAAGCGCCTCCTGCACAAAGGGCTGGTCCAGCACCTGCTGCAGCGGCATGGACGTGAGCAACGGAATTAATTTCTGGCCAAAAAGCGAGTCGGGCGCCGACTCAATCACCAGCGTCAGCTTCATCGCGGGCTCGCCCATCTCCACCGCGGCCCGCGCGCTCTCGTACTTCGCGCCATCCACAATATCTGCCCAGTGCAGCAGCTCGATCAGCGGCGCGGTGTCAAAACCGAACTTGGTGCGCGCGATGTAGGCGATAAAGCTGGTGCAGGAGGTGTAATTGGGATCGAAAAATTTGCGCATGGCCTGCGAGCCGTCGGCCTGCCCCGCCAGGAACTGTGCCCTGTCCTGCTCCGTCAGGAACGCGCTCTGATGATGATCAAACCACCATGTCACCGCCGGAGAGTTGGAATACTTGAAGTCCACAATGGCGTTCTCGCCCTCGGAGTATTCCACGTCGTTGAACAGGCCGCCGGCGCGGTGCGCCAGCCCAACATAATCAAAGCTGCTGGCCGTGCCGATGCATTCGCGATGAAAGCGCGTAAAGATTGAAGCCGAACACGCCCCATCGAAACACCGGTCGTGATAAAACACCCTGACGTTCACTGCTCTGCCCCCTCCACAATTCCTGCTGCCGAATCTCTAAGCATTGACGTACTTCCTGCGCATGTCAAGCGGCATCCTCGATACGCTAAACTTCAGGTGGGGCATCTTCCCATGGAATCGTAATCGCAAATGGATACAGCCATCCCCACACAGCACCCGGCGCCCCACCCACCCATGCCCCGCGCGGCAAAGTTTGTGCTGGGCACGCTGCTCATTCTCCTATGCATCGCCACCGTCGGCTTCTACAGCGCGCGCATCTACATTCGCCATGCCATGCGCGCCTCCCTGCCGCAGATTGACGGCAGCCTCCACGTCGCCGGGCTCGCGGCTCCCGTCACCGTCATCCGCGACGGCCACGGCGTTCCCCACATTCGCGCTGCGTCGGTAGACGATCTCGCCTTCGCCCAGGGCTTCGTCACGGCGCAGGACCGCCTGTGGCAGATGGATATGCTGCGCCGCCACGCCGCGGGCGATTTCGCCGAGATCCTTGGCCCCTCCATGCTGGCGCATGATGAAGCCCAGCGCCTGCAGCAGGTGCGCAACACTGCGGACAGGATCACGGCGCAGCTTCCTGCCGACGAGCTCCGCTATCTCAATGACTATGCCCGCGGCGTCAACGCCTTCATCGCCTCGAACTCCGCGCATCTGCCTGCTGAATTCGCCGTGCTGCACTATGCGCCCCGCCCCTGGCAGCCGCGGGACAGTGTTCTCGTCGGCCTGATGATGGTGCAGGACCTCACCACCGGCTTCCCTACCAAGCTCGCGAGAGAAGCGATTGCGGCCAGGCTGCCGCCGGAGCTGCTGGCCGACCTCTACCCTGTCGGCTCGTGGCGCGACCATCCGCCCGGCCGCCCGGTGATGGACCTGACCGCGCCGCAGCTCAACATTCCCGATGTGCCGCTGGATGAGACGCAGTCCAGCCTGCGCCGCCCCACGTCACCCAGCCACGCGGCAGACATTCTGGCGCTGCAGCGCACCTTTGCCCGCATCAGCTCGCGCTACGCCTGCGACGGCTGCCGCGCCGGCTCTAACGAATGGGCCGTCACCGGCGCGCATACCGCCAGCGGGATGCCGCTACTCTCCAACGATATGCACCTCTCGCACACACTGCCCGGCATCTGGTACATGGCGGAGCTGCAGGCCACGGCATCGCCTGTGCCACTGCACGTCACCGGCGTCACGCTGCCGGGCATGCCCTTTGTCATCTCCGGTCACAATGACCGCATCGCCTGGGGATTCACCAACCTCGGCGGCGACGTGCAGGACATCTACGTGGAGCACACCCGCAACCACCAGGAGTATCAAACGCCCGACGGTGCGTGGCATCTGCTGATCCATCATCCGGAGATCATCTACGTGCGCGGCGGCCGCAATCGCACGCTTGACGTGCTCTCGACCAATCACGGCCCCATCATCTCGCCCATGCTCGCGCATGAGCGCCGCGACCTCAGCCTGCGCTGGAGCATCTACGATCCCGGCGTCGTCAACCTGCCGTTTTTCGCAGTGGATACTGCCTCGAACTGGCAGGAGTTTTGCGCCGCCATCTCCACCTTCGGCGCACCGTCGCAAAACGCCATCTATGCCGACGTCGATGGCCACATCGGCTACCACGCTGCTGGCCGGATTCCTCTGCGCGGCAGCATGGAGCATCCCAGCGGTCTGAGCGGTACGCCGATTGACGACGCCATCGACGGCACCAGCTTCGAGTGGGCGGGCTACATCCCCTTCGATCAGCTGCCCCAGGCATTCGATCCGGCCGGCGGCATTCTGGCCACCGCCAATGCGCGCATCTCGCCCGATGGCTATCCCTTCGCCCTCACGCTGGACTGGGAAGCCCCCTACCGCAACGAGCGCATCTGGAAGACGCTGGAAGCCTCCAGCAAGCTGACCGCCGCTGACATGCTGGCGCTGCAGAATAACGTTCACTCCGATGTGGATCAGGAGATGGCGCAGCGCTTTGCCTACGCCATTGACCATACGCCCTCCGCATCGCCGCAGCTTCGCCAGGCTGCCGATCTGCTGCGCACGTGGAATGGAGATCTCGATATCCGCTCGTCCGCCGCCGGCATTGTGAGCGCAACGCAGCAGGTGCTATGGCCCATGCTCCTGCAGGATCGCCTGGGCAAACCCGGCGGCAGCGAGTGGCAGCTCTATCACTGGGGCGAGATGACTTTTGTGCTGGAAGAGATGGTCGATCATCAGCCCGCGCGCTGGCTGCCGCAGCGCTATGCCACGTGGAACGATCTTCTCTCCGCCGCCGTCGCTACCGGCCTGCGCGTGGCCCGCGCGCCAGACGATCTTTCCCACTGGCCCTATGGCGCTATTCATCGCGTCGATATCGAGCACCCGCTCTTCGGCGCCATGCCGCTGCTGCGCGGCATCGTCAATCTTCCCGTCGGCACCGGCTCTCTGCCGCAGGCGGGCGACGGCACTACGGTGAAGCAGACCAAGCGCACCTTCGGGCCGTCAGAGCGTTTCACCGCGGACCTCTCCAACCTGGACCAGTCCACGCTCAATATCGTGAGCGGGGAGTCCGGTAACGTACTCAGCCCGTGGTTCCATGACCAGTGGCTCGCATGGTACAAGGGCACCACCTTCGCCGCCCCCTTCAGCGATGCAGCCGTCGCCGCCAGCGCTTCGCATACACTGGATCTACTGCCTCAGTGACTCCATGACTTCCCGTGACTCACAGTTCGGCGAGCTCAATCTGCGCGACAGCGCTCTCATCCTGCTGGCATCTCTGATCGCTCTGCTGCCGCTGCTGCTGCGCGGCCCGTCGTGCGGGCACGATCTTGACTTCCACATGACCAACTGGCTTGAGGTCAGCGAGCAGTGGCGGCACGGCATCCTGTGGCCACGCTGGGCCTTCTCGCCGGGCTGGGGAGCGGGCGAGCCGCGCTTCATCTTCTATCCGCCGCTCTCCTGGCTGCTGGGCGGCATCTTCGCGCTGGTCATGCCGCTGCGTATCATCCCCGCTGCCTTCACCTTCACCGCCTTCCTCGCCAGCGGATTCACCATGCGCCGCCTCGCGGCGGAATTCACTTCGCCGCTCTCCGCCACCGTGGGCGCGGTCTTCTACCTCGCCAATCCCTACATGCTCTTCTGCGCCTATGAGCGCTGCGCCTATGGGGAACTGCTGGCAGCGGCGTGGATTCCCCTGCTGCTGCTGGCTGCGCTGAAAGATCACATCTCGCCGCGCCGCGTGGCCATCGCCGTTGCCCTGCTCTGGCTCACCAATGTGCCCTCCGCCGTGATGGGCTGCTATCTCTTCGCCCTCATCATGCTGCTGCGGCTGTTATTGCTGGCGCGCAAAGCCTATGCCGGACGGCATCTTGCCGCCATGGGTCCGCTGCTGCTGCGCGCGTCGGCAGGAGCCGCACTCGGGCTCGGCCTCGCCGGGTTCTATCTCGTTCCCGCCGTCTGGGAGAAGCGATGGATCCAGGTGCACTTCGCGCTCGCGCCTTACATGCGCGTGCAAGACAACACCCTCTTTCATCACACGCTGGACTACCGCCACGACCTCGTGCTCCTGACGGCGTCGCACGTTGCCCTGGTCATGATCGCGATCTCCGCGGCCAGTTTCTTTGCGGCGTGGTACCGGCGTATCCACCTCAACCGCCGCCTGACCGCGGTGCTTGGCGTCACTGCCTTCTGCCTGATCCTCGGGCTCACGCGCGCCAGCCTCTTCGCCTGGCATCTGCCGGAGTTGCAATACCTGCAGTTCCCCTGGCGAACACTCTCCCTGCTGGCCGCTGTCTCCGGCGTTCTGCTGGCGCTGGCTGCCTACGGTCGCCGAGCCACGCTCATCGTCGCCGCCATCCTGCTGCCGCTGGTGCTGGTGCCTCCAGCGTGGAAGCAGTTTCAGATTCCCTGCATCTGGGATGATGCGCCCAATCCGCAATTGAACTACTTCCGCAACGGCTACGGCGTCACCGCGTTTGATGAATACACACCGGCCACCGCGGACAATGATGCACTGCAGGACGAGATCAATCCCTACTGGCTGGCCGACGATGCGCAGGGCATCAGCCGCCATCAGCCCAACACCAACGGCGTCATTGACTTCAGCACCGCCGAGGCGTTTCCCCTGGCCACGCCCCATCCGCGCTTCCTCATGGTCCGCCTGCGCAACTATCCCGGTTGGCAGGTGCATGTGAACGGCGCGCCGGCCACCCTGATTCCCCGGCCCGATGGCCTGCTCGCCATTGCCCTGCCTCCGGGCGGAGCCACCGTCAGTATCCGCTACCGCGTCATGCCGGATGAGGTGATCGGTGCTCTGATTTCGCTCCTCGCCCTGATTATTTTCAACCTGCTGCGCCGCCGTTCGCGCCATCGCGGCATGAACGCGCTCTCCATCCCCGTCCCCCAGGGCGCGCCCTTTCTACCCTGCGCGCTGCCCACCTAGCTGCAAGGTCATTTATCATTAGAACGATGCCGACCGAGACCCAAAGCACCGTGCAGGATATCCGCAAGGCGGGCATGGAAATTGCCGACGCCGCGCTGGAGCGCCTGCTGCCCCCTGCCAGTACCGCACCGCAGTCTATCCATGCCGCCATGCGTCACAGCGTCTTCGCCGGCGGCAAGCGCCTGCGCCCCCTGCTCTGTATGGAAGCCGCGCGCATGATCGCCGGAGCTGACAAAATTCCTGCCGGGGTTGAAGACCTTGGCGCAGCCATTGAGATGCTGCACACCTACTCGCTCATTCATGACGATCTGCCCGCGCTGGACAATGACGATCTGCGCCGCGGCAAGCCCACCTGCCACGTCGTCTACGGCGAAGCCATCGCCATTCTGGCGGGAGACGCCCTGCAGACCCTCGCCTTTGAAACGCTGGCCAATCTCGCCTGCCCCGCACCGCAGACCGTCAGCATTGTGCGTGAGATTGCCATCGCCGTCGGCACCGGCGTCAGTGCGGATCGCCCCGGCATGATCGGCGGCCAGGTGATGGACATTGAAGGCGAGCACCAGAAGCCCACTGCCGCCCTGGTCGAAACCATCCACCGCGCCAAGACCGGAGCGCTCATCACCGTCTGCATCGTGGCGGGTGGCCTCTTCGCCGGAGCCGGTCCAGCGGACATCGAACGCCTCCGCATCTTTGGGCAGAAAGCCGGCCTCGCCTTCCAGATCGTCGATGATGTGCTCGACATGACGCAGGACTCTGCCCAACTGGGCAAGACCGCCGGCAAAGACACCGCCAGCGACAAAGCCACCTGGCCCGCCGTCTTCGGCCTGGAACGCTCCATCGCCGACGCCGACCAGCTCATCGCCGACGCCTTCGCCCAGCTCGAGCCCTTCGGCGCCTCCGCCGATCCGCTCAAAGCACTGGCCGCATATCTGGTCCAGCGCAAGAACTAAGCGCAGAACTTGCAGGTAGCGGGCGGCGGACGGAGCCCGTAAGAACTTGCAGGTAGCGGGCGGCGGACGGAGCCCGTAAGGACTTGATCCAATGCCGGCACTACCACCGCCGTCATCCTGAGCGCAGCGAAGGATCCCAGTATTTGTTTTGCACTTGCCTTTGTTTCTAGTTTTGTCATTCTGAGCGAAGCGAAGAATCTCAGTATTTGCACTTACTGTTGCACTTGCTGTTGCACTTGCCGTTGCATTTGCCGTTGCACTTGCCGTTGTTCCTGCTTTTAGATTTGTCATTCCGCAGCGCAGCGGCGGAATCTGCTTTTTGCTGACTTGCTTTTCGCTGACTTGCTGACTCGCTGCCCCATCATGCTCACCGAATCCCAAATCCGCGAAGCTCTCTGCGACTGCTACGACCCGGAGATCCCCATCAACATCGTGGAACTCGGCCTCGTCTACAAGATCGAGCTCACGCCCGACCCCGACGCCCCCGGCCTGCTTCCAAAACAGCAGGTCAGCATCGACCTCACGCTCACGTCGCCCAACTGTCCCGCGCATGAGCAGATCGCCGCGCAGATACAGAACCGCCTCGCCGGCCTGCAGGGCATCAGCAAAACTACGGTGCAAATTGTGTGGGAACCGAAGTGGACGCCCGAGCGCATCAGCGCCGTGGGCCGCAAGCGACTCGGAATTTAATCCGCTTCACGCCCGCCTCCGCGGCGCCTTCAGAAACTCATCCGCCCCCAGCTATTAGGTACGTTACGGCGCGATCTTCACTTCCAGCGTCGGCGTCACCTGCGCATCGCCAACCGTGTAGGGGCTGCCCGTCACGTCGAGCACCGGCAGCGAACTCCACGCAATGCATTGCGCTGCCTTGTGCGCGTAACCGCTCGCCTGCGCATTGACAGTCTGCTGATTCACCTGCAGCTTTACATCCAGCGCGCGGCTGCCCGCTTGCGGATGGCTCGTCGCCATCAGGGTTGCGTGAAAATTCAGCCCGTCGGCCTGCAGATCGACCGCCTGCGCCCCGGCCAGCGTATTACCGTCCTTCGGCGTGAGCACGACCTGAATATCATTCTTCGCGACGCTTACGGTCGAGCAATCTTCTGCCTTGCAGCGCTTCAGTAGAAGCTCGTAGCGCAGATGGATCGTCTCACCCGATATTGCATCACTCTGTGCGGAGGCCGTCAGCACACCATGCAACAGAAAACATAGCCCGATATATCGCAGAATTTTCATCACTGCATCGTTGGATGCGTGCAACCCCACTTTAGCTACTTCGGTCGCGCCCGCAGCGCCTTTAAAAACTCGTTCGCGCCCAGCGTATTCAGCACGTCATCCTTCGTCAGCCAGGCTCTGCGCAGCTGCGTCACACCAAACCGCATCTTCGCCATATCCGGAATCGAGTGCGCATCCGTGTTCACCACAAACTTGCAGCCGAACTCCTTCGCCATGCGCAGTTCGCGGTCTTTCAGATCCAGTCGCGCGGGCGAGGCATTATGCTCCACCGCAACGCCCAGTTCCGCCGCACGTTTCAGCACCGCCTCCAGGTTCACCGCGTAGGCTTCGCGCTTCAGAACTTTGCGCCCCGTCGGGTGCCCAAGCACGCGCGTGTATGGATTCTCCAACGCTTTCAAAATCCTCTCCGTCATCTGCTGCACGGGCTGGTTGAAGAGCGTATGCACGCTGGCGATCACCACGTCGAGCTGCGCCAGCGTCTCATCCGCCAGGTCCAGCTCGCCACCGGCAAGAATATCCACCTCCACGCCGGAAAAGATGCGGATGCGTCCCTCCATCTCCTTCTCCACTTCGCGAACGCGCTTCGCATGAGCCACCGCGCGTTTGTCATCCATGCCATTGGTCATCGCCAGATTCTTGGAATGGTCGGTGATAGCGATGTAGGCGTAACCGCGCTCCAGCGCCGCCTCCGCCATCTCGCGGATGGTCTGGGTTCCATCGCTCTCCACCGTGTGCATATGGATGTCGCCGCGCAGGTCCGTCAGCGCGATCAGCTCCGGCAGCTTATGCTGCAGCGCCAGGTCCAGCTCGCCGTTGTTCTCGCGCATCTCCGGCGGAATCCAGTCCATCCCCAGCGCTTTGTAGATCGATTCTTCCGTTGCCGCCGCCACAATCGAGTCATCTTCCATGCTGGCCAGCGCGTATTCGCTCAACGTGTATCCCAGCTTCAGCGCGCGCTGCCGCAGAGACACATTGTGCATCTTCGATCCCGTAAAGTATTGCAGCGCCGCGCCGTAACTCGCCTTGGGCAGCAGCCGCACGTCCACCTGCATCCCATTGCGCAGGGCGAAGCTCACCTTGTTCTGCCCCTTCGCCATCAGGTTGGCGATCATGGGCAGCGTCGCCACATGCTCCACCGCCGCGCTCACCACCTCCGGCTCGCAGGCTGGGCCGGTCGCCAGCAGGTCCAGGTCGCCAACGGCCTCTTTGCCGCGCCGCAGTGAGCCCGCGGGCGTCACCGTTTCGATCCCCGGGAAGGCCAGGATCAGCGCGCCGATGCGTTGCGCCGCTTCATCGGCTTCGTCAATGCGGAATGAGCTGGCATTGCGGCGGTAATCCTCAATGCCCTTCAGCAGCTTCTGCACCTGCTTCTCGCCGAAGCGCGGCAGCGTCGTGAGCTTGCCCTCTTTCGCAGCCGTCTCCAGCGCGTCAATGTCGGCCACACCCAGCGCCTCCCACACCAGGCCGACGGTCTTCGGCCCCATGCCCGGCAGCTTCAGCAGGTCCAGCATGGTGGGCTTATAGGTCTGCAGCAGTTCCTCGCGCACCTGCATGCTGCCCGTTTTCACAATGTCAATAATGTTGGCCGCCATGCCTTTGCCGATGCCGGCTATCGCCAGCAACTGCTTCGGCTCATCCACCATGGCGGCGAGCGGCTGGGTCTGTTGTTCTACGGATTCGGCGGCGCGCCGGTACGAGCGAATGCGAAACGGGTCAGCACCGCTGATCTCCAGCAGTGCCGCCGTCTCATCCAGGATTGTCGCTATGGTGATGTTGTCCATGATTGGGCCGGGCGCTGCTCCGCTATTGTACGAAACAATCCAGTTGCTTCGTGTGCGGAATCTGCCCTGCCTGCCGCGCGCCGGGAGAGGGCGCGCAAAAGTGGGTCATGCTGCGTTGCTGTCAGCCCGGACCACCTGGTCCGCCTGCGGGCCCTTCTGGCCTTCGACAATGTCAAACTCGACATCATCTCCTTCTTTCAGGCTCTTGTAGCCTTCCAGTTGGATGGCACTGTAGTGGACAAAAACATCCGGCCCATCATCGCGACCGATGAAGCCGAAACCCTTTGCGTTGTTGAACCACTTCACTTTG
>Ga0302267_10000633_pt1 | contig 47408 bp, 42 predicted proteins | sample III_Bog_E1_3_FD_194555 | JGI IMG/M metagenome (GOLD analysis project Ga0302267, IMG submission 194555) | Peat permafrost microbial communities from Stordalen Mire near Abisko, Sweden - III_Bog_E1_3 | ecosystem: Environmental > Terrestrial > Soil > Wetlands > Peat | place: Sweden: Abisko...
AGCGCGAGCACGCATACGCTCCGTCCGCCGGCACGCGCCAGGAGGTGATCGACCCACACGAGGCTCTCGTCGTCGGCCCACTGGCCGTCCTCGACCGTCAACACGAGCGGGACCGTCCGGCTCGCCGCCACGGCGATGTCCGTCAGCGCAATCCAGACGGCGTCGCGGGCCCCCTGCGCGTCGTTCGCGTCCGACAGCGGTTCGTTCGCGATGAGCCGCGCGACGAGCTCGCGACCGCCGGGCGAGAGCGCCGCCTCGTGGGTCGCGGCGAACGCGTCGACCGCCATGCGCGCGTCGGTCAGCGTGCACCCCTTCGCGACGAGGACGAGGTCCCGCGCGATGTCCGCGACGACACCGAGCGCGTGGCTCTTGGCGAACGGCTCGCAGCGCACGAGCACGATCCGGGGCGACGCGCTGTGCGACCCGATGCGCGAGATCGCCTCCCGGCGAAGCCGCGTCTTCCCCATGCCGGAGGCGGCGAGGACCGAGACGACGACGGGCGTCGAGTCTTCGACCGAGCGCTCGAACGCGCTCATGACCTGGGCGAGCTCGGCCTCGCGGCCAGTGAACGGGGCGCCGCTGACGACCTCCCGCTTGTTCTGCATCGCCTCGCCGACGATGGCGGAGCCGTCGCCGCGGATCATGAACTCGTACCGCCCACGCGCGAGCTCGGTCGTCGTCGTGTCGACGAGCACCTGCCCGCGCTGCGCGTCGCGTGACAGCGCCGCCGCACGGTCGACGACCTCTCCGGTCGCGCGCGTCCGATCCACCCTCGTGCGCCCGGTGGCGACGCCGACGCCGGCACGAGCGCTCGCGAGACGTGTCGCGAGATCGATCGCGCGCATGGCTTCGTCGCCGAGCGCTTTCGTGGCTCCGAGGTGCGCGACGATGGCGTCGCCGCCGAGCTCGGTCGCTTCGGCGCCGTGGGCGCGGAGATGCTCGAGGAGCTCTGCGCGCGCGGGGCCCTTCGGGACCTGCGTCGCGAGGATCGAGGTCACGAGGCGCGTCCCCCCCGCCCGCACGGACGCAGGGCCGATCGCCCACTGCGCAGAGCTCACGCTCGACGGCGGAAGATCCGAGTGCATCACGCGACGAAGGCGACCCAGGTTCGACTCGATCTGCACCGAGATGGCGCGGAGCTCGCGCGCGACGGTCGCCGCGTCCGCGGGGCGCTCTTCGGGGGCCGTCGCGAGCAGCGACGCCATCAGATCGTCGAGCGCAGGCGGCGCGTCGACCACGACCTCCGAGAGACGAGGCGCGGCCGTCGTGACGAGGCGCGCGAGGATGGCGATCGGCGTCGGGCCGATGTGCGGCGGACGCCCCGCGATCATCTCGAACAGCGTCGCGCCGAGGGCGTAGAGGTCGACCGTGGTCCGCACCTCGCCGTCGCCGCGCGCTTGCTCGGGGGCCATGTACGCAGGCGTCCCGACGATCGCGCCCGTCCGCGTCAGCTTCGCGTCCTCCGCCGCGGCGACGCCGAAGTCGACGAGCTTCGCGACGAACGGCGCGTCGGGCGGGTTCTCGCGCGCGCTGCCGACGAGGATGATGTTCGAGGGCTTGACGTCCCTGTGAATGACCCCCGCTGCGTGCGCCGACGCGAGGGCGTCCGCCATCATCGCGCCGATCTCCAGGCACTGCGGGAGCGAGAGCGGCGCGCGACGGAGCCGCTGCGCGACGTCCTCGCCCTCGAGCCACTCCATCGCCACGTACGGCTGCCCTTCGTCGAGCTGGCCGAAGTCGATGAGCCGCACGATCGACGGATGCGACAGCCCCGCGAGCACGCGCCCTTCGCGCTGGAACCGCGCCTCCTCCCCGGCGTCGACCCCCGCGATCGCGATGACCTTGAGCGCCACGTCCTCGCCCGAGACGTGGTCCTTCGCCTTGTAGACGATGCCCACGCCGCCGCGCCCGACCTCGCGCTCGATCTGGAATCGGTTCGCGAGGAGGGAGCCCGCCGCGGGGGCGAAGGTGGCGCCGTAGCTCATGCCGCGCTCTTCCGGCCCATGCCGACGACGAACAGCTCGGTGCTCACGCTCCGCGTCCCCTCGGGCCTGATGAGGCGCTCCTCCGCGAACAGCCCCTTCAGCGTCGCGCGCGCCGTGCGCAGCTCCTCGCTCATGAACAGCTTCCCCACGAACGAACCCCCCGGGCGCACGAGACTACCGGCAACCGCGAGCGCGCGCATGAAGAGCTCGAAGCTCCTCGCCTGATCGACGGTCTTCGAGCCCGTCGTCCGCGGCGCCATGTCCGACAGCACCACGTCGTACGGCGCGAACTGACCGACCTGGCCGTCTTCCAGCGAGAGCGCGTCTCCCTGGAGGAACGTCGAGTTCGGAGGGAGCACCGTCCCGAGCGGCGACAGGTCTACCGCGAGGAGCTTGCCGGACGTCCCGATCTTCTTGGCGGCGTAGAGCGACCAGCTCCCCGGAGCGGCGCCCAGGTCGAGGATCCGCATGCCGGCACGGAGCAGGTGCACCCGCTCGTCGATCTCTTCGAGCTTGAAGACGCTCCGCGCAGGATAGCCCGCCTTCTTCGCTTCCCGGGTGAAGTGGTCGGGGCGCTTGTACGGGGAGGAGCGAGAGCGAGGCATCGGGGCGAGCGCGGTGGTGCGCAGCGTAGCAGGTCCCCCGAAACTCGCGAGACGTGCCCAAGATTGCGAGCGAGCGCGGCGAGGCCGACCGACGCATCGCCGCGCCGCCGCAATATTGGGCGCGTCTCTCAGACCTTGCGCTTGCGACCGCCCTCGAACTTCTTGACGGCGTGGCGGACGAGCAGGAGCCCGTTCTTCGCGCCGGGGGTGCCGCCGATGATGAGGAGGAGGTGCTTCTCCGCGTCGACCTTGGCGATCTTGAGGTTCTGGACGCTGACCGTCTCGTTGCCGTACTGCCCGGGCATCCGGAGGTTGGGGAGCGTGCGACCCGGCGTCATGTTCGTACCGATCGACCCGCCGTGACGGAAGTACTCGTGCGTGCCGTGCGAGCCGACACCGCCCGCGAAGCTCCAGCGGCGGATGACGCCCGTGAAGCCGCGACCGCGGGTCTTGCCCTGGGCGTCCACGAACTGGCCCGGCTTGAAGAGCTCGTCGAGCTTCATCGTCCCGCCGACCTCGTACTTGGCGACGAACTCCTCCGAGCCGCGGATCTCGCGGACCGTGCGCTGCGGCGTGACGCCCGCCTTCTTGAAGATGCCCGCGCGCGGCTTGCTCGTGTGCTTCTCCTTGCGCTCGCCGAGACCGACGATGAGCGCCGAGTAGCCGTCCTTCTCCTTGGTGCGCTTGCCGACGACGGTGACGGGGCCTGCCTCGATCACGCTGACGCGAACGACGTTGCCGTCCTCCGCGAAGTACTGCGTCATGCCGAGCTTGCGACCGTAAATGCCGGGATTCGTGTTCATGATGGGTCCTGAAACGCTCCTGAGGGATGGGGGTTCTGCGCGATTTCGACCCGTGAGTGTTCCGTGAAGGGACCGGTCGAGGAGCGAACGACCAGGGGAGACGAGCTCCCGACACCGTGAGACGACCCCTCGTGAGAAGGGGCGCGGAGTATACGGATTCGCGACCCGACGTCCAGCCTAGAGCTTGGCGATCGTCTCCCGCACGCCGCCGAGGTGGGGATCGGCGTCGAAGGTGCCGTCGAAGGCGCCCACGATCTTCCCTGCCTTGTCGATGACGTAGGTCACGCGCTTGGTGATCCCGATGAGCCCGCCGAGCCCGCCGATCGCCTCGTAGCTCTTGGCGAGCTTGCGGTCGGTGTCGGCCACCAGGGGGTACGGGACCTGATGCTTGCTCGCGAACTTCTCGTGCGAGGCCTCGGAGTCGAGCGACACGCCGATGACCTCCGTGTCCTTGCCGACGAGGTCCTCGTACATGTCGCGGAAGCCGCACACCTCGGCCGTACACACGCGGGTGAAGTCCTTCGGATAGAAGAACAGGACCACGTTCTTCTGCCCGCGGTAGTCGGCGAGCTTCACGGTCTTGCCGTTGCTGGCGTGCGCCTCGAACGGCGGGGCTTCCTGTCCGACTTTGAGCACGGCGAATTCTCCCGGGAGCGAGGGTGCGAAGCGAACGGTGTACACCGACACGCGGCCGACGTCATTCGAGCTTCACGGTCGTCGCTTCCGGGCGGTCTCTTCCGGCCCGGCGTCCTCGTCCGACCTGCGAGTGACCTGAGTCGGCGAAACGTCGGTCTCATCCTCAGCGTAGCGAAGGCAATCATGGACTCAGGACACCAGCAGCCCGCCGAGCAGTCCGAGCGAGCGGCTCGTCCCGCCAGAAAGCCGCCGCGACGGATTGCTCGACGGGCTGCTAGGCTTCGCGGCGATAAGAATGCGCCGGACCATCTTCGTCGGAGACGTGCACGGCTGCCCGCACGAGCTCGAGACGATGCTCGAGCTCCTGAGGTTCGACACCGGCGATCGTCTCGTCTTCGTCGGCGACGTGGTGGCGCGGGGGCCTGACTCGATCGGCGTGCTCGACATCATCCGTCGGACGGGCGCCGTGCTCGTCCGCGGGAACCACGAGGAGCGGATCCTCCGGTCTCGCGACGGTTCGGACGACCTCTCACGCGCGGATCACCCGCTCGGCTGGCAGGGCTCCCGCGGCGCGGCCGTGAACCATACGAAGCCGCACAAGCCGCTCGGGCGCATCCACGCCGAGGTCGTCGCCAAGATGCGCCCGATCGACTGGGCGCTGCTCGAGGCCTCTCCTCTCTATGTCGACCTTCCCGAGCACGACGTGCGGGTCGTCCACGCGGGGGTCGTCCCCGGGATCCCCATCGAGAAGCAGAAGAAGTCGACGCTCCTCACGATCCGCACGCTCGACCCGCGCGGGGAGCCGCTCGAGAAGGGGGGCAGCGTCCTGTGGGGCGCGCGCTACCGCGAGGCGCCGCACGTCGTCTTCGGTCACTACGCTCGCGTGGAGCCCCAGCTTCACCCCTGGGCGACGGGGCTCGACACCGGGTGCGTGTACGGAGGGAGCCTGACGGCGCTCGTGCTCGACGAGGGGGAGCACGTGCCGCTCGACATCGAGGAGCGGAAGAAGCACCTCGTGGCCGTGCCGGCCCGGCGCGAATACCACCCCGTGTGAGCAGCGCGCAGCGAACGAAGCCCGCGCGGGGGGCTTGAGTGCGCGCCGGGGGCTCGTATGCGCTCCCGGTACACACGGGGAGCCCGAGTAAGCGCGGTTTCGTGGAGCCAGACCATGCCCACGTCGGGACTCCCCACGGTTTCGTCGACGTAGACCACCCGAACGTCGAGACTCCCTACGGTTTCGTCGACGTAGACCATGCTCACGTCCACGAATCCGGGGTCTGCGTCCACGAAACCGGGGTCTGCGTCCACGAAACCGGGGTCTGCGTCCACGAGACCGTCGTCTCGCTGTTTGGTCCGGCATCGGCGAAGAACGCCGCGCACCTATTCGTGGACGATCACCCTGGTCCCCGGGTTCGCCGTCGTCGCCCGCACGCCGTGCCACCCCTGCGGCAGCGTCGGGCCTGCCCACGCGAAGAGCTCCTTCGCGTCGTGCGGCGTCATGTTCACGCAGCCGTGGCTGCGCTCGTGGCCGAACGCCGAGTGCCAGAAGGCGCCGTGGAGCGCGTAGCTCCCGTTGAAGTACATGATCCAGGGGACGTCCTCGATCGAGTACGGGCCGTCGCTCGCGCTGTCGTCATCCATGGTCGCCGAGATGTGCTTCTCGCGGATGCGGAAGGTCCCCATCTTGGTGCGATGGTCCTTCGCCGGGTCCTTGTCGTCGTGGCGCCCGCTCGAGATGATGGTCGCGTAGACCGGCTTGTCCCCCTCGAACGCGACGAGGGACTGCGTGGTGAGGTTCACGTCGATCCACTTCTCGCCGGGGGCCAGATCGCTCGGAGGCGGGCCGGGCCTCGTGACGGTGCCGTCGACGTCGCGCGTCCACCAGCCGTCGAGCGTCTCGTAGTAGTTCCGGTCCTCGAAGATCTTCTTCTGCCGCGTGAGGCCGACGATGGTGAAGCGGTCGACGTGGTCGCCGCGCCGCGGCTTCGGGTCGGTGTCGTTGAAGCGGTACTGCCGCGCGTGCAGCCCCAGGATGAACCCGGGGAGCTTCCGCTTCTCGTCCGCGTCCCCGATATGCACCCCCTCGAACTCGGTCTTCGGCTTGTGCACGACGACGTGCTCGGCGGGCGCGTAGAAGCCCTGCGCCGTCCTCCAGAAGCTGCCGGAGTAGAAGCTGACCTTCTTGTCGAGCGACAGGTAGAAGCCGCGCACCATCCGCTCGACGACCGGCCCTTCGTGGGCCTGGAGCTCGTTCAGGCTCACCTGCTTGCGCGCGCCCTCCTTCAAGTACCACGGCGTGTCGCCGCCGCCGCCCGCGCTCCCGCTCGGCGCCTCGCCCGGTGCCTTCGGCTCGGTCTTGCCCACGGGGAGCCCGCGCTCGTACTGCTTCCTCTCCTCGCGCGTGACCTTGCGCCGGTACAGCGGCGTGCCGGTGGTGAGGTTCAGCGCGTACTCGTAGGGCAGCGGCCCGTCGGTGAGCGGAGGGTGCGGAGCGTCGGCGAGCTCCTTGGCGTTCATGTCGCGCGTGACCGATTTCCCGCAGACGAAGCCGCCGCTGACGAGCTCGTACCAGCCCTCGGTGCACGTGGGCTTCTGGAGGATCGTGGGCTTCGCGAGGACGTGGTCCCCCTTCCGCAGGTAGCCCAGCCTGACGACGCCGATGCGCTCGTCGGACGCCTTCGTCGGATCACGCGGCGGCCATTCGGGCCGGTTCGAGATCGGAACGGGCGAGTCGATGGCCGCGATCTCGATCGTCGGCGCGGCGCCGCCGTCGGTGGGAGCGGGCGCGAGCTGGACCACGGTTCCGGCCTCCGCCACGGCGTCCGCCGGGACCGCCGCGTCGAGGGCCACAGGCGGCGCGGGGTGCCTGCAGGCGAGGACGAGCGCGGCGAGCACGACGGCAGCGAAGGCCACCCCCAGGACGTACGTACGCGCGCGGTCCATGCTCGTGGACGCACTTAGTACACCCCCCAAAGACGACCTGGCCAGCTTCTGACCGCCGCCGGTCGAGGCCTAGAGACGGAACCCTATCTGCGTATCGAACGAAACGGAGACCCAGGTCGCCTCTTGTGCCGGTGCCGGGCCGTACGTGATGCCCGGGACGACGAGCGCTCCGAGGTTCACGGCGGCGAAGAACCGGTGGTACCCGAAGAGCGCCGTGAGGCCAGGCTGGACGTAGATCTGGTGCACCGTCGTCGTCACGGGAGGAGTGCCACCGCTGGTCGAAGACGACGAGGAGCCGCTCGCGGAGCTGACGACGTCGACCGTCCCGCCGATCCCGGGCTCCGTGTGCGAGAGGATGGTGTCGCCGACGCCCAGCAGCGGCCGAAGCGTGAGATAGCGTCCGATCCGGCCGTCGTATCCGACCTCGACGCCCGCGAGCACGGCCTGATCGGTCGCGCCGTTGTCGCTTCCGCCGAGGTAGTCCATCACCGATGCGCCGAGATAGACGTGCCCGAGGTTCACGCCGGCCCGCGCGCCGAACCCCGTGCCGAACGGATTGACGCCTCCGCGAATCGGGGCGGTCGCATACCCTGCCCGACCCGCAGCTTCGACGAGGTAGAGGGTGTCGGTCGCGCCCGCGAGCATCGCGCCGACGTCACGGTCGGGCTCGAGCGGCCGAGGAGGCGGTGGAGGAGGCGGTTCCTCGGGCGGAAAGTCCGTCACGAGCGGAAGATCGGGCTCCTGGGCGCGGGCGTCGTAGCCGTGAGCGAAGAGGAGCGTCGCGAGGGAGCCAGCGAGCAGCCCCTGCACCGTGGCGTGACGAATCGACCGAGCGCGCATGGGTCAGTCGGCTCCAGCGTCGAAGGAGCTCTCTGCCGGCAACGCACAGATCGTCGCCGGCAACGCGCGCACGCAGGCCGCGGTGTTCGTCAGTCCCGAGAGCCAGGACGTCAGGCAGGTGTAGGTGTCGTCGCCCTTGCTGAAGAGCGTCCCGCCCATGTGGCTCTCGATGCCGAGGGGCTTGGCGATGAGCGACAGCTGCTCCGGATCCGCGCCGTGACTCGCGACGACGGCGGTCATCTCCTCTGGCTCGAGGCCGACGATCGACTGGTAGTCCTGCCCGACCTCGGCCGTCGTGGTCTCCGCCGGGACGCAAGGCTGATCGCTCGCGGAGTACCGGAGCCCCTCGTCGCCGTAGATGCGCAGGTTCCGCGCGATCGTGCCATGGCAGTCGAGTGTCCCACATCGATGCTCCATGAGCTCGGCGACGTAGGGGAACCCGTCCTGCGTGGGAGCATCGAGCGCCACGGTCGCCGACGCGTCGGGCTTCACGCACGCGACGACGACGAGAAGAGCGGCACCGATGAAGAGCCTGGGCGTGCTCACGGCGGGACCCCTCCATCTTCGAGCTGCATGCACACCGGCCCTGGGGACGACGCGCTCGCCGGGCTCACGTGGCACGTCGCGCACGCGCCGCTCCTCCCGATCTGCGACTGCATCGTGACGGTGGTGACGCTGGTCACGGAGACCGTCAGCGGGAACGTCGGGCTCCATTCGCCCGGGGTGATGTAGAAATTCCCCGCAGCGTTCGTCGTCGCCGAGTAGGTGCTGCCGTTCGTATCCGTCAGCGAGACCGTCGCGCCGTCCTCGCCGAGCAGGTCGATCGGATCGTCGAAGATCGTCCCCGCGACGCTGAACGCCGGCGGATCGCCGAGCGCGCCGTCGTGGCAGAGGAGACACGGCTGCCCCGGGCGATGGAGCGGCCCTCGCCTTACGCCGGGCGCCTCGCCGCCGAGCGCGTCGACCGCGTCGCTCACGACCGGATCGCACGAGACGGCCGCCGCGACCGCGAAGGCCGCTGCGGCGAGTGTGACGCTTCTCGACAGCGCGCTCAAAAGTCCGCCTCCGCCGAGATGCCCGTCACGACCGACAGCTTGTCCGTGAGGTAGATGTCGTCAAGGAAGTGAGTCTCGGTGACGTTGGCGTCCCAGCCGAGCACCCACGCCGTACGGTTCGCGACGGGACCGAGCTTGAGGCGCATGCTGAGGCCACCCGTCATCCCGAGGAGCGGCCCTAGCTCCCGGTCTCCGGTGCGCAGCGCGGGGATGGCGAATCCTGGGCCGAGCGTGTAGGCGCGCTGCCAGAAGTCGACCTCGCTCTGCGCGTGGAACCGGAGGTGAGGCCCGAGCTCGACGACGGGGCCGAAGTCCTTTAGGAAGCGAAAGTCGGTCGTGCTCGCCTTGAGGGCCCAGCTGTCGACGTAGAGCCGCTCGTCGAGGCGGAGCGTCGCCTTCGCATGGAGCCGGTGCGCGAGCCGGAACGACCCTGCGTACCGCTGACGTGAGAGCGGGAGCTGCTCGAGCGGGCGGGCTGCGACGCGGAGGCTGTTGACGACGGCGACGGACGCGCCGTTCGGGACGTTCGTCCCCGGGTCGAAGAGGGGGACGTACCGGTAGGGCTTCGACGGGTCGCCGTTCTCGAAGATCGTGTCGGCGATGAACGAGGCGATGGTCGTCCGATCGAGGACGAGCGTGACCCCGGCCTTCACCGCCTCGGTGTCGAGCGTCCGCGAGAACACCGAGAAGGGTGTGTCGGTGCGGCCGGCGATGTCGTAGCCGTGATTGAAGCCGAGGAAGAGCGTGACGTTCCTGTCGCGGAGGTCCTGCGTCAGCGATCCTCCCCCCGAGAGCGACAGGTAGTCAGGCTCGCGCGAGATCGCGCCGTTCACCGTCCCGCCGAAGTCGCCGGGCTTGTACGTGGCGCCGAGCGTGCCTGCCTGCCTCACCTCGGTGTAGTTCCTCGATGCCGTCGACACGATGTCGACCGACGCTGCGGAGACGACGTCCACGAGGTAGCTCGCGTCGACACTCCAGCCCGCAGTGGGGTTCTCGAGGTGCCCCGCGACCGACGGCGTGAGGACGAAGACATGGTCGGAATCGGCATAGGCAGCCACGTCGGTGCCCACGTGTGCGTTGAGCGGCGACGCGGACGACGCCTTCACGACCGCGGGTGCCGCGTCGACCGTCAGCGGTGGGGCCGGCGCGTCGCGCGCATGGTCATCCTTGCTCTGTGCGTGGGCAGTGCCGGCGAGGGCGAGGACGAGAGCTCCCGCGACGCGCGCCCCGCGTCCCGTCAGTTGCATCCGCAGCCGCCACCTGCGGAGAAGCCGCCGCCCATTGCCCCCTCCTGGATGGCGCGCACATGATCCTCCGCGCTGCGCGAGAGGTCGTCGGTCGTCATCGTGGGATGCGCGAGCTGCGCGCGATCGTACGGACGCACGTGCGCGCACGCGGTCGCGAGGATGGCGAACAGGAGGCAGGCGTTCGCGCGCAGGTGTGTCACGCGCTCTTCGACCGAGTCAGGAGGACGTCGAGCTCCGCTCTCCATCGCGCGCTCACCTCGCCGGTCGCCGTGCTCAGCGCCTCGCGAGCGTCCCGCAAGAGGGCGTCGCGCGTGGCGACACCCGGGCCGGTCAGCGCTGCGAACCCGAGCGCGGCTTCCCCCATCGCCTCGGGCTTCCCGAAGGTGCGGGCGAGCGTCCAGGCGTCGAGGTAGGCGGCGCGTGCGCTGTCGGGCTCGCCCGCGAGCGCGTGCTCTCGCGCCGCCCCGAGCTTCGCGTCGACGTGTCGGGCGTCGTCGGGGGCGAGGTGCGTCAGGGCTTGTATGGCGGCGCTCCAGTGCCGCGCGGAGGTTCGAGGGTCGCCGTGAGCGGAGGCCTGCCCGGCGGCACGAACCGCGAGCTCGAACGCGCGGTCGGGGCTGCCACCCGGCAGCGCGCGATGGAAGTGGAACGCCAGGTCGGGCACATGCGCGTCGAGAGACATGCCGTAGTGCGCGAGGAGCCGCTCGGCGATGATCGCGTGCTTGCTCGCCCGCTCGGCGCTCGACAGCGACCGGTAGAGGACGTCGTGCACGAGCGCGTGCGTGAACGAGTAGGCGCCCGTCTTCGACTTGAGGAGGATCCGCGCACGCGCCCCTTCGTCGAGCCGATCGAGCAGCGCGGCCGGCTCGAGGCCGGACACGAGCGCGAGCTCGGTGAACTGGAACTCTCGACCGAGCACCGCTGCCAGGGTGAGAAGCTCCCGTCCCTCGGCAGAGATCGAGTGGACGTGACGCTGGATCGACTCGACGAGCCCCTGCTGGAGATCCATGGAGCTCGCGAGCTGGTGGGCCGTCTCCGTCAGGGCGCGCTCGGCCCATTCGGTCTGCAGAACCTGACGCAGATAGAGCGGGTTGCCCCCCGTGCGGTCGTAGAGGGAGCGCGCGAAGGACTCGGACGGCTCGCTGCCGCTCGTCACCTCGACGAACCGCGGGATGTCGTCGGGCCCGAGGCCTCGCAGCGGTATCGCGAGGCCGGCACACTCCCCGAGGAGCACGCCGAACGCACGGACTCGCGCGTCCGTGGGCTGCTGCGTGTCGCGGTAGGTGCTGACGATGACGATCGCCGACTGCCTGACTTCGCGCGCGAAGAACTGCAGCAGGCGGAGCGAGCCTTCGTCGGCCCAGTGCGCGTCATCGAACACGAACACCTGGGGTCGGGTCTCCGACGCCTCGATGAAGAACCGGGTGAACGCGTGAAAGAGCACGAACTGCGCTTCGCTCGTGAGGTCGGCAGCGCCGTTGAGGAGCGGCGCGATGGTCAAAAGGAACTGCGTCGTCTTCGGTCCCTCGTGAGCGGCCGCGTGAGCGCGAGCGACCTGCGCCCAGAGCCAGAACTGCGGGGCTGCGGGGGTCTCATGGGCGCTCGCGCCGTGCACCGACGCGCCTCTCGCGCGGGCGCGGCGCGCGAGCTCGTCGGCTGTCCGCGTCTTGCCGATGCCGGCGTCGCCCGAGATCCAGACGACGCTGCCGTGGCCGAGCGCCGCCTCGTCGAGTCGGGCGACCAGGCACGTCATGCACGACTCGCGGCCGACGAACGTCGGATCGAGCGACGCATCCGGGGCGACCGCGAGGACCTCCGCCGCCTTGGTCGTGACGTCGACGACGAAGCGGAAGCCTCTCCCGCGTACGGTGACGAGCACCTGCTGAAGCTCGTCGCCGATGGCGCGTCGAGCCTCGAGAACGGCGCGGGAGAGCGACGCCTCGCTGACCGCAAGCCCGGCCCAGATGGTCTCGAACAGCTCCCGGCGAAGCACGACGCGCTCGCGTTCGCGGACGACGACGAAGAGCAGCTCGAGCACCTTGGGCTGGACGGGCACCTTCACGCCGGCGCGGCGGAGCTCGAAGCGGTCCTCGTCGAGTTCGTATTCGGCCCAGCAGAGACGCATCGTGGCCAGGATAGCCCAAGCGAGCCCCGCTGGACCGCGTTTGCGCGTGTGGCACCTCGCTGGCACGCACTCGCACCGTTTGCGACGACCCCCTTCTTCGCGGCATCATACGCGACGTCACCGTGAGGCCTCCCGCATGACCTTCGTCCCCGCGAACCCGGCCAAAGCGCACGCGAGCCCGTCCGGCGAAGCCTCATGGTTCGCGGTCGGCAAGCGAGGGCTCCTGGCGCGTCGTGACGAATCGACCGGCCAGGAACGATGGGTGCTGCCTGGAGAGGACGACATACGCGCGCTGGGCCTGTCGCGCGACGACGCGTACCTCTTCGGGACCGTCGACGGCGCGCCCGCGTTCGCCGTGAGCGTGCCGGACGGCGCGGCGCTCGCTCCCGGCTTCTCGATGCTGAGCCTGCGCGCGCTCGTCGACGCGTTCGATGAAGGGACGTTCGCGATCGCCGGCCAGGCGTCGCACGTGCTCGACTGGGCGACGACGAGCCGCTTCTGCGGCCGATGTGGCTCGGAGACCGCGCGCGTTCCGGACGAATGGTGCATGCGATGCCCGACCTGCGCGCACATGCTGTACCCACGCATCGCACCCGCCGTCATCGTGCTGGTCCGCAGAGGAGACGAGGCCCTCCTCGCCAGGAACGCCCGGTTTCCTCTCCCGTTCTACAGCACGCTCGCGGGGTTCTCGGGCATCGGTGAGACCCTCGAGGAGACGGTGCGCCGCGAGCTGCTCGAAGAGGTCGGCGTCCGCGTCGGTTCGCTCCGCTACTTCGGCAGCCAGCCGTGGCCGTTCCCCAACTCGCTCATGATCGCGTTCATCGCCGAGTGGGAGGGGGGCGACATCCAGGTGGACAACGACGAGATCGCCGACGCGAAGTGGTTCCGTGCGGACGCGCTCCCGATGATCCCTCCTCGCGTGAGCATCGCGAGGCGGATGATCGACGCGTGGGTGGCGGAGGTTGCCCCTCGCCAGGGGCGCGAACGCCCGGCATCCGAGAGTTGAGCGGCGAAGGGATCCACGGTACAGCGCGCCGGTGACGAGCCGCCAAGCGGAGCCCTTGTCCACGTCGCACCTCGACGCCCGTCGATTCGGCGCGCTCGAATGGAGCGAGACCGGGCTGATCGCGGTGATCTGGGGCGCCTCGTTCCTCTTCATCCGCGTAGGTGTCGAGGCTTTCGGCGCCGGCCTCGTCCCCGCGATGCGCATCGCGTTCGGCGCGCTCGCCCTCGGCTGCCTCCCCGCGGCAAGACGCCCCATAGAAGCGCGCGACTGGCCGACCGTCGCGGTTCTCGGTCTCGTCTGGATGGCCCTTCCCTTCCTCCTCTTCTCGCTCGCCGAGCGCACCGTGCCGACCGCCATCACGGGCATGATCAACGGTGCGGTCCCGCTCAGCAGCGCCGCGGTCGCTGCCGTCTGGCACCGACGCGCGCCGAGCGCCCAGCGCACGGTCGCGCTCCTGTTCGGGCTCGCGGGCGTCACCGTCATCGCGCTCTCGGTCTCGCACGACGCCGACACGAAGGCGGACACCGTCGGCGTCGCCATGCTGCTCGTGGGCGTCCTCTGCTACGGCATCGCCGCCAACGTGGCCCTCCCGCTCCAGCGAAAGTACGGGGCGCTCCCGGTGCTCCTCCGTGTCCAGCTCGTCGCGCTCACCCTTTCCTTGCCGTACGCGATCGTCACGAGCCAGACCGCGAGCTTCTCCTGGATCGGGCTCGGGGCGATGTTCCTGCTCGGCGCATTCGGCACGGGCCTCGCGTACGCCGTCGCCTCGACGCTCGCCGGACGGACCGACGCGACGCGTGGGTCGATCGGCGTCTTCTTGACGCCCATCGTCGCGACGATCCTCGGTGTCCTCGTGCGCCACGAGAAGGTCCCGTCGGGGGCGTTCGTCGGTGCCCTGGTCGTCCTGCTCGGCGCCACGCTCACGAGTCGCCCGGAGCCTTAGTGCTCACTTTCCCTGGAAGACCCCCTCGCGTCGTTCGAGGAAGGCGCGCATCCCTTCCGCGGCATCCTCTGTCTTCATCAGCTCGCGCGCGCGGTCGTAGACCCTCGTCGCCTCGACCTCGGGCCCCTCTTCGAGCGCGGCTCTCGACGACGCGAGGATGGCACGGACCGCGAGGGGGGCCTGCGCGGCGATGCGCGCGGCGAGGGCCTTGCTCTCGGCCATGAGCGCGCTCGCGGGGACGACCCCCTGGACGAGCCCGATGCGCAGCGCCTCCGCTGCGTCGAACAGGTCTCCCGTAAGCATCCACCGCATCGCGTTGCCCCAGCCGGACACGGCCGCGAAGCGAAGGGTCGCGTTGCCGAACGGCAGGAAGGCGCGCTTCACCTCGAGCTGCGTGAAGCGAGCGTCGTCCGCCGCGAGGCGAACGTCGGCTCCCAGGGCGAGCTCGATCCCGAGCGTGAAGCAGTACCCCTGGATCGCCACCACGACAGGCTTGGTCCGCCGGCGCGGACCGACGTCGAGCGGGTCGACCTCGGCGACATCGAACGCCCGCGCCCCCGCCTGGACCTCCGGACCGACCGAAGCGAGGTCGAGCCCGCCCGTGAAGTGTGAACCGTGAGCGAAGAGCAGCGCGCACCGAGCGCCGGGGTCGAGCTCGTAGCGAGTGTAGGCGCGGGCGAGCTCGTCGAGCATCGCGCGGTCGAACGCGTTGCGCTTCTCGGGTCGCTGGAGGCCGATGAGGGCAACGTGACCGTCGAGCTCGTAGGTGACCCTGGACATGCGAGGAGCCTCCCGGAGGCAAGAGGCGCTGTCAACGGAGGGCCCGCCGGGTCGCGTCGGGCCACGCTGGCGCCCCGAACCGACTTGGCGCTCGCAAACCCAGGCACACGCCACTACAAGCGCTCGGGCGTTCCATGGGCTGGGTGTATTCGATCTTCGTCCTCTCCGGGTTCTCGGCCCTCCTCTACCAGGTGGTCTGGCAGCGCTCGCTCTTCGCGATCTTCGGGATCAACGTGGAGTCGGTCACCGTCATCGTGACGGCGTTCATGCTCGGCCTTGGCGTCGGGAGCATCGTCGGCGGCGAGGTGTCGAAGAACCCGCGCAGGCCCGCGCTGCTCCTGTTCTCGCTCGTCGAGCTCGGGATCGGCCTCTTCGGCTTCCTCTCGCTCCCCCTCTTTCACTGGATCGGGTCGTTCACGCTCGGCCTCTCGCCGCTGCCGACCTTCGCGATCACGTTCCTCCTCGTGGTCTTCCCGACGACGCTGATGGGGAGCACGCTGCCGCTGCTGGTCGGCCACAGCGTCCGCGCCTCGGGCAACGTCGGCCGCGCGGTCGGCGTCCTCTACTTCGTCAACACGCTCGGCTCCGGTCTCGCCGCCATTGCGTCGGTGTTCCTTCTGCTCGGCGCGCTCGGACAAGCGAAGACCGTCTATCTCGCCGCTGCGATCAACCTGACCGTGAGCCTCCTGGCGTGGATCCAGCATCGCAAGACGCGCGTTCGCGCGCAGGGAGCCACGTCGCCGTGAAGTTTCGCCTCGCGCTCTTCGTCGCGGCAGCGAGCGGGTTCATCGCGCTGTCGTACGAGATCCTCTGGTATCGCCTCTACGCGTTCGTGACGCAGGGGGCGCCCATCGCGTTCGGTGTGCTGCTCGGATTTTATCTGATCGGCATCGCGCTCGGGTCGTACCGGAGTCAGCAGTACTGCGACGCGGGGGGCGTCGAGACGGCGCGCCGTGCGCTGGGCCGCTTCCTCTTCCTCGCGAACGCGGTGGCGTTCCTCGTCGCCCCCGTCATGGGCTGGACGGTGACGCTCGCGCCGTGGCCGCTCTCTCTCGGAACGATCGTCCTCGCCACTACCCTCCTCGGTGCGGTCTTCCCGCTCACGAGCCACCTCGCCATCGCCCCCGACGACAGCGCCGGTGCCCGACTCTCGTACCTCTACGTCGCGAACATCCTCGGCTCGTGCGCCGGGAGCCTCCTGACGGGCTTCGTGGCAATGGATCACGCGAGCACGCGAGAGATCGCGGTCGGCCTCGCGTGGCTCGGGTTCCTGCTTGCGGGCGCCGTCATCGTTGCGACGGAGCCCGACAGGACGAAGCGCTGGGCAGGGCTCGGCATGGTCTCGGCGGGTGCGGTCGTCGTGTCGCTCCTGTCTCATCCGAGCTTCGACCAGCTGTACGAGCGCCTGCTGTTCCGAGGGGACTTCACGCGCGACACCCATTTCGCCGAGACCGTCGAGAACCGCAGCGGAATCATCAACGTGAGCAAGGAGGGGAAGGTCTTCGGTGGAGGCGCGTACGACGGCGCGTTCAATACGCAGATCGTTCACGACAAGAACTGGATTGTGCGCGCATACGCGGTCAGCGCGCTGCACCCGCGCCCGAAGCGGATGTTGATGATCGGGCTCTCGTCGGGCTCGTGGGCGAAGATCCTCGCCGCGGCGCCAGGCCTCGAGCACTTCACGATCGTCGAGATCAACCCGGGCTACCTCGAGCTCATCGCCCGCCACGAGGAGGTCGCGGGGATCCTGACCGATCCGAAGGTGGAGATCGTCATCGACGACGGACGACGCTGGCTGGAGTCCCACCCTCGCGAGTCGTTCGACGCGATCGTGATGAACATGACGTGGCACTGGCGCGCGCACGCGACGAACCTGCTCTCGCAAGAGTTCGTAGCGCTCGTGAAGCGACACCTCACGCCAGGCGGGCTCTTCTTCTTCAACACGACCTGGTCGACCGACGCGTGCAAGACGGTGCAAGCCGAGTTCCCCCACACGCTCCGCGTCATCAACTTCGTCGCAGGTTCGGACGCGCCTCTGTCGATCGACCTGACTGCCTGGCGATCCCTGCTCGAAGGCTACCGAATGGACGGGCGACCGGTGCTCGACCCGACCGCACCCGAAGGCCGCGACGCGGAGGAGCAGCTCGTCGCATTCATGCGAGCCGGGGACGAGAGCGCGCACGTCGAAGAGGACACTTCGCTCCGCAAATCGTGCGCGCGCGGCGAGGTGATCACTGATGACAACATGCTCCCCGAGTGGCGCCAGCTCCTGCACTGGGAAAAGCCGTAGAGCTCAGGGGCGCGTCGCTCCAGCGCCAGCTGCGCCGAGCACCTCGCGCACCTTCGCCGCGAGTGCGTCAGGGGTGATTGGCTTCTGGAGGTACGCAAGGTGAGCTTCGAGCACTCCGTGCCGGACCACGCTGTCGTCCGTGTATCCCGACATGCACAGCACCTTCATCTCGGGCCGCACGCTCGCGAGCCGCCTCGCGAGCGCTGGGCCGCTCAGTTGCGGCATGACGACGTCGGTGAGGAGCAGGTGGATCGGGCCGACGTGCGCCTCGGCATGCAGGAGCGCCTCGCCGGCGTTGCCTGCCTCGATGACGTAGTAGCCGCATCGCTTGAGGATGCTCTTGGCCACAGCCCGGACCTGAGGGTCATCGTCGACCAGCAATATCGTCTCGCTGCCTCGCAAGCCCATGCTGCGCGCTGCGCTCGCAGGCTGCGCGTCGACGGGCGCGTCGACACGCGGCAGATAGATCTTGAAGGTCGTCCCCGTCCCCACCTCGCTCTCGACCGAGATGGTGCCCCCGCTCTGCTGAACGACTCCGAAGACGGTCGAGAGCCCGAGCCCCGTCCCCTTGCCGCTCTCCTTGGTCGTGAAGAACGGTTCGAATATCCGCGAGAGCATCTCCTTTTCGATGCCGGTGCCCGTGTCGCTCACCTCGAGCAGCACATGGGGGCCCGGGGTCGCCCCTAGGTGAGCGCTTGCGTACGTGTCGTCGAGGACGACCTCGGCGGTCGACATCGTCAGTGTACCTCCGTTCGGCATCGCGTCGCGCGCGTTGACGACGAGGTTCAGGATGACCTGCTCCAGGCTGTTCTGGTCGGCCCGCACCCGGCCGAGCGACTGCACCGGGAGGGAGACGAGGTTCACGTCGGCGCCGAGGATCCGCTGGAGCATCCTGTCCATCCGCGAGAGCACATCGTTGATGTCGATCACCGTCGGAGCGAGCACCTGGCGGCGGCTGAACATGAGGAGCTGCCTCGTGAGATCGGCTGCTCGCTCTCCGGCCCGGCGCATCTCCTCGATGTCGCCGCGCGTCGGGTCGCCCGGCTTCAGGTCGACCAGCAGCATCTCCGCATACCCCAGGATGACGGAGAGGACGTTGTTGAAGTCGTGAGCCACACCCCCTGCGAGCCGACCGACGGCCTCCATCTTCTGCGCCTGGCGGAGCTGCTCTTCGCTCAGCTCTAGCGCGCGTTCCGTACGCTTCTGCGAGGTCAGATCGACCATGAACCCAAGCGTCCGGGACCCGCCGAGCATGGCGATGCCGATGAGAATCGGCACCCGGCTCCCGTCCTTGCGGACGAACTCCTTCTCGTACGGGGTCGCGACGCCGCGCGTGCGCAGCTCCTCGAGGCCTCGATCCGTCGCTGCCTTCCACTCGGGCGGCGTGAGGTCGCTCCAGCGTAGCTCCCCGGCGACGAGGTCATCGCGAGAGTATCCAACCATTTGAAGGAAGGCGTCGTTCGCTTCGAGGATCTCGCCCGTCACGTCACCGAAGAGAATGGCGACGATCCCCGAGCTCGTGAGGCGCGAGAAACGGTCGTTGCTCGCCCTCAGCGCCTCCTCCGCTTCGCGGCGCGCGCGACGGTTCTTGTGCTCGCGGAGCTCGCGCTCCACCGCGGGAACGAGACGCGCGAGCCTGTCCTTCAGGACGTAGTCGTGAGCGCCTCCGCGCATCGCGTCGACCGCAGCCTCCTCGCCCACGGTGCCCGAGACGATGACGAACGGCAGGTCGCTCTCCAGCTCCTGCATCACGGCCAGCGCTGCCGGGCCGGAGAACTTCGGCAGTGACCAGTCCGAGAGGACGATGTCCCACGGCCGGCGCTTCAGCGCTTCGCGCATCGCGTCCGCGGTTTCGACGCGCTCGATCTCGATCGGACGCCCGAGTCTTCGCAGCTCCTGGGCAACGAGCTTCGCGTCGTTCGCCGAATCCTCGATGAGGAGAATGCGAAGCGTCGCGGTCACACCCTCGCCCCCGTCGCTCAGGGGAGCCCCTGCCAGAAGTTGCATGCCTGCTGTTCGAGCTCGGTCTCCGTCGAGAGGGCCAGATCCAGAACGATGTCCGGCTCGGTGGCGGGTTGGTACGGCGGCCACGCGAGCCGGCCGCCGCCGTTCGGGTTCCCGACGGCCGCCATCGCGCCCCAGTACTCCATCATCGCAAGCGAGAGCGGGAGCTCGTCGGTCTTGAGCGGGGTACCGATGTTGAGCGGATTGCCGAAGACGAATGGGAGCTCCGAGCCGTGGAACGCTCCGAGGTTCGGGATGAGGAACTGGATCGCGTGGACGAAATCGTACCGGTAGACCGGCTGGCCGGCAGCGACGATGGCGCGCGCGATCTGACGGGCCGGGCAGATGAATGCCCCGTCGGTGAGTGCCTGCGCCGCGGCGTTCGTGTACGAGCCGCCGTAGGCGCTGATCGGATACTGCGCGACGACGGCAGCGCCGTTGCCGGGGAAGGAGAGGCTCGCCGCTGCGAGGTAGCTCGCCGGATCTGTCGGCGCACCCGAGGAAACAAGCAGCACCGTCGCCTCGTTCAAGTTCGTGCCGAGCAGCGTCGGGACCTTGTTGAACGTGCCGGCGGTGATGAGCTTCACGGGATAGTCCGGGAGGACGAAGCCGTCGACGATGGGGAACCAGTTGAAGGGGAGGCCCGTGCTCGTCAGGCTGTCGGCCGCCGCGAGGATATCCGAGACCGACTGGCCACGAAGACACGAGAGGAGCGTCGTCCCAGCGTCGCCACCGCCACAGGAGAGTGCGGTCGCGAAGGACGCTCCGACCTCGTCGGCCGCCGCCTGAGGCCCCGCGCCCTCGCTGTTTGGCGCATACGCGCTCTCGATCATCACGTGCTGGAAGAGCCCCTGGCTCTTGGGCGACGCGAGGTGCACGAGCATGCTCGTGCCCCCCGCCGACTCGCCGAAGATGGTGACGTTCGAGGGATCACCGCCGAAAGCCGCGATGTTGCTCTTCACCCACTGGAACGCGGCGATCTGGTCCGAGATGCCATAGTTTCCAGCAGAAGGGTACGACGCGTCCTCTGCGCGGAGGGCGGGGTTCGAGAGGAAGCCGAGCGCGCCGAGCCGGTAGTTGATGGTGACGACGAGGTTCTGCGTCGTGGTCGCGAGGTGCGTGCCATCGTAGAGCGGATAGGAGCCGGAGCCGTACTCGAACGAGCCTCCGTGGACGAAGACCATCACAGGGAGGCCAGGTCCGGCGTCGCTCTTTGCCGCGGGCTTCCACACGTTGAGATAGAGGCAATCTTCTGTCGCGGAAGCGTCCCCGAACGACGACGAGCCCTGCGGGCACCCCGGGGCGAGCGCGGAGGGCCGCGGCGTCGTCCACGTGGCCGCTGGCTGCGGCGATCTCCACCGGAGGTTGCCGGTCGGCGGAGCCGCGTACGGAATCCCCTCGTACGCGCACGTCGCTCCCGAGCCGACCCCCTGCACCGGCCCGCCGAGGGTGGTGACGTTCGCGCAGGTCGCTGCGGCGTCCGGAGCCGAATCACTGCCGCTGTCGGTCGATTGGCGACCCGAGTCGTGCGTGCCCGCTTCGACGCTCGCGTGCTTGCCGCCGTCGACGCCGACGGCAGCGTCGTGCGCCGCCGAAGGGTTGGACGTCGAGCTGCACGCGACCACGCCGCACGCGACCACAGCCACCCATCGACTAAGCTCGAGCCGCTCTTGCATGCCGCCGAGCACTCTGCCGGTCGGAACACTCACGAGCAAGGCGTGGCGACACAACTCGGCCCGATCGCTCGAGATCGGGTCCGTCACTTCACGTCAATCCTTGCCGAGGCTGCTGGCGTCGATCACGAAGCGGTAGCGCACGTCCGCCTTCAGCATCCGCTCGTAGGCCTGGTCGATCTCCTGGATCGGGATGGTCTCGACGTCGGCAGCGACGCCGTGCGCACCGCAGAAATCGAGCATCTCCTGCGTCTCGAGGATGCCGCCGATGAGGGAGCCCGCGATCGAGCGACGCCCCATGATGAGCGCGAACGCGGGAACGACGTAAGGCTCGTTCGGCACGCCCAGCAGGACGAGCGTGCCTTCGGGCCTGAGGAGGCGTGTGAAGCGCGCGAGGTCGTGTGGGGCCGAGACGCTATCCAGGATGAGATCGAAGCGCGAGGTGCACGCCGAGAGCGCGGTGTCGTCGGTCGCGAGCACGAACTCGTGGGCGCCGAGCCGTCGCGCGTCTTCCCGCTTCGAGGGGGACGAGCTGAGCAACGTCACCTCCGCCCCCATCGCCACCGCGAGCTTCACCCCGAGGTGGCCGAGTCCGCCGAGACCGAGGATACCGATCCGCTGCCCCTTCGAGACGTTCCAGTGCCGAAGCGGCGAGTACGTCGTGATGCCTGCGCAGAGGAGCGGCGCGGCGCGATCCTTCGCGATGCCCCGGGGAACGCGGAGGACGTACTGCTCGTCGACCACGATCTGGCTCGAGTAACCCCCGTAGGTCGGCGTGACGCGGTCACGCTCGATCGCGTTGTAGGTGCCGGTCATCCCGCTCACGCAGAACTGCTCCTTGCCTGCCTTGCACATCTCGCACACGCGGCACGAGTCGACGAAACAGCCGACCCCGACCGTGTCGCCGAGCCTGTGCAACGTGACGCTTGCGCCCACGCCGACGACGTGTCCGACGATCTCGTGGCCGGGGACCATCGGATACTTCGAACGGCTCCAGTCGTCTCGCACCTGATGGAGGTCCGAGTGGCACACGCCACAGAAATCGATGGCTATCTGCACGTCGTGAGGTCGCGGCGTCCGCCGTTCGAACGCGAACGGGCGGAGTGGGGTCTTCGCGTCGAATGCGGCGTACGAACGAGTGGCGCGGGAGTGCATGTGCGACCGATCGTACGTGTTCGGCGATCTCCCAGCGCGAGGAAGAGCGAGCCCTGCTCGGGCGTCCTGGCTACGTCGCTCCAAGACGAGCCGAGGTACCCGATGACCGTATCCCTCCATCCGCTTGATTCCCCGCCGTCGACCCGACCTGCGTCACACGCAGTGCGCGGCGCGCTCCCGCCCTTCCTTTTCAGGCACCCCGCGTGGATGTCATTTTCGCTCCTGCTCGTCTCGGCCTCGCTGTCGGCCGTCACCCTGACTGCCAGCGCTGCCCAGGGAGAAGCGGACCCGGAGACGTTCGCGAGCCGCATGATCACCGTGGCGTTCGGCCTCGCCACGGCAGTGGCGGCGTGCGGGACGCTGTCCGGCGTCCACGCCATCGTCGTCGCTGCCCGGTCGAAGACGCGGCCGAGGCTCGCCGGGATTGTCGCGGCGCTCGTCGCCGCGATCGCGAGCGGCGGGCTCACGCTCGTCACGTTCTGCATGGCGGCAATGTCGACGGAGGATTTCCGGCGTGGACGACAGCTGCGGCGCTTCGGGCGAGTGCTGCTCCCGGCAGTACGGGCGGGAGGCGCGTGGTCGAGCCTTTGCTTCGACCGACTGCCCGAGGACGCGAGGGCCACGGCGGCGCAGTGGAGAGAGAACGGCCGTACCGAGCACGCATCCGTCGCTGCTTTCGCCTCACTCACGTCGGAGTTGCTTGCGCTCGGTGCCCCCCCGGCGCTCGTCGCGTCCGCGAACCAGGACGCGCTCGACGAGATCCGTCACACGGAGCTGTGCTTCTCGCTCGCGTGCGCGCTCGACGGTCGCAGGGAGAGCCCAGGTCCGTTTCCGGAAGCGCGACGCCCGACGGGGCTCGCGCTCGGACGCACGTTCGGCCTCGCGCGTCTTGCTGCGGACTCGCTCATCGACGGTGCGTTGCACGAAGGCGTGTCGGCGCGGGTGCTCGCGAAGCTCGCCCGGCGCTGCGAGATTCCCGCCGTGCGCGCGATGCTGAAGGAGATCGCGCGGGACGAGGGGAGGCACGCCGCGCATGGGTGGGACGTGGTGCTGTGGTGCGCCAGAGAGGGAGGGGTGGCGGTGACCAACGCGCTCCGAACGGCGCTCGCGACGTTGCCGGAGTCGATGACATCGCCGCTCCCCGCCGAGGCGAGAGATGGCGGATGGGAACGTCTCGGGATCCACGGTCACGCGCTCGAGGCGACCGAGTACGCGGTGACCAAGGCCGAGCTGCGCCGTCGCGTGGGAGCGCTCTCGCCAGCGATTCTGACACCGTCGGTCGGCGGTTTGCCGTCGTCCTTCCTTCCGTGAGAAAGCGTGCTAGCCCTTCGAACATGAGCAGCGAGCCGCGCTACCAGTCGTTCGAAGAGTTCTGGCCTTACTATGTGGGCGAGCACAAGGACCCGCGTTGCCGTGCGCTTCACTATGTTGGCACGACGCTCGCGATCGGTACGGTCGCAACCGCGGCGGTCACTCTCAACCCCGCATGGCTCTTGCTGACGCCGGTCGTTGGCTACGCGCCGGCGTGGTTCGGTCACTTCGTGATCGAGAAGAACCGCCCTGCAACGTTCACCTACCCGACGTGGTCGCTCCGAGGAGACCTCAGGATGCTCTCCCTCGCCCTCGCCGGGCGCATGGGGGAAGAGCTCGCTCGCCTCCATCCGACGGCAGTCAAAGAGGGCGACGCGACCGGAACAGGCGCTCAGCCAGCACGAGCCTCGAGCGCTCCCGCCGAGCGTACGAACGGAGCGGCTACCGTTTGATGGCGGCCTGACGGACCCGCCCCTGTCGATCCGCGGTCGCTCGGGTTGCCTTCGTCCGTACGATTTCGCGTGGGCGACCCGGTGTCGCTGCAGATGTCCGTGTTGCTCGAGCGAACAACCATGCCGCAAGACCCGCACACCACCGTCAAGTTTCCAAAGGTCGTCCCGGTCACGACTCCGCTCCCCGTTCCTGTTGACGGACGAGCCGCACGAGCCGCATCGCCCTCACAGCCGGCCGACGAGCCGGAGTGGTACAATGACCCGCCGACGATCCGTGCGATGCACGTCGCGATCGCGGTCCAGGTGGCTTCGACACCAGACCGCGCGCTGCTCACCGTGCTCGCCGGGCTGAACGCTGGGCAGGTATTCGCGGTCGAGCGCGACGAGACCTCGATCGGCCGTGCCCATGACGCCGACGTGCGCGTCGACGACGCGGGCATCAGCCGCAAGCATGCGCGCCTGCTCCGCACGTTCGACCGCCACATCCTCGAAGACCTCGGCTCGACGAACGGCGTCTATGTGAATGGTCGACGAGTCGAGCGCATCGACCTCGCTGACGGAGACAGAATCCAGGTCGGCCCTTCGCTGGTCCTCCGGTTCGGGCTCATTGCCGCCGACGAGGCCGCCCTCGCACGCCAGCTCTACGAGGGATCCACTCGCGACGCCCTGACGCAGCTTTACAACCGGAAGTATGCGGGCGAGCGACTGGCTGCCGAGGTGGCGTACTCTCACCGCCACGGGACGCGCCTGAGCCTCATCATCTTCGACATCGACCATTTCAAGCGCGTGAACGACACGTTCGGCCACCTTGCCGGCGACGTCGTTCTCCGCGTCGTCGCGGCGCAGGCGCAGAAGACGGTCCGCGCCGAGGACGTCGTCGCGCGCTACGGCGGAGAGGAGTTCGTCGTGATCGTCCGCGGAATCGAGCACGCAAATGTCTGCGTGCTCGCCGATCGCATCCGCAAAGCCGTCGAGCGCCTCACGATTCCGTGGGAGTCCCGGACGATCAAGACCACCATCAGTCTCGGGGTAGCGTCGCTCGACGAGGGAGACCTGGCTGCGACGGTCGAGGCGCTGGTCGCGCTCGCAGACGAGCGGCTCTATCGGGCGAAGGCTGGGGGTCGAAACCGTCTGTGCTGAGCCTGGCTCATGCCCGAGCGCGTCACGGCGCCAGGTAGTTCAAGCTCGAGCCGATTCCGCCGTCCCCTCCAAGACGACCCATCCTCGTGGAGGACGCATGCGAAGCCGAAAGACGACACCGAGCAGACCGGCAGAAGCTGCCGCCACCTCGCCGTGCGCCACGATACCCGCGACAGCGCCGGAGGCAGCGAACAGCCCGACCGAGTCCGACGCGAAGGTCGTGGCGCTCAGGACCGCAATCACCAGCGGCACGTTCCGCGTCGACTCGATGCTCATCGCCGAACGAATCTTGCGCAAGGGGACGCTTGGGGGAGAGCGAGTGGCACGCGACGTGCTGTTCCACCCCGCATGAGCACGCGTGCGGCGACGCTGACCCCGGAAGCGCATCGCCGTCCGCTCGACCGACGAACGTATGAGCGGTTTCTCCCGATGATCCGGCGGGTCGCGATGCGGATGGTGCGGAAGCTTCCGCCCCACATCGCGATCGAGGATCTCATCGGCGACGGATGCCTCGGCCTGATGGAGGCGTACGAGCACGCACCTTCGGACATGGTCGAGCGCGAGCTCGAGCTCTTCGCCTCCTACCGGATCCGCGGGGCGATGATTGACTACCTCCGCGCTCGACCCGGCGACTCGCGATCTGCGACAGGCGTCCAGAAAGCTTGCCGAGATAGTGCAGGCGCTGACCGGAACGCTCCGGCGACCGCCCGCGGACGATGAGGTCGCGAAAGCGCTCGGGCTGACCCTCGACGCGTACCACACCCTGAGTCAGCGGGTTTCGGATGGGGCGCGCCACCGGCTCGAGGACGTGGATCCTGACGACCTGCGCGGCGCTCACATCATTCACGATGCGATGTCGGTGGACGAGCACATCGGTCGACACCAGCTCGGCGCGCTCGTCTCGGGCGCGATTGTTGCGCTGCCCGCGCGTCTCCAGCGCGTCCGCGCCCCCTATTACCAGGAGGACTCGCTCCGGCATCGCAGCGAAGCGAAGCCAGCGCCTCCAGCTTCCCGCGAAAAAACGCAGGCACCGCGAGTGCCGCGATACTCTCGAAGGCCATGACGAATCGACGCTCCGCCACCCTCGCTGCGTTTGGCGTAACGGTCCTCGCCGCATGCGCCTCCGGCGGCGCCGGAGGGTTCGGTGACGGCGGCGAGACGGCGCACGACGCCGATGCAGCTGTTGCCGATGCGACCCTCGACGTCGGGCGCGACGCGACGCACGCGCACGATGCCTCGCGGGACGTGACGACGGACGCCCATCTCATCGACGCGTTCGGCGATGCCGCGAGAGATTCCGCGGTGGACGCAACCCGAGAAGCAGGCAGCGCCAAGGAGGCGAGCGCCGACGCGGAGCGCGATGGCCATACGTCGACGGAGGCGGGCCATGATGCCGCGCACGACGCCGAGCGCGATGGTCGCGACGACGTGACAAGGGATGCTGCGAAGGATGCAGAGAAGGACACGGGCGTCGATGCGGGGCCTCTGCCGACGCTCCTGTTCCTCGGTGCGTCCTCGACCGTGATGCTCGCGGGGCAGCTGCACGTGGGCGGCACGTGGACGACGTCGACGCTCGCAGGTGGCGGCACGTCATTCCCGCCAGCGCTCACCGCGCTGAGCACCGGGACGGGCGTCGGCGGGTTCACGTCGGGGAGCGGCGGAACGACGAGCGCAGTGATGGCGACGACCTGGACGCGGGCAGGCGGCTGGCAACCGCCGGCGGCGATCGCCGCGACGGCGACGTCGCCGGCTCAACCCTTCCTCGACGGAACGGGAGGGACGACGGCCCACCTCGTCTACCAAGGCAACGACTTCCACTTCTACTACCTCGCCTACGTGACGGCGTGGACCACGACGCCGGTCTCGGTCGGCGCGGACTACGGGCCGGTGCCTGCGTCTGTCGCCGCCCTGGGCGCAAACGCGACGGTGGGCTTCGTCGACGGCGCGGACACGAACGCGGTCGCGTCGGACGATCTGAGCGCCGGGACGTGGCAGGCCAAGGTCGACCTCGCCGAGACCGCGACGTTCACCGTTCCTTCCGCGATCATCCCGCTCAGCGCAGGGCCCCAGCTGATGATGGTCTACGTCGAGGCGGTGACCGCGAGGCTTCTTTACGTCACACGCTCGCTCGGCGTCTGGAGCGCCCCGACGGCGATCACCGGTGCGCTGACCAACAACGCCGTGGCGCTTGCCCCGCTGGCGAGCGGCGCGGCGATCCTCGCGTTCCGCGGCCAGGACTCGAACCTCTACTGGACGCTCTATTCGGGTGGGGCCTGGTCGACCGTCGCCGCGCTCCAGACCCCCAACGTCAGCGTCCAGACCTCTCCTTCGATCACGCACGGCATCGGCACCGATGTCGCAGAGATCGCCTTCATCGAGACGACGAACGGCGCGGCCTACTCGTCCAGCCTCACCGCCGGGGGGTGGACGATTCCTACCCTCGTCGGCGGCGCGAGCCTCACCGGAGTCGCCATCGCCGCCACGCCCTGATTGCTCGTCGCGCCAGAACCGCGTAAAAGGGCTGTCCCTTTCGAGGAGCTCCCCAATGTCACGCTATCGTTTCACCTCCGAGTCGGTCACCGAGGGTCACCCGGACAAGATCTGCGACGCGATCTCCGACGCTATCCTCGACGGCATCCTGGCGCAGGACCCGCACGCGCGCGTCGCGTGCGAATCGCTCGCGAAGACCGGCATGGTCGTCGTCGCCGGCGAGATCACGACGACCGCATGGGTCGACATCCCCACCGTCGTCCGCAACACAGTGCGAGAGATCGGTTACACGCACTCGACGATGGGCTTCGACGCGGATACCTGCGCCGTCCTCACCGCGATCGAGAAGCAGAGCCCCGACATCTCGCAGGGCGTGACCGAGGGCGAGGGGCTCCACAAGGAGCAGGGCGCCGGCGACCAGGGTCTGATGTTCGGCTACGCGACGGACGAGACCCCCAACCTGATGCCGGCGCCGATCGACTACGCCCATCAGCTGGCGAAGAAGCTGGCGCAGGTGCGGAAGGAGAAGAAGGTCGACTTCCTCCGCCCCGATGGCAAGACGCAGGTCACTCTCGAGTACGAGAACGACGTCCCCGTGCGGGTCGACGCGATCGTCGTCAGCTCGCAGCATGACGAGTCGGTGAAGTACAAGACGCTTCGCGACTCGATCATCCAGCTCGTCGTGGAGAAGGTCATCCCGAAGAGGCTGATCGACAAGGACACGAAGTTCCACATCAACCCGACCGGTCGCTTCGTCGTCGGCGGCCCGCTGGGTGACTGCGGCCTCACGGGGCGCAAGATCATCGTCGACAGCTACGGCGGCATGGGTCGTCACGGCGGCGGCGCCTTCTCCGGGAAGGACCCGTCCAAGGTCGACCGCTCGGCCTGCTACTACGCACGCTTCGTCGCCAAGAACATCGTCGCGGCGGGCCTCGCGCGACGCTGCGAGGTTCAGGTCGCGTATGCGATCGGCGTTGCCCAGCCGGTCGGCGTCCACGTGAACACGTTCGGCACCGGGAAGGTGACGGACGAGAACCTCGAGAAGTACATCCTCGCGAAGTTCGACATGCGGCCAAAGGCTCTCATCACCGAGCTCGGGCTCCTCGCGCCCATCTACAAGCCGACGGCCGCGTACGGCCACTTCGGACGCAGCGAGTTCTCCTGGGAGAAGACGGACCGCGCGGCCGAGATCGCCGACGATTTGCTCGGGAAGTCCGGCGGGTCGAAGACGAAGAGCGTCGTCCACCACCTGGGCGCGGAGCTGAACGGGTTCACGAACGGCCACGCGAAGCGCGGCACGTCCGTCGACGCGGGAGCGAAGAACGGCAAGGCCTCGAAGGCCACCAAGAAGGCGAAGAAGGGGAAGAAGAACGGCAAGGGTCTGGGCGTCGAAGCCTAGGACCGCACGCAGTCGCCTGCACCTCCTGCAGGTGACTGCGCTCGACTCGACTAGCGCTTCGCCTTGCGGACGATGCGCTTGAAGTTCGATCGATCGACGCCAGCCAGACGCGCGGCCTCCGACACATTTCCGTCGGAGCGCCGCATCAGCTCGTTGACGTAAGCGTCCTCGAAGAGCGCCATCGCGCGTTTCTTGGCCTCCGCAAATGGCAGGTGGGCGAGCGACGACGCAACGGCCGTGGATGCCAACGGGTCTCGCACGTCGCTCGAGGCACTTTCGTGGGCCGGGCGCGGCTCCGCCGAGTCCGCCGCGGCAGCTGCATACACGGTGTCGGCGCCGGGCGGCGCTGGCATCCCCTCGAACGGAAGATCGACCGCGTGGATCGCCGCACCCTGTGAGAGCACGAGCGCCCGTTCCATCGCGTGCTCGAGCTCGCGCACGTTTCCGGGCCACGAGTGAGCACGGAGCGCCGCGAGCGCATCCTGACCTAGCGGCTTGGGTTCGCGACCCATGCGGCGGGCACACTTCCGCATGAAATGATCCGCGAGCTGATCGATGTCGGTCCCGCGCTCGGAGAGCGGCGGGATCACGATCCGGATGACGTTCAGGCGGTAGTAGAGGTCGGAGCGGAACATGCCCGCGTCGATCTTCGATTTGAGATCGACGTTCGTCGCGGCGAGCACGCGAACATCGACGAGCTTCGTCTCGTCCGACCCGACTCGCTTCACCTCTCCTTCCTGCAGCGTGCGGAGCAGCTTCACCTGCGCCGCGAGGGGGAGGTCGCCGATCTCGTCGAGGAAGATCGTCCCGGTGTGCGCCGTCTCGAAGAGACCGGCGCGCGCGCTCGCGGCACCCGTGAACGCCCCTCGCACATGACCGAACAGCTCGCTCTCGACGAGCTCTTTGGGGATCGCAGCGCAGTTCACGACGACGAACGGCTTGGTCGCCCTGGTGGACCGCTGGTGTATCGCGCGCGCGACGAGCTCCTTCCCCGTCCCGGTATCACCGAGGATGAGGACGGTAGAGGTCGCCGACGCCACCCCCTCGACGAGCCTGTACACCGCGAGCATCTTCGGTGCGCTTCCGATGAGCTCGCCGAACTGCTCCTTCGCGACGAGCCGCTCCTCGAGCCGTCGGGCCTTGTCGAGCAGGCGCTTGTGCTCGGCTGCCTGCGCCACGACGATCACCACCGCGTCGTTCGAGACGAACGGCTTCGTCAGGAACTGATACGCCCCGAGCTTCACCGCCTGCACGGCCTCCTCGAGCCCGCCGTGGCCGGTCATCATGATGATCTCGGTCTCCGGGCGCCGCTCCTTTGCGCGAGCGAGGAGCTCGAGGCCGGACATCCGAGGCATCGTGATGTCGACGAGCGCCACGTCTGGCGCATGCTCGGCGAGGTAGTCGAGGCCGGAGGCGCCATCCTCCGCGGTCGCTACGATGTACCCGCTGGCGGTCAGGATTCGCGCGAGGCCACGCCGCAGGGCTGGCTCGTCGTCGACCACGAGGATGTGGATCGGCGCGTCGGGCTCGGTGGACGCCGTAGGCGAGGCTGAGAGGCGAGCGGTCGGGCTCACGGCGGGAGGATCTTCATCGCGCATCTGGTGCTCGGCGCGATGGTGAGGCGCGCGTCGCCGAGGTTCCGGGTGTCGAACACTAGGCCTCCTCCGAGCGAGACGTCGGGACCGCCCGAGCACCGTGTGCCGGCCGTGCGGAACGTCAGGTCAGCGCGGACAAACGGCTCGCCGATCGTCACGGGCCCGGTCAGAGCGCCGCGGAACGGGCCGAAGACGATGACCGACCTCGCGAGGTCGATGGGCCGCGCCGGGTCGCCGTCGAGGTGTCCTTCGATCTGCGCGTCGGCCCCCGCCATCGCGCTCGCGAGCCGGGCTCCGCTGAGCGACAGCCTCAGGCTCGCCTCCACACGCGAGGCGCTCCGGACCGCATAGTGCGCTTCTCCTTCCGCGTAGAACGAATCCTCGGGGCGCCGGGACGCGAGCGCGACTCCGACGCCGAGCAGCCCGACGTTCGAGCGCGGGAGGGTGAGATCGAACGCGGTGAGCGTCCCCTTGTCGACGGCGAAGGTGCCCGCCGCCTTGCTGGCGCCGGAGGGATCGAGCGTCACGGTCAGCTTCGCCACTCCACGATCGATCGTTCCATTCGAGGACCAGGGTCCGAGCTTCCCCCACGGAGCGCCGATCGTCACGAGCGACGATGCAAAGCTGAGATCGTCGCCGAGCGGGTCGTGACCGTTGCGCTCTGCCTGCAGCGCGATGTTCTCCGCTTCGAGCTGCGTCCCCTCGCCGAGGGCCCGCGACCAGACGAGGTGACCGGCGTCGAGGGTGATCTGTCGGATGGTGCCCTCTCGCCAGGCGGCGAAGTCATGGGCGAGGCGCACCCGGCGCAGGCTGTCCCTGACGCCGCTCGCCGTCCCGTCGATGGAGAGCACGACCTCGTGCGCGGCGACGTCCGTTGGGTCGAGTCGGAGCGAGAACCAGACCTCGAGCGACTTCGCGTGGAGGGAGAAGCCCGGGAGATCCGCCATCGTCGCCGTGAGGCCGACGAGCCGCACGCGCCGGAACGACACGTCGACGGAGTCGAGCGTCAGCGACACTCCCTCGTGCGCAGCGCCCGCCACGTAGCTCCGCTTGAGGAACTCCGGCAGTCCCACGTACAGCACCACCGTGACGAGCGCTACCGAGAGCATGAACACGACGATGCCACCGCCGGACGACCTGTGCTTCGGCCCTGCCTGTATCGTCGTCCCTGCCGGCGCGGGCGCGATCCCCGCGACGGGCCAAGCTGGCGCCTGATCGCCCGAACCGACGACGATCGTCGGAGCCGGCAGCGCGCTCGGTGCCGTCGCAAACGGCGTGATCGAGATCGGGCCCTGCGCAGCTGGGCCCTGGAACCCTTGCAGGCCCGCCTGACTAGGCAACGTGCGCCGAATGGAGGGCGGCGCAGGGGTGGGCGGGAGCGTGCGATTGCGCGAAGCCGGCGGCGGGACGGGCGGCACAGCGCTCGCGCGCTGGCCACCCGAAGCGGGCGGACGCGGAGGTGGTGGCGCCGGGTCGGGAGACGACACCGTCATGAACTCCGAGAGGACCTCCTCTGCGTCTTCGGGGACGTCTTCCTGCGACGAGTTCGCCTCGATCTGCGAGACGCGGCTCCCCCGGTGCTGCAGCGGGATCGATGCCACGCGCTCCACCCACTCACCAACCACTGCCGGGCTGGCGGCCGGGAGCGCCTCCTCGAGCGCCACGGCCATTTCTCGGGCCGTCGCGTACCGATCGCTCGGGTCGCGCGCGAGCCCCTTCATGACCACGCGATCGATCGCAGGAGGAAGGCCTTGGAGGAAGTCGCTCGGCGGATCTACGGGACGATGGAGGATGTTCGCGACGATGGCGGACTGATAGTCGGCGTCGAAGAGCCGCTGGGCCGTCAGCACCTCCCACAGAACGACGGCCGCGGCGTAGATGTCCGCGCGGCGCGTTCCACGTTTCCCGCTGAGGATCTCGGGGGCGATGTACGCGAGCTTCCCTTTCAGCTCCCCCTCTCGCGTCACCTGGACACTGTCCGCCGCCTTGGCGATGCCGAAGTCGATGACACGAGGGCCGCCGTCCACGCCGACGAGCACGTTCTGCGGCGACACGTCTCGGTGGATGATCTCCAGCGGCTCGCCCTTGTCGCTCTTGGCCTCGTGAGCGGCGTGCAGCCCGCGGAGGACGCCGCTGATGATCGCGACCGCGATCGGCAGCGGCACCTTCTCCTGCCGCGCGACCGTCGCCTTCATCAGGCGCGAGAGCGAGTCGCCCTCGACGTACTCCATGACGAGGAAGACCTCGTCGTCGACTCGGAGCACGTCGAGCGGCTGGACGACGTTCGGGTGGCGAATGCGGGCCGCAAGTCGCGCCTCGGCGAGGAACATCTCGACGAACTCGTCGAGCTTCCCGAACTGCGGATGGAGCCGCTTGATGGCGACCATCTTCGAGAAGCCGCCCGACCCGATCTGGCGTCCCAGATGCACCGTGGCCATCCCTCCGGCGGCGAGCTCACCGTAGAGGCGGTAGCGCCCGAGGTTACGGGGGCTGGTGTCGTGGGCGTCTTTTCTGGCCGAGCGGGCCATCGGGCTGGCGGCACCTTAACATGGCAGCCGCTGGAACGGTCGCGCATACCCATCCGGTCGCGTCATGGTGGGCGGCATGGTTAACTAGCCTCGCCCATGTCCGAGAGCTCCCCCCCGCGCCCGCGATCGACCGCCGCGCCGTCGATCCTGCCTGGCGATCCGCCCGTAGACCTGGCGCTTGCGCGCGCGCACAAGCTATCCGAGACCGAGTTCGCTCGGATCGAGGAGGAGCTCGGGAGAACGCCGTCCTACACCGAGCTCGGCGTCTTCAGCGTCATGTGGAGCGAGCACTGCTCGTACAAGTCCTCGCGCGCGCACCTGCGACGCCTTCCGACGAAGGGAGCACGCGTCATCCAGGGGCCCGGGGAGAACGCTGGGGTGGTCGACATCGGCGACGGTTACGCCGCCGTGTTCAAGATGGAGTCGCACAACCACCCGAGCTTCATCGAGCCGCATCAGGGCGCGGCGACGGGCGTCGGCGGCATCCTGCGAGACGTGTTCACCATGGGAGCTCGCCCGATCGCGAGCCTCAATTCGCTGCGCTTCGGACGCCCCGATCATCCGCGCACGGCAGAGCTCCTGCGTGGCGTCGTGGCAGGCATCGCGGGCTACGGCAACTGCATCGGCGTGCCCACAGTCGGGGGGGAGGTGCAGTTCGATGGGCGTTACGACGGGAACATCCTCGTCAACGCGTTCACGTGCGGCGTCGCGCGCGCCGATCGCATCTTCTACGGCCGCGCGACCGGTATCGGCAACGCCATCCTGTACATGGGCGCCAAGACCGGGCGCGACGGCATCCACGGCGCCACCATGGCGAGCGACGAGTTCCGTGATGGCGGCCCGAGCCAGCGTCCGACGATGCAGGTGGGCGATCCGTTCCTCGGCAAGCTCTTGCTCGAGGCGTGCCTCGAGCTCTTCGCGGCAGATGTCCTCGAAGGGATTCAGGACATGGGAGCGGCCGGTCTCACCTCCTCGAGCGTCGAGATGGCGGGGCGGGGTGGGAACGGGATCGAGCTCAACCTCGACGACGTGCCGCGTCGCGCGCGTCACATGACGCCCTACGAGATCCTCCTGAGCGAGTCGCAGGAGCGCATGCTCCTGGTCGCGAAGCCAGGGCTCGAGGACCGCGTCCTCGCCATCTGTCGAAAGTGGGAGCTCGATTGCGCCGTCATCGGGCGCGTGACGGCGACCAGGCGATGGGTCATCACGGCAACGCCGAGCTTCGACCCGCTCGCTGCCGACCCGGCGACGACCTGCCCGGTCGTCGTGTGCGATCTTCCCATCGCGGCTCTGACCGACGACGCCCCGGTCTACGATCGTCCGCAGACCGAGACCGACGCCGTGATCGTGCCCGGCCCCGACCTCCCGCACGTGACCGATCCGCGCGGCGATCTGCTCGCGTTGCTGGCGTCTCCGAACGTCGGGTCCAAGCAGTGGATCTGGCGACAGTACGACCACATCGTGCGGGGAGGCACCGTGGTGCTGCCCGGAGGAGACGCGGCCGTCGTTCGCGTCCAGTGCCAGCGAGACACGGAGGGTGTCCTGTCGGGGGGCGACCGTCCCGCGCTGCCTATCGAGAAGCTCCTCGCGTTCGCCGTCGACTGCAACGGTCGATTCGTCGAGCTCGCCCCGTACGAGGGAGCGGCGATGGCGGTCGCGGAGACGTGCAGGAACCTCGTTTGCTCGGGGGCACTTCCCATCGGCCTCACCGACTGCCTGAACTTCGGGAACCCCGAACGGCCGGAGGTGATGCGGCAGTTCGCGCGGGCGATCGACGGGATCGCGGCGGCGTGTCAAGCCCTCGACGTCCCGATCGTGAGCGGCAACGTGAGCCTCTACAACGAGACGAACGGTCGCGCGATCCTGCCGACGCCCACCATCGCAGCCGTGGGCCTCATCGGTGCGATCGACGAGGTCGTCACGCCATGGTGGAAGGAGGCCGGCGACGTGATCTTCTTGCTCGGAGCGGATGCTGCGGTCGGCGCGGGGCTGGCGGGGAGCGAGTATGCGGCACTGAAGCTCGGTGAGCTCGGCGCCGAGAGGCCCTCGAGTCCCGCATGGCCAGCGCACTGCCCGGCGCCCTCCATCGATCTCGCGTTCGAGGCGCGGCTTCAGCGCTTCGTCCTAGGCCTCGCCCGCGACAAGAAGCTCACCAGCGCCCACGACGTCTCGGACGGCGGCCTCGCAGTCGCGCTCGCCGAGTGCGCCGTCAGCTCTCCCGACGCGACGCGGTCGATCGGCGCGCGCATCGACCTCGAGCTCTCGCACGAGCACTCCCACGCGCCGCTCGAGCTTGCGTCGACTCTGTTCGGCGAGCACCCGGGACGCATCGTCATCACCGTCCGCGCGATCGACGTCCCCTCCCTCACGGCACGCGCCGAGGAAGCCAAGATCGGCGCGCGCGAGCTCGGTGTCACGGGGGGTGCCACGCTGTCGATCCACATGGATCGCCGGCACGCGGTCGATCCACGCGGCCCCCTCGTCACCGCCCTGGTGGTCTCGACCGACGAGCTCCGCGCCGCTCGGGAGCGAGGCCTGGAGCGAATCGTGGGACCGACGCATTCTGTGTGATAGCCTCGACGTGAGTCGTTGCTGCGCGCCCCTTTGGGCGGCGTGGTGCGGCGCCGAGTGACCCGCATGGCGAAAGACCCGTCACCCCTCCTCGGCTACAACAACAACATCCGGCACAAGAACCGGGTCTTTCACATCCAGACCGAAGACTCGGGTGTCCGCCACCCGCACATCATCACGCACTTGTTCATGGACGGAGGGCGCATCCTCAAGTCCGTGAAGACGAGCTACGCGGAGCACCTCGGCGTCGAGAAGATGGCCGATCTGGTGCGGAAGATGATGAAAGACCAGCACAAGGGCATGCTCATCGCCCTGCGCGACGGTCAGTTCGACCCGGTCATCGACGCGGGAGATGCACCGAAGGCTGGCAAGCCGCAGAGCCCCTCGCCGTCCCTGGCTGCGCTCGAGGCAGCGGCGCCTTCGCGCGCCCCCGAAGCCACGACGAGTGTCCCCGACGTCGCGGCGTCGTCCGTTCCAGATCTCGCGTTCCCCCCGCCGGCCCCTTCGGGCCCCCTTCTCCCCGCGCCCGCTCCATCGCAGCCCGCGATCATCGAGATGGAGCCGCAGCCTCATTCGCGGCCGTTCGAGGCGGCTCCGAGCGATCTACAGCCCCCACCGGCCAACCTCTTCCGTCCGCGCACAGGCGGCAACTACAGCACGGTCGTGAACCCGCCCGCCGCGCCTGAGCCGAAACAGGTGGCCAGCGTCCGGCCCGCCACGTCCCGACCCCCTTCCCCCTCGGTACGGTCCCCGACAGGACGTCCAGCCCCGACCGCAGCACGCCCGCCGACCGTCCCGCCGGGGGCGACGCTCTCCAGAGCCGCGACGGCGAAGCCACCTGCACCGAGTCCCGCAAGCTCGAGGCCCGGCTCTCAGTCGCCGCCGCGTCAGGCACCCATCCGCCGCACGTCCAGCCCGCCCGCACCGCCGGTCGCTCCACCGGATCCCACGAGCCGCATCGCACGTCGCCCCGGCGCCGTACCGGTCGTCGCCGCGAAAGCTCCGGAGTCGCGCTATGCGTCCGCGCGACCCGCCGCGATCTTCGGTCAGGCAAGACCCCGTGGCGGGAGCTCGATCTTCGGCGAGGACATCATCAGCGACAAGTCGCTCGACGAGGTGATCATGAGCTACCTCGCCGACGAAGCCCCGAAATCCTCGACCAGCGACCCGAAGCGCCGCAAGTAAAGACAGCGAGCATTCGGACGTCGTTCCAAAGGGAAGACGTCTTAAAAGACGTACCCCGAGCCGCCTGGAAGCGCTCGGGGTACGGAGATCCGCGCGAGGGGAGGGGGTTTGCTCGCGCGCGTCTCAGTGGGCAACCGCATGCGCGGTCCCCAGATGGATTCCGGTAACGAGTGCTACCGGCCTCGATCCTTATTTTGTGACTTCGACACATCGATCGCAAGGGTCAGCGCGCCATCTTTCTGCGCTCGTGTTCTCCTTTCTCCGTCCGCCGTGCCTCTTCGACCGTCGTGGGAGCAACTCGTTTCGGCGCCACCTCATTCCCGAATTCTCACGGCGTCGGTCGGCAAGAGCCTCCCTCGTTAACGAATTCTCACGGCGTCGGTCGGCAAGAGCCTCCCTCCTTCCTCCCGTGAAAATTCACGGGGAGCGCGGCCGCTCCCCGGACCCCAGCCGAGGACTCGCTTCGTCTTAACAGCCGAAGCGCTCGGCGGCTTCGGAGGCGTCGCGCACGGTCTGGATCTCGCGCGTCCCCGTGTCAGAAATCTCCGCGGCGACGTCGCGCGGGAGGGCGCCGGCGAGGATCGCCTCGCGCCCCGACGAGCTCCCGGTGAGCAGATCGAACGCAGGGATGTCGTCGACGAACTCGTAGCGCTCGGTCCTGAAACGAAACCGCGAGCTGTCCTGTCGATGCGCGAGCGCGATGAGGAGCGCGTACGCGCGGACTGGACGAAACGTCCTCGCGTCCGTCACGTGGATCTGGACGCCGCCGCACGGGAGCCTCGCGTGCTTGTGGAACGTCGGCACGAACGTCACCGCCCTCGCGCTTGCTCCAGCGAGCTGGGCCGCGTTGAAGTCGCGCGCGAGCGAGGCACCGTCGAGCCATGGGGCACCGGTGATCTCGAACGGGCGCGTCGTGCCGCGTCCGTCGGACAGGTTGGTACCCTCGAGGAGGCAGCCGCCTGGATAGACGAGCGCGGTCTCGTACGACGGCATGTTCGGCGACGGCATCACGAACGGGCGATCCCAGGCGGGGGCGTGAGCCGACGGATCCATGCCCTTCACGCGGAGCACCTCGAGCAGCTCGCGCGGGACGCCTTCGACCTGCGCACGCCATGCGACGACCTCGCCGAGCGTGAGGCCGTGGCGGATGGGCACCGGCTCGAGCCCGACGAACGAACGGTAGGTCTCCCCCTGGTTCTTCCCCTCGATGACCTGCGGGTCTCCCCCGAGCGGGTTCGGACGGTCGAGGACGAGCACACGGATGCCTCGCTTGACCGCGGCTCGAAGGGCGAGCACCGCGGTCCACACGAACGTGTAGTAGCGCGCGCCGACGTCCTGGAGATCGATCACGAGGCGGTCGAGGCCGTCGAGGTCCTCCGGGCGCGGCGAGAGCGCGTCGAACCGATCGCCGTAGAGGCTCCGGATCGGCGTACCGAACGCGTCGCGCGCGTCCTCGACGCCGATCATGTCCTGGGCCTCCCCGCCGTAGCCGTGCTCGGGCCCGAAGATGATCACAGGGCTCACCGCTGCGTCCGCGAGCACCGTCCGCGCATGGACGAGGTCACGCGTCACCGACGCCGGGTGTGCAAGCAAAGCGACGCGCTCTCGGCGCAGGCTCGCGAGGCGGTCCGGCATGGCGACGAGACGATCGAGACCGGTCAGCATGCGAGCTCCTTCAACGGGCGGCGCCCGACGTGCGGAGACGCTCGCGAGCCTCCTCGGAGAAGCCCCAGTCTGCGAGCGCCGCGAACGTGTCGGCGTGAGGTTCGTGCGCGGCGTGGGGCACCGCCGGGACGGTCCGGCTGAACCGCGGGGCCGGCGCAGGCTGAACGACGCCGTCGATCTCGACGAACGTCCCGCGCGCGCGCAGATGCGGGTGCTCCTTCGCCTCGGTCCACGAGAGCACGGGCGCCACGCACGCGTCCGACCCCGCGAAGATGGCGCACCACTCGTCGCGCGTCTTCTCGAGGATCCGTGTCGCGAGGCTCGCGCGCAGGAGCGGCCACTCGGAGGGCGCGAGCTGCCGACCGTGGTCCACTTCCGGCAGCTCGAGGAGCCGCACGAGCGCCGCGAAGAAGCGCGGCTCGAGCGCGCCGACGGCGAGGTACTTGCCGTCCTTCGTTCGGTACACGTCGTAGAAGGGCGCGCCGCCGTCGAGCACGTTGACGCCGCGCTCGTCGCGCCATGCGCCCGCCGCCATCAGGCCGTGCACCATCGTCGTGAGATGAGCGGCCCCGTCGACCATCGCGGCGTCCACCACCTGCCCGAGCCCCGATCGCTCCCGCTCGACCAGCGCCGCGAGCAGGCCTACGGCGAGGTAAAGCGCGCCGCCGCCGAAGTCCGCGACCAGGTTCAACGGCGGCACCGGAGGCTCGCCGGCGCGCCCGATCGCGTGAAGCGCCCCCGTGAGCGCGAGGTAGTCGATGTCGTGGCCGACCGTGCTCGCGAGAGGCCCGTCTTGGCCCCAGCCCGTCATTCGTCCGTACACGAGGCGCGGGTTCTTCGCGTGGCACGTCGACGGCCCGAGCCCCAGTCGCTCGGCCACGCCGGGTCGGAAGCCTTCGACGAGGAGATCCGCGCGCGCGACGAGATCGAGCGCCGCGCTCCTCCCGTCCGCGGACTTGAGGTCGAGCCCCACGGAGCGGCGTCCGCGATTGAGCACCTGGAACCGCGCGGGCGCCGGGAACAGCTCCGGGGAGGCGTCGATGCGGTCGACGCGCAGGACGTCGGCGCCAAGGTCCGCGAGCAGCATGCAGCACATCGGCGCAGGCCCGATCCCCGCGAGCTCGATCACCCGGACGCCTTCGAGCGGACCCATCGTCGCCGAGTGTACGCGCGATCACCCTCGAGAGCGCGAGCGGTGTCACATCGTGTGCAGCGGTACACTCGGATCCGACGCCGGCCCGGTCGGCGTCGACACGGCGGCAGCTGCATCTGCCGGCGAGTAACCGAAGAACTCGTCGAACACGTCGCCCCCCCTCTGCCGCCGCAGCTCGATGAGCGAGTACCAGAGGCTCCGAAGCCCGGCGAGTGTTCCTCCGGAGCGCCTCACGACCAGCGACGCCGGATAGCCGTAGACCGCGAGCCACTTGGCGTTGTGGTGGGCATGCCCCGCCTCGTCGTAGGTCATCGAGCTGAGCTTCGCGATCTTCTCTACCCAGGACGACGGAGGCGGCGGCAAAATCTCGCGCTCGGCGGCGAACCGGAAGGCATCGCAGAACGCCTCGGTCCACTGGATGTCCCTGCCCGCATGAAACGGGCTCCTGTGGAACACCGTGTGGAACGTCTCGTGGAAGAGCACCCCAGGGTCGTCGCCCGCGCGCACCTGGATGACACCGTGGCTGTTCCAGTCGGCCGCCCTGGCCCCCTTGAATGCGGCGTAGTCCACGCGCACGAGCGGAACCCAGGCCGACGGCGACGCGGCGAACAGCCATGCCTGCCGCTCCGACGCCTGGAACACCTTCCAGAGCCACTGGCGTTGCGGACCATCCTCCTGCTCCGGCAGGAATGCCTCGAAGGGCATCGTCGGCGCCTGCTCGCGCACGGGCGGCGCTGCCGGCGGGACGACGTAGACGAGGGCGGGACGCGCGCCAGGCGCGACGGCGTGGACGTTGTCCTGCGTGGCGCAGCCGGCGAGGTTTCCAACGAGGATGCACGCAATCGGACCGGCGCAGAGGAGGCGAAGGGGGCTCACCCAGAAACGCTACAGGCCGACGGCCGCTCGACGAAGCAGATTGCGCTCCTCGAGCGCCAGCCCGATCGCCAGCGGCATCGCCAGCGCCGTCACCCCGGCGCTCACCAGGTAAGGCGTCATCAGATCGCTCGCCAGCAGCGTCGTTCCGACGAGCGGCCCGAGCATTCCCCCGACGTCTCCGCAGAGCTGCAGCATACCGACCGCAACTCCGCGCTCGTCCCCCTTCACGTGCTGGCCCAAGAGCGCGAGGAGCGACGGACCAAGCGCCCCGCCGCCGACGCCGATGAGGCAGAGCGCGCAGCCGAGCCCGAGCGACGTCTGCCAGAGCGCGACGGTCGCGAGCCCCACGACGAGCACGGCGAGCCCCAGAGCGGAGGTGCGCGCGTGGGAGTGCAGGCGATCGCCGAGCGACCCGACGATGGGCATCGTGATGCCTTCGGTCACGAGCATCCACCCCATCAGCGCGCCGGAGCTCCCGCGATCGCCCATGCGAAAGAGCGAGATGTGCCGTGCGTGCACGAGGAGCACGAGCGTCGTGAGCACCATGCCCGACGCCGAGAACGTGGCAGCGAAGTTGAGCGCGCCGATCGTCGCGAGAGATCGGTTGGCGAAGCCGCGGATCGTCAGCAGGAACGAGGGGGCGCGGCGACGAAAGTCGCCGCGCAGGTCCGGCACGCCGACGATCGCCGCAACGGTCGCCAGCACCAGCGCTGCCATCGCGATCTCGAACGTGCCCGCATCGCCGAACCACTCCGCGAGGATGCCGCCCGCGACGACGCCGAACGGCACGCCGATCCCCAGCGCGGCGCGCACGATGCCCGACGTTCGCCCGCCGTGAGCCTTTCCCCCTGCCTCGAGCGCGAGCGATTGGCCGGCGACGAAGACGCAGGCGGAGCCGGGCCCGTGCAGCAGACGTCCGATCAGGAAGAACGGTCCCGGGCGGTTGGTCAGCACGCCCGCCACGAAGAGCCCAAGCACGAGGATCTGGATGAGCAGACCCGCGATGAGCGTCCGTCGGCCGCCGAAGCGGTCGGTCGCGAGGCCCACGAGCGGGCTTGCGATGACGCGCGCGGCACGGTTCGCCGCGAGAATGACGCCGATGAACGCGAGCGAGAGCCCCGCGCGCTGCCCGACGAGCGGGAGGATCGGGAACGCGATGCCGCCGGCGATCCCCGACAGGAGCACCGCCGGCGTGATCGCGAGCGCAGCTCGGTCGGCGATGCGCGCCTGCTCGCGTAACGGCCGTTCCATGGCGAGCTGTATAGGGGACGGACGCGCGGGTGCGTAGGGGGGCGCGTAGAGGGTGCGGCTTCTGTCGTGGATGGGTATTGTGAGGCGGCGCGCCCATGCCCGACCCGACGAAGCGACCGCCCGAGGAGAAGAGCTCGTGGGTGTCGGCAGCGATGGCCGCGTCCGTGAGCGTCGTTCTCCTCGTCTTCGTTGTCCTCCACTTCAGCGCGAACGACGCGAAGCCGCTGCCGATTGTCGACAACCCGAGCAAGCCTCCCACGCCCTCGGCGATGGACCTCGGCGTCGCTCCGCCGGCGAGCTCGGGCCCCGCGCCGGCGACGTCATCTATCCCGCTCTCGGCGATCCCGTCGGCGCCGGCGATGGTCGAGATCTTCGTCATCTCGACGCCGGTCAGCGCCAGCGTGATGCGCGACGGTCAGCCGCTCGGCTTCGCGCCGGGACCGATCACCATCCCTTCGACGCCCGAGAAGGTGACGCTGCAGCTCACTGCGGCGGGCTACCTGCCAGCGAGTGTCGAGGTGACTGCCGCCGCCGGCAAGACGTTCAACGTGACGATGAAGAAGGCGCCGCCTGCGAAGCGGGTTTCTGCGCCCTGACGACGCGAGGCCGCACGATGTCTTATCGAGAGCCGGACCCCGACGCGATGTCCGCGCAGGCGAAGAGGGACCAGGACGAGATCGACGCAGAGAAGGCCTTCAAGAAGGCGCTCCACGGCCATGGCCACGGCGACGCGCCGTCGGATGACACTCGGCTGCGAGGGCTACGCGCCATCAGCGGCGGCGGCCTCACGCTTCTCTTTCCGGTCATCGGCCTCGTGCTCGGTGCGCTCGGAAATCCGGCGTCCAACGGTGCCGCCTGGGCAAAGCCCTTCGTGGGTGGCTTCATGGGAGCTGTGCTCGGCGCCATCATCGCCGGCGTCGTGGCGATCGTCCGCTCCATCACGGGTCGTCGGGGACGGTAGGCGATGATAGCGTCACCGCAGGCACTATCGCCTGCGCTGGGAGCCCATGCACCGGAGTGGACGGAAGCCTGCGACGCGACACTTTCGGCTGCTCGGGCCGCTCCTCGCGATGTCGCTCGTGATGCCGGCGGACGTGCTCGCCCAGCAGCCGCCCGCGCCTCCACCTGTCGCGCCGTGGGGAATGCCTGGCTTGCCGTTCCCGTTTCCGAACCCGTTCCCGCAGCCCGCGCCGTCGCAGGGTGCACCGTCGATTCCGGGTTTCCCCGTCCTCCCGTCGGCACCCATCGCGCAAGCCGGGTCACCTGTGGTCCTCGAGCTCTTCACCTCGATGGACTGCGCCATGTGCGAGGACGCGGAGTACGAGATGAACCGCCTGATGACGACGCAGCCCGTCGCCGGGGTTCGCCTCATCCCGCTGGCCTACCACGTCGAGTTCTACGGAGGGACGTCAGGCACGGATCCGTACGTCCTCCCGGCGTCGACGGCGCGACAGCAGGAGTACGACTCGGCGCGCGGCCGCGTCTACACGCCGCAGGCGATCGTCGACGGTGACCACGAGTTCACCGGGTCGAACGACAGCGCGGCCCGCACGGCAATCGCCGCAGCGGCGATGCAGCGCAAGGTGAGCGTCGACGTCTCTCGCGCGGCTCGGTTCGTCGGCCCGACGCAGCTCGCGCTCTCCGTTCGCTACGGCGCGTCCGGGGGTCGTGGGCGCACGACGCTCACCGCGGTCCTCGTCGAGAACGGCCTCCTCGAGCTCCATCACGGGGGGCACACCGATTACGACCGCGTGAAGCTGACGCCGGTCGTGAGGAGCATGCAAGTGATCGGGAGCGCCTCGGCGGGTGGCGGGAGCCTCGAGGCCACCGTCGCGATCCCGCCCGCAGCCGTGCGCGCGAACGTGACGGCGGTCGTGCTGCTGCAGGATGCGGCGACGCATCACGTGCTGGGTGTGGGGACGCTGCCCGCGGGGGTCCTGTAGAGCGCCGACCCGCATGAGGACGCCACGCCAGAAGATCCTCATCATCAACGGCCATCCCGACGCCGAGAGCCTCGTGTTCGCGCTCCACGCTGCGTACCTGCGGGGCGCGGAGCGTTCGGGCGCGGAGGTGCGCGAGATCTTCATCCGGGACCTCCAGTTCACGCCGAACCTGCAGTACGGCTACCGCCAGCGCACCGAGCTCGAGCCCGACCTCGTGCGCTCGGTGGAGTACATCCAGTGGGCCGAGCACATCGTCGTCCTCCACCCGGTGTGGTGGGGCTCCTACCCGGCCATCATGAAGGGTTTCCTCGACCGGGTGTTTCTCCCGGGGTTCTTCTTCAGGAAGGTCCCGGGCGTCTCCACGCGATGGGAGAAGCTGCTCACCGGGCGCTCCGCGCACATCATCTACACGCTCGATACGCCATGGTTCCTCTGGTGGCTCTCGGGCAGGCCCGCGTACAGCGCTCTCAAGTGGATCACCCTCGGATACTGCGGCATCTCGCCGATTCGCGGGACGGCGCTCGGCGTCGTGCGCCTGTCGACGCCCGCCCAGCGCGCGCGATGGCTGGAGCGCGTCGAGGCGCTCGGCGCAAAGCGCGCCTGACTCACCGGTACGGCGGATCTCTCACGCGTTCTCGACGACCGTGAACCCCTGGTGATTCGGCTTCGCGTGCCGCGTCACTAAGATGACGGCGCGTCGCCAGCGCCATCGGCGCGCGCGGTTTCGACGAGGCACACCGATTGCACGACGCCGTGCATGCTTGGTGCATCTTCCACTGGCACGACGCGAGCTCAGTCTCCGACCCGCACCTTCACGGGCGACATGCGAAAGGTGCTGTTCCAGGCGTCCGCGGCGCTCGGTGTCCGCGCCTGGCACAACGAGCGGCCCGAACCCTTTCAAGGCACCAGCGCGCACCCGGCCATCGAGATCGCGTGGAGTGACGGCGGGCCACCCCCTCGATATGTCGTCTCTTCACGCGCGCTCGCGCCGTCCGAGGTATGTGCGATCGTGGTCCCCGCGCGGATGGAACACCTGACGACCCTTCCAGCCGGGGCGCGCGCGAGAGTGGTGGCGCTCGACGACGCGACGATTGCGGAAGTCGCCGACGCCATGGGAGTACGGCCCGAAGTTCAGCTATCGGTGACGTCGGCGCACTCCCGGGTCGTCCGAATCTGCAAGCTTCTCTTCGAAGAGGCCCTCGGTCGTGCCGACGGCCACGATCTGGCCGTCGCAGGGCTCACCGAGGCGCTCGCCGTGGAGCTTCTGCGCGCGGATTCCACGCCCGCGCCCGCGCCCGCTCGCGACGCGCGCGCGACGGATCTGCGCATCCGGCGGGCGCTCGTCTTCATCGGCGAGTGCCACGCGGACCCGCTGTCGCTCGATGCCATCGCGAGGGTGGCCGGGATGAGCCGCTACCACTTCGGACGACTCTTCGAGGCACAGGTGGGCAAGAGCCCGTACCGGCATGTCATCGACGTGCGCGTCGAGCGAGCGGCGGCACTGCTGAGAACCGGTCGAGTCAGCGTCACCGAGGCTGCGATCACGGTCGGATTCAACGACGGCAGTCGATTCGCGCGCGCGTTCCGGGCGCGGCTGGGTATCACGCCGAGCGCCGCGCTGGCCGCGGGCCGCTCGGGGCTCAATCGACGAAGAGGAAGGCTCTCGGATCGTCCGCCGATCCCGGCGGCGCACGCCTCATCCGCGGCCCGGCCGGGCGCGTGAGCTCGTCACCGGTACGGCGGATCTCTCTTCACGCTCGCCGCGCTCGCCGACCACTGCCAGCGCCAGGTTGCGTAGAGCAGCCAGCCCGCAATGACGACGACCGCACACCCCCACGCGAACGCGGAGTCGAACATGAGCCCCGCGATCATCGAGCCGAGGATCCGTGACCTATCCGAGGCGCCGAGACCGGGAGCCGTCGGCGCGAGCCCGAACACGATTTGGTAGAGCAGCCTCGCGATTGGAACGGCGATCGTCAGACAGCCGCCAAGAACGAGCAGCCCGTACCCTCTCTTCGACACGGACGAAGGCGCCGCCGTGCGATGCCGGAGCCAGTGCGCCCAGTAACCGAGGCCGACGAACACCGCGAACGGGAACAAGAGCACGCACAGCGTGACCAGCCCGATGCGGTGCCACATCAGTGCGGTCGGACGCGATACACCAGGTTCGTCTGATCATCCGCCACGAACAGCGTCCCCTGGACGCCGACCGCGATGCCCGTCGGCCGGCCGATGCGCGTCTTGCCGTCCGCCAGCTGGAAGCCGCCGATGAACTCGGCCCACTGGGTCGTGGGGTCGCTCCAGTTCGCGAGCGCCGCCGGGACGTCGCCGTTCATCGCGACGTACGCGACGCGCGGTGGGCTGTAGAAGGTACCGTCCGCGTTCGTGTGCCATGACCCGTGCGCGGTCACGAACGCGCCGCCGCGGTACTCCTGCGGGAACGCGTACGTCCCGGTCTGACCCGCCGGATAGAAGGCCGCGCCGATCAGCGTCGAGTACGCAGGGAACTCGACGAGCGGCTCGACCGTGCCCGAGCAGTCGGAGCCGGCCACGTAGGCGTGCTGGTTCTCCTCGCAGTCCGGCCATCCGTAGTCGGCGACGCCGGGATGGAGCGTGAGCGCGTCGAAGTACTCGTAGGGATGCCCGAGCGCGAGGTCGTCCTGACCGGCACCACCGAGCCACACCGTCCCCGTGGCCGGGTTCCGCGCCATCGCGATGGCGTTGCGGATGCGCGTCGCTCGCGTCGCGAGCCCCGAACCGTCCGGGTTCATCACTTGAACCGTGCCGCGCGTCGGGTCGACCTCGACGCACGCGTTGCACGACGAGCCGACGGCCGCGAAGAGCTTGCCACCCGTGTACGCGACCGACGTCGTCGTGTGGGTGTCGGTGTCGACGCTCGCGTCGACCGTGTGCGCCACCGGTCCGTTGCGGATCGTGGCGATCGGCGAACCGAGCGTCGCGGACGTCTGCCCGTCCTTGTACGCGACGCTGTACACGCCGTGCTGGGCGGCGATCGCGAGGCTGCACGTGGCCGGGTCGAAGGCGAGCCCTTGCACCGGGATGTCGCTGGAGGTCGCGAAGAGGACGGGGGCGTCCGCCGAGCCGCTCGACTCCGCGTTCGGGATGATCCAGACCTGGTTCCCTTTGCTGCTCACGAGGAGGTCGCCGTTGGGGAGCGCGACGAGCTGACGCGCCGAGTCCACGGTGCCGATGGCCTCGATCGTGAAGCCCGACGGCAGAGTGACCGCAGGCGCCGCGGTGGTCGCCGAGGGGGTCCCGGTCGTCTGGACCGAGCCGTTGCACTGCGACGCGGGAGCGATGGGCGCGTCCGCGAGTGCGCCGGTGTCCGCCACGATCGTTTGCGTGTGGGTCACGCTACTGGTCGTCGTGGTGGTGCTGGTGGTGGAGGTCTGCGCGCCGCCGTCGTGACTGGTCGTCGACGAGGCGTGGCTCGCGCACGAGAGAGTAGAGAGAGAGACGGGCGCGAGGAGGGATGCGAGAAGGAAGAGCTGTCGGGGCATGAGATGCGGTCACCATGCCGCACTCGGGACGGTCAGGCCACTCGCGCGCTCGCGCGACCTCGGCCCCGACCCCCGACCCCGACCCCGACCCTCGACCTCGACCTCGACCTCGAGAGACTGTCTAAGAAACGCGCCGCGACACAGACCGGTCGTGCGGGTTGCACGTAGGATCCCAACATGAGCCGCGCGATTCGGGCCGAACGCCGTCAGTTGCTTCTTCTTCCTCCTTCTGTCGACG
>Ga0302267_10000636_pt1 | contig 47283 bp, 45 predicted proteins | sample III_Bog_E1_3_FD_194555 | JGI IMG/M metagenome (GOLD analysis project Ga0302267, IMG submission 194555) | Peat permafrost microbial communities from Stordalen Mire near Abisko, Sweden - III_Bog_E1_3 | ecosystem: Environmental > Terrestrial > Soil > Wetlands > Peat | place: Sweden: Abisko...
TTGTATTGTCAATGCTTAACACATACAGATACCCATTGTCATAGCAGGTGACATACGCATAACTTCCACCAATGAGTATTCCGTTCGGCGCGGAGCACGGCATGGAATAAGTGGTGAGCACAACCGGCGTATTAGTCGCCGTATTTAGAATTACGATAGCTCCGGATGCCGGAAATGTGGCCTGTACCGTGAGATAGGTGTAGTTACCACTGGTCGCCATCGAATTTGGCGTGAGAATCGCCGAAGGAATGACCGAACCTTCAGGTGTCGGGCTGCTCTGTGCAACACCCTCAACTCCTGCACACAAAGTAAGTACAGTCGCGAGCAGTAATCCGCGTTTCGTCCCTCGCAGAATATTGGCCCATTCATCGACACGCCAGAATTGCCTGCCCATGGAGACTTCCCCCCGAAGTCTAAACGTTTGTCGGATGTGCCTAGTGTACGACTATGCATTCGGCATAGCCCGGAATTACCCAGGCTATCCAGATCAACATCCATATCAAAGCAGTTTGGGTGTAACCGCAAAGCAATGTATTGTCTGCACTTCTCGCAAGCCTGTTCCTATATGGGAATGGGAAAATAACTCCGCTTTTCTATGCGATCTCCACATAGAACTGGTACCCGGAGGGGGACTTGAACCCCCACGACCTGTTAGGGTCTGCGGATTTTAAGTCCGCTGTGTCTGCCGATTCCACCATCCGGGCCTTGCAGTGCTCCAGCGCCGCTTCATAGCGCCAGCACACCTCTTCCATCCTAGAAGAAACTTCTCCCTCGCGACTCGCATTTCACTCAATGCGTGGGATAAAGCTGACGGTACATCTCGCGATTCCGCAGAATCGCCTCTACATAGTCGCGGGTCTCCGTGTACGGGATTGACTCCACAAACTCGGCAATGTCTTTATAATCGTTCGTTCCCATCCATTCGCGGACGGGGGTATCGCCCGCATTGTAGGCAGCCAGCGCATACTCCGGCTGGCCGTTGTACCGCGCCAGCACCTGCCGCAGATTATCCGTACCCAACGCGATATTCGTCGCCGGCTGCAGCAGTTCTGCCGCACTGAAATGCTTGTCACCCTCATGCTTCGCAACCGATTTCCCCACAGACGGCAGCAATTGCATCAGACCATACGCATTTGCCTTCGACGCTGCATTCGGGTTGAACTCTGACTCCTGCCGGATCAACGATGCCACCAGGTAGGGGTCCAGTCCATTCTTCTCCGCGTTGGTCACGATGTCCGTCCAGTACGGCTGCGGGAAAAGTAGATGCCAGTACGCCGCGGGCACATCGGCCCGCTCGTAAGCGAAAAACGGCAGGCCGCTATGCTTCATCGTCTGCAGTGCGCGGAAGTATTCACCGTAGGAGGCATAGATCTCTGCCTGCGCCAGTACACCCCAGGTCGCACTGCCCGCCCCTGCCTGCATCTCCGGCGCAATGTATTCGTTCAGCGCCGCGTTTGCCAGTAACCGTGCGCGGATCAGGTGGATGTCATTCTCCGGCAGCGCATCCGTCAGCGGCGCAATTTCCGGCGCACTCACAAATGCCAGGAACGGTGCGGGCGGTACCGCGGTCGCCTGACCGCTTATATGTATCAACTGCTGCCGTGCCAGGATCGCATAATAGTAGTTGGGATAGTCGGTGACCAGCGCGTGAAAATAGTTCTCTGCCTGCCCGCTGTTGTGTTCTTCATCCAGGTAGATGCGCCCCCGCCAGTAGAGTGCTCCCGGAATCTCCTGTCCGCCGGGATAGCTTTGCAGCTGCTCATCCATCAACCGCGCCGCCTCAGGATAGTTTCTCAGCCGGTAGTTCATCCACGCAGCGCGCCAGTGGGCAGACGGCGCATAGGTGCTCGCCGGAAAAAGCTTCACCAGCGTGGCATAGTGGAAGATTGCCTGGGTGTAATCCCGGCGCAGCAGATACATGTTGCCGCCACTGTAAAGGGCCTCTTCCAGCCAGTGGCTATGGGGAAACTGCTGCTGCATCTCGTCCAGTATTTGGTGATGGAGCACGGTATCGTTGTCTGCCCGCGAGGTCTCCGCCAGGATGTAGAGTCTCGCAGCGCCACTGTCATCGCTGGTCTGCGGCAGGTTGTTCGCATCATGCTTGCTCAGGCGCTTCGTCTTCAACTGGCAGACCGCTTGATAAATGGTCAGCGCGTTGCGGTCTGCCTCGCTCAGCGAAGCATCGTTCCGGCTGGTCGCGGCATATTCGGCCTCCGCCTCGGCATAGCGATGCGCCAGAAAGAGCTGGTCCGCATGGGCTTTCCGCTCCGCCGCGGTCAACGGAGCGATCTGGTCCAGCTGCGTACGGGCCGTAGCTGCCTCCGGTGCCAGAGGCAGTGACACATAGATGCCGCGGTAAATGCGTGCCGCCGCCCCGCTATTCCCCGCAAGCTGAGTCGCACGGCCTAGTGTGTACTGAAAATCCGCATGCGAGCCCTGAGGCGTATTGGCCAATGGCGCCAGCACGCGCAACGCGCTCTGCGGATCACCCTGCTGCATATATGCATTTGCCAGCAGGATAGGTGCATTCGCAATAAAGATGCTGCCCGGATGCCGCGCGCCAAAGTTATTCAATAACGCAAATGCTGCTGCCCCGTGCCCCGACTGCAGTTGAGCCTGCGCCCCTAAATAATCCGCATAGTCCGCCAGCGCGTTTCCCTGCCGGCTCGCCAGTTGGAAGTTTGCTGCTGCATCCGCAAAGCGCCGGTCCAGCATGTTGGCATGTCCCAGCGCCAGATAGGCCGCTGCCGCAGCTTCACCCGTATGCGTATGCGCGTAGCTGTTTACCCCGGTATAGGCCGCGGCTGAGCGCGTAGCCGCCAGTTGCTGCGCCATGGGCCGCAGTTGCGACGACGCGATGAATGCGCTATGCAGCTTGATGCTCTGTGCCGTCGCTGGCACCTTGGGCACCGCCGCTCGGCGTTGTACCGCAGTCATTTTGCTGGAAGGGTGCTCCGCGGCAGCATGCCCAGCCCTGGCTGACGGCTTCGCGCTGCTATGTGCAACGGGTTTGGCGGTAGCGTGAGTAGCTGTTGGCTTCTTCGCAGTCGCCTTCGCCGTACTGGCTGCGGGCTTGGCGGCAGCAGCCGTATGGCTGGCCGCGGGCTTCTTCTTGGCTTGCGCCGTCGTATCCTGCTGCGATGCGCCAGCCGCCAGCACCACCGCCAGCAAAGGCAGCAGCGCCAGGCAATACCGCAATCTGCCCCGGCTTACCCGGATACAACTCTGCTGCTGAGCCCAAAAACGAAGATGCTGCGACATGAGTTGAAACCACTGCAGAACGACACCCATCTGTCCAATTATGCGGTGCGTTGCTGTGCATCGCACGTGCAAGATGCTGCACCAGTTAGACGGAACCATCAGAGGTACGTCACGCAAGCCCGCCTTTCCCACACCAATTTTCACCTCCCGGGCTTGCGCTCGCCCGTGCGGCGTTTACTATAGGTGATGTGGGACTGAACTGGGCCTCATTTATATATCCAGTACCGCAAAGATTTCTGCACCAACTGACCTATGACTGCCATCCAATCTCCAGCAACGGAAGAGATCCATCCAGATGTAGCTCTGGTGGAGCGAGCGAAAGCCGGTGACGAAGCTGCGTTCGAGCAACTCATTCGCCAGTACGACCGGCAGATCTTCCGCATTGCGCGGCACATTACGCAGAACAAGGAAGATGCAGAGGACATTGTCCAGGACACCTTCCTCAAGGCGTATCAGAAGCTTGAGCAGTTCCAGGGAAACTCGAAGTTTTACACCTGGCTGGTTCGCATCGCGGTCAATGAAAGCCTGATGCGGCTGCGCAAGCGTAGAAACAGCAAGACCGTCTCCATGGACGAAGACGTGCAGACGGAAGACGGTTCGGTTCCTCGGGATTTTGCAGATTGGACGCCGAACCCGGAACAGCAGTATGGTCAGGGCGAGTTGGGCGATATCCTGCGTAAGACGATACAGGGCCTGCCGCCGGGATTTCGTAGTGTGTTTACTCTGCGCGACGTTGAAAATCTTTCGACTGAAGAGACCGCAGAGGCATTGGGTTTGAGCGTACCAGCCGTGAAGTCCCGTCTGCTGCGCGCACGGCTGCAGTTGCGGGAACGCCTGAGCCGCTATATGAAGGTAAAGGATGAGGGAGCGAAGTGACCTGCACTGAGTTTCTGGCTAAGATGACCGATTACTTCGACGGCACCGTCGACGCCTCTCTGCTTGAGGAAGTAAAGGCTCATCTCTGCGAATGCAGCCACTGCGAGGTCGTCGTCAATACCACTCAGCAGACCATCCAGGTCTACCGCGACCACCAGATTTACGAGTACGAAATGCCGGAATCGTTGCGCGACCGCCTCCGCACTGCCATCATGGAAAAGTGCCGCGGTAGCCGCTGCAAGTAACGCCGCTGAGGTCTTCCCTCCCGCATGAATCAAGCCCGCAATCCCCGGCAAAAAGGTATTGACCCCACTCTTACCCGGAAGCGCGGCTTCTTCCGTCACCCCGGCAGCATCCTGCTTGCCCTCCTCGCCATCGCCTTCGCCGCCTACGTCTCCGGCCACCTGCCGCAGGCAGATACCGCCTACCAGTCACTGCTTGACCTGCTCAATGGTCAGCGCGCCCACGCCCTCATCGTCTGGCAGTACGCTCCCATTGTTGGCCTTGGCATCGCATTGCTGCTCATTGTCAGTTACATCTGGAAGCGCATCAACCAGGCGCACAAGAACTTCTCCATACGCCGCCTGGTTGCTGGCCGTAACAAGATAAGCGAATCTCAATTCAGTGAGATGGCCGCTCGACATGCCGTCTCCGCCAAGGTTGCTCACCACGTCTACAAACGATTGCAGAGGGATTACGGCCATGACATGCGCGTGGCCCTAACTGACGATCTCCGCGACAACTTGCACTGGAAGGATGTTCGCGTCCTGAATGTGATGATGAACCTTACGATGCACTGCAATCGCCGCAAGCAGATCAATGCGGACGAGCATAAAATCCGCACCGTTCTCGACCTGTTGAGTTACATTGAAAACTGCCCGCCGCAGTCACTCACTGCATCCGGCGCACACCGCCGCGCAATGGAACAGCAGCAGAATCAGCACCAGTAGCTATTCGCTGCGTGGATGCAGCGTTGGCCGGTCACTTCCCTGGTCCGTTCCCGTTCCGCTGGGATTGTTGCCGTTATCCGCTGGCCCGCCGGTCCGCCGCAGCGTCGGAGCATTGCCACCCTTACCATCGTTGGTCTTGCGCTTGTTCTCAATGCGCGCCAACCGTGCCTTCACATCGTCAAACTCTGACGTCGTCACCACGTAATCCGGCCGCGCCGGCAGAATGGTGGCAATCTCGTTCTCGATGTTCACAATGCGGTCGCCCGTTGGCGGATGATCTTCAAATGCCTTCGCCAGCGTGCCGGGCTTCTGCTTCTCCAACGCCTCCAGCTTCTCGAACATCGTAATCATGCCCTGCGGATCGTACCCGGCCTTGTACATGTACTGCACGCCCAGGTAATCCGCCTCCGCCTCAAACGTCCGCGAAAACTCCAGAAATGTCAGCGGCACCGCGATCTGTTCCGCTTCATACACCCCATAGCCCGTCCATCCGCCCAGGAAGATCATGGGCCCGATCGATGCAATCTGCATGTAATTCGCGCGAGTCATCTCCCGCGCTGCATGGTGCGCGATCACGTGGCTGATCTCGTGCGCCATCACCCCGGCCAGCTCAGATTCATCATCCGCCGCCAGTATCAAGCCGCTGTTTACAAAGAAAAATCCGCCCGGCAGCGCAAATGCGTTGATCTCGTCCGAATCAATCACGCGGATAGTGAACGGCACCTTCGCATCCGAGTTCTTCACGATGTTCTGCCCAATGCGGTTCACATACTCCGTCACCACCGGGTCAGTGATGAGGTGTGAGCTCTTGATTACTTCGTCGGAATACTGATGCCCTACGCCGATCTCCCAGTTCGTGGAATACCAGTTCCCCAGCCCGCGCTGGCCGATGGAGCGGTCGCCAATGGAGCTAACATCGTCTTCACTTCCCTTGCGAATATGCGGGTCCAGGTCTTCGCCCGGCGAAGGCAGCGGCCCCTGCGGCAGCTTTGCCGGTGCAATGGCTGGCTTGATATCGCCCTTGTCCTTGCCTGCCTTCTTGTCGCCCTTATTCGCCGTGGTATCTGCCGCTGGCGTCTTGGCGTCATCCGTCGCTGGCTTCGCTGCATCCGGAGTTGCGGGCGCGGCCTGTGCCGGATCGGTCGCTGCAGGCGTGGCAGTCGTCTGCGCCCCAGCTGCTACCGGCAGGCTGGCGAGCAGAAAGATTGCAACAGATAGAATCGCGGCAAATCGAATCGTTTTCATGGGGACAGCTCCAGCACACAACTCTACGTCTTCGTTAGACGCTCGCAATTCTATTTTCGCACCACCCGGCAAGCACAAACAAAAGGCCTGTTTCGGTCATCGAAACAGGCCTTTTGGATTGTGAAAGCACTAGACCTCAGTCGTAGTATTCCAGCCCGAGGTGGGTAATCAGGTCCTCGCCCATAATGTGGCGCAGGGTGTTCTTCAGCTTCATCGACTGGATAAACAGATCGTGCTCCGGATAGACACCCGGGGCCGAATCCGGCGCCTTGAAGTAGAAGCTCAGCCATTCCTGAATGCCCAGCCCGCGCAGGCTCGGCGTACGAGCCGCCAGGTCCATAAACAGGCAAAGATCCAGCGCCAGCGGAGCCGCCAGAATCGAGTCGCGGCACAGGAAATCAACCTTGAGCTGCATCGGGTACCCGAGCCAGCCAAAGATATCAATATTGTCCCAACCCTCTTTGTTATCACCACGTGGCGGATAATAGTTGATGCGGACCTTGTGATAAATATCCTTGTATAGATCCGGGTAGAGGTCCGGCTGCAGGATCATTTCCAGCAGACCCAGCTTCGACTCTTCCTTGGTCTTGAATGACTCTGGATCGTCCAGCACTTCGCCGTCCCGGTTGCCCAGGATGTTGGTCGAGTACCACCCGCTCACGCCCAGCATGCGCGTCTTGAAGGCCGGCGCCAGCACGCTCTTGATCATGGTCTGTCCGGTCTTGAAGTCCCTACCGCAGATGGGTGCATTCATCTTGCGTGAAAGCTCCCGCATCGCCGGAATATCTACCGTCAGATTGGGCGCGCCGTTGATGAACGGAATGCCCTCCTTCAGTGCCGCCCATGCATAAATCTGCGATGGCGCAATACCCGGATCGTCGTCAACCAGGCCCTTTTCAAAGGCTTCCAGCGTCTCATGAACCGCGGTCGGCTTCATGAAGATCTCAGTCGACCCCGTCCAGATGATCACCTGGCGGTCAGTCTTCTGCTTGAACTCCTGGATGTCCTCGCGGACCTTGTTGGCCAGGTCGCACTTGGAGCGGCCCGTCTTGAAGTTCTTCGGCGTCAGCCGCTTCACATAGTGCTGGTTGAAGACGGCCGGCATCGGCTCAATGCTCTCCAGATACGGACGAATCTCCTCCAGCTGATCGCGGTCCAGCACCGATGCGGTCTTCGCTGCGTCGTACAGATTGCCGCCGAAGATGTCCCATCCGGTGAAGACCACATCGTCAAGGCCTGCCAGTGGCACAAAATCCTTGATGAACGGGGTGCGATTATCCGTACGCTTGCCCAGCCGGATCGTACCCATCTGCGTGAGTGAGCCGATCGGCTTGGCCAATCCTCTGCGGACTGCCTCTACGCCGGCAATGAGCGTAGTGGATACGGCGCCCATTCCGACAGTCATGATGCCTAGTTTTCCTGTTGCTGGCTTGATGCTCGCCGCGCTGTTCTTGGCGGCTGCGGGTGTAGACATTGCGAGTGCGACCTTTCTCTTGTTGCGGGAATCTCCTGAAGCCGAAAACCTAGTATCGCAAACCTTAAACAGCAAGCGCAAACCAGCAGGCTAGGCGACTCGGGTGCGATTCTTCCAGTGCGTCCAGAAGAACCAGATAATTGCCGCGAGCAGAAGCGCCTCTACGGCAACGTGAAAACGGTGAAACTCCAGCTGAAAGCGCGGATCGGTGTTCCACGCTGCTCCCAGCTTCATGCCAATGTACGCCAGTGCGTAGCACCATGGCCATGAACCGATAAATGTGTAGATGTGGAACCGGACCTGGTTCATCTTCGCAATTCCCGCCGGAAATGCGATAAACGTCCGCACGATCGGCAGCATACGGCCCACCAGCACCGTAATGGATCCATACTTGGCGAAGAAGTGGTCTACCAGCGCCAGGTCGCGTTTGCTCAGCAGAACGTAGCTGCCGTAGCGCTCCACCATGGGCCGCCCACCGCGTGCGCCCACCCAGTAGGCCGGAATGGAGCCAAGGTTCGACGCCAGCGAAGCCACCGTCGCCAGCAGAATCAGGTCCATCTGCGTATGTGCCAGCGCATACCCTGCCAGAGGCATAATCACTTCAGATGGAATGGGAATGCAGGCTGACTGGATTGCCATCAAGACAATCACGGCGGCATATCCACCACTGGCAATCAGGGCTACAAGCAGGGCAACAATTTTCTCTGACATATCTCTTCTGTAAGTATAGCGTTCCCAGCCTCCCCCTTTGGCTTTCCACCCCGCAGGTTGCTACGATGAAGGTTCGACAGGAGACTTTTCAGAATGGCAGACCCCAGGACTTCCCCCGCAATCGTCAATCCCCCCGCTGACGCCTCCTACGCCACACCTACAGCCCCAGTTCCCGCAACCACAGGCCGTCCCGTCCCCGCAGCCCACGGTGGCGCGCCCGCTCGCCGCCAGATCGTCAATTTTGCCTTTTACAAGGTCATGCCCGAATGGCGCCGTCTGCCCGCCGCTGAAAAAGCCGCGCACAAGCAAGCCTTCGTCGCTGTGCTCGACCGCTGGAACAAGCCCGGCGAGTTTGTCTCCATCACCTACTCCACCATCGGCACCCGCGGCGATGTGGACATGTGCGTCTGGAGCATTGGCTATGCGGTCGACGAACTCAACAAGATGCGCTCTGAGCTGATGTCCACTCCTCTCGGCGGCTACCTCAGCACCCCGCACAACTTCCTCTCCATGACCAAGCGTTCGCAGTACCAGATTGACCGCGAAGACGAGAGCGAAGGCGAAGGCCGCGGCGCCATCCGTCCCGGCGGCCAGAAGTACAACTTCGTCTACCCCTTCTGGAAGACCCGCCCCTGGTATCTGCTCTCGCTCGCTGAGCGCAAGCGCCTGATGGACGAGCACATCCGCATCGGCCTGCTCTACCCCCGCGTCAAGCTCAACACCACCTACTCCTTCGGCATCGACGATCAGGAATTCGTCGTCGCCTTTGAAACCAACTACCCGGAAGACTTCGTCGACCTCGTCCAGCAGCTCCGCGAGACGGAGATCAGCATGTACACGCTGAAGGACTTCCCCATCTTCAGCTGCGTCCGCGTCAAGCCAATGGAGATGCTCGACAGATTGGGGTAAGCAATGCAGCAAGTCTTTGTGATTCTCATCAAATTGCTGGCTTTCTTTGGCCTCATCGGTCTTGCAATCTGGCAGGTCGGATCTGTGTCTGCTGAAATTCGTTGGGGAGCGATTGGGCTCCATCAAGCGCTGCTATTTGCTACAGAATTGGCCGCACTTACGACTCTGCTAGCCTCTCCATGGATTATCTGGAGCAGTGTGCAACACACATATTCGAGACGAAAAGCATCAATCACAGCAGCTGCCGGAACCTGCGTGACACTTTTGCTCTACACGGCACTCTTCTTGTCATCAATGAACACGTTGCAGAATGCGCCACTCATTGGTCAAGCAACGATCCACTTCTTTAGTGATGATTGTTTTTGGGCCTATGTTTATGTCGTAACTCCTATCGCCGCAGTGTTAGCGTTTATTCTCAGCTTTGCCAAACTGCCACAGCAGAAGAGTAGCCTTCCATGACGAAAGTCCGCGGTTCAAAAAGCAAGCCAAATCCCTCAACGTCCCTTGAAGGCGTGCGCGCCCGCAAGATCGCCGCCAGCGAGCCCGTCTCGCCATCCGCCCTTCGGATTAAGCCCCCGGCTTCAGCCGGGGGAGTGCGGACTTCAGTCCGCACGGCAGCCACATCACAAAAAGAGGGGGGCTTTAGCCCCGGAGTGCTGCCACCATCCGTCCCCGTCTCGCCCAAAGCCAAAACCGGCAAGACGAAGAATCCCCTCGCCCCCGAGCGCGTCGCCGCCATCCTCGATGGCCTCGGCAAAGCCTACCCCAACGTCGTCTGCGCCCTGCATCATGAAAATGCGTGGCAACTCACCGTCGCCACCACCCTCTCCGCGCAGTGCACCGATGTCCGCGTCAACCTGGTCACGCCCGAACTCTTCCGTCTCTACCCCAACCCCGCCGCGCTCGCCAAAGCGCCCCTTCCCGCCATTGAAGAGGTCATCCGCACTACCGGCTTCTATCGCAACAAGGCGAAGTCCATCAAAGCCGCCGCGCAGATGCTCGTAGATAAATTCAACAGCAAAGTTCCCCAGACGATGGAAGAGCTCCTCACCCTCCCCGGCGTCGCCCGCAAGACCGCCAACGTCGTCCTCGGCTCCTGGTTTGGTATCGCCGACGGCATCGTGGTTGACACTCACGTCATGCGCATCTCACAGCGCCTCGAGCTCACCAAAGCGACTGAGCCCGTCAAGATCGAACGCGATCTCATCCAGATCATCCCGAAGAACCGCTGGATCCAGTTCTCCCACGAAGTCATCCATCATGGCCGTCAGGTCTGCGTCGCCCGCAAACCCCGCTGCTCCGACTGCCCCATTGAAACCCTCTGCAACGCCCCAGACAAAACCTGGTCCTCACACTAGAAGCAGCATCACCACGGATTATGCGGATTCCACACGGATAAAACCATCACAGGTTCTTATCCGCGTTCTTCCGTGCAATCCGTGGTTTGTCTTTATCGCCGTTGATCGCATTTATCACCGCCATCACCGTTAAGCCCCTCAAAGCGTTACCATTCCTAAGTGAATATTCTTTTTGTAGGCGACATTTTTGGCAGCGCCGGGCGGCACATCGTCCGTGAACATCTTTCACATGTAATGGACACACACGAGGTCGACCTGCTCGTCATCAACGGCGAGAACGCCGCTGGCGGCTTCGGCATCACCCCTGCCATCGCAGAAGAGTTCTTTGACTGGGGCGCCCACGTCATCACCACCGGCAACCACGTCTGGGACAAGCGCGAGATCTTCGAATACATCGGCGGCGTCCCCGCGGATAGCCACGACCGCCCCCGCCGCGTCCTGCGCCCAGCCAACTACGTCGCCACCACACCCGGCTTCGGCTGGTATCAGGGCGAGCTCGGCAACGGCCAGAGCTACGCCGTCATCAACCTCCAGGGCCGCGTCTTCATGGCGAACACGGACGATCCCTTCCGCAAGGCCGACGAACTCCTTCAGCACATCACCGCCAAAGTCATCCTCGTCGACTTCCACGGCGAAGCCACCTCAGAGAAAGTCGCCCTCGGCTGGTATCTTGATGGCCGCGTCACCGCCGTCCTCGGCACCCACACCCACATCCCCACCGCCGACGAGCGCATCCTCCCCAACGGCACCGCCTTCCAGACGGACGTAGGCATGAGCGGCCCCTATGACAGTGTGATTGGTGTTGAAAAAGAATTAGTCCTGGCCCGCTTCCTCACCGGCCTGCCCGGAAAGTTCGAAGCCGCCAAAGGCAATCCCAAGATGTGCGCCGCCCTCATCCAGTGCGATGGCGCCACCGGCCGCGCCTACAACATTCAGCGCATCATGCTTGGCGAATAACCCTTCATCCGCCTAAACTCTGGGTGCCCCATCCTTTGCAGCTTCATCGCAAAGGGTGGGATAGCGTCGCGCAAGCGACGGCCGCGCGACGCGCGCAAATTTCCATCCCGCTATCAATTCCCATCGTCCTGAAATTCCTTTACACACTTGTCATTCTGAGCGCAGCGAAGAATCTCAACCATCTGCCTCGCCAATACTCTCTCCACTCGAGCCCTTATTCCTTCCGCCGCCGCCTCAAATCAAATTCCACCCCACCCGTAAAACTTCGCGGCGGCATCGGCACCGCTGACGGCAGCAGTATCTCCGCATAGTTCGTATTGTTCAGGTTCGCGATCTGCACATACGGACGAATCCGCCCGCGCTGCTTCGCGGCTTCCACATCCCACACCGGATACGCCGTCTGTCCCACATGCTGCTCCACGCCCACGCGCGTCCGCACCATGATTTTCCCCTTGTGCAGCCTCTTCTCATACTCGAAGCTGGCATTGTTCACCGCATAGTTCGCCACGTAGAGCGACGTCAACCCGTTCAGCGAAGGCTGCGCCCCGCTCACGCCCGTATACGCCAGCTTCACCTGCTGATTCCGCCGCAGCTTCGTCGTCAGTGATGCTTCCACGCCCATGTACCGCAGCGATTCCAGGTTCGTCGCCGTGTAAGGCGTACTCGGCGCAGCGCTGATCGGTCGCGCGTAATCAATCGTGTCATGCAGCCGGTTGTAGAAGAACGTCACGGAAGCCGTCGTTGCCGCGCGCGGATACCAGTCTGCCCCGCCATCAAAATTCCATGCCTTCTCCGGAACCAGCCCCGCATTTCCCACGTGCGATGGGTCCGAATAGTACAGGTCAAGGAACGTCGGCAGCCGGAACCCATGTCCCGCGCTCGCCCTCACCTTCAACTGGTGCGGCAGCCAGAAGCTTGCCGCGGCTGAAGGGCTGAACACCGCGTTCCCACCGCTGAAAACCTCTTCCCGTGCGCCTACTGACACGCTTCCCCGCCCCGGCACCCGCAGTTCCGCCTGCACATATCCCGCGCCGCGATTCCGTCCATGGTTCCCCAGATTGGTCGAGCGAATGTGGTCCGTATCTTCCTCCAGCCCATAAAAAATCCGCGTGTTCTTTGCAATGCGGTCGGCGCGCCGCAGCGTGCCCTCCCAGTTCTGATCTACATGGTTGTTCTCGTACGCCGCAGGATTCTCCCGGAACAAAATGAACTCATCGGTGTGTTTGCGATATGCCACTGACGCGCTGGTCTGCTGCCCCAGTTGCTGGTGCAGCCCCGCAAACCATCCCTTGGTGCGCTCGAATGAGTCATACGGCCCGTAGAAAAGATTCGCGCCGTACGGCCTGTCACTCACCGCGAGCAAAATATCGCTCTCGCCCAGCCCCGTCGCAATCCGCGTCTCTGAACTTCCCTGCCGGCTGCTGTAGTCGCGGTTTGCCGTAAAGCCCTCTGAAGCATCGTGCTCGCCCGCCAGCACCTCGCTCCACGCCCCGCGCACGCCCGATGCAACCACCGCCTGCTGATTGCCTCCGAAGCTCGACCACCCTGTACGCAGCCGCAGCGAGCTCGCCGTCGGCTTGTACGTCAGCACATCCACCACGCCGCCAATCGCGTCCGAACCATACAGCGTCGACCCCGCGCCATGCAGTACATTGATGCTGCCCAGCGCATCCAGCGGCACCGGCACATCCAGGTTGAAGTGCGAAGTCTCCACATCGTTCAGCCGGAATCCGTTCAGCAGCACCAGTGTCTGCTCAAACGTTGTGCCGCGCAGTGAGATGTCCGCCTGCGTGCCGCCGCCGCCGCGCTGTTGCAGCGCCACTGAGCTGTCACTCCGCAGATAATCCTCCACCGTTGGAAATGCCAGCCGCTCCGTCTGCGTATCCAGCACATCCACTGAGCGCGCCGATTCGCCTTCTGACACGGGATCGAAGCTGCCCAGCACCACCACCGTAGTACTCACTGGCGGTACCGCTGGCGCTGCTGTCTGTGCTGCGGCCCATACGGGCGAAAGTGCCAATAGTGCAAGGGTCCCGCGTATCTTCACGCCTGCTGTCTCCATGGGTGCCATCCGGATGAATGGTCCTTGCAGATTGTAAGGGTTCGCGGTGAGCGCGCAACGAAAATTTAGGACTACATCAAATAATTGACGCGCTAAACTATCTCCATGCCCAGCATGCGCATCAACGCTTTTCTTACAGAGAGTCCCATGTTCGCCGTTAGCCGCACTGCGCGCCGGTTTGATGCCCTGGCCAGCCGCTCTCTTGCCGCTGATGGACTCAGCTTCCTCGAAGGCCTTATCCTTGCCGCCATCTTCTTTGAAGCCCCGCGGCAGATCAAACCATCCGAGCTGGCAGAAACCTTCGGCACCACCCGCGCCAACATCAGCCACACCGTCTCCGCGTTGGAGTCCAAAGGTCTTCTGCTGCGTGAGATTGATCCCTCTGACGCGCGCGCCTACCTGCTCGCGCTCAAGCCTTCCGGCAGAAAATGCGCTCTGCGTGTCATCCGCGTCTTCGATCGCCTGCAGGAGACCTTCGAGCGCGAAGTCGGCAAGCGTTCCCTCGCCGACGCAACCCGCGTCATCCAATCCCTCGAACAACTGGCTGATTCCCTCTAGGCGTATCAGGCTTCTACTTCTATATATAAATTGTCATCCTGAAAAAGTATGGAGTGTCATCCTGAGCGCGTCTTTGCGCGAAGGATCCCGATGCACCCTACGCAACCCATACCGCATCCTGCTTCCGCCGCACTCCCATCCATGGCCATCGTGCCGCCCATGGTCACATGCCGCATCTAGCACTACGCCCGCTGCCGGGCCACGCGCTCGTAAACCTTCACATACTCCTGCGCCGGCTTCTCCCAGCTGAAGTCCTGTTTCATCCCGCGCTGCATCATGTCGAGCCACTGCTCCGGCACGCCCCGCACTGCCAGCGCCCTGCGGATCGCATCCAGAAAATCGGCAGGCGCATAGCCATGGAACTTGAAACCGTTCCCCTTGCCTTCGTGCTGTTCTTCAATGGTGTCGTCCAGCCCGCCCGTTGCCCGCACCACCGGGATGGTTCCGTACTTCAGCGAATAGATCTGGTTTAACCCGCACGGTTCGTACCGCGAAGGCATCAGAAAAATATCTGAGCCCGCCTCAATCTTGTGTGCCAGCACATTGTCATAGCCCACCTTCACCCGCATCTTCTGCGGATACCGCGCCGCCAGCTCGCGCATCAGGTTTTCGAAGTACGCTTCGCCGTTGCCCAGCACCAGCAGCGCCAAATCTTCCTGCATCAGTTCCGGCGCAATCTGCTCCAGCAGGTCAAATCCCTTCTGCGTCGCAAACCGCGACACTACACCCAGCACCGCCGTCTCATCGGTCACTCCCTGTAGATCGAATGCATGCAGCAGATCGCGGCGGCACTCTTTCTTTCCTGCCAGCTTGCTCTCCGAATAGTGCGCCGCAATATGCGCATCCGTCTCCGGATTCCACTCTTCATAATCCACGCCATTCAGGATGCCCACCAGGTCGCCGCTGCGTTTGCGCAGCAGCCCATCCAGGTTATTGCCAAACTCCTGCGTCTGGATCTCCTCGGCATACTTGCAGCTCACCGTCGTGATCGCATCGGCATAGACCAGCCCGCCCTTCAGAAAATTTACGTTGTCATACTGCTCCAGCTTTTCCATGGTGAACATGTTCCACGGCAGCAGCAGCGTCTCCATCGTGCGCGGCGGGAACCACCCCTGGTAGGCGGCATTATGAATCGTCAGCACGCACGGCACGGAGCGCAGCACCGGGTCAAAGAAATAAATTGACCGTAGCATCACCGCAAGCATTGCGGCCTGCCAGTCATGCACGTGGAACACGTCCGGCACGCCCAGTTGCTTGCAGGCTTCAATCACCGCCCGGCAGTACAGCCCAAAACGTTCCGCATTGTCCCAGTAATCGCCGCTCGGCGTCCCGTAAAAACTCTCCCGGTCAAACATCTCCGGGCAGTCGACAAAGTAGAGCTGCACACTGCCGCCGCTCGTCGCATCACTCGTTTTGCCGCCATCCAGCAGCCGCACAAATCGGTTGTACGACGGAAACGGCACGGTCAGGCTGCGGATCACGACCGGCGCTTCCGGCACCGCACGCGCCACCTGCCGGTAATACGGCAGAAAGATGCTGACGCGGTGTCCCTGCGCACTCAGTGCCTGCGGCAGCGCACTCACCACATCGGCTAGTCCGCCGGTCTTGGCATAGGGAGCACATTCCGAAGCTGCGAAGACAATATGCATACCTGGTTCAGTCTACCTGTCGTAGTTGTCAGATGTCAGTTTTCAGTTCTCAGTTCTCAGTTCTCAGTTGTGAGTCCCGCTTCTGTTCTTTCTAACAACTGAAAACTAACAACTTACAACGCCACCACCAGAAACTCGATAGACTGACATCTGTTCTCATGCAAAAGCGTAAACCTAAGCTCGGGCAGAACTTCCTCGTCGATGACGAAGCCCGTCACCGCATCGCCGATGCCCTCGGCGACGTCACCGCGAAGACCGTCGTTGAGATCGGCCCCGGCCACGGCGCCATCACTGAGATTCTTGCCGCCCGCGCGCGCCGTCTCCTCTGCATCGAAGTCGATCCGCATCTCGCCAACGAACTTCGCTTCAAATTCCGTGACCACCCCAATGTTGAGATCGCTCAGGGCGACGTGCTCAAGGCAGAGTTCGCCCACCTGCTCAAGCCCGATACCGCCAAGGCCAGCGTCGTCGGCAACCTTCCCTACTACATCACGTCTGATATTCTCCTCGCGCTCTTCGCCGCCTGTCATCTCTTTGACCGCGCCGTCCTCATGATGCAGCGCGAAGTAGCTGACCGCGTAGCCGCTGAGCCCGGTGTCCGCGAATACGGTCTGCTCACCGCCACCACGCAGATGTATGCACAGGTTGCATCGCTCTTCACCCTGCCGCCCTCCGCCTTCTCCCCGCCGCCAGACGTCTTTTCTTCCGTCGTCCGCATGGAGTTCGCACCACGCTTCGCTGAGCTCGCCGTTGACGCACCCGGCTTCGACACCTTCCTCAAGCAGAGCTTCGCCCAGAAACGCAAAACCCTGGCAAACAACCTCCGCGCCGCAAACTTCTCCCGCGATGTATTGGAAAGTAACTGGCCCGCCGAAGTCCCCCGCGAAGCCCGCGCCGAAGCCCTCTCGCTCCCGCAAATGGCCGCGGTCTACCGCGCCCTGAAAACCTAGCGCCCCTGCAGCGCCAGCGTCCGTGCCGTATGAATATGGCAGATAGCCGCGGCCAGCGCATCGGCCGCATCCGCCTCCGGCAGGCTCTCCAACTCCAGCAGCCTCGCCACCATGAACTGCACCTGTTCCTTCTTCGCCAGTCCATAGCCCACCACGGCAGATTTGATGGACAGCGGCGCATACTCCGCAATGCTCAGCCCGCAATTCGCCGCCGCCAGCATGGCCACGCCGCGCACCTGCCCCAGCTTCAACGCCGATTTTGCATTGGCCGAGAAGAAGACCTCTTCGATCGCCACAATCTCCGGCTGATGCAGGTTGATCAGCGCCGTCAGCTCCGCATAGATCTGCGCCAGCCGCTGCGCCGTCCGGTCCTTCTTGCTCAGCCGGATCACGCCGCAGCACACCGGCATCAGCTTCGGGTCGCGGAGAGCGTAATCAATCTCCACCACACCGTACCCGGTAAACTCCGTGCCGCAATCGATTCCAAAGACGCGCATGGCTGTAGACTACCGCGCCCGCCTGAGGATGTGCGTCTTTTCTTCGCCCGCCCTGTTGCAAATAGATATTCTCACCTTAAAAAACAAACCACGGATTCCACCGAAAATCACGGATCTTTCTTTGAACTAAAGAAACTAATCCGTGGCTCTTATCCGTGAAATCCGTGGTTCAGGTTCTTCTTATTTAGAGATGCCGTCCAGCGGCGAGCTAGCCGTCGCATACAGCTTCCGCGGCATGCGCCCGGAGAGGAACGCCTTGCGCCCCGCAACCACGGCATGGTTCATCGCCTCGGCCATCAGGATTGGGTCCTTCGCCCCCGCAATGGCCGTGTTCATCAGCACTGCGTCAAAGCCCATCTCCATCGCCACCGCAGCGTCTGAAGCCGTCCCCACCCCCGCATCCACAATCAGCGGAACCTCGGTGATCAGCTCCCGCAGAATCCGCAGATTCGCAATGTTCTGCAGCCCTAATCCTGACCCAATCGGAGCACCCAGCGGCATCACCGCCGCCGCACCAACATCGATAAGACGTTTTGCAAACACAATGTCGTCAGAGGTATACGGCAAAACAGTAAAGCCTTCCTTTACCAGCACCTCGGTTGCTACTAACGTTGCGCTTACGTCCGGATACAGCGTCTTCTGGTCCCCGATCACCTCGATCTTCACCCAGTCTGACAGTCCTACCTCCCGGCCCAGCCGCGCGGCCCGTATGGCCTCCTCGGCGGTATAGCAACCCGCGGTATTCGGCAGCAGAAAGAACTTCTTCGGGTCAATGAAGTCCAGCAGCGATTCCTTGGAGCGGTCCAGGTTCACGCGGCGCACGGCCACGGTCACAGCCTCCGCGCCTGCGGCTTCAATGGCGGCGCGCGTCTCCGCACCATCCTTGTACTTCCCTGTTCCAACAATAAGACGTGAGCTGAATGTGCGTCCGGCGATAACGAGCGAATCCGTATTTCCCATGTCCCCTATTCTAAGACAGCCTGTCTAGCTCCGCCCGCACTGGCAGGTGTATCCCGATTTGCTTTTGAGATTACGTTCCCAGCTTTGCTTTGGGATTAAGCCCCCGGCTTCAGCCGGGGGGGGAGTGCAGGCTTTAGCCTGCACGGCAAGCATCATCGATCAAAGCGGGGCTTCAGCCCCGGAATTCCCATGCGCAAAGCGAAGGGCCCGCACGTGCGTAACGTGTGGGCCCTTCGGCGGTGATCTGTTGAGATTGGCTGAGGCGTCCGCTGCTCGCGGGCGCTCGGCAGAAACTGCAAGCCAAGGCGATGAGCGTGGACGCTCTAAGCCTCAGTCACCTCACGTACTGTTGTGCAACTCTGACTGTCAATTTTCATAGGCTGGATCATCCTCCTTTCCCGTGTAAGTGTGAGCGTAAAGATACTCCGGGTCCCCGTCAAGCATTTCAGCCAATACATCCCTGCCATCCGCCGCCGGCATCCCACCACATGGCCGGAGCGTTGGCCATTCCGCTGCAATGAAAGACAGAACGCACATGAAAGCTGCAACGGTTGTGGGCATTATCTTGATCCTGCTCGGCATCGCCGGCCTTATTTCAGGCGGCTTCAGCTACACCCACGAAAAGAAAGATGTCGACCTTGGCCCGCTGCAGATTGAGCACAAGCAGACCAGCACGGTTCCCGTCCCGCCAATTCTGGGCGGTCTCGCCCTCATCGTCGGCATCGGCCTGGTCGCGGTTGGTGCCAGAAAATCCTAACCCTATTTCAGGTAAGCGCGCACCAGGTCAATCAGGTCTTCAGCCAGCTCATACGGCGGTGCCGTGTTCTTCTCGGATGAAAGCAGGTGCAGCCGGATGTGGTCCTCCAGCACCTCGGCCATCAGACTGTTGATCCCGCCACGCACGTTGGCCAGCAGCATCAATACGTCCGCGCAATCATCGCCCGTTGACAGGGAGCGCTCAATCGAATCCACCTGGCCGCGAATGCGCTTGATGCGCGCGACCAGCTTCTGTTGTTCTTTCGCAAGTTCAGGCATATTTGCTCTTGACTATACCCTAGGGGGGTATGGTAAAAATGGTGGACGGGGTTTTTTACGCCTCGCTGGAGAAAATAGAACTTTTATGAGTATAGATACCGCACAAGAACCTCCGAGTATTTCGTTGACTCCCCTGTGTTGTGACTAGCGTTTAGCCCGCTTTATTGGCGCTTCCCTCGCTCGTCACGGCATTCGACCCTGACTTGAGCGTGTGAGAACCCCGGCAATTGCGCCCTGCCTCACCCCTCCCGAACTCACAGATCCCTGCACACCACCACTTCCGCATCCTCATGCGCGGAATCGGCCTGCCTTGGATCGCAAGGAGGAACCATGACCCACAAGATGCCGAACCTGCGCCCGGCGCTGCACCCGACCTGCGCCTGGCGCCTCACCGGCGACACCCGGACCCCACTCACCTGCGTGTGGACCACCGTCGCCGTCTCCACCCCTACCCGCATCGCCCCGCTTCCGGCTGAGACCGACGAAGGGGGGATGCGGCTATGCGCCTAGCAGAATCCCCAATCACCGTGGCTACCCCCAGGGGCGTTGCCGTCAAACATGCCTGGCAGAAACATCTCCTCGGCTTCCTCATGGTCTTCGGCCCCGGCCTCATCGTCATGGAGGCAGACAACGATGCCGGTGCCGTCTCCACCTATATGCAGGCAGGCGGACAGTATGGCCTGCACCTGCTTTGGCTGCTCATCGTGCTGCTCCCCATCTGCTACTTCGTGCAGGAGATGGTCGCACGCCTCGGCATCGCCACCGGCAAGGGCCACGCCGCCATGATCTACGAGCGCTTCGGCAAGTGGTGGGGACACTTCTCGCTCATCGATCTTCTCGCCGTCAACTTCCTCACACTGATTACCGAGTTCGCGGCCATTTCGCTCGCGCTCAGTGCCCTGGGCGTCAGCCCGTACATCTCCGTGCCTGTCTCGGCCATCGGCCTCACGCTCATGGTCGTCACCGGCAGCTATCTCCGCTGGGAACGTATCGTCATTGTGCTCTGCCTGATGGATCTCGCCTGGTTCGTGCTGGCCTTCATCGTGCATCCTGGCTGGGTCGGCGTGGCTCGCAGCACCGTGCATCCGGGCATGCCCGCCGGCGGCATCACCAGCAGCCTCATCTTTCTCGTCATCGCCATTGTCGGCACCACCATTGCGCCGTGGCAACTCTTCTTCCAGCAAAGCTGCGTGGCAGAGAAGCGTCTGCGCTTTGCCGACCTCAAGTGGGCGCGCCTCGACACGCTCATCGGTTCCATCTTCACCGTCTGCGTTGCCGGCGCCATGATGCTCGTCGGCAACTACGGCTATCAGCACGGCATTGTGTTTCAGGACCCCGCACAGTTCGCCAACGCGGTGCTGCCGTCGCTGGGTCACTTTGCCCGCAACGCACTCCTTCTGCTCATGGTGAATGCCGCCGTCCTCGGCACCACCGCCATCTCGCTCGCCAGCGCTTGGGCCTATGGCGAAGTAAAAGGCTGGGAGCACTCCTTGCATAAAAAGCTCTGGGAAGCACCCGGCTTCTATGCCACATACATCGGTTGCGTCGGCGCAGCAGCAGCCATCGTGCTCATCCCGCATGTGCCGCTGCAACTGGTCATCATCAGCGTGCAGGTCTTTGCCGGAGTCATTCTTCCCTCCGCCATCATCTTCCTCCAGCTCCTGCTGAACGACCGCGAGCTGCTGGGTGAGCGTTGGGTCAACCGCCCCTGGAACAACTACATCAACTGGACAATCATCATTGTCCTCTTCGCCCTGTCGCTGCTGCTCGCCGCGCAGGTTATGCTGCCCAACCTATTTCAATAACCGAGGTGAACCATGTCGACCATGAGAATTACCCCCGAAATGAATCGCTTTGTCGTGATCCATCCGCTCGATGATGTCGCGGAGCAGAAGTGTTCCAGCGAAGGTCTCGGCCACATTCGCATGACGCATGGCGTCCGCATCTCCCTGCGTATTCTTCGTGGCTACCTCGTCCTGATGACGCTGATGCTCGGCTATCACGTCCTCGATCTCGCAGGCGTTCTCCAGAAACTCCGCTAGCAGGTATTTACCCACACTTCATCACACTGCTTGATACTGAATACAAGGGACTTTCTGTGAAGCTTTCAACCTGCCTCCTGCCTGCCCTCGCTCTTTTTGCGTCCGCCCTCGTTGTGCCTTGTGCGCAGGCGCAGCCCCCTGCCACTGACTCACCCGCTGCAGCAGAACCTGCCGCGCCCACCATCTTCCCCCACAGCGACGCCAGCCGCTACTTCATCGCCGGGCAGGCCAACATCATCTTCCAGGCGCACCCGCCGTTCCACTCACCCTACGCGGGCGCGAATAGCATGCTCAGCCGCGGCGAATACAAGGTTTCCCTGCTCGGCACGCTCTACCTCGGCCTGCAGCCTCACAAGAATCTTCGCTACAATACTGATCTCATCTACGACGAAGAATCCTCCGGTGGCCGTGGCCTCAGCGAAGCCCTTGGTCTCGCCGGCTTCACTAATCTTGACGTAGTCCGCAACCCCACGCTGGGATCTACCCCCTACATGGCACGAGTGCAGGTGCACCAGACCATCGGCCTCACTGACACACTCGTCGATGTGGATGGTGGCCGCACGCCCTTCGCACTCGCCACCAAAGCACCTGCCCGCCGGCTGGACTTCCGCCTCGGCAAGATGAGTCTGCCTGACGTGCTCGACCTCAACAGCATCGCCAGCGACAGCCATCTCCAGTTCCAGAACTGGACCGTAGACAACAATGGCGCCTGGGATTACGCCGCGGACACGCGCGGCTACACCACTGCCGCCGTGCTGGAGTATGACGACCACATCTGGTCTGCGCGCTATGCTCTTGCCGCCATGCCCACCGTCGCCAACGGCGTCGATCTCGACTACGCCCTGCGCCGCGCCAGTGGCCAGAATATGGAATTTGAACTGCGCCACAGCTTCATCCCCGGCCGCAAAGGCACCCTGCGCACTCTCGCCTTCGTGAATCACGCGCACATGGGCAGCTATCGCGAAGCGGTCAACGCCTACCTCGCTGGCACTGACGTCACACCCGACATCACCCGGCACGAGCACTTCGGCGCGGTGAAGTACGGCTTCGGCGGCAATGCCGAGCAGGAACTCACCGCCAATCTTCGCGTCGCCGCGCGCTTCGGCTGGAACGAAGGCCAGCATGAATCCTTCGCCTACACCGAAGTCGATCAGACCGTAGAGCTCGCTGCGGATTACGCTGCCAACCGCTGGCATCGTGCCAATGACAAGCTCGGCCTCGCCTTCGTCTCCAACGCCATCAAGCGCGACCACCAGAATTACCTGCGCGACGGCGGCCTCGGTTTTTTATTGGGAGACCGCCACCTGAACTACGGCCGCGAAAATATCGTGGAAGCCTACTACAACGCCCATCTGGTCAGCGGAATGTACGCCGCCCTCGGCGCCCAGGCCATTGACCACCCCGGCTACAACCGCGACCGCGGCCCGGTGTTGGTCACCGCCGTTCGCATCCATATTGATTTTTAGGAAAGTATTTCGGCTTACTTCTTCTCTGGCTGAGCTTCCGGCAGCGTCACAATCACTTCGCCCGGACGCGTGTAGTGCAGTTCCTGCCGCGCCTGCCGTTCGATGGCCGCTGGATCATTCTGCAGCTCGTCCACGTGCGACTTCAGCCGGTCATTCTCAACCTGCAGGTTCTTGATCTGGATGCTGTAATCGCGCGCGTCATGCCGCTTCTGCTCGTACAGCATAATGCCGTCCTGCCCGAAGAACACATGGAATGCCAGCAGCAACGCCAGCGCCGCGGCTGCACCGGTGGCCAGCTTCGCCCACGAGCGTATCAGCGTCTCCCCCGCGCGCACCATGTACGGCTCAATGCGGCTGCGGCTCACGAACTGGCGATTCTGCTTCATGCTCTCCCAGATCTTTACTGCATCACCCACGTCTTGGCGGCTTCGCTCAGCTTGGCGGATTCAGCTTCCGACTTCGCCTCGGTATACACCCTCACCACCGGCTCCGTACCGCTCAACCGGTAGCACACCCACGACCCGTCCGTGAAGATCAGCTTCAACCCATCCGTGCGAACAACCTGCTTTACCTTAAGCCCGCAAAGTTCTGTAGGATCGTTCTTTATCTTCTCAGTAAATTTCGTTTTCATGTCCGGGGTCAAGCGAAAGTTCTCGCGAAGAGGGTAAAAGGAACCTACTTTGCCAAATAGCGTGCGGATTTGTTCCCCAACGCTCGCTCCGCGCGCTGCCACCGCCTCCGCCACCAGCAATCCCGCCAGCACGCCATCCTTCTCCGGCACGTGCCCACGAATCGTCAACCCGGCAGATTCTTCCCCGCCAATCAGAATCTTGTCCTGCAGAATCAGTTCGCCGATGTACTTGAAACCCACAGGCGTTTCAAACAGCGGAATCCCTGCCTTCTCCGCGATCGCGTTGATCATGTTCGTCGTCGCCACTGACTTCGCTACGCCGTTCTTCCATCCGCGTGTCTCCATCAGGTAATCCAGCAGCAGCGCAATGATGTAGTTCGGCTGAATGTAAGTGCCGTCTGCGTCCACAATCCCGAAGCGGTCAGCGTCGCCATCGGTTGCAATGCCCAGCGCCGCGCCCGTCTCCTTCATCTTCGCGCGGCAGTCATTCAGCAGCTCGCCATCCGGCTCCGGAGCATGTCCGCCAAACAGCACATCGCGATAGTCATGCACCGTCTGCACCGGAACGCCCGCTTCCTTCAGCAACTCCGATTGGTAGCCGCGGCCCGCGCCCCAGAACGGATCCACCACCACCTTGATGCCCGCCTTCCTGATCGCCGCCAGATCAACCAGCTCTGCAATCCGCTTCAGATATACAGTCTTCACCTCCGCCTCGGTGCGTTTCGCCTTTGCCGGACCGGTTGCCAGTCCGGCATCATCGTCCAGCGCGGCAATGTTCGCCTCGATGTGCCTGGTCACTTCCGGCAATGCAGGCGCGCCGTCCGGCGTTGAAAACTTGATGCCGTTGTACTCCGGCGGATTATGCGACGCGGTGAAATTAATCGCGCCGCTGGTCTTCAGTTCGCGCACGGCATACGCAATGGCCGGTGTCGGCGCCGCTTCCACAATCACCTCTGGCGACACGCCATGCGCGGCCAGCACCCCGGCGGCTAGCTCTACAAAGCTTTCTCCCAGGAACCGCGGATCGCGCCCCACCAGGACGCGATGCTGCGCTTGCCCCGCGAGCAGCGGTTGCGCGGCCACGTACTGGGCGATACCGGCAACGGCGCGGCGAATATTTTCCACGGTAAATTCATCGGCCACAATTGCCCGCCAGCCGGAAGTGCCAAACTTAATCTGCGTCGCCATATACCCTCTCGCTCCTGCGGTTGCATCTGCACTTCCTATTTTCCGTGCACAGTACCGCCCTCAGCCATACTACGATGGATGTAGAAGAAAAATAAGATATCGCCGCACCGCAGGAGGTTCCCTTTGAGCGACCAACCAACAAATGACCTGTGCATCGCGCTCACCACGGCTCGCACTGTAGACGAAGCCCGTCGCATTGCAGAGCTTCTCGTGGAGCGCCGCCTGGCCTCCTGTGTGAACATTTTGCCCGGTGCCCGCTCGGTCTATCGCTGGAAGGGTGTCATCGAAGAAGCGGCAGAGGCCATGCTCACCATCAAGACCAGCCTCAACCTCACTGATGCCGTGCACGCCGCGCTCTGCGAGATCCACAGCTACGACCTGCCCGAGTTCCTTATCCTCCCCATTACCGGCGGTGGAGCTGAGTACATCTCCTGGCTGCACGATGGCCTGGAGAGCGCTTCCGGCCCCCACGCCGTCATTCCCGCAGAAAAACGTTGAAACCATTTTCGTCGCCTAAACCCGTTTCCCGCTGGTATCCTTACCTCTGAAATATGCGCGTTCTGTTCGCCATCTCCGCTGCCTGCCTTCTTGCCCTTATCGGGGCCGCATTCGCCATTCGGCGGCACATCCTGACAGCTGCGCGCCAACGTGCCCAGCGCGACGCTACCCCGAAAGAACTGCAGGCCTTTGAAGCCGAATTGCACCGCGACCTGCGTGCTGCCCACCAGCAGAAGGGCTTCTTCCGCGGCGCGCTCGACAGTCTTTCTGATCCCCGGCCCGGCCGCGACACTGCCCGCCCACTTCCCCGTCGCGAATCCGCCATTCGCCCCGCGCACACATCTCCTGCACCCCTGCCGCCTGCACCCCCTGCGGAAGCGACCCAGCCTGCTGACGTCGAACTTCGCAAGCCCCCCGTCTCAATCAACGGCGGCAAAGTCGAGCGCCTCGATTGGGAGCATTTCAATAAGGATTTCGGTGATCTGAGCGATCCCTATCAACCCCGCCGCAGCGTCAATGCCGTACGCTCGACCGTGAATAACCGCCGCTAACTGAGAGGAACCATCATGCCTTCCCTGACCCATTCGAATCCCGCAGTCCTCCCCGCGCTTCCCGGCCAGACTTCACTGCAGCGCCTTGCCACTCGTGCGGCCACCGTGGCATTGGCAACGGCTTTTGTTGCCCTCTGCGCTCACATTGCTCTCCCCTTGCCCTTCTCGCCCGTACCGTTCACGCTCCAGACCTTCGCCGTTCTGCTCGTCGGCCTTACCCTTGGCCCCGCCATGGGCACAGCCGCGCTTGCGCTCTATCTCGTTGAGGGCCTCTGCGGCCTGCCCGTCTTTGCGCCCACCGGCCTGGGCGGCCTGCTCCAGCTTGCCGGTCCCACCGGCGGCTACCTGCTCTCCTATCCTGCTGCCGCCGCTATCGCCGGCTATCTTTCTATCCGGCTCACACGCTTCATGCCCCGCATCGCGGCCAATATCACCGCAGGCGCCTTCGCCATTGAATTCGTTCTCGCCATGGGAGCGCTGTGGCTCGGCATACTCACCCACGCCAGCCTCTCCCATGTTTTTGTGATGGGTGTTGTACCTTTCCTCCCCGGAGAAGCCGTCAAGATTCTCGCCGCCGCAGGCATCGCCGCTTCCTGGATGCGCCTGCGCCAGCCCGCAGCCTAGCTGCCCTGCAACGCTGCTCCCACACCGCGCATCTTGTTCATTGCACACCGCTCCTCGCCGTGTATTCGCGCGAAAGCAGTGCGCCAGCCCTCTTCCACATCTCGGCGACGTATGATGGAAGAGGTCGAATTGTCTTAGAAGGATTAGTGAATCAGCATGAGTACGAGTAGCGAAACAGTCGCGGGTGTCCGCGAAGTCAAGATTGCCCATAGTCCGGATTCAGATGATGCATTCATGTTCTATGGTCTGGCCACGAACAAGATTCGCGTTCCCGGCTACCGCTTCAACCACACCCTCACTGACATTGAGACGCTGAACCACCGCGCCATGACGGACGCCTACTACGACGTCACCGCCATCTCCTTCCATGCCTATCCGTATGTGCAGGACAACTACGCCATCATGGCCTGCGGCGGCAGCATGGGCGACAGCTACGGCCCCATGATCATCGCTCCCAAAAAGTATTCGCTCGACGAAGTGAAGAAGCTGCGCATCGCCGTCCCCGGCACGCTCACCTCCGCCTTCCTCGCGCTCAAGCTTGTCGCGCCTGATATCCAGACCGCCGTCGTCCCCTTTGACCGCATCATTCCCGCCGTCAATGCAGGTGAATTTGACGCCGGCCTCATCATCCACGAGGGCCAGCTCACCTACGGCGACAGCGGACTCAACAAGATTCTCGACCTCGGCCAGTGGTGGTTTGATAAGACTGGGCTGCCCCTGCCCCTCGGCGCCAACGCCATCAAGCGCTCCATGGGCGATGAGGCGATGCGCATCACCACCCAGGCCCTGCGCGACAGCATTCAGCACGCTCTGGACCACCGCGAGGCCGCGCTGGAGTATGCCATGCAGTTTGCCCGCGATCTTGACCCCGCCATGGCCAACAAGTTCGTCGGCATGTACGTCAACGACCGCACCCTCGACTACGGCGCAGACGGCCGCAAGGCCATCAAGCTCATGCTCGACATGGGCTACGAAGCCGGCATCATCCCCCACAAGGCTAAAGTCGACTTCATCGACTAGCGTCCCCGCCGCGAATTTGGGTGCCCCATCCTCACGACAGTCTTATCGTCGTTAGGGTGGGATAGCCTCGCGTTAGCGAGGGCCGCGCGACGCGCGCAAATCTCTCTCAACCCCACCCTCTCAATTCGCCACCCACTCTCCTCAATCGTCATCGTCTTTTTCTTTTTTCGGCTTCAGCAGGATCATGGGCGGCACCGGTTTGTCGCCCATCGCATCCTTCCACAGCACCACGTTCAGCTTGCGTGCATCGGCCTGGTCGGCATGGCTGAAATCCATCTTGGCTGATACCTTTGCCCCCCGCGCATCCTTTTCGTTCGCCGTATAGATCAGGTTGTTGTTGCGGTTGCGGTAGTCGGCATGGAAGGCCGGCTGATCCCCTGCGCCGCCGAAGACCGGAGCCATCAGCGCCGCGAATGCATCATTATTGTTCATCGGCGGCAGATCCAGCAGCGTCTCCATCGTGCGCAGCATGCTCACCGTTGTATAGAAGTGGCTGTCCACAAACGGTGTACTGCCGCGCGGCGAATACTTGCTTACCACCAGCGCCGTGCTGCGGTGCGCATCCACGTGGTCGGCCCCGTTCTGCGCATCGTCTTCCAGGATGAAGAAGGCGGTGTCGTCCCAGTACGCGCTGTTCGCAATCGCTTCCACCGCGCGCCCTACCGCAAGATCGTTATCCGCAACCGATGCTTTGGGCATAGGCGAACCCGGTGTTGTGCCCGCCGTATGGTCATTGGACAGGCGCAGTTGAATGAACTGCGGCATGGTGTCGTTGCCTGCTGCGCGGTCCGCCTTCCACTTCGCGAAACGATGCAGGAAGACCTCCACGCGGAACTGGTCCGGCACCTTCAGGTTGAAGTCCGGTGAATCCACATCGAAGTGGCCCACCAGCTCCGGCTTGGTCGCCGTATTCGAGGCGAGCAGCGGTATCGGCCACGCGTATTTGCTGGTGCCCCCGCCATACACCTCCGGTATCTCCTCCCCCGGATTGATGGCGGCGCGCGTGCAGCTTGCTGCCGCGGTATTCGTGGTCCCCTGCGTCGGATTCACCGGACTCTGGACGCTCTTCTTTTTCCCGGAACAGAAGGTGCTGGAGATGTACTCGGCAAAGTGATAGTACGTCTTCCCGTGCGCCGCCAGGTTCGTCCACAGGTAGCCGCTGGCCGGCTCATTCACATCGGCAATCTTCTGCTGCAGCGGATACCCTTCCGCCACCATGCCCTCATAGTCGTACGTGCGTTGCGAGCTGCGATAGTTCGCCATGATCGTCTTGTCCAGATAATCACTGGCGATCCCCGCATTCGACCAGACATGGCCCTGTCCGGAGACTTCGCCGGAATCATAAAAATTATCGAAGACGCCAAACTGCAGTGCCAGCTCATGCAGGTTCGGCGTCACCACTTCACCGTACATTGTCAGGCTGGCATCGCCGTTCCCAACGCGTTTGCCGTTCTGCTGCAGGTCGCCATAGATCTGGTCGTAGGTGCGGTTTTCTTTGATGATGTAAATGATGTGGTGAATTGGATTTCCACTCGCGGCAAATGGAATCTTCATTTCCGCCGCGTGCATGCGATTGCTCAGGGTCACCTCTTCCGTCCACTGCTGCAGGTTCTGCTGGATCGCTGCCGTGTCCAGCGTCGCCAGCGAACCATGGAGCAGGGTCGGCGAGTAGGTGAAGTAGCGATACAGGCGCTTCACTTCTTTATCAGGTTCGATACTGCCCGGCAGGTGCAGTTGCGGGAAATTATTGGGCCCGGTGCCCACCCCTTTCGCCGTCGCCACATACAGCTTGCTTCCGCTCAGCGCCAGCGCAGTCGGATACCACTCGGTCGGTACAAACCCGAGCGGCTCAATCATCCCCTTCGCCGCCGTCGCATTCGTCAATTTGCGCGGATCAAACACCGCGACGGCATCGGAACCGCCATTGGCTACATACATCCGCGAACCATCCGCACTCACCACGATCGATTGCGGCTCTGCGCCAAAGTACGTCTGGTGCGGCAGCCGCGTATCAAAAAGTCCCCGTAGCTTCATCTTGCCCGGCGTCGTATCCACCGCAGCCACCACATCGCGATTCGCCAGCGCAACATACAGCGTGCCGCCATCTCGCGAGAAGCAAAGCGCGGTTGGATGCGTGCCCGGCTTCACCGGATCAGCAGGCTTCAGCAACTGCAGTGTGCCCACTACCGTCCCTTTGCGCAGGTCCAGTTCCGCAATGTCCGATGAGTTCCACAGCGCCACGTAAGCGCGCTTTCCATCCTCGGTCGCAATCACCGCAATGGGATACGTCGAAGGAACTGTCTCTGACTCGGCCAGGTCAAATCGTGTCAGCAGCTTCCCACTGGCTGCATCCAGCAGTACTGCATCGTCTGATAGATTGTCGGCCACCAGTATCTGTTCCCTGCCATCTGCACCGGCTACTACCGCCAGCCCCGCCGGAAACGGCACGCCCTTATCGCCGCCGTTCGCTCTGTCCACTTCCTTCGTGGTGTGCCCCGGAGCGAGTTGCTGCAGCGCGATGGGAAGGAAGCCCTCCGCATGAACCTTGCCATCGTTAAACGCATACACGATCACGCCGTTGCCGGTAGCTGCGTCTCCATCCTTATCCTTGCCGCCTTCAGGCCGTGTAGTGGAACCCATGCTGACGTACAGGTGTTTGCCGTCGTGGCTGAACGCGATGCCGGAGTAGAGCACCTGCGCCGATCCAACCAGGGTGCGTTCATCCGGCACATCTTTCAGCTTGCCGTTCTGCGTATCGAGCACGGTAAGCGATTGCATGTAGCGCGATTCGTAGGTGCCGTATCCGGTGTTGACTGAGACCACATAGCGGCCATCCGGGGAGACGGCCAGTACCGCCGGCTGGCTATTCGTCTTCTGCGCCCCACCCGGCATGGGCAGCAGCAGTTGCTTGCTGCTTGGCAGATTCACTTTACTGGTGGGCGCCTGTGCATGGAGCAGTGGGGTGATCAGGCACAGGGCGATACATACCGGAGTTTTGCAGCAGACATGCACAGAACGAGTCAACATAGTACCCACTACGGTATCAAAGCGGCTACATATCCGGCAGTGCCCATCCTGCAAACCCCGGCAATACGCTGATTCCCGGCCATGTTTTCATGTAAACGGAATGTCACCGCCTGCTTACAGAACTCTTACACCATGTTTTCCGGCTTACTTGTAGTGTTGAAACAGCGACAGAAAGCGATCCAATCCCCGTCCGGAGACCTTAATGACACCCGTTTCCCCAGCGCTTGCGGAAGAGGCTACAACCGCATCCTCAACTTCCGTATCTGCCAAGCCATTTGTTGTTTCCCCAGCACCTGCATACAAGGCTGACGCGCGCATTGACCCGCGCATGGAAGTCCGCATGGGCCGCCAGCACAATGAGACGAACATGAACTGGATCACTGCCAGCTTCATGGCCGCCTTCCATGTGCTCGCCATTGTTGCATTCTTCTTCTTCAGCTGGCCGGCGCTCATCGCCTCCGTCATTCTCTACGTGATGGCGATCAATATGGGTATTGGCATGTGCTACCACCGCCTGCTCACGCATCGCGGCTACAAGGTTCCCAAGCTGGTTGAGTACACTCTCGCTGTCTTTGCTACTCTCGCGCTTGAGGGCGGTCCCATCTTCTGGGTGGCCACTCACCGTGTCCATCATCAGCACAGCGATCACGACGGCGACCCACACACTCCCCATGACGGAACCTGGTGGGCACACATGGGCTGGATTATCTCCGGCCGTGCGCTGCACTCTGAGACTGCCCTGCTGGGCCGTTACGCTCCTGACCTCGTTCGCGACCGCTTCCACATGTGGTTAAGCCGCTTCCACTGGCTGCCATTGACCGTCGTCGGCATCGGCCTGGCCATTGGCGGCACCCTCGCTGGCGGCTGGCGCCTTGGCCTCAGCATGGTCCTGTGGGGAATCTTCCTGCGCGTAGTGCTCGGCTTGCATGCCACCTGGCTGGTCAACTCCGCCACCCATCTCTACGGCAAGCGCCGCTTTGAAACCCGCGACGACTCCCGCAACAGCTGGTGGGTTGCGTTGCTGACCGGCGGCGAAGGCTGGCACAACAACCACCACGCCCACCCCGTCTCCGCACGGCACGGCCTCGCCTGGTATGAGTTTGATCCGAACTACTACGGCATCTGGCTGCTGGCCAGGCTCGGCATTGCAAAGAAGGTTCAGGTCGCGAAGTTTGACCCCAGGAACCCCAAGCCTGCCGGCGTCTAGCCTGAAACACTCTTCATCTCACTGTCACCAGATCGCTCCATTGCATCTATCTAGGGGCACGGCTCAGGCTGTGCCCCTAACCTCAAATAAGTGAACCCTCTGCGGGCGTAGCGAGCCATTCGCCGTGCGCGCAGCACCCCGATGGATATACTTTCATCGGGCGCTCTCTTTTTGCGCCTCCTTGCAGATGCCTATGAACATTACCCGCCGCCGTGGAGCCATCGCATTCTTCATCACCCTTGGTGTATGCCTGGCGGCAGTCGCCGTTGTGCTCAACATCGGCTGGGTCGTCTTCCATTGGCGCGGCCTGCTCGCTGACATCCTCGGGGTGCTCTTTGGCGCCGTGCTGGTTGCGGGCCTGGTCATCTACACCATCTTTCTGGTGCGCGAAATTCGCCACAGCGCCGCGCAGGATAGTTTCCTCAACGCCGTCACCCACGAACTCAAGACTCCCATCGCGTCCATCCGGCTTTATCTGGAAACGCTGCAGCGCCATCCTCTCGATGAACCGCAGCGGCAGGAGTTCTACCGCATCATGCTCTCTGACAGCGAACGGCTGCTGGGCACGGTGAATACCATCCTGAAAGCGGCAGAGACGCTGCACAACCGCCGCGACCGTGGCCGCAAGCGCCTGGAGATGACCACTCTCGTCGCGGAGTGCATCGCCATCGCCCGCGAGCGCATGAATCTGCCGGAAGAAGCAATGCAACTGGAGCAGCCGGAACCGGGAGCATCCTTCCCCATCATCGGCAACGAGGTGGAGTTGAACTCCGCTGTCCTGAATCTGCTGGATAACGCCGTGAAGTACTCCGGAGAAACCGTGCACGTCCGCGTGCGCCTCCGCATAGAGCGCGACGTGTGGGTCATGGTCGATGTGCACGACACCGGCATCGGCATTGCCCAGGAAAACCTGAAGCGCATCTTCAAACGCTTCTACCGCGTGCAATCCCGTTCTGCTGCCCGCATCATCGGCACCGGTCTCGGGCTCTTCATCGTTCGCTCCATCGCACGCCAGCATGGTGGAGACGCGATTGCCGCCAGCCAGGGCCCTGGCAAAGGCAGTACCATGACGCTGAAGCTGCCGCTCGCGCCGGCGCTGGTTGCCGATGCCAGCCTGGCGTCCGCAACGGTTGGAGAATCAAAATGAGCGCCGCCGATGCCAAACCCGTACTGCTGCTGGTCGAGGACGAGGAGCATCTCGCCAGGGGACTGATTTTCAATCTCGAAGCCGAGGGCTACACCGTACATCACTCCATAGACGGCGAAACTGCGCTCGGCTGGCTGCTGCCGCCTCAGAAGCAGGACGCGCTCAAAGTCGACGTCATACTGCTGGATGTAATGTTGCCCGGCAAGAATGGGTTCATTGTGGCGCACGAACTGCGCGCCGCGCACAACTTTGTCCCCATCCTGATGCTGACTGCTCGCGGCCGCCCGGAAGACATCCTGCGCGGATTTGATTCCGGCGTGGATGATTATCTGACGAAGCCCTTCGACCTCACGATTCTCATGGCGCGCATCAAGGGCATGCTGCGTCGCCTGCAGTGGCAGAGCGCAGCACCCGAGCCCGCGGAGCGTGAAGCCGGTGGCAACGCAGAGATTGGCGCTACGGTGGGCAATAACTACAGCTTTGCCGGTCGCACCGTAGACTTTGCCAATCTGGAGATCCATGCCCTCGGCCACACCGAACGCCTCACCTTGATGGAGATGGGCCTGCTCCGCTACCTCGTGGAAAATCCCCGGCGCGTCATCGCGCGCAAGGAGATATTGGAGAAGGTATGGCGCGTTCATGAGGACACAGACACCCGCGCAATTGACAACTTCATCGTCCGCCTGCGCCGCTACATTGAAGACGATCCCTCCAAACCAAAACACCTGCTCACCGTACGCGGCGTCGGCTATCGCTTTCAGCCTGACCCGGCCGCAGAGTAGCCATTCACGCATATTTGCATCGCAATTCGGTGCTGCTGCCTCTAAAGTAATAATGAGAGGCAATCATGGCGACGATTAATCTTCATATTGATGGCATGCACTGTGGCGCCTGTGTGCGCCGCGTGACCCAGACTGTTCAAAGCGTTCCCGGCACCACGGCAGAAGAGGTTCGCATCGGGGCGGCGCGCCTGCAGGCCGATAGTGCGAAGGTGGATGAGATACTGAGCGCGCTGGCAAGCGCAGGCTTCCGCGCAACCGTGGATGGCTAGACTATGGCGGAAACGCTGACCCAGGAAGTCCAGCTCCAGATCGCAGGCATGTCGTGTGCCGCCTGCCAGATTCACGTTGAAAAAGCTCTGGCCAACACTCCCGGCGTGCGTGAAGCCCACGTCAACCTGCTGGCGCACACCGCGCGCGTTGTGATGGATGGCGCGCCCTCCGCGGACAAAACCTCCACAGTCGACCGCTTGATAGCCGTTGTCCGCAAGGCAGGCTACGACGCTTCCGTGCCGCTGGTTGACATGAACGCTCACGAAGAGCGTGACCCCACGCTCCCGCGTCGCACCATCTTTGCCTTTGCTGCCGGAGCCTTGGCCATGCTGCTCTCCATGCCGCTCATGAGCACCGGCGCCCCCATCCGCATGACCCATCAGGGGCCCATGAATGCTGCCATGGTCAATAGCAACGACCCCCTTCTTGCCTGGACCAGTAACACCCTTGACCCGCTGATGATGCGCTTTGCGCCGTGGTTGATGCATCTGCCCTCGCAACCCATTCGCTGGCTGCTTCTTCTGCTCACCCTTGCCGTCATGGCGTGGGCCGGCGCCTCCGTCTACCAGCGCGCGTGGCAGGCTGCGCGGCATCGCAGCACCAATATGAACACCCTGGTTGCGCTTGGCACCGGCGCCGCTTTTCTCTACTCTGCGGCCGCCACCATCCTGCCCAGCTTCTTTGAAGCGCGCGGCCTCTCCGCCGATGTGTACTACGAATCCGTCATTCTCATCCTTGCCTTCCTGTTGCTCGGCAACCTGCTGGATGAGCGTGCCCGCCTGCGCACCACGGAAGCTTTGCGCGGCTTTGTTGCGCTGCAGCCCGCCACGGCCCACGTGCTGCGCGATGGTCACGAGGTCGAGCTTCCGCTGCACGCCGTCATCACCGGAGACATCGTGCTTGCCCGCCCCGGCGAGCGCATCGCGGTGGATGGTGTGGTCACCTCAGGTATCAGCAGCGTAGATGAGTCGTTACTCACCGGCGAATCGCTTCCCATCACCAAGAATCCGGGCGACATTGTGATCGGCGCCAGCATGAACCTAGATGGTGCGCTGGAACTGCGCGCCACCACGGTCGGCGCGGCCAGTACGCTGGCGCAGATGGTGCGCTTGATGGAAGAATCCCAATCCGCCAAGGCGCCTATGCAGCGGCTGGCAGATCGTGCGAGTGCCGTCTTCGTGCCCACCGTGCTCGCGCTCGCCGCCTTAACCTTCACCATCTGGCTTATCTTCGATACGCCGGGCCGCGCCTTTGCCGTCGCCGTCGCCGTGCTGGTCATTGCCTGCCCTTGCGCCATGGGGCTTGCTGTTCCCGCTGCGCTCACCGTCGCCATCGGTCGCGCCGCGCAGCTTGGCATCCTGATTAAGAGCGGCGAAGCCCTGGAGCGTCTGGCCACCATTGATACCGTCGCCTTTGACAAGACCGGCACGCTGACCATGGGCGAACCGCAGATCACCGGTCTGTATCTGCAGGAGAGTCCCTTTTCCCGCGAACAGATCCTTCGCTACGCTGCATCCCTGGAATCGCGCTCGGAGCATCCACTCGCCCGGGCCGTTGTTCAATTCGCGAGGGTAGAACTTCTCACCGGCGAAACCTTTGCCGCTCCCGGCGATTTTCAGGCGCGTCCCGGACGCGGGGTGCGCGGCAGCATCGACGGCCACTCCATTCTGCTTGGCACCGCGGCCCTGCTGGCTGAGGTCGATACTGCCCCTCCCGCCATCGCTCCCACCCACTACACCCCGCTGTACATGGCTATTGACGGCGCCTATGTCGCCACGTTTGAAGCTGAAGACAAGCTCCGCCCTGAAGCATTCGCGGCCATCAAGCAGTTACAGGAGATGGAGGTCAATGTGGTCATGCTGACCGGCGATACCCTGGCCGCGGCACAGCACATCGCCGACCAGGCCGGTATCGTCGATATCCGCACCAGTCTGCTCCCGGCGGATAAAGTCGCCGTCCTGCGCAATCTGCAGGAGTATGGCCATCGCGTCGCCATGATCGGCGACGGCGTAAACGATGCCGCGGCGCTGGCGCAGGCTGATGCGGGCATTGCCATGGGCACCGGGACTGACATTGCCCGCGCTGCCGGAGGCATCATACTGCTGAGCGGTGGCACCCACAATGGGCTGGTATCGCTTGCCCCCGCCATCCAGATCGCCCAGCGCACCGTCCGCATTATGCGGCAGAATCTGGGCTGGGCGGCAGGATATAACCTGCTCGGCCTGCCCATCGCAGCCGGGGTGCTCTACCCCTCGTTCGGCATCCTGCTCAGCCCGGTTGTAGCCAGCGCGGCCATGGCCCTCAGTTCCACCAGCGTGCTGGCAAACAGCCTGCGCCTGCGCCGCTTCCGCGCGGCGCGGTAAACTTGTTGCAGTGACGGCAGGGCCAACTTACTTTGCGCATTTTAAGACGGTACATACTCGGCGAAGTTGTCTCACATGCCCTCATTGGCTGCGTGCTTTTTACCTTCGTGCTTTTCATGCGAGACCTCGGCCGCATCCTGGAGCTAGTGGTCCGCAATAGCGCCTCCTTTGCAGACGTTGCGCGCATCTTCCTCTACACGCTGCCCAACGTCCTTACCGTAACCATCCCCATGGCGGTGCTGGTCGGCATCCTCCTCGGCCTCAGCCGGCTCGCGTCAGATAGTGAAGTCACCGCCATGCGCGCCTGCGGTGTAGGTGTCTTCTCTTTCGTCGGCATCGTTGCGATCATGGCGTCCGGAGCCTGGGCGCTGGGGCTGTTCAACACCATGTACGTCGCACCCAAGGCGACCGAAGCTCTGCTCAATCTCGAAGACTCGCTCAAGAGCACCCAGGCATCGTTTGAGGTGCAGCCGCGCGTCTTCTATGAAGATTTCCGCAACTACGTCCTCTACGTGCAGGATGTTCGCGCAGGTTCCGGCGCATCGCTATGGCACCGCGTTTTTCTCGCGGATCTCACCCAGCCGGCCTCCCCACTCATCACCACGGCTGAGCAGGCAGTTGTGATGAATGGCGGTGATGGCTCGCTGCACATGCGGCTGCGCGATGGCCAGCAGCACCAGATCTCCCCCAACGATGCCAACCAGTACAACATCTCCACCTTCGGCGAGATGAGCCTGCCAATCCAGATCAGTACGCAGGACGATGTACGGCTGGGCCGCAGCGATTCGCCCATTCTTGCCGCCTCCAATCGCAGCCTGTGGACGCGTTCGCGCATCCATGGCCCCGCTGGCCGTGCCGCATGGATTGAGTTGAACAAGCGTTTCTCCTACCCCGCCGCCTGCCTGGTTCTTATGCTCGTCGCCGTCCCGCTGGGGCTATCCTCCAAGCGCGGAGGCAAGAGCACAGGCTTCGTGCTCACCATTGTTCTGGTCTTCGTTTATTACTTCTTCTCGTCCGTGGGCGTCGCACTCGCCAGGCAACAAAAAATCTCTGTGGTCGTCGGTGTGTGGGGCGCCAACGTCTTGTTTGGCGCGGCTGGCTGGCTGCTGCTTGGCCAGATGTCTCGTGGCGGCGTAGCGCTCGACATCTTCTCCTCCATCGGGCTCGGCATCAGTAAGACACTCGCCCTGTTCAACCGCAAAAATGCGCGGCTGGACACGCAGACCATGCACAGCTCGGCCGTCATGCGCGCGCGCCGCGCCCTGCGCAGTCGCTTCCCTCTCATCCTTGACGACTATGTCATGCGCGAGTTCCTCACCAACTTCTTCGTGATCCTCGTCAGTTTTCTCATGCTCTCGCTCGTCTTCAATTTCTTTGAGCTCCTCGGTGACATCATCCGCAACCGCACCGCGCTGGTCACCGTGGGCGACTATCTGCTGAACCTGATTCCCTTCATGGTCTACCAGCTCTCGCCGCTCTGTGTGCTCATCGCCGTTCTGGTAACTTTCGGCGTGCTCAACCGCTCCAGCGAGCTCGTCGCCATGAAGGCCACGGGCACCAGCCTGTACCGCGTCGTCGCGCCCGTGCTCGTCATCGCAGCCCTGATTGCGCTCTCGCTCTTCGCCTTTGATCAGTGGTATCTGCCCGCCGCCAACCGCCGGCAGGATGCGCTGCGCTCCGTCATCAAGGGCAAACCCGCGCAAACCTTCCTGCGGCCTGACCGCAAATGGATCTTCGGCGATCAAAAGCCCGGCGAACCCAGCCACATCTTCTACTACCAGTTCTTTGACGCGGACCACGACGTCTTCGCCAATCTCACTGTCTTTGAGTTCCAGCCGGACAGCTTTGTGCTCCAGCGCCGCATCTTCGCCTCCAGTGCCCAATGGGATGTCGTACACAGCCAGTGGGTCTTCGAACACGGCTGGCAGCGCACCTTCGGCGGCGAAAGCACCACCGGCTACCAGCCATTCAACATTGCCGCCTTCCCCGAAATTAACCAGCCGCCCAGCTACTTCAAAAAAGAAGAGCGCCAGGCGCAGGACATGAGTTACGGCGAACTCCATACCTACATCAACGACCTGCGGCAGAGCGGCTTTGATACCATCCGTCTGCGCGTTCAGTTGAACCGCAAGATGGCTTATCCGCTCATCTCCCTGGTCATGGCCATCCTCGGCGTTCCCTTTGCCCTCTCCATGGGCAAGCGCGGCTCGCTCACCGGGATAGCTGTCGCTATCGGCGTCGCCATCACCTTCATGCTGATTTCCGGGTTCTTTGAAGATATGGGTAATGTGAACAAACTACCCGTCATGGTGGCCGCCTGGTCGCCCGACCTGCTGTTCGCTTTCATCGGCAGCTATCTTCTCCTGCGCACCCCGACGTAAACTATTTGCACCGCATCCGCACCTGCGAACACCTTGCAGTAATTCCAAAGGAGAACTGAGTTTTGAAACTTATCGCACCGATCCTGCTTCTCACGCTCGCCGGCGCCTCTGCCCTGGCGCAAACTTCCGCGCCTGCCACCACCACGGCGAAGCCGGCCGCAAAATCCACCACGGCTGTCCATCACACCACCGCCGCAACCGCCGCGCACCACGCCATCGCGGCTGCAGCCGCTCCCGCTGAAGAGGCTCTGCCCGCGAATATTCCCGCCGTCCACGGCGTGAAAACTCCGCTCTACGCTCTGCGTTACATTGACATCACCGTAGGCACCGGCCCCCTGGCAGAGACCAGCGTCCTCGGCGCCTCGCAGGCTGACTCGCATATCAAGTGGTACACCGTTCACTACACCGGATGGCTGGCCAAGGACGGCACCAAGTTTGATTCCTCTGTAGACCGCGGCTCGCCCATCACCTTCCCCTACGGCGTGCAGAAGGTCATTCCCGGCTGGGACACTGGCTTTGAAGGCATGCACATCGGCGGCAAGCGTCGCCTCTTCATCCCCTACCAGCTCGCCTACGGCGCCAATGGCCGCCCCCCGGTCATCCCGGCCAAATCGGACCTGATCTTCGACGTGGAACTCGTCGGCATCTCGGATAATCCGCCGACCCCGCCCGAGCAGCCCACACCCCCCGCAAATGGCGCCAAGCCCGCCGGCACAGCGCCTGAGTCGAAGGACGCCAAGCCCGCTGCCCCTGCCGCAGTCACTCCAGCACCCGCACCAAAGGCTGCTACCCCAGCCACTCCAGCAAAACCTGAAACAAAGTAACCACCACCGGCATCGGATAGAGGAGGCCCAAGTCTCCTCTATCCTGCCGCAACTGTGAGGAATTCCCATCTTTAAACGCCTGCGACCGCTCGTGCCCTACCTCAAGCGCTATCGCATGGGTCTGTTTTGGGGCGGCCTTTCCGTCATCATCTCCAATGCTGCGTGGATCCTCTTCCCGCTCATCATGAAGCGCGCCATTGATGACATGCAGCACGGCATCACTCAGCAGAAAATCTTTCATTACGCTCTGCTGATTATTGCCGTCTCGCTCATCAAAGGCATCTTCCTCTTCCTTATGCGCTGGGTGCTGATTGGTGTCTCCCGCGATATTGAGCTTGATCTCCGCAACGACATCTTCACCAACCTCGAACGCCAGTCGCAGAAATTTTTCCATACTCACCGCACCGGCGACATCATGGCGCGCACCACCAACGATCTGAATGCCGTGCGCCAGCTCCTCGGCCCCGCCATCATGTACAGCGCCAACACCGTCTGCTTCACCGTCGGCGCGCTCTATTTCATGCTGCACATCAGCCCCTGGCTCACCCTCTGCGCTTTTGTGCCGCTGCCCATTGCGTCCGTCATGGTGCAATACTTTGGCCGCCGCATCCACTTCCGCTTTGAGCGCATCCAGGCCATGTTCTCTGATATCTCCGCCAAGGCAGAGGAGAACTTCTCCGGCGCGCGCCTCATCCGCGCCTTCGCCCAGGAAGAGCCGGAGATTGCATCCTTCGAGCGCGCCAATCAGGAGTACATTGGCCGCTCCCTGCACCTTGTTCGCCTCATGGGCATGCTCTGGCCCACGCTGGAGTTTGTGCTTGGCCTCTCGCTCGTGCTCACACTCTTCGTTGGCGGCCGCGAAGTCGTGATGCACCACATCAGCGCCGGAGATTTTGTCGCCTTCAACACCTACATGGTGCTGCTCACTTGGCCCATGATCGCGCTTGGCTGGGTCATCAACCTCTTCCAGCGCGGCACCGCCTCCGTCACCCGCATTGATGAACTGCTGCGGCAGAAGCCTGACATCGCAGATAACGAAGTCGACCCGCACATTGCGCCGGATGCCCTGCTCGATGGCGACATTGAATTCATCAACCTCAGCTTCGCTTACGTTGATGAGGCCGGCCATCGCACTGAGGTGCTGCGCAACATCAATCTGAAAATTCCTTCAGGCAGCAGCCTCGCCATCGTTGGTCCAACCGGCTCCGGCAAATCCACGCTGGTTGGGCTTATTCCGCGTCTACATGAAGCGCCTCCCGGCACTCTGCTCATGGATGGACGCAGCATCCGCCATTATCCGCTCGCTACCCTGCGCGGCAGCATCGGCTACGTGCCGCAGGAAACATTTCTCTTCAGTGACACCATCCGCGAAAACATCGCCTTCGGCACGCCCGGCGCTACCCGGGAGGCTATTCGGCATGCTGCCACCGCGGCGCATATCTGCGATGAAATTCTGGAGTTCCCCCTCGGGTTTGACACCGTCGTTGGTGAGCGCGGTGTCACCCTCTCCGGCGGACAGAAGCAGCGCACCGCCATCGCCCGCGCCGTCATCCGCAATCCCCGCATTCTGGTTCTCGATGATGCTCTGGCCAGCGTAGACACCTACACCGAAGAGCAGATCCTCGATGAGCTCCGCCGCATCATGCAGGGACGCACCACCATCTTCATCTCCCACCGCGTCTCCACCGTGCGCAATGCTGACCGCATTGCCGTGCTGGTAGGCGGCCGCATCGCAGAACTCGGTACGCACGACGAACTGTTTGCCCGCAATGGCTACTACACCAGCCTCTGCGAAAAACAGCGCCTTGAAGAAGAGATCGCCGTAGCAGGCTAGTGCCCTGGGTCAGAAGTTCGTAGCATCATTGCTGTCATCCTGAATAATTTTTGAATTGTCATTCTGAATTATTTTTTTTGAGCTGTCATTCTGAGCGCAGCGAAGAATCTGCTTCTCGTCCCGCCACCAATCTGGGTGCCCCATCTTCGCGACGGCTTTATCGTCGATAAGGTGGGATAGCGTCGCATAGCGACGGTCGCGCGACGCGCGCAAATCTCTCTCCACCACAAATCTCAGAGTTTGTCATTCCGCAGCGCAGCGGAGGAATCTGCTTCTCGAGGATTTCCAATCCGGCAAACCTCGTTGCTTTCCTCACCACCCCTGCCTCAAGCACCACATAACAAAAGGCTTCCAGCTCCAGCGCAATGGCTCTACGACCTTCGTGCAGGTACATCCCCCATTCAGCGTATTTATGCCCGCCGCTCCAGGGCCGATAACAATATCAGCCTTCAGGGAAGGAGCTGGCCATGATTGAACTCACGCGTCTGAACGGTAGTCCGTTGATCGTAAACCCCGATCTCATCCAGTATGCTGAGGCTGTTCCCGATACCATCCTTACGCTGGTCACTGGCGAAAAACTCGCCGTAGCGGAAACCTGTGCCACCGTCGCTGAGCGCACGCTCGCCTGGCGCATTCATGTACTGCAGGGCATCGGCTCAGTGGCTGCGGCGCTGGCCCCTGCTGCAGGCTTCTCCGCTGCCGCCACGGCGCGCACCGCGCAGGCTGCCGGTGAAGCAACTCCCCAGCCGCCGCGCATCAAGAATTGATTCACTAGGCTGGCACGCCCAGCACCTTCACGATCACGCGCTTCTTCCGCTGTCCGTCAAACTCCGCATAAAACACGCGCTGCCACTGTCCCAGGTCCAGTCGTCCCCGCGTAACCGGCAGCGTCGTCTCGTGGTGCAGCAGCAGCGCCTTTAGATGCGCGTCCGCATTATCTTCACCCGTCTGATGATGCTTGTACCCAGGCCACCGCGGCGCCAGCTTCTCCAGCCATACTCCAATGTCTTCAATCAGCCCGCTCTCGTTATCATTCACGTAAACAGCCGCGGTGATATGCATCGGCGAAACGAAGCATAGTCCGTCTGCGATGCCGCTCTTGCGCACGATCTCTTCAATGCGCGGCGTCAGGTGAACCATCTCGTACCGCTCTTTGGTTTCGATCGTCAGATACTCCGTGTGCACCTTCATTTGCGTTCTCCTGTTCTCCACTGCCCGGCCCCTGTCGTTATGATGAATACAGTACTGAATACTCCCGATGCCACAGGAATCCTCGCGCACCGCTGACGACCTCTATTATGCCGCTATTGACCATCTGGCCGATGGCCGGCCCGCCGCTGCCGTTGACTCTTTCCGCGCCGCCCTCGCCCTCCAGCCCTCCTGCCTCGATGCCCGCCACGGCCTCATCCTTGCCTTGGATGCCGCCGGCCTGATTGACGAAGGCATCGCTGCCGCGTTGCAACTCACCGCTGACCAGCCGGACGATGTGCTCGCCTGGACCAACCTTTCCATCCTCTACCAGCATGCTGGCCGCATCTCCGATGCAGAAGCTGCCTCGGCCCGCGCAAAGATTCTCGGCTGGAAGCAGGAGCTGCAAACCAACCGCGAAGGTAGGGCCGCTGAATGATTCTCCACGCCGCCACCAGCAATCCCGGCAAGCTGAATGACTTTGCCACCGCAGCCGCCGCTCATGGCATCACGGTACTGCCGTTGCCCGGCCTTGACGCCATCCCTGCCCCGCCTGAGGATGAACCCACCTTCGCAGGCAATGCGCGCGCCAAGGCGGTCTACTACTCGCAGCAAGCACCCGGCCTTCTGGTCATGGCAGACGATTCCGGCCTCGAAGTTGACTCGCTCGACGGTGCTCCCGGCGTACGCTCCGCCCGCTATGCTGACGATCAGCACTTTCCCGCCGCGCCTGCCAGCACCACCGCAAACTCGCAGAGATTTGCGGCCAATATAGACGAGCGCAACAATGCCTGCCTGCTGCGCGCATTGGATGCCGCGCCCCCAGCCTGCCGCAAAGGACGTTACCGCTGCGTCCTCGCCGTAGCCTGCGACGGCCAGGTCACCCACACCGCCGAGGGCTCCGTCGAAGGCGAAATCCTCACCGCCCCGCGCGGTACCGGCGGCTTCGGCTACGATCCCCTCTTTTTCATCCCGGAATTGCAGCAGACCATGGCCGAAATCTCCCTCGAAACCAAGCATCAGCTCAGTCACCGCGGACAGGCTTTTCGTGCGCTCCTCGCGCAGTTAGCCCGATAATCGCGCAGATTCTAATCACTTTCCTTGACGATGCTTTCGCGCAGGCGAAATAATGACTCGCACTCTTCGCAACAGGTAAGACCTTAGGAGTTCCCCGTACGATGGCCACTGCCACGAAGCCCGTTTCTCATTCGCTCTCTCCCGGTGTTAAACCACTACAGGCAGGCGAAGGCAATTCCTTCATGTGGCGCAAGCTGCATTCTCTCTCCGGAATCGTGCCCATTGGTGCCTTCCTGATTGAGCACATCATCTCCAACTTCGAGACATGGAACGGTCCTCTCGCCTACGCGCAGCAGGTCAAATTCCTCAACTCCCTGCCGCTCGTCCGCATCCTCGAGTGGGCCTTCATATTCATTCCGCTCGCCTTTCACGCCCTCTACGGCGTCTACATCTGGTGGCGTGGACGCTCCAACGTGAACGTCTACCCCTGGGCCGGCAACATCATGTACGCCCTGCAGCGCTTCACCGGCCTCATCGCGCTCTGCTACATCGGCTACCACGTCTGGAGCCAGCGCTTCCACGGCGTCAGCCTGCCGGAGCATCCCGGCGCCGCCTTCCACAAGGTGCAGGCCGAGCTATCGCACCCCTGGATTCTCGCGCTCTACATCGTCGCGATGGTCGCCACCACCTGGCACTTCGCTTACGGCATCTGGCTCTTTGCCGCCAAGTGGGGCATCACCCCCGGCACCACCGCCCGCAAGCGCTTCGGCTATGTCTGCGCCGCCTTCGGTACCGTTCTCTGCGTCATGGGCCTCATCAGCATCTACGCCGTCGTCTACAAATATCCCAACGCCCCGGCAGACGTCATGCCTGAGCAGCAACCGGGTATTGTATTGTCCGTACCAGCGCCTGCAACGCCAATCGCCGCCACCCCGGCACCCTCCACTCTGCAACAGTAGTTTTTGGATTAAGCAGTGGGCTTCAGCCCACTGAATCAGACTTGCCTAACACGGGGCTTTAGCCCCGGAGGAACGAAGAACATGGCAGCAACACCACGCATCATCGTTATCGGCGGCGGCCTGGCCGGTCTCTCGTCCGTCATCAAGATTGCAGAAGCCGGCGGCAAGGTTGATCTCTTCTCCATCGTCCCGGTCAAGCGTTCGCACTCCGTCTGCGCGCAGGGCGGCATCAACGCCGCCAAAGACCTCAAGGGCGAGGGCGACACCGTCCTCAAGCACTTTGACGACACCATCTACGGCGGCGACTTCCTCGCCAACCAGACCCCGGTCAAGAACATGACCGCGCAGGGCCCCGCCATCATTGACCTCCTCGATCGCATGGGCGTCCCCTTCAACCGCACGCCAGAGGGTCTGCTGGACTTCCGTCGTTTCGGCGGAACCCTCTATCAGCGCACCGCCTTTGCCGGAGCCACCACGGGCCAGCAGCTCCTCTACGCTCTTGACGAACAGGTCCGCCGTCACGAGTCCGAAGGCAAAGTCACCAAGTATGAAGGCTGGGAATTCCTCTCCGTCGTGCTCGATTCCAAGGGCGCGTGCCGCGGCATCGTCGCAATGGACCTCCGCTCCATGGAGACCCGTACCTTCCCCGCTGATGCCGTCATCATCTGCACCGGCGGCAATGGCGCCATCTTCGGTAAGAGCACCAACTCCGTCGTCTGCACCGGTTCTGCGCAGTCTGCGCTCTACCAGCAGGGCGCCTACTACGCCAACGGTGAATTCATTCAGGTTCACCCCACCGCCATTCCCGGCGAAGACAAGCTCCGTCTCATGTCAGAGTCCGCTCGCGGCGAAGGCGGCCGCGTCTGGGTTCCCCGTGACAAGAATGACAAGCGCACCGCCACCTCCATCCCTGAAGCTGACCGCTGGTACTTCCTGGAAGAGTGGTATCCAAAGTACGGCAACCTCGTGCCCCGCGATGTGGCCACCCGCGCCATCTTCAAGGTCGTCTATGAGCACGGCATGGGCCTTGACGGTCAGCCCATGGTCTACCTTGACCTCACCCACATTGATCGCGCCACCCTCGATCACAAGCTCGAAGGCATTCTCGAGATCTACGAGAAGTTCGTCGGCGACGATCCCCGCGAAGTCCCCATGAAGATTTTCCCCGGCGTGCACTACACCATGGGCGGCCTCTGGGTTGACTTCAAGCAGCAGACCAACATTCCCGGCGTCTTCGCTGCCGGCGAAGCCGACTACTCCATTCACGGCGCCAATCGCCTCGGCGCGAACTCCCTGCTCTCCTGCATCTACGGCGGCTTCGTCGCCGGGCCGGAAGCAATCAACTATGCCAAGTCGCTTCCCGCCATGGAAGGCGACGGCGGCCACGCTGCCGAACTTGCCCGCCAGAATGAGCTGAATAACAAGCTGCTGAACAACAAGGGCACTGAAAATCCCTTCAAGCTCTGGCGCGAACTCGGCGAGACCATGACCAAGCACGCCACCATCATCCGCTACAACGCCGGCCTGCGCGAGGCTGACGCCAAGATCGTCGAACTGCTGGAGCGCTACAAGAATGTGAACCTCAGTGACAAGAGCCAGTGGGCAAACACCAGCTTCGCCTTTACCCGCCAGCTCTACAACATGTTGCAGCTCGGCCGTGTCATCGTGCAGGGCGCTGAGCTTCGCGACGAGAGCCGCGGCGCGCACTTCAAGCCCGACTTCCCCGAGCGCGATGACGAAAAATTCCTGAAGACGACCAAGGCCAGCTTCGACGGCGCCGCGCCGAAGTTTGAATTCGAAGAAGTGGATATTCAACACATCAAACCGCGTCCGCGCAACTACGCCGCAAGTGCATAATTTCAGAACTTGTCATTCTGAGCGCAGCGAAGAATCTGCTGTTTGCTCATTGCACCACGGAATTCAATCATGCACTTCAGCGTACTGAACGGCATTGGGATTAAGCAGCGGGCTTCTGCCCGCTGAATGAGAACGAAAACGCTGGGGCTTCAGCCCCGGAGGAGCAGGCAGAATGTCCGAAAAGACTATCAAGGTTGAGATAACCCGCCAACTCACCCCCGAAGGCAAGCCCGTCGTGGAAAAGTTTGAGGTGCCCTACCGCAAGAACATGAACATCACGTCCGTGCTGGGTGAGATCGCGCTCAACCCCGTCACCTCTGACGGCAAGCCCACCACGCCCATCACCTACGACTCCAACTGCCTGGAAGAGATCTGCGGTTCGTGCTCCATGCGCATCAACGGCAAGGCGCGCATGGCGTGTTCCACGCTGGTTGACAAGCTGGAGCAGCCCATCAAGCTTGAGCCGCTCTCCAAGTTCCCTGTCGTCCGCGATCTCGCCGTAGACCGCTCCGTTCTGTTTGAGAATTTGAAGCGCGTCAAGACCTGGGTCCCGGTCGATGGCACCTACGATCTCGGTGAAGGCCCGCGCCAGTTCCCGCAGGTGCAGGAAGCGCTCTACCCCTTGAGCAACTGCATCAGCTGCTGCATCTGCATGGAGGTTTGCCCTCAGTTCAACGAAGACACGAACTTCGTCGGTGCCGCCACCATCGCGCAGGTCAAGCTCTTCAACAATCATCCTTCCGGCAAGGTGCTGAAGGAGGAGCGCCTGCGTGCTCTGGCTGGCGACGGTGGCGTGCAGGAGTGCGGCTTCGCCCAGAATTGCGTACAGGCCTGCCCCAAGCAGCTCCCTCTCACAGAAGCCATCTCCGACGTCAGCCGCGACGTGGCCGTGCAGAAGGTGAAGGACCTGCTCACGCTGTAAAGTTATTTCCGGCAATAAAAAAAGTGGCCCCGA